>Ga0335082_10000398_pt1 | contig 44854 bp, 30 predicted proteins | sample Lox_Sample_41_FD_206718 | JGI IMG/M metagenome (GOLD analysis project Ga0335082, IMG submission 206718) | Soil microbial communities from Loxahatchee National Wildlife Refuge, Florida, United States - Lox_Sample_4.1 | ecosystem: Environmental > Terrestrial > Soil > Wetlands | place: USA...
GCACGGCAACAGCGGCTGCGCTGCAACGGCAGTGGACCGGACGCACGGCCGCTCCGATCCGAGAACCCGAATTCCCGGAAGAAGAGAGATAGCTCATAAACTTTTCCAATCCGTTGCCGGCAGCAATTACGTTCGCATCGCGCGGAAGAATAGATCCAATGTCCTGGAGACGCAATGCTGCCGCCTGCCTGCACTCGGACAACGAATTTCCTTCCCATCTGTAGAGTGCACAATAGACTTCATCCCGACGGGCATCGAGGAGAGGGAGAATACACGTTCCGGATTGGACCTCACCACGCCGGCAGACCTCATACGCAAGTGCTTCGAGCGTGGGAACGGCCACCAGCGGTTTACCGGACGCAAAAGCGAGACCCTTCGCAACACTCAGACCGATCCGCAGGCCGGTGAAAGAACCGGGGCCGATTGAAGTCGCAATGCCGTCGATACGGGAAAGTTCGAGTTTTGCTTTTCTCAGACACTCATCGATCAACGGGAGTAATCGCTCCGAATGCACCTGGGGCGCCTCAAGACTGCATTCTGCGAGGAGATCCTCTCCTGCCACAACCGCCGTGGCACAGATTGCCGTCGCCGTCTCTATTCCCAGGACGTTCATGCCGGTTGCAGTGTATGGTCTTCGATGAGAATTTCCCGCGCCCGGTCATCGGTCCCAAAACTGAGACGGATGTCGAATCGGTTCGGCGGTAGCAATGAGGGCACGCGGTCGGCCCATTCGACAAGCACAATGTTCGGCCCTGCAACATACTCCTCAAACCCGACATCGACCAATTCTCTTTCCGACTTCAACCGGTAGCAGTCGACGTGACACACTTTGACACTGCCGTGTGCGTACTCGTTGACAATCGTGAACGTCGGGCTGGCGACATGCTCGACGATCCCCAGACCCCTGCAAATACCCTTGATCAGGTGTGTCTTCCCTGTACCGAGATCACCGAACAACGCGACCGTCGTACCCGGTCGCAGCTGTTTGGAAAAATCCTCTCCGAGTTTGATTGTTTCCTCGACACTCTGTGTGGAAAAGGAACGCATGATAGCGCTTATTGTTTCGGTTTCAGTTTCACGACCGGTAGGATCATCTCTTCCATCGAGACTCCCCCATGCTGAAAGCTGTCGCGATACTGATTGAGATACTTATGATAATCCGTCGGGTAGACGAAATAGTAATCTTCCTTGGCGATGAGATAGTTCACCGTCATACTCCTCTTCGGGAGACGGAAGTCCGTCGGGTTCTTGACAAAGATGGCGTGGCGCTCGTCGACTTTCAGGTTCCTGCCGTACTTATACCGCAGGTTTGTGGATGCTTCCCGGTCACCGATCACTTTCGTTCCCCGGAGACTCCGGATGCTTCCGTGATCCGTTGTGAGGATGATGGTCACATTCCGTTGTTTCGAAAGAGTCCGTAACATCCCGAGCAGCGAAGAATGATTGAACCACGAGCTGGTGAGAGACCGATACGCCGCCTCGTCGGGCGCGATTTCCTTCAGGAGCTGGGAATCGGATCTTCCGTGCGCCAGCATGTCGACGAAATTGACGACTACGGCTGTGAGGCGATTCTTTGTGTAGGAATTGATGTTCTGCTCAATGCTTCTCCCGAATTCGGCATCCAGAATCTTCACGTATTTTGAATCGGGTTTCAGCTGGATCTTTCTCCGCTCAAGGAGGTTGTCGAGGAACTGATGCTCGTACCGGTTCCGGCTATTGTCGTCGTCTTCCCATTGTTCCCAGATTTCCGGAAACCGGACTTCCGTCTCGTCGGGCCAGGCTCCGCTGAAAATCGAATTCCGCGAATAGGGCGTTGCGGTCGGCAGGATCGAATAATAATAATTGCGGGTAATGTCGTAATAATCCCGCAACACCGTTTCCATCCCCAGCCACTGATCGAGGCGGAGGCAATCAATCACAAAAAAGAAAACCGACCGATCGGTTTCCTTCAGTTCAGGGATAAGAAACCGGTCGACCACATCCAGGGAAAGAACAGGCCGTTTTTCCTGCTCGAGCCAGTTCCGGTAGTTCTTCTCAACAAACTTCGAGAACTGAATATTGCACTCTTTGATCTGATCGTTCAGTGTCTGGGTTAATCCCAATTCGGGATGCTGGTCCATCTCCAGCGACCAGTCAACAAGCTTGACATAGAGCCCGATCCAGTCATTTGCGGTGAGCGGATCGTGAAGAGCGAGTGATATCTCATTGAATTCTTTTGTATAGTCGCGCGAGACATGTTCACCCGTGATCTTCTTCCCTTCAAGAAATTTCTTGCAGGCAAGAAGAACCTGGCTCGGGTTGACAGGTTTCGTCAGATAATCACTGATCTTTACGCCTATCGCCTCTTCCATCAAGCCTTCATCTTCATTCTTCGTGATCATGACGACCGGAAGTTCGGGGCGCAAATCCTTCATTTGGGAAAGCGTTTCGAGACCTCCCATTCCCGCCATCATTTCATCCAAAAACACGAGATCGAAGGTTTTGGATTTTACGAGATCGAGGGCATCTTCCCCGTTCGTTGCCGTCTCCACCGTATATCCCTTTTCGGATAAGAGCAGAATGTGTGAACGAAGAAGCTCGATTTCATCATCAACCCAGAGAATTTTTCCTTTTGAAGCGGTCATTGTGGTCATACAATCTCCTTAAAAATAAACATTTCTATGCCGAGAGTCAAAGTACTACTTCAAGGGATTAGCAAGGAATCCGGTGGAGTTCCCGACTAAATGGAGATATGGATGTTGACACCGGCTTCGTTCGAAGTGGTGCCGAAGATAAGCGATCCGCCGGCGGCGGGAGAAGTGTTGGAGTATTTGTAATAAAGTGATGCGGTGACGCGCGTGCTCAGCACGTACCGTATACTCGGTTCCATGTTGGTTTGTGTACTGCCGTCCAGCGGTACGCCGGTTTGATCGGAAGAAAGAGTCGTCGGGTCGTACCGTTGACGCACATTTTTTGTGAGTGAAAACGTCATCGTCAGATCGACGTCGTTGGACAAATTCAACCCGAAGAGCGGGAAGGAGAATCCTTTTCTTGAATAGGTCAGCGACAGGGAGATCTCCTGCGAGTATGTTTCGACAATATCCGGTGGTGTGGACGCGAGATTCAGATCGTAGGCCGTACTCGTATTGTAACGGAGGGTACCGGACATCGTGCCTTTCCAGAGTTCCTTGAAGGAGGCGGTGATGCCGGCAAGCGGGGCGAATCCATATGTCACGCGTTCATCATCGGTCTGTTCGCCGACGCCGGAATATGAGCGGTAGTCACGGTGGAATGTCGAACTATACGAGTGTTCCAGCGACAGCCGGTCGACGATGGAACTAATGCCGAGAACTTTTTCGATGCCATCCCAGCGTAAGGTCCAGTTTGCCCGGGGCATGTACTGCCCGAAGATCCTGTTCAGGAATGGGAGCGCCTCGAGACCTTTTTCGAATGATTGCGCCAGCGCTGCGTTCAGCTGGGCCGGAGGAAGCGTTTTATCGATCTGATCGTATTGTTTTCCCACTTCTTCCAGATTGCTTTTCAGAACCTTGAACAGGAGGAACGGAGGGAGACTGAGATACGACCGTTCAATGCTCCCCGATGTCTGGGGTTCACTCGGTGTGGGGATGCCGTAGATAGAATCCGTCGTTATGGTTGTCGTCTTGCTGAATTGCCAGCCGACTTTCCAGTTGAGCTCGAGTGTTGCACCGGTCCAGAGCGGTCTCGTGGTTCGGAGCGTCAGATTGTTCGTTTCGGAGAACTGATCCACCATTTGTCCGCCGGGAGCGCGGGGGCCGGGAATGACGTTCCAATGAAGGAACGGGAAGCTCGATGAGGGTGAGAATTGCAGCGTCCCGCTCGGATCGGAAATGAGCCCGAGCTGGTAAAGACGCGACGGGCCGTTTTCGATTGTCGAACCCTGAAACGGCAGGCGCCCCCAGAAATTCTGGAAGCCCGTTGCTCCGAGTACTCCGCTGTTTCCCGTTCGGTTTGTCTGCGTGAAGGTGATCCCGATGCTTTCATAATCGAGGAACGGGACTTTGATGAAGGCACGGGCGAGCGACTTGAGCTGGGACATCAGTTGTTTTGAAGAACCGCCTGCTTTGGATGTATCCGGAGCACCTTTATGTGCAGTATCCTGTTGCTTGTTCGGTGGCGGTTGATACTGACCCGGCGGCATTCCCGGCTGATCGGAAGACTCGAACCATGGATCAATGAGGGACTTCAAACGGAATGTGAAATTCATGTTGATGTTATTATCCCACCCGGCACTCTTCGACAAGTCACCGGCACCTGCCTGGAAGGTATTTTGCCAGGAATAGTTCACGGCGTAGCTTCCGGTCACATCGAGGTATTTCGGAATGTCCAGAATGTTCGGAATCTTCGGCCGGCTGTTAATGGTTAGTCGCTGGCCATACTGACCGTCTCTTCCTCCAAAGAAGAGGTTGTGGATCAGGCTGGCGAAGCTCCTCCCCCCGACGCTGTCGTTGTCCAGAGGGAGAAGATTCCGGGAAATGGAAAGTCCATAATCGCCCGAGAGATTGGTCAGCCCGCCTTCAGTAAGCTTCCAGCCGAATCCGAACGACTTGGAAGCGTCGAAGAGACGGCTTTCCAGAGGCGGAGTTCCCGCAATACTGGAAACCTGGTAGCTCCGTGACCGGTCTCCTCCGGCGCTCCCGGAGAGATTCATCACCGGCATATAATACAACTTCCAGTCCTTGAACTCATCGAGGAAAAAGAGGCCGCCGAACAGGTTGTGGAACGGCTGAACATAGAAATCCGACGGAAGGTTGACGGCATAGTTCAGACGGAGATTCCAAAGCCAGCTGTAGCGCTGTGTGATCGTCGGGTCGCGGTATCGCGCATTATTGTACGTGAATGCAAACGAGAGTTTGCTGAATGTATCCCGGATATACCACGCCTGCGTCGGAAATACGATGCGTACGTTGGAAAGCGAGTACGTGTTCTGTACACTGAGCGTCTGTGAAGAGGTAATCATGTCGTTCCCAATCTGTGACGCCTGTTGCGGAGTCTTGGCCGAGTCGAGCGCACGCAGCTGAGCCAGCGCCGCCGCAGAATTGACGACAACGTCGGAGTTCGGGAGATATCTCGGTTTCACAACCTGCTCCGAATGCGAATAGCCAATCGGGATCGACGTTCCCTGCCAGTCGGGTGAAAAGAACTTGTCGAGCGAAGCGCTGGCATTCACCGACCAGTTGAGCGTGGACGTCTGAGAACCGAAGCGCTGGTCCAGGGCGTGGAAATACGGGTCGGTACTCGCAATGCTCGCCGATATGGATCCAAAATCGGCGAGCTTTATCTGCATGTCCATCTTATATGCCACGCCATGAGAATTGTCGACCCCTACAACGCGGAGCTCGTTGACCCAGACTTGTCCGGAAAGGGTCGGACTTCTCCCGGTATTTCTGATGCCGATCGTGATCTGATAAACCTGCCGCAGCGACGGATTGCCTTTCACGGCATAGGTCGCCCCCGGTGGTCCGCCCAGAACCGGCTGCGCTTTGTACTGGTTGATGGAGTCACGAGCGGTCTTCAGTGCCGTCAACTTCTCGAACTCAACCGTGATATCATTGAATCCGACATTCCATCCCTGGTGAATGGGTTCGCGGTATTCATAATAATTCAGGGAATCGGTACCAAATCTGAGGTACAACTCTGCATCGTACTGGGTCGGTGAAAGATAGACCCAGGAATGATCTCCATGAACGAACATCTTCATCGTCGAATAATTGAAGAGATCGAGGGGGCGAACCGTGAAGTATTTCACCGCTTCACGCGATGAATCCACCGGAAGATTCGCGATCAGGAGTGCAAGCGATTGCTCATTGCCGGCGATTACCTGACTCGGGTCGGTGCGGTCAAGCTCGCGGACAATTCCCATCTGCCCCCATTCATTCGCGTAATCCGGATTGTCTTCGATGTTCACCGCGGAAACCTGCAGGACGGAATCGTTTTGCCGGACAGGCATCCACTGATTGCCGATGATATTCATTTCAGCAATGCGGATCTGGACCGGGCTGGTGAATCCGGACATCCAGACCCGGAAGTACTGGACATTCTGGAGGATCGATTCCACCGTCTCACTGTTGGGGAATGTCCGTTGAGGCAGCAACAAAGGAATCTTGTATTGATACCAACCTCCCTGACCGCCGACATGGTAAGGATTGCCCGCCGTATCAAGAGGAAGAGCATACTCTGCATATTCATCATCTTCATCGAGTGAGGCGTTGCCGTTGAGGTCCTCCGTATTCGGCAGGAGACCGGACGGATCTGCTTTGTTCCCTTCTGTCCCGTTGAAATTCACCAGGTTTGTCCCGTTGCCGTAGGGCTGCCAGTCATCGCCGGAGGGATCGGCAGGGTTGACGTCGGGGTCATCCCTGTTCTGTTTCAGAAAATCGGAGTATGTCGACGCTTCCTGTGCATCCGTAAGCATGTCGAGCCCGACATCTTCCCCGTCGTTCAAGACACCGTTGGGGAACGAATTTGGTATCACCATATCCTCCGAATAGAGTTTGTGAGGAGGAAAAGGGATTACCGTTTCGGATATCCGGCCCAGATCAAAGTATAATCTTCCCTGCTTGAGGTCATTGGGGTCGGCGGGAGTCGCTTTTACCCAGAGTTCAAGTATGGTGATGTTCTGTTCGAGCAAGCTCCCCGCGGTTTGTCCGATATATCGCATGATGCCATTCCAGTTGCGGGCCCGGGCAGATGCGGTATCATACTTGCCCGTGTTTGCATTGCCGCCGATCTGTTTTCGATGCAATGTTGAATCCAGATTCGGTGAAAAATTGTAGACACCTCTACGGTTCGGATCAAAATCCATATTCAGAACAGTTACCTGATTCTGCCCGGAACGGGTTTGGCGATTCGGCCAGATATCTTGCGTAAACACGTTCGTGGGAAGCACGTTATACCAATTCAGTCGCGCGCGGGTATAATTGCGCGCACTATCCGACCCCGACTGGCTCAAAAGACTGTCCTCGGGACCGCTCGCCATCTCCCATCCGATATAACTCACCGGCAACGGAATAGTTTTCACCGCACCTTCAAAATCATCGACGTACGCGACACTTTGTCCGTTGTCTCCCGGAATTGTGCTCGATTTTGTGTTGGCGTTCGGGATCATGTACGCAACCTCGCTGTTAAAGCGAATGGACGACATTTCTTTCGTCCTCAGCAACGGAAGCGCATCGAGCGCGGATGTGAGAAACGGCAGATTGAATCCCGTGGAAAAATCAGCCCCGAGAACCGCGTTGTCGGTCGGTTCCTCATCGAGGCGGACCTTATCGCTCAATGTTGCCTGATTCAATCGCATTGCCGTGAAGCCGAGCGTCGTGTTCGGAAACATGTTCAACTCGCCGCGCAACCCCATCAATGTCTTTGATGCGATTTCGAAGAGATCGTTTTGCTCATACTTCACCTGGACGTTCGCTCCCGGGACAAGGGCCTCCGGCTTCCTGATCACCACTTCCCCGACGATATAGTCGACGGTGTAATCCACATTCGGCACAAGGGGACTCCCGTTAAACAACACCTGAACGCTTCCCTCGACGATGTTGAATCCGAGATTGAACCTGCTGGATTGTGAACCGGACGCCTTTGCTTTGATATAGTAGAGATTTCCGAGCGCCACGGAAGCGGCGTTCGCCGTCGTATCATAGACTTCCGGAATCAGGAGAGAATCCGGAATTACTACGGGCGGGTTGAGTTTGGCGTAATAACGGATAAGTGCCGAGTCGAACGGCCGGAGTGAGGGAAAGATCACTTCGCCGTGATCGACGTCGATCGTGAGATTCGGGAGGAAATCGAACTGGTTATCGGGGTTCGGCTGATTGTTGGCATCAAATCGGTCAAAACCGAATGCCTGCAGCAACGGCTTACCCTGGAGCTGGTCTACATCCGCCGCGCCGGGTACCCGGCGGTAGACGTCAAGACTAAACCCGGTGTTCTTCACATTTGCCACACCAAGCTTGTAGAAATTCTTCATCATCAATCTCCACGCGGCGTAGCTCGGATTCGACAGAAGATATTTCGGCTTGATCAATTTGAGAGCAAGCGTATCGGTCGTCTTTCCGGTGCTGTCGATGAGAAATCCGCCCCAGGTCGAAGGTCCATTGTTGGTTCCACCACCGGCAAGCACATACTGCACAGCAATAACCTGATCATCGGTAAAGCTGACGTTGAGGTTTATGAATCCGCCGTATTGATCAACGGTGTAATCCTTATTGACCGTGAGGCGGAGGAAATTCCCCTGCTCAAATTGCCCCTGAGCCGACGTGGTAGGAAGATCCGTTGGTTTGTATCCGGACTGATTTGGATTGAGCTGCGGTAGATCACTGTATGCAACGGCATAGGAGAAATTTGAATTCACGAGCGAGGCCGTGCTCGTAATCGAGACATAGACGTTAACCTGTATGATCTGATTCTTGCTCATATCCGGTGTGAGAATCGGTATACCAACTGTACTCCGCAGCTGTTCAAAATAGGCCGCATATCTCGAATCCACAAAGAAGTGGTTCGTGCTGTAATTTTGTGGATAGATAGTGATATCCGTCGAAGTAGCTCCACCGGAGACATTAAACTCTTTTGTCTGTCCTTTCTTCTGAGAGATCAGTGTCGTAAGCGCGAGAGGTCCGAACTGCAGCTTGCCCTTGATGCCGAACAGGGCCTGGCCGCCGCCGACAAGCGAGGGCGTCTGGAGTGAAACGTTTCCGGCCTCAATACTCTGAATCACTTCATCGTCATAGCCGGTGTATTTGATCTTGAGCTGGTTCTCGTAATCGAATGTGCGCGTCGTGTTCCAGTCGGCCAGAATGTTCAGCTTGTCACCGATCGTGCCGTTCACGCTCACCTGAACATCCTGCTTGAAATTGGGCTCAGTGCTGGAACGATCGAGAGCGGAGATCGTGGACTGGTCGGTCGATTGGCTGCGGAATGCGCCCTGGATATCCACGCCGCCGGAGATGTGCAGATCGACCTGCTTGCCGCCGAAGATATTGCTGAACAAGGGGTTCGAAGGAACCGGAATGGAAATGTTCGTGAAGTTGCCGAGCAGGCCGCCAAGCTCGTCCCGGTTCTGGCGCATGACATAGTTGCCGGAAAGCTGCCGCCAGATATTTCTCACCTCCTCGCGGGAACGCTGATGGATGTACTCATCGAGCGGCACCTGCAGCGGGACCTTGACGTCAACCGTATTCACCTCCTCGTGAACTGACACCAATGTGCCCATCGTATCAAGATCGACCGACCGCTGGTACACCATCGACGTGGGCCGGAGATAGAGACTATAACCATGGTGAGGGAACAATTCAACGACGGGGAGATCCTGCCTCGCGTGGACGAACTCCTTCATGCGCGCGGTTGAGTCAAGATAGACCACCCAATGCTGGGACGTATCGATCTTAATCGTATCGCTCAGAGCGGTTTTGCCGGTATCGGGAAGGCCCAATCTCAGGCGGGTGGAATCTCTTGCGGGAAGTTGACCAAGCCGCCGGAGACTGTCGGCACGGGCCAAAGAGTCCGCAGTCGTATTAGGAATCTGTGCATGGGAAACAACGGGGATGAGAGCGATCGACGCGAGTATCGTCGCCCATCGGAGTGCGAATAAGAGCGCGCCACAGCAAGGGTATGCGCGGAAATGAGTCAATTCTATAGCGATCTTGTTGTTCCAACAATAGCGCAACTGCCGGAATCACCTTCACCGTCAATTGCAGAACCGATCTCAAGAACCTATATGAATTGCTCCTTTCATGAGTGGAGGTAATTCGGTCCGAACTCTTTCGAACCGTATCGCCTTAAATAGTATGAAAAACCCCCGTGAATAGCAAACAGTTGGTGTGACTCCACACAACAAACGGGAAAAAGGCGAATTCGGAAGCCGTCCTGGCATATCCTGACGGATAGAACCCGATTGTCTGACGCAGCTTCCCCAAAATCGTTTGTTTAATCGGCGATTTCAGCATATATTGGTGGCGTATGAAGCTTTCTTTCTACATTCTCCGGACGCATGTCGGTCCGTTCCTCTTTTCCTTCCTGACACTCGTATTCATTTTCCTCCTCCAGTTTCTCATGCGGGCTGTCGATCAGCTCGTTGGAAAGGGACTCAGCGCCTGGGTGATCGCCGAATTGCTTGCACTGAGCTTGTCGTGGATGGTCGTACTTGCCGTTCCGATGGCCGTACTCGTTGCAACACTCATGGCATTCGGGAAGCTCTCCTCTCAAAATGAAATCACCACGATGAAGGCAAGCGGCATCAGTCTCTACCGCATGATGGCACCGGTTGTTCTGGCATCGCTTGTCATCACGTATCTTGTTCTGTTGTTCAACAACGACGTGCTCCCCGAAGCCAACCATCGCTTCAAAGTGCTCATGATCGATATTCGCAGAACAAAACCGACGCTGACACTTCTTCCCGGGCTCTTTTCGCAGGATATCCAGGGATACAGCATCATCGTCCGAAAGACGTTTGAAAACTCCAACGACCTCGAAGGTGTAACGATCTACGACTACACCGACCCGACAACAAATGTGGTCGTTACGGCCGAACGCGGGAAGGTGTCGTTCACGCCCGATTACCGGAAGCTTATCATGGATCTCTACAACGGCGAAATTCACCAGGTCGGAGTCCACGACCGCGATATGTATCGCCGGATGAATTACACGCGTCACCGGATCATCATGAATGCCGAGGGATTCGATTTCGAGCGGACCGGTGAGAACAGTATTGATCGCGGAGACCGGGAGCTGAGCGCGCAGGCGATGGAAGACAGCGTCTCTCTCCTGGAGGAACAGAACCGTGACGCCCGCATCAAGATGTTCCAGCCCTCTGCGCCTATTATGGGCAACATGCTTTTTGATCCGCGGCTCCCGCGCACGCTGCAGACGACTGCCTCAACGCGGCTTCGTGCGATCGGCATGGCTCTCGCGACGGAACGCATGACGCAGGCAACAGTGAACAACGCGCTCTCCTTTGTCGATTACAATCAGCGGCGCATTGATTCGTATCTCGTCGAAATCAACAAGAAATATTCCATACCTGCAGCGTGTCTTGTCTTCGTCTTCATCGGCGCACCTCTCGGCATCGTGGCCCGGCGAGGGACGTTCGGCGTCGCGGCTTCCCTGAGCCTGGGCTTCTTTGTCGTCTACTGGGCATCACTCATCGGCGGCGAGAAGCTGGCGGACCGCGGATATATCAGCCCGTGGCTCGGCATGTGGACCGCCAATATCCTCCTGAGCATCCTCGGGCTCTATCTCACCATCCGCATGGGGCGCGAGACTCCCACTATTCCCTGGGCTGTCTTCACCCGCTTTCTTCCAAAGTGGCTCCGGCCGCCTGATACCGCTGTCCAGCCCGCAGAGTGAGACCGTGACGAAAATCGACAGATACGTTCTCCGCCAATTCATCACAACGATGGTGTACTCGCTTCTCCTCTTCACGATCATCTTCGTTGCAGTGAATATGATGGACAATCTGGACGACTTTCTGGATAAGCATGCCTCAGCCGGAATGATCGCCACCTACTATCTTTATTTCATCCCTGAGATCATCAAATTGATGATCCCCATGGCGATGCTCATGTCGGCATTGTTCACGACGGGGCGCCTTTCCAATTACAACGAGCTGAGCGCACTGAAATCCGGAGGGGTCTCTCTCTACCGGTTCATGGCGCCTCTCCTGATTTTCGCACTTCTGGTGAGTCTCGGATCGATCTACTTCAACGGGTGGGTCGTTCCGTTTGCCAACAAGAAGAAATTCGAAATCGGCCGGCTCTATTTTCAAAAAGATATCGAGTACGTTTCCCGGAACAATATTTTCATCCAGGATTCCAGAACGCGGATTCTCTCGATCGGATTATATGATGAGCCGCGCAACATGGCGCTCCAGGTAAGCATTCAGGATTTCGATTCCCTCAATCCGACGAGAATCATCGACCGGTACGATGCGGATCAGATGGAATGGAATCCGGTACTGAACACATGGAAACTTCACAATGGAGTCGAACGGACGTTTCTGGGAAATCACGAGACGATCGAAAAATTCCCGTCCCTCCCGATAGGAAAATTGAATTTTTCACCTGAAGATATCAGGAAGAAACAGGAAAAGCCGGAAGAGATGGATTACACCGATCTGAAGGAGTTCATCGACAACCAGCAGCGTGCGGGGCATGAGGTTTCCCGGTGGCTGGTTGATTTTTATGGAAAGATCGCGTTTCCGTTCTCGAGCGTTATTGTGGTCCTCTTCGGAGTGCCGTTCTCTTCGGTAAAGCGGCGGAGCGGTTTGGGCCTTGAATTCGCGATCGCCATCGGGATTTGTTTTCTCTACATCATCTTTTTGCAGATCAGCCAGGCATTCGGCTATAACGGGGATCTCAACCCGCTCCTCACTGCATGGCTGGCAAACATCGTCTTCCTTGCGGCGGGAATCTACACACTCCTGCGAGTCTCCAAGTAACGTTCCTCTAGAAATCGTACTGAAGCACGGCCTCGGTGACCGGCACGTAGCCGCGTGAGGTCGGCTGCATGTTCATGTGAATATCGGCATGGAGGGAGCTGTTGTACTGCGTAGCTGCCCAGAACGCGTCGATCGCGCTCAGGATATGGTTGGCAACGATCACACTTGCAAACGTCGTCGCCACGTCGTAGTAGTTGTTCGCCTGGGCACGCATGTCGTGATAAATGAACATCTCCGACGATGTGCTGACCAGCGGAACGATATTGTCACGGGGATCGGAGGGGTTCGCATCATCCCAGCCGCGGCTGAATTCATTATACTTTCCGATCAATTCGTAATACTGCTGTGTGTTGTAAAACGGAAGCTGATGGGAATAGCCGCTTCCCGGGATGCTTCCGATGTCCGATTCCATTGCATTGAGCGCATCCCAGTTCACGTCACGGAACGGAGGCGGCACGTTCGAGGGATCGGGCAATGTCGTTGTCCCATAAATGCTTTGAGCGTACTGGTCGCTGCTGTACGGCAGTGCGCCGCCCGAAGAAAGGATGTTGAGATGGTTCAGCGTCCAATTCGCGTACCGGACAACGCTGTAATGCTGGTTGGCGTAGGCCTCAAAGAGAACTTCCTGATTGTCGCCCTTTTTGCTGTACGAAATGTGAAAGAACCATGAAGCGGCTTCAGCGGCGAGGAAAATAGCTCCGCGAAGGTAATGCTGCGAATAGACCTCTCCGGCACCCGGCACGGCGAGTGACATCGCGCCTGCCAGCCAGGGAGACTTCCGGGTCCCCACCTCTTCATCGCCGGGTGGCAGCACATCGAGTGCGACGGATCCCGGATTTGAAAATGCCAGGGTGTTGGAAGTCGCGCCAAAGAAATCGACATGACGATTTCCGGTCAGGTGAACCGTTCCGTCATCCCCGCAGAATGCCTGCGAACTGAGAACCAGCGATGCGATGAGACAGAATGCGGGAATTTTCATACTGCACCTTTCATTAGTCGAGTTCGAATCCAAACAAGACGCCAAAGTGGAAATTCCAGTCTTTTCCATACGTTACCGTCTTGTCGACGCTTTGAACAAAGAGCGAGAACTGATCGAATCCATACGTCGCGTTGAAGAAAATTCTTGTCGGAAATGCATAATAGGAAAACGCTTCCAGACGCAATTCCATGCCGGCATCCCGCTTGAACCGCTGCCCCTGGAGCCCGCCTCCGGACCAGGCATTGCCAACATCACCGTAGAATGCCGCGTAGAGCTTATCAAAATACAACTGGAGAACGCGGAAGTCAAGATGCTCATCGAGCGGAAAGCGGTACGTCAGATTTCCAAGAACATACTCATTTCCGCCGAGAGAATAAAACGGATATCCCTTCATTCCCACGAGGCCGCCGACATAGAAATCAAAAAATTCGTCGACCGGCGGTCCCAGGATCGAGCCGGCACGCAATTGGCCCGAAAGCGTGTGTGACCATCCGGGGAGCTGCTGAGACTCACGCCAGCTTCCTTCCACGCGGTGGATGTTGATCTGCTCATATTCAGGAAGAAGGAGCCCGCTTGCGGGATCAACAGCATACTGACCGGTGGGATTGAACTGGTTCGCCTCATAATCATAACGCAGCCGGATCTTCCTTCCGACCGGATTGATTTCGGACGTGCGTGACGGGACAAGGGCTTCAATATTCAGGGTGAGCGAAAGATCATTCCCGATAAGATACAACTCGCTGAACGCGGGAACGAGCTGACCCGTCGCGGGAAGCGAAAACGCATCGATCGACGCGGTGTACCGGCTGTGAGCATAGCGGAGCTCGAGATCCATCGCCTCGGAAATGATCTTCTGCCGGAGAGCAAGATCGAACTCCAGAAAATTGTACCAGACTCCAACCGGGATGGAAGTTTCCGGGAGATTCACATAACTGCCCGTCGACCGCGTCGTGTTGTACGCCTCAAATGTGAGCGTGGGTTCCAGCCCGAGTTGAAACAAGCCCGGAATCTTCCCGCGGTACTCGAACGAGAGAAAGAGATCGCGTTCTCCCCCTTTGTTAATCGCGGCACCGAGATTGAATCCGTACCGGTCAAGCACATCATAGGAAAATGCGAACAACCCCAATTTGATATTGTCGATCCCCTTGTTCGCCGGATTATAATTGTCGTAGCGCAGCAACGGAACAAGTGTGAGGTCGGTCGCAACAGTCCTGTATGTCGTATCCGTGAGGGGTGGCAGGTGGGTATCATCATATGATCGGAGGGCAGACCAGTCGAACTGCTCTATCGAATCGCCGCCTTTCCGTGAGGCAAGGGCAAGTTGAGCAGAGCCATCCTGTCCGGCGGCGGGAAGATAGGAAATGACATGCGGGAGAGAACGAATCGAATCGATCAGGGCAATCTTATATCCACCCGATGTATACGCTGCAAACGCGAGTGAACCCCGGGAATTCACGGAAGGCATAAATGCGCCGCCGAGAACATTCGTGAGCCGTTCCGATTGCTTCGACTGCAGATCATAGGCGTAAATGTTGAATATGCCGGTCTTGTCGGATGCATAGATGACGTGTGATCCGTCTGCGGAGTAGACGGCATTTCTCTCATCGTCGCGTGTCGCAAGGAGCATCGACACTTCGCCTCCGGAGGCGGGAACGGTGGCAATATCCCGCCCGTCGAGAAACGAATAATCGAATATGATCGTCGAACCGTCGGGGGACCATTTCGGATCATAGACTTGCTCCCCGTTCGAATAATTCGTAAGCCGCCGGACATTCGATCCGTCCGGATTCATGGAATAGATGTTCAGGGTCCCATCACTCCCGGCAACGTAGGCAACCGTTTTCCCGTCCGGTGAGACCGCCGGGGAATTTGCACGTGCTCCGAACGTCAAACGTTTTTCGTCATCACGGGCAATATCATACATATACACATCGAAAAGATTCGACCAGTGGCTGTTGTCGCGGCTGAGTTTGGAGTAGAACAATTTGTTTCCATCGGGCGACCAGGAAAGTGAAGACCGGACTCCCGATTTCAGCAATTTCTCCTTCTTCGTCGCAAGGTCATAGAGATAGAGTGAGGACAAGCCGAAATAATCGGCGTTCTTGTTGCTCACATAGGCAAAGGTCCTGCCGTCGGGTGAGAAGGTCGGATAGAAATTTCCGAAGCCGACCCGTCCGACAATTTCCCCCTGCACAAGCGAGCTCCTGATCCCCGTCGTGCGTTCCGCGTAATCCTTCAGCAGGGAATTCCGCCATTCATCATAGAGATCGCTCCCGCTTTTTCCGATCGCCTTTTCAATTGCACCGTCGATGGTCACCGCAGTGAGCGACGACAGGTTTCTGGAGATTTCTTCAAGCTTGTCGTCTCCATAATGTTCGCCAATATACCGGACGATGGAGAAGCCGGCATTGTACGACGACTCGTTGCCAAGACTCGTCTTGCCGAAGACCGACATCTCATTCCACGTAAGGAGGGTGCTGTCGAGAGCATACATCCTCAGAATCATATCGCGGTGAGTGTCCCACGTATCATATCCAAGCTCTTTGCGGTTATACTGTGCCACACCTTCTGCAAACCAGCTTGGCACGACATATCCCGAAAAGGGATATGAGACAATACCGTTGGGAAAGCCGTACAGCACATCGGTCCGGCGTTCCGATTCATATTGAAGCCACTGGAAGTAAATCGCCGGGATCTTGCGTCCGAACTTCAGCGACGTCTGGATCTGGACGATGTGCGTAAACTCGTGCGTGACGACGTTGCGAAGCCAGTTATGCGTTCCCCGAAGATCGAAGTCGAGTGCCGAAGCCCAGATCTCAACCTTGTTATCGAAAAAGTACGCTCCCCCGTTCGAAAAATCATCGTAATCCTTGATGACGAAATTGACTTTGCCGTCCGGTTTGTGGTGGTAGAGCGATGTGACCGGTTCGTAAATGTCCTCAGCGACTTTTGCAACGACGCGTGCCGTCCGCTCTGCACCGGTATGATAGTGGACGGAAAAATGTTCCGTTTCAATCGTGCGCCAGTCGAGCTCGGGATGTGCGAAATCATCCTGTGCCTTCAGGCAAACATTCAGTACCGGAAGCAGAAGGGCGAGGACCAGCAGAAATCGCATCGTCATGATTGATTAGAGAGTGAACGCACCGAACGTAACGAAATCCGCGGAGAGGTCGACGGAAGGAAAGACGGAAGTGTGACTTCCGTACTGAAACTCGAGAGCGACGTTCGGGATAAGTTGAAGCGTGGCATAGTAGGAGCCGTCATCATTGTACACGTCAAAGATTTCGCCGATCGGAAAATGGTCATTGGTGATGGTAAAGAGTCCGTTCACGTCGGTGGTCGCCGTCGGAGTACCCTCCAGCACGAATGTCGAGTATTTCACAATCGTGCTTCCCAGAGCGTAGCGGAGAAGATATTTTCCGCTCGGCCGAAGGACGCCCTTCGCATCCCTGCCGCTCCAGAAGAACGGCGGAACGGGTCCCGCGCTGCGATGACCGTGATATAGCGTCACGACAAAATCGAGCGACGTGGTCACAACCGATACATCGACAGTGACGTTCGTGTCGCGTACAATTACCTGGATGGAGTCGACCGGACCGTAATCCAGCGGGATATAATTATAATAGAGGATCACCTGGGCTCCGGAAACGGGAATACTGTTGGATGTTGTGAGGACACCGTTCAACTGATAACCGGATACCGGCGTAGCAATCGGAAGAGGTTGCACATCCCGGCAGGAGAGCATTGTAAAGCTGAGAGCGAGAAAAGCGTGGAGACGCACTGTCACACCTCACTTCACCACCGCGATCTTGATAATTGCATCGCCCGATCCCCCGCTTCCCTCCGCGGCAAGATGTGCAAAGTAAATGCCGCTCTGAATTCCGGTAACGTCCCACTCCACCTCATTGTCCATCCCGCCTTTTCCGGGGGCATCAAACGACGCAACGATCTCACCTGCGATATCATAAATCTTGATATGAACCTGCGCATCCGACCCGACATAGTAGCGGATGTGCGTCTTGAATGCATTTTCCTTGCCGACTGGGTTCGGCCAATTATACGCTCGGGACGCCGGGAAAAATTCCGACGAAAATGGCGAACCCCCCGTCCCGGGATCCCCCAGACCGGTGTTCTGCGCATCGTGCAGATACTGCGGCCAGGGCATCTTGAGAGGCGTCGCAAGCGATGCGACGGTTCCCGTCTGCCAGGCATACACATTACCGTCGTCAGAGGCCACCGCGATACCGATCCCCGCTGCGCAACTCTGACATTGAGCGGACTTGAAGAGGAATGCAGCGGGCGTCGATCCTCCGTTGATACCTCCCTGCAGCGGAAAGCCGCTAATCATTTTACCGAACCGATTGTATGCAACAACCAGCCCCTCCTGCGTCACTGCCACAATATCAACACTCCCGTTTCCTTCAATATCTGCGATAATGGGAGAGCTCAGGATATCCTTATACGTGGGTACGGTAACAGGAAAATTATCGAGTGCGGCTCCGGCTTCGTTCATGGCATAGATTCTCTTTCCGCTTGCAACGACAATATCGGGTTTTCCATCACCGTCAACATCTCCGATTGCGGCGGCATTGAGAATCTTGCCGTCTGTTACCGCCGGAAATCCGCTTGTCGCACCAAAGCAAGGTGCCTGCAGGAAGACGCGTCCTTCGAATGCGTAAGCGACGCTCCCGACAGCCGAAGCGGTCGTACGCAGGGCGACGGGAGGCGAGTAGAGGGCAGCCATTGGTACGGTGGAAATTTCGATATCAGGTCTTTGCACCGAGGCACACACATCGTTTGTCAAAATTGATCCGTTTGCCGTTGTCGCGAACAGCGGAGACGGATTTTGCTGAAGGCAGATACCGGTAACATCGGAAGAGTCCGGCGGGATGTACAAGCTGTCACTCAAAGTACCATTATAACGGAACTGGTAGACCGTCGAATGTGCACCGCCGTACACGACAAACGAGTCCGAGAGGATGGGTTGTGTCGTAATTCGACTAAAAGTCTCTACCGCAAAAAGCGAATCGATCATTCCGTCGCTGTTTTGATCCCGCAAAGCCCAGGAGATGTTCGTTCCCCGCTGAGACGCATCGTCCGCCACGCCTATTGTGAGGTCATGGGATCCGTTCTGCTCAAGATCTCCTTCTGCGGGCTTTCCAACAAACGTCCGGGTACTGCTGCCGGAACTCGCAAGAAGACCGTCCGCGCTTCCCGTTGGAAGGAGCGAGCTGCCGTCCGAGACTTGCCAGCCATAGAGTTTCGACTCACCCACCGTCAATGCGGGCAGTCCGGCGGGTCCGGCGGGCGCTTGTGCTCCGACGACGCCTGTGGCAACCACAAGAACCGTTGAGTCCGGCACCGGCTTGTCATTGAACACCGTTATGGAATTCCTGCCGAATTTCATCCCTGTATTCTTTGGGAAACCGGGGATGGAACTGATGAGATTATCCCCCGTTTGAATCCGGGCCGACATATATGGTCCGCGAAGAGAAAATCCCGAAATAACAATATGGGTATTCGCCTGATTGTTGCTGCGGCTGGATGGATAAGACATCGGTGAAAATACATTCGACATTCTGCGGGCAGGAGCGGCATTATCGGCATACCAGAAATCGATCGACGTCCCGTTATCGCTTCCGTATCCGGGCGACAAAAGGTCGTAGTTCTGGCCGATATCCTGCGAACCGTCGGCTTCGAGGAGATTCACACCGCGACGGAGGGGATTTGCGTTCACCGCATCCGCTTCGATCGAGGCATCGATCACGTCTTCGTCGATGTGCCAGATCAGAAGTCCGCCGTTCGCCAGCTCGCTCCCCGACGGACTGAATCCAGGAAGACTCCAGTCGAATTCGTCGACATCAGTCACGACACCGTAAAGGGAATCCTGATTGGCATAATTAAATCCGGGATCGACATCCCGCGAAAAGGTCTTCGTCACTGTTGCGCCGTTGCGGGCAAGAGTGATAATGGCACCGTCGCCGTTTGCATCACGGCATCGGTTCTCGACGAGGAAATACTCGCGCGCGCTTATCGGAATCCGTAAGAGAGAATCCTCGGCACCCGGAAAACTGCTTGCCGGAATTTTGTAGACTGAATCGAGCGTGGAAACGGTAATCGGACTGGACCACCCGAGGAAAGTGCGTTCCCACGCAGATGGCTGCGGAGGAAAAACTCCGCTCCAGCTGAAAATCGATTGACCGTCCATCAATCCGAATCTGCCGATACCGCTCGCACCAGATTTTGTATCGAAAAGATCGGGCAGGCCGAGGGAGCTTCCGAACGTTGCTGCGAGCAATCCGTTGATGCCGAGCTGGAGAAGCGAGGATCCTCCTGTGCCGCTGAGCAGCCGGCTTTCTGTTTCCGGAATGATCAGTGAATTACGGATCGTGTCCGTACCGTTCCCGACGGGAATACCGTCGTACGAACTGCCGAACATTTTCTTCAATGCCGCCGGGCCCACATAGATGGATGGAATGTCGAACGGCGTCGGATCAAATCCGAAGATGCTCACAAAATCGATATCGCGTCCCGCTCCCGCATGGAAAATGAGAAAGACGCTGTATTGGTGAAACGGAAATCCCGGGTTGAGCGAGTCCACAAGATGCCACGTCTCCTGCATCATCACTCCGATCTCCCTGTTATCGCTGCTTTTTGGTGACGGGCTGTAATACCTCATCGGATGGGAAAGATGATACACGCTGTCGAGAATCGTTACCTCGATAGTGCAGCGGCTGTCGGACGACTTCCGGAAATAATTCTGCAGAAACGTGGCGTGTTCTTGAAAGTATGACTTGTCGTGAGGAGTCGGATCGATAACTTTCGACGGAGCCGACAAATCAAAACTTCCCGTGCCCGTCGTGCGGTCATCCTTATCCCGGACAAAATCCGCCATGATGGCGAGAACATGTGTGGTTTCCGCCTGGACACCCGAGCCGGTGCGCGGGAGAATCTTCTCGGGAGAAATATTGATCCGGTGATTGAAACCAATGCGCGTGTTCGACTGACCGATGACCATGGCGAGCGGAACAAAAGCAAGGACAGCGAGCAGAATAGTCCGCCAGAAAGGAAAATCAGCGAAGGTGCGTGATGATGGGATGTTCATGCTCATGATGAGAAGCGGACGAGGGAACGGGGCATCATCCGCGTGATCGAATACGACGCACGCGGATGTTCACCCGAAACTCATACTGCTCTTAGTCCTGCTTCCCGCCCCAGGCAATAGAGAGACTGAACCGAAGGGTTTCAGCCAGGGGGCTTGTCTCATCGACTGCAGAGAGGTAACTGAAATCAAATCCGTAAACATCATATCGGATGCCGGCACCGAAGGTGAGGAACTTCCTGTTGCCGTAACTCGGGTCTTCGTAGAAGTATCCCATCCTGATGGCAAAAAGCTTCGGCGCACCGTACCAGTATTCAAACCCGGTTGCGATCTGCACTTTCCTCAGCCCACCATCTCCCCATGCGGTAACCAACGACTTCGGAAGATTGTCCGGCGGGGGTGCTTCGCCGACATTCCCGAGCGAATCGACGGGAGCCGCGTGGCGTCGCACAAGGAGCCGGGTAAAATCGACAACAAGAGTGAGGTTGTTGAATTCCGACCGCACAACTTTACCCGCAAATGCGAGTCTGAGGTCCGTCGGAAGAGGATCTGCCTGGTCGGCATCGATGTAGGTAAGCTTGGGCCCGATATTGGAGAGGTCCACGCCGATGCTGAGACGATCGTCGAGAATGCCGCTCGGTTTCCAGAGTGTGGAAACGTCAAATGCCACGCCGGACGCGATACCTTTCCGGTCCTGTTGCTGAACATTGAAATCGGCGAGCGAGCTGCGGATATACCGCATGTTGAAACCGACACCCAGATCGTCCGAGGTCTTCCATGCATATCCCACCGTGGCGGAAACTTCGTACGCCTTGAATGTGCCGACAATTTCCGGACCGCCTTCGTTAGTAATATTGAACTCGCCCAGACTCAGATAAATGATGCTCGCAGACATCGTACCGCCCCAGTCGTCGAGATGATTCTTGTACGCAAGATATTCGTAGAACAGGTCGGACAATTGAAATTGCGGAAGCCAGTTGGAGTGTGTGAGACTGAGTTCCTGACCATTTTGGAATGCCAGTCCTGCGGGGTTCCAATATCCGGCCGAGCCGTCATCCGCAAGTGCACCGCCAGCTTCTCCCATTCCGTCGGCACGGGCATTCGGCGCGATGAGCAGGAAGGGAACGGCAGATTCCCCTTGCGCCATAACGGAGGAACTCGGCAAAATCACCCCGATAATTCCGAGCGCCACGATTACATAGGAGAAAAGTCTCCTCACCACTTTTGAGTTCATAACTGGATTCCTTCTATGAAAAAATGAGATGAGTTGGTCAAATTCTGGATTCCGGGGTACAGTAAAGTACCACCTTTCACGTTAAAAAACAACTGGATTTGAGCATGCCGGTCATTTCACCACGCTCAGTTTTCCAAACGCTTCACTCGTAAACCTTCCATCTTCCGTTCTGGCGCTCACTTTATAGAGATAGACTCCGTTGGCTATTGCATCTCCGTCCTTGTCCCGTCCGTCCCACGGAATTTGGACAAATTGGGTAGTGATCCCTGTCTTCTTTACGTCACGGATCATTCTTCCGGCAACGGTATAAATCTTCACCTCCGCGTCGATGATTGATACCTGATTGTGCTGAAACGTAAAGAGCGTCGACGACGACATCGGGTTGGGAAAGTTGAACACCGAGGTCAATTGCAATCCGACGCTCGTGAGGACATCGAACACTGTCTGTGATGACGCGGGATTATCGTACGTATCCCACGCCCTGAAGCGGAGCTTATGCGAACCCTCGGCCAGCGGGCCGAGAGGGTATTCGACGGTTCCCTCACGGTAGGTATCCGTCTTGCTCTTGTAATAACCGCTTACATCGATGCTCTGCGATTGATCGTCGAGCCAGGCCTCGATGCCGTGTCCGATTCCCGCGTTAGATGTATTGATGCCGCTGGAATCGAACAGGTCGGCGATGAGCGTTGGCGACCCGCTCACAACGTCTCCCGAACGAAATCCGCGATTATCAATATAGAGATGAACCTGAGGTCCAACCGCATCTGCCGCGGCAGTCGTGTCGGTCCCGTTGATGAGAATGTTTGAAGTATATCCGTACCCGTCGGTGACGGCATTCGAAAAATAGAGTGAGATTCGTCCGTTATTGTTGGAGTAGGCGATGTCCTTCGGGACGACAAAATTCACGTTCATCGCACCGGCGATCATGCTCGCCTGGCCGCGAAAGAGAGGTGTTCCTGCCGCAACATACGTGAACGATCCGATATACGGATCGGGATCGGTGAGTGTCACGCCGTGACTCGCGTCGAACACCACGACCTCAGCGGTCCCGTTGAATGCATTTGAGAAGGCCTGCGAGGTATCTCGCACACGCGCGGAGATCGTCGAGCGCTCCAGTGCCTTCAACTGTACCACCTGATTTCCCGGAATGTGGTTGACGCTGTCGATCGAAGCATAGAGTTTGGGATAGGCAAGCGTCAGCGCAGGATCTCCGAGAAGGAAGTACTTCCGATCGTTGTCGGTTGTCCGTTCCTGCTTGGTCTCATAGACAATATCACCCAGTCGCTGGGGAATGATTCTGCCGAGTGAGTCAGCAGTGAGCATGTGGCCGTATAAAGTTTCGTTGAGTGCGAAATTAGCGAACGATAATACCGGTCTTGTAGCGGAGAACACAGCAATTGCCCCCGCAGATGGCATTTCCACGAGCTGCTCGCCACCGCTTTGCGGTGTAATCGCATCGAAGTTGGAAAAGTTGCACGTCGCAGCAACAAGGAAGAAATATTTCGCGGTATTATGGAGCAGACCAAAGTCTCCTTCAACGGTAAAGACATGCTCATCCGCCCAGAGGTGAGGATTGCCGTGCCCCGTATAATTGAGAAGAAGCGTCCCCTGATTGATCTGATTGTCGATTGCCGCGTTCACGTCGGGTTTGCGTCTTCCGCCGGCGGCCTCGATTGTCGGATAGGCGTACTCGTAAATCTTCGTGATGTCGAACAAAGCCGGAACGAGTTGCGACACCGCTTCGGCCTGCTCTGTATGGAGAAAACCGTCGTCAATCACGCCTCCCGCTCCGCCGAGACCCGCGGGTCCATCATCCGCGACAAATGTAAAACGCGATTTCCAGTCGTCGGCAACTGCATGCGTCTCGTACTGGATAATTTTGGTCACCATTGCCTCGGCATCTGTCGCGGATCGTGCTGGTAATCGCCCGATCGCCATGTCCACAACATCGGCCGTATTGAAGACCGCAAACTCATCGTCACTGGAAAATGTATTGATCGGAACAAACGATTCGTCGGTTTCCCATGGTGGAATCCAATCGGTCCCAGTAGCAATAATCCGCCGGTAATCGTAGTCCCCATCACCGAACAATAGCAGATACAGCGGCGGTTGAGCCCAGTTCTGGTAGGCATACCGGAGATAATTTCGAATTGCTACGGGTGTAAGCAGACCACCTCCAAATTCGTTGTAAATCTGGTCGACATCGACGACGACCGTCGACAGCGGATTCGTACTTGTTTGTTGACGAAAGGTCTGGAGACGCTGTGCGGCCGCAAGAAAATCATTATGGGTGATGATGATATACGCAGCGCCCGGATCCGTCCCGTGAAGATTCTGGTTCGCAACACGCGTTAAGCTTCCGGGCGAGCGAAAGCCATTCGGCCCGACAACGAACAGCTGACGCGGTCTCCCTCCAGTTTGTTGAATCTGAAACGTGCATGTGTCGGCAACGATTTGTGAATTGGCGATCATGAGCACACTATCGAATCGCGAAATATCGAAGACCATGACGGGTCCCCCGCTGAATCCGCTCACACGATATTGAATCGTCGCCGTCGTGTCATATGATGAGAAATTGAAGAGGTCATTCTGGGCGGCGAGCAGGCGATGGTATGCCAATTCGTACCAGTCGATATACCCCACCCCTCCCGAACTCGATGATGAAAAAAGAAACCGGAGGCGGCTTTGACCATCATTAAATCCATTGATCTGATTGGGAGTCATCGAAACCGGGAGGATACGGTTGATGAACTGTGAGGAGCCGTAGTAGGCATCACCGCTCGTGTAGGTGGCGGGAAGCGTTACTGCTGTGATGGATGTGGAATGCTCCTGAACGGTGAATTGTGACGACCCATTCGATTGGGCACCGATATCGAACCGATAGAAAATTGGTTGGGTAACGTCGAGACCGGGCAGCTGGTGGACATACGCCATCTGGTCGCCCGAATTGAAGACCTGCCCGAGCCAGTTCAGTCCTGATGCGAGAATGTTCTCATTTTCATCTTCACGGAAGAGCTTTGCGATTGCAGTCGAGGGAGAAAATGCCGATGGATCATTGAGAGACGGAACGACAGTCATCGCATTCGCGGGAGACCCGCCGGAGGTCAGCCAGTAATAGTTGGTGACACTGAAACGGTTGATGTAATGGGAATACGTCCTGGAAACTGGTTCATACGTCCATCCATTCGCGGGCTTTCCATAAAAAATGACATAGTCGGCAGCATCGAGCTGGCCGGGTGTTCCGCCATCATAGACATAATCCGCGTTCGTAAGAAGATCGTCGACTGCCGGTGCCGAAACGGATAAGGGTGTTTCGGATCCGCCGTTGCCGTAGATCTTGATCGTCTTCGGATCGGTCGATGCCGGAAGACCCGCATTAAGCAATGCCTGACCGGAGATTTTATACATCCCTTCCACCGTGATCGCAATGCGATACCATGAACCGCTGGCCAGCACACTGTTCTGAAGTGTCACCGCCCGCGGGGTTGGCGGAGGCGCCATGGCGGCGGGAAGGCGATCATTGACTGCAATACGGGCCGGGGACATCCTGACGGGATGCGTCTGTTCCGCCGGACCGAATCCGACACGCACGACAATTCTCTTGAACCTGCGCAGAACACGGAGAGCGGGGTTATACTGATATGGAATCACTTCGATATGCCCGAGGAATATGCCCCTTGATTCTCCGACGCCGGAAAGTGAAACGAGCTGTTCCGGGATCATTCCGGTTTTGGAATACTCTGCCGCGTTTATGGTAAAGGTCGACACCGGTCCTACCCCATCTGTCTGATACGCTGGGACAGGCGTGAGAGTGACGTTCGATGAGTCGTCATATTCGGTTTTGATGATCTCGACGGAATTCCCTTTTGACCCTCCGAACCGTACGAGTATAGAGCGTTCATAGAGTTGCGGCGCGCCAGGCAACTGGCGATCGAGCGGGATGCCGCCATCCACCCGAAGTTTCAGAGTAGCCACTCCATTCGACAGAATTCTGTTTTCGGTATGATACAGGGGAACATATTCGATGACGCACCCCGAGGCGTCGGATTGCAGGACATGGACACCGTTGTCCGCTGCCCCCGCCGCCCGGCCGACTGACGGCAGTGACATCAGGAAGATGACGACGACTCGTGCGAGTATGTTGTTTTTGTTCACTTTAGACGATACAACCGGCGACAAAAAAAAACCGAATGCCAGAATACCCTGACATTCGGTTACCAAAAAAATCGTCACCTCACGTTGTCAAAGGTATCGGCTCTTTCGCTTCGCTTCAATAGCATGCGACACTGCGAAAAAAGAACACATCCAGCGTTAGAACTTAACCTTTAACAAAAATCGTTCGGGTTTGTCTCCTCAGTCTATAATTTCAACTACGTTAATATAGAGAAACTTAAAACGATTGTCAAGACGGGAGTTGATTTTAAACCAAATTCTTCGTAAATTGAAGCACAAGTAAATGTTTTCCCCAACTTTGTAACGGCATGCCAAAGTCGATAGGAGTCCTGTTTGTTGCCAGTGAAGCGGAACCGTTCATAAAGACCGGAAAGATCGGTGACCTTGCAGGAAGTCTTCCAAAAAGCGTAAAAGCACTCGGGCATGACGTACGTGTCATGTTGCCGGGGTACGGCTTCTTAAACAGCCGCCGTTTTCAGATCCACAACCTCCTTCGGATGAAAGATATCGTTGTTCCGGTTGCCAACGATCTGGAGAAGGCATATATCAAGTCTTCCTATCTCACCAGCGAAAATCAGAAGGTGCTGGTCTATTTTCTCTCCAACGACCGCTACTTCAACCGGGAAGGACTTTATTTCCATCCGGAAACAAAGAAGTACTTTGCCGATAACGACGAGCGGTTTATTTTCTTCTGCCGGGGTATTCTTGAAACGCTGAAGCGGCTCCGCTGGCAGCCGAATATCATCCACTGCAATGACTGGCAGTGCGGTTTGATCCCGGTCTATCTTAAGACCCTCTATAAGAATGATCCCTTCTTCAAGAATGTCAAAACGGTTTTCACCGCTTATAGTCTCGCATCGCATGCCTCGTTTCCGCGGAACTCGTATGCAAAATCCGGACTTCCGGCCGGACTTTTTCCGGAGAACGACTCCGGAATGGACCGCTTGAATTTCCTCAAGGCCGGTCTGACATATGCCGATTGCGTCACGACATTTGGAAGCAAGGCGGAAAAGTCCATTCGCATCGCTCCCGACACCGAGCTGGAAAAGATTCTCCATCTCCGGAAGAACAACATCATCTCGATGAATTTCCAGAACGGCAACGGCCACAACCACATTGCGCAGAAACTCGTCGACATTTATCATGACCTCTCCAAGAGTATCTGATGGGTCATGTGGGGATTTTTCTCGATCGGGACGGTACGATCAATCAGGAAGTGGATTATGTTCGTTCAACGGATGAATTTCATCTGATTGAAGGATCTGCCCCCGGCATCCGGGAGCTCAATGAGCAGGGATGGCAGGTGTTTGTCGTAACAAATCAATCCGGCATTGCCCGCGGTTTTCTCACCGAAACACAACTGGCAGAAATCCACTCGACACTTGAAAAGGCGCTTCGTGCTCACGGTGCCTCGATTGACGCGATCTATTATTGTCCGCACCATCCCGACTTCGGCAAGCCTCCGTACCGCGCAGTCTGTGATTGCCGCAAACCCAATATCGGGATGATCACCAGGGCGATCCATGAATTCGACCTTGATCTGGAACGGCTGTTCGTCGTGGGCGACCGCCTGCTCGACATGCAGATGGGGCGGGCAGCAGGAGCCCGCTGCATTCTCGTTCGCACAGGGTATGGCGAGAGGGAGTTGGAACTTTGCCGCGCAGATGGCGGTTCTCCTGATTATGTCGCGGATAATCTGTCCGATGCCGTCCAGTATATCAAACGCAGTTTATTGACGAATGTCTCCCCTGCAGCATAATGTGCGCGTCTTCAGGACGTTCATTCACTTCCTTTGTACATTACTCCCGGCAAGTTTCATCCTCATTTCCGGATGCAGCGATGACCCGAGCGAGCTCGGCAAAGGGCTGATTTCCCCAAACGACGGTCTTGCTCTCGATACCGTGTCGGTAACAGCGGTTGCCGATACGACTTTTCTGGCGCACATCTCGACCGCGGATAATGACCTCGTAGGCATCTATCAGGATCAGGAAGTCCGGGCCGTCATGCAGTTCGTCGGATTCACATCCATCTCCTCAACTTCGCTCGTCGATTCGGCGGTCGTTATACTGCCGACGACGTATAAATTCCGCGATACCAACGGGACGCTGAGTTTCGAAGTCCACGAGATGCTCAGTTCCTGGAGTCAGAGTACGTTCACGTGGGACAGCTCCAATATTTCGGGAAAGTATTCATCAAGCCCCGACACAACCGTGCTCATGAATATCTCCTCCAGCGATACGGCCATACGGTTCCACATCGACCATCTCGTACAAAAATGGATACAGGCCGCAACGGCCTCTCCGTATGGCATCATCCTCGTGCCAAATGGGATTTCGACCACACTCGTAGTCGGCTCGATCACCAGCACGACCGTGGATACTCGGCCCCGATTGAGAGTATATTACCGCACGTCACTCTCCGATACGACGGAGGACAGTCTGACCTTTGGGACAACACAGCGGACGTATGTGGCGTATTCGCCGCAACCTATCGTTCCGGGCGACATGTTCTCGCAGGCAGGAATCTGTTATCGCTGTCGGGTACAATTCGATTCGCTGCACATTCCACCGCACGCGAGTATCGCCCGCGCCGTCGTCCAGCTCTCCCTCGACGCTTCTGCTTCGGAGACCAATGCCTTTACTCGTGACTCGCTGGTCGTCGAGCTCCTGCGACGCAACTCTTATCCGTTCGATTCACTTGCCTTCGCCACGGTCTGCACACCGACGACGAGTAACGGGCAGACCGTCTTTCAGGGGAACATCACGGAGACCGTTCAGGAATGGATCACGCGCGAGCCGAACTATGGCCTCGTGGTCCGCACCTATGGTGAATCCACCATCCTTGACCGCTTTGCTCTCTTTGGCAGTTCAGCATCCGCGGGGCTGAAGCCGCGATTGACCATCACCTATACCGTTTACAAGTGAGCCAGGGATGAGCAAGCAGATATATCGCGGATGGTTTACACTCATTGTGTCGCTGCTTGTGTTAAGCACACCGGTTCTTGCCGATGACAGCGGGGGATCGGGATATTCCCGCTACGGCCTCGGAGACCTGAGATATTTCATCGACAGCCGTGCAACGGCAATGGGCGGCGCCGGGCTCGCTTCGATCCCGATGGATGAGATCAGCCAGCTCAACCCTGCTTCCTGGTCCGGCATTGTTCGCACGAGATTTTACCTCGGAACCGTCTACGAGGGGTTTGCAACCTCTGACCTCTCGCACTCTGCGTATCTCAGTCACATGGTCTTTAACGGGGCTGCCATTGCGCTGCCGGTGAGCACCGAATCGGGTGTTGTCGTCAGTTTCGGCCTCCTTCCGTACAGCCGCGTGGATTACAATGTGATCTCACCCGTGACAATAGGCAACGTCTCGTTCAACACGCAGTATGTCGGATCCGGAGGGATTTCTCTCGCCTACCTCGGTTCATCTGCCGCAATCGGAAACGAGCTCCGTATCGGGGCGAAATTCAATTATTATTTTGGAACGCTGGATTACACCACAAGGCAGAACTTCACGGGAACCGAGTTCGCCAGCTCCGAGGTTTTGCGGTCAAACGAGATGCGCGGCCTTGGATTCTCGTTCGGTGCAATTTACAGCGGACTCGGGAAGCTCTTCCAGCTTCCTTCGAACTCCTCGCTGACTCTCGGTGCGATGGTGTCCACGACATCCTATCTCACCGAAACGGATGAACGATTCTACACATACAATTCTGCAACCCTTCAGACCGGTGATACCATCGCCGCACCAGATTTCAAAACCATCCTTCCCTATGCGGCGGGAGGAGGGATATCGTTTATCAACGATCGACTCCAGCTTGCTGCAGATATGTATTTTCAGCACTGGAGTGCGTTCCATGATGCGAGCGGGGCGACGCTCCGCGACGACAAGCGGTACAGTGTCGGGGCCGAGCTCGTTCCAAAGAAGGGCGCGAACATTCCACTGACCCAGCGCATGGCGTACCGGTTCGGGTTTTTCTATGATGAATCGTACTATCAGTTATTCGGCACCCCCATCAATGAAACCGGCGTTACGGCAGGTTTCGGAATTCCCGTCATCGGTGATAACCGGCTCAACATCGGCATCCAGTATAGTTTCCGCGGGACGACCGATAATCAATTGCAAAAAGACAAAATTCTCCGTATATCATTCACACTGAGTGGAGGAGAATTATGGTTCATCCGGTCCGAGCAGGAGTGAGGTGTGAATGATCGCTCTCGGTGCAGATCATGCAGGTTTCGAATACAAGGAACGCATTAAAGAGTTCTTGAAATCCCTGGGGCTTCCCTTCGAGGACCTGGGAACATTTTCCAAGGATTCGACCGATTATCCCGACTACGGCCATAAGGTCGCGGAGGAGGTTTCGGCAGGGAAGGCGGAATACGGAATTCTCGTGTGCGGGACCGGTATCGGGATGTCAATCGTAGCAAACAAACACGAAGGGGTCCGGGCGAGCAACGTTGAATCGGTCGAAGCTGCCCGGCTTGCCCGTCAGCATAACAATGCCAATGTTCTTGCGATCGGAGCGCGGCTTACGCCGTGGGACAAAGCCAAGGTAATCATCCAGACATTTCTTTCCACGGGTTTCGAGGGTGGCCGGCACGAGCGCCGCGTTGAAAAGATTCACACCCTGACCAATCTGTAGCCGTTTGATTCATGTGGTTTACTCTTACCGGAGCGCTATGAAAAATCTCAGTGCACAGGATCCCGAAATTTTCGCAACTCTTCAAAACGAAACTCACCGGCAAAACACCAAACTCGAGCTTATTGCGTCGGAAAATTTTGTCAGCAAGGCAGTGATGGAAGCGATGGGCTCCGTCCTGACGAACAAGTACGCGGAGGGTTACCCCGGCAAACGATATTATGGCGGATGTGAGTTTGTGGATGTTGCCGAGGAGCTCGCCCGCAGCCGCGTCAAGACGTTGTTTGGGGCGGACTATGCCAACGTCCAGCCGCATTCGGGCTCACAGGCGAACATGGCGGTCTATTTCACTTTTGTCAGACCCGGTGATACGGTCATGGGGATGAATCTCTCCCATGGCGGTCACCTCACACACGGCTCGCCGGTGAACTTTTCGGGCCAGCTCTATAAGTTCGTGGCATATGGCGTGAAGAAGGAGACAGGATTCATCGATTACGATGAAGTAGAGTCGATCGCCCTTCGGGAAAAACCTAAAATGATCACCGTAGGAGCGAGCGCGTATTCCCGAAACATCGATTACAAAATCTTCCGCCAGATTGCCGACAGGATCGGGGCGTACCTTTTTGCCGATATTGCGCATCCTGCCGGATTGATTGCGAAGAAACTTCTGAATGATCCGCTTCCTCATTGCCACGTGGTGTCTTCCACGACGCACAAGACACTGCGCGGACCACGAGGCGGGCTGATCCTCATGGGGAAGGACTTCGAAAACCGCTTCGGGATCGTCGCGCCGAAATCCGGCAGAACAAAGATGATGTCCGAGCTTCTCGATTCGATGGTCATCCCCGGAATCCAGGGCGGCCCATTGATGCATGTGATCGCCGCAAAGGCGGTGGGATTCAAGGAGAATCTCCAGCCGGAATTTGAATCGTACGCCAGGCAGATTATTAAGAATGCCCAGGCACTTGCGAAGAAACTGATCGGACTCGGGTATTACATCATCTCGAACGGAACCGACAACCACCTCATGCTGGTGGACCTGAGAAACAGGAACCTCACGGGGAAAGACGCACAGGAAGCTCTCGATCAATCCGGCATTACCGTCAATAAGAATGCTGTTCCATACGACGACAAGAGCCCCCTCATCACGAGCGGTGTTCGCATCGGCACGCCCGCACTGACAACCCGCGGCATGAAAGAACCGGAGATGGAAATGATCGGCACATTCATTGATCAGGTTCTGAAGAATATCGGCAATGCGAAGGTCTACAAGGAAGTGGAAAATGCCGTCAGCGAGCTCTGCCTGAAGTTTCCCCTGTACAGTGAAGAAATTGCCGAGAAGGCATCAACGAGAAGGTAGCATTTGGCAGACACACCGGAAGAAACCGAACCCGTGATCGACGAGGAAACCGGACGCAGGTTCGAAACCGACGACCAGGAGATGTCGTTTTTCGAACACCTCGAAGAGCTGCGCTGGAGAATCGTCAAAGCGGCGATGGGCGGTCTCGTCGGCATTGTCATCTGCGGAATTTTCTCCGACTGGATTGTCAACGTTGTCATTCTGCGACCCAGCCGGCTCACAACTCCCCCGCTGAATCTTATTAACACGGTCCCGTACGGTCAAATCACGTTCTACATGATGTGCGTGATCGTCGCGGGACTTGTCCTCAGCACACCGTGGATCCTCTACGAGCTATGGCAGTTCGTGCGCCCGGGGCTCCTTCCGAAAGAACGGCGGTATATCTCGGGCATCGTCACCTACACCTCGATCTGCTTTTTTGCCGGTGTCGCTTTTGCCTATTTCATCATGCTCCCCTATATGCTTCAGTTCTTTGCGACATTCGGTTCGACGAGCATTCAGAACCTCGTGTCGATCAACGAATACATGAGCTTCGTTCTCCAGCTCGTCCTGCTTTCGGGACTTGTGTTCGAGCTTCCGATGATTTCGTATTTCCTGGCACGATTCGGGATAATCACCCCGGCATTCATGCGGCGGTACTGGCGTCATGCCATCGTTCTCATCCTCTTCATCGCCGCCATCGTGACACCAACCACAGATCCCATCACCATGACGGTCTTTTCGCTTCCCATGTTCGCGCTCTATGAAGTCAGCATCTTTGTCGCAAAGATTGCAAAGCGCAAACGGGATGCGGCCGCCGGGGAGCCGGCATCCGCATGAAACTCAAAGAGCTGTTGGAACCGATTGGTGAGGAGCTCGATCTGTTCGACGAGCACATGCGCGAGGCGATGCGATCGAAAGTGGCATTTGTCGACATGGTTGCTCGCTATATCGTCAGGCAAAAGGGGAAACGGATTCGCCCCGCTCTGGTCCTTCTGACCGCCAAGGCCTGCGGAGAAATCAACGACAGGACCTATCGCGGAGCATCTCTGGTGGAAATTCTCCATACCGCTACGCTGATTCATGATGACGTTGTTGACGATGCAGATACGCGCAGGGGACTCGCTTCCATCAATGCGGTCTGGAAAAACAAAATCGCCGTCCTCATGGGCGATTACATGCTCGCAAAAGGACTCCTTCTGTCGATCGGCAGTAATGACTTCGATTTTCTGAAAATCACGTCGGATGCCGTCAGAAGGATGAGTGAAGCAGAGATTCTCCAGATCGCGAAGAGCCGGGATTTGGACCTGGATGAACAGACGTACTTTAGAATCATTTCCGACAAGACCGCCTCACTTATTTCCACATGCTGCCAGATCGGAGCGGCAAGTGTTTCGAATGACGCGCAGACCCTTGAAAGCATGAGGGTGTTCGGTGAAAACCTTGGACTGGTGTTTCAAATCCGCGATGACCTCCTCGACTATGTCGGTAGAACCAGCATCACCGGCAAGCCGACCGGACTGGATCTCAAAGAGAAGAAGCTGACACTGCCGCTGATCCATTCGCTGGCAGAAGCCCCGCGCAGCGAAGGCCGTCACATCCTGCACATCATCAAGAACGGAGCCAAGCGGAAGGATGTTCAGGCAGTCGTGGAATTTGCCCATTCGTACGGGGGCATCACCTACACCATCGGCCGGGCGGAGCATTATTCCAAACTTGCCGCCGATGCACTGGATATACTCCCCTCTTCACCTGCAAAGGAAGCACTGACGGGTTTTGTACAGTTCGTCATGGAACGCAGCAAGTGATCCTCCCTCCATTGCGTTGATGCACCACGAGCCCCGGAACGTTGACCATTGATTTCACAGCATGCCCGCTCCAACTTCCTCCGGTGATCCCTACGCCGCTTTGCGGTATCCGGAATATCGCAATCTCATCATTGCATCGTTTCTCTTTACCGTCGCCCTCCTGATACAGGAAGTAGCCCTCGGGTACGAGCTCTACACGATAACACGCGATCCTCTCGCGCTCGGATTCACCGGGCTTGCAGAAGCTCTTCCCTTCATCGGCCTCTCACTCTACGGTGGACACATCGCGGATCGTTACAGCAAGCGGAGAATCATTTTGTGGGGAGTGGGGATTATCACGATCGGTTCATTTGTCCTCCAGCTCATTGCACGGCAGGATGCGGAAACGCATTTCCCAACTTCGCTGATTGTCGGGGTTATTTACGGGACGGTCTTTCTCATCGGGCTCTGCCGTGCATTTCAATCGCCGGCGGCAATGTCCCTTCGCGCTTTCCTTGTCCCCATCGAGGTGTATGCGAATGCAGCAACATGGGGAAGCTCATCATGGCAGGCGGGTGCCATCATCGGGCCCGCCGCCGGAGGATTTCTCTTCGCCTGGATAGGGTTTCCGAATACGCTGCTGGTTGTGGTGGGACTGCTGATACTGGCATTCTTCCTGTTCTCGCGCATACGGGGAAGAAAGGAAGTTTTCGAGCCGGCCTCAGAGAAATTGATCGAGAGCGTTAAGGAAGGTCTCCAATTTGTCTGGAGCACAAAACCGATACTCTATGCGATTTCGCTTGATTTGTTCTCAGTTCTGTTCGGCGGTGTGGTTGCCATCCTTCCGATTTATGCACAGGATATTCTGAAGGTCGGGTCTGAGGGCTTGGGAATTCTCAGGGCGGCACCATCGGCAGGAGCCATGATCACACTCGTCATACTTTCACGAATCACGCCGATGGATCATGCCTGGCGCAATTTGCTGGTATCGGTCGCGGCATTTGGAGTCTCGATTCTCGTTTTTGCAGTTTCGCCATGGATGGTCCTGTCCGTAGTTGCTCTCTTTTTGAGCGGAGCGTTCGACAGCGTGAGTGTCGTCATCCGCCAGACGTTGCTGCAGCTTATGACACCCGATTCGATGCGCGGGCGCGTGATGGCGGTAAATGGCATCTTTGTCTCTTCGTCCAACGAGCTTGGAGCTTTCGAGTCGGGAGCAGCGGCACGCATCATGGGAGTGATTCCCTCCGCGGTATTTGGTGGAGTTATGACACTCGCTACGGTTATCTGGATGGGTTGGAAGGCGAGAGGGATGTCAGAGTCGTATGATTATCAACATCACCACCACGAAGGGTGAATTCAAGAAGGTAGGATTGACGTTCGGGCGAAAGGAATGAGATTGATTTGACTGCCTCGTTCCAACTTCATTTGATCAGAGCCATTTTGCCTGTTTGTACAAATCCTCCCGATGCCATCTGGTAGAAATACGCTCCACTTGCTGCATTCTGAGCATTCCATCGAATTGTATAGGTTCCTGCTTCCTTTGTTTCATTGACAAGAACAGCCACCTGCCTGCCGAGAATATCATAAATTTTCAGCGTGACCTGGGCCTGTTGAGGGACCGTAAATTGGATCTGTGTCGTCGCGTTGAATGGATTCGGAAAGTTGTGGGATAGCCGGAATTCTTCTGTCTTGTTTGAGCTGGCCCTGGCAATAAGGACCAGCGGAACGCGAACTGCCACTTTTTGATACTCATATTTCCAACGAAGCTGCGAGTTTCTCCAGGCCGGCGGCGGCGAGCTGAAGGCTTGAACCGTAATTTCGGTGATATTTCCATCGGCATCGAGATGCGTGATATCCTTAATCTCGTTGGTCCACTTGCCGAAGGAAAAGTGCTGACGAATGGATTCAATATCTCTGGTGTCGGATGAGTATGAGAACAACTCTCGCGAAGTTGAGTCGTCGTGTTCTATCTCACGGCCCTCTCTATCATAAGTGAATTTCGATATTGCATCCGGAACCCATCTCGTATCACTCCATTTGAAATATCTCCGCTCCAACAGCTCTCCCTGTGAGCCATAGATGTACTGAGTGGAACGGGAATTCTGCAATTGATTTTGGCTCCACTCCCCACTGACGATTTTCGCCAATCTGCCACCGCTGGTATATGAGCTCACCAGTTGAGAAATGGGAACGTAATCTGTCCCATCCCAGTTGAAATAGACAGACTCATAACAGTTTCCTGCACTGTCATAGAGGAAAGTTTCCTTCCATTCTTTCTGCCATGTCGACTGTGAACGCTTCCAGCTCTCACCGACCTGCTCAACGAGGAGTCCTGCCACAGTCGAATTCATATAGCGGTTCAATGGAATCAGGCTTCCATCAATCCAATCACTCTCCAGATAACTCAGTAACATATGTTGATCATCAAATTTCCACGTCTTCACGACAGAGTCCCGCCACACCCCATTTTTCATGATCTGTTCAGTTGCGCGGGTACACAATGAGATGGAATCTTTTCCGACCTTGCGTGAGGCAGTGGGATGGCGCTGGACAGATTGCGCGTCCAACAGTGACAAACTCAGTAGAAGGAGCACTCCCAGATGAATAACATACACCCTCCCAGGGGTCAAAAGATTTGTCATCTTACCACAAAAACCGGACAGTGGGCCTTGCGGATGACTTTTTCCGCGGTTCCTCCAAAAAGAATATGCTCCACGCCGGTATGTCCATGGCTGGCAATCAGGATCAGATCAACATTCTCCTCATCCGCCACATCGATGATCTCAATAAACGGTTTTCCCGTCCGGATAATTGCGCGTGACTTCACGCTTTCTTTCAGGGATGTGCGTGCAAGATCTTCCAATGCGCGCCTGCCGCGCTCCGCGAGCTCCTTTTCAAATTGCGGGATCGTGACCTGTCCGAAACTGAAATCCGCGGGATAGATCGCCGGTTCGACAACATAGAGCAGAATGAGTTCGGCACGCACCACGGAGGCAAATTCGACGGCATAACGCAGGGCGTTCTTCGAATGCTCGGAAAAGTCGATGGGGACGAGAATACGCTGTATGCTGAATTCCCGTTTGTTTGTGCCGCGCGGGCTGTCCTTCTGTTGGGAAGAGTTTCTCCCGGAGCCCTTTTTCATAATTCCCCCTTTTGTCGCTGAGGTCATCCGTCCCGCCCGCCCATGTGGAAACGAGCGGGACGGAAATCGATCTAATCTTTCACGATGAACTTCAACCAGCCGCGTGAATCGTTTCCGGCCGTCACGACGTCGAAAAATCCCTTCTGAAGAACTTTGGTGATTGGTCCGACATTTCCATCTCCGACAAGGAGGCGGTTGACCGAACGAATCGGGGTGATTTCCGCCGCGGTGCCGGTAAAGAAGAGCTCGTCCGCCACAATGAGCATCTCACGTGAAACAGGAGCTTCGATTACACGATATCCGGCATCACGAAGGATGGTGATGGCGGAGGAACGCGTAATCCCCGGCAAAATGCTGGAAGTAAACGGCGGCGTATAGACATCATTGTTCTTCACCATGAAAATGTTTTCGCCGCTTCCTTCGCTGACATGTCCGTTTCCGTCGAGTGCAATTCCTTCGACATATCCGCCCTTCACCGCTTCGATCTTAATAAGTTGTGAGTTGAGGTAATTGCCGCCCGATTTCGCAATCGTGGGGAGAGTGTTTGGAGCGGGCCGCGTCCACGTGGAAACGCACACATCGATCCCCTTCGAAAGGGCATCCGCACCGAGGTATGTTCCCCATTTCCACACGGCGATTGCGACATCCACCGGGTTGTTCAGCGGGTTCACCCCTACGTCTCCGTATCCCCGATACACGATCGGGCGGATATAGCAGGCCCGCATCTTGTTCACCAGGACCGTCTGGATAATTGCCTGCTCGAACTCCTGGCGTGTGTACGGAATTTCCGCATGGTAGATTTTTACTGAATCGTAGAGCCGCTCGAGATGCTTATCGAGACGGAAAATGGCGAGCCCCTTCTTTGTATCGTAGCACCGGATCCCTTCGAACCAGCTGGATCCGTAATGAACCACATGGGACAGGACATGGATTTGCGCCTGGTCCCAATTGACCATCTTACCATTCATCCAGATTTTGTCTACAGGTGTAATAGGCATGCTAAGTTCCTTTCTGATTTACAGTGAACAATCATAAATGCGGTAGACTTTATGGCGTTCCCCATTCATCAACTCTGCACCTCTGTTCATCATCACATTGTCTTCGAGTACCCATCCTGCTTCGCCCGTGGTATAACCGCGTTCCACGCAGCGCTTTCCTGTTTCATAAAACAACACACTTGCCGCTCCCGTTTTCAGTCGTTCCCGAACCACTCCCAGAACGATGATCCGCGCCCAGTTGATTTCCTTCTTATGCATCATGAGCCGCACCAGACCGGGAATGAGATATCCCTTCTTGTTATATTTCAGCGCAATATTCAAATCCGGAAGCGCGAGGGAGAACCCGATCGGTTCCCCGTGATATTCGGCAATGATCACAAGTTCGGGCACCACAACCGGCTTGAGATCTTTTGCCAGCGCATCGAACTCCTCATCCGTCATGGGCACGGCACCCCAGTTGTATTGCCAGGCCCTGTTATAGAGATCCTTGATGAGAGCGACTTCTTCCTTAAACCTCTTCATGTCGATCGTCCGGAACGTGAGTCCTTCCCGTTGCCGGACTGCCTCGGAGACACGCGCCAATTTTTCCGTGAGAAATTTCTCTTGCACGAGCCGGTACGCGTAGAGGTCTTTCGCTTTTTTCATTCCCGCTCGCTCGAGCAATGCCTGATAGTAAGGCGGATTGTACGGCATGAGGACCACGGGCGGCTTGTCGAATCCCTCGATGAGTAATCCCCATTCGTCATTCACCGACGGCGACGCAGGACCGCGCATTGCCGACCCGCCCTGTTTCTTTACCCATTGTCTCGCTGTTTCCAGCAACGCATCGGCAACGGCCTGATCGTTGATGCATTCGAAGAACCCGAAGAATCCGATCCGCTCGTTATGCTCTTTGTTATGATTGCGATTGATGATTGCGCCGATGCGGCCGACGATTCTACCGTCTTTGTACGCAAGAAAGAATTCCGCTTCAGCGTGTTGATAGAAGGGATTCTTTTTCTTGTCCATGAGCTTGCGCCGATCCATGAGAAGAGGCGGAACCCACGATGGATACTCCCGGTAGATGTCCCAAGCGAACTTGATGAATCGGGTTGTTTCGGCTCCGGAGGAGATGGGACGAACTTCGATTGTGCTCATGCCGGATCAGACAACGATGGCAAAGGACAATGAACGATGATATGTCGCATTGGAGCGACGGGAGCAGGACGACGCGCGATGCAATTCGCGAGGCACGGTCAGTTCAGGATACCGAGTTTCTTTGCTTCGGTGGAGAAGATCTCGAGGATGCGCTGTAAGTGCTGGTCCTCATGCGTCGCCATATAGCTGGTACGCATCATCTGGAGTCCGGGAGGAACGCCCGGGCTGATAAACGCGTTCACGAATACGCCGGCATCGAATAAGGCCCGCCAGAACTTGAACGCAAGAAGGTCATCACCGATGATGACCGGGACGACCGCCGACCGGCCGTCGATAATCTTGAAACCGGCATGCCGGAATCCTTCGCGCATGGTGTTGGCGTTGCGGAGAAGCCGTTCGATACGCTCCGGTTCACGCTCGAGGATTTCGAGGGCGGCAAGCGCCGATGCAACCGATGCGGGCGTCGGGCTCGCGCTGAAAATGAGCGCGGGGGAATGGTGTTTGAGGTAGTTGATGACACGCTCTTCGCCCACGACAAATCCGCCGAGCGATGCAAACGTCTTGCTGAAGGTTCCCATGGTCATGTCAACGGCATCTTCGAGACCCGCGTCGCTGGCCGTACCCCTTCCGCCCTTTCCGATCACGCCGATCGCATGTGCATCGTCGATGAGAACACGGGAGTTGAATTTCTTTGCAATGGTTAGAAGACCGGCCACATCCACGACCTCGCCGGTCGTGCTGAACACGCCGTCCGAAACAATCAGCTTTCCCGCACCCTTCGGCAGTCGCGATATAACGCGTTCCAGGTCGGCCATATCGTTGTGCTTGTACCGGACAATTTCGGCGAACATGCCCTTCGCCATCATATACCCCGCAACGATGCAGGCATGATTGTCCTTATCGGTGATGAGATATTCCCCGCGCTGCACAAGTGTAGGGATAATTCCCTGGGCAGTCTGGTATCCGGTACTGAAGAGAAGGCAGGCCTCCTTGCCCATAAACTTTGCAAGTCGATCCTCAAGCTGGTTATGGAGATCCAGCGTGCCGGTAAGGTAGCGCGACCCGGAACAGCCGGTACCATATTTATCGATAGCTTTTCGTGCAGCTTCCTTGACTTGGGGATGTGCGGTCAGACCCAGATAGTTATTGGATCCCGCCATGATGACTTTCCGGCCCTCGATCTGGACTACCGGGCCCTCATTTTCTTCGATCGCACGAAAATAGGGATAAAAACCCGCTGCTTTTACTTCATCGGCACGCGTGAAATCGTAACACTTTTGAAACAGATCGACAGGCACTTTTGTGTCAGCGGCTGCCGGTTTTTCCGTGGTCACTGGTTGGCTCATGATGCTCGGATTCCTTGTTCAGAACGGTTGAAAGAAATGGCGGCAGGATGTTATCGGGATGTTCCGGAGGGTGCGATCGCAGCGTTCCCTGATATGTCCCCGGTTACCCGTGATCGACACTATCCTGCTCAACGGATCACGCAACGATCTTGATGGATGCGACGATTTCCTTTGTCGTTGATCGCACAGAACCACAAAAGGAATAAGAACTTGGTCAAATCGGGAAAGTATGATGATTCACTGAAAAATTTGCGTGCCACGTTGAAATTTAATATACTTCATTGGGTTCTAAAAGTCAATTAGACCACACTCCATCCGATACGAGAAAAGTACTCTTTCCATGCTTGCATTCATCACCGGTGCCACAGGTTTCATCGGGAGCCATTTGACCGAAGCGCTCCATGCCAAAGGGTATACATTGCGGTGCCTCGTCAGGAAAACTTCCAATCTGGAATGGATCAAACATCTTCCGATTGAGTATGTCTACGGCGATTTATTCAATCCCGAGATTCTCCGGAAGGCCGTGAGCGATGCAGAACTCATCGTTCACGTCGCCGGGACAACGAAGGCTCGTTCCGCGAAAGGATATTTTCTCGGCAACCACGTCGCAACGAAAAATCTCCTTGACGCAGTGGCGGCAACGCATCCGCCGCTGAAGAGATTCGTCCATATCAGCTCGCAGGCGGCGGTAGGCCCGAGTGCCAACGGGGTCCCCATCGATGAGAAGACTCCGTTCCACCCGATCACGGCGTACGGTGAAAGCAAGATGGAAGCGGAAAAGGAGTGCCTGAAATTCCGTGACACGATTCCGATAACGATCACACGACCTCCGGCGGTCTATGGCCCCCGTGATCGCGACGTCTTCACCTTTTTTGAGTCCGTCAACAAGGGGCTCCAGCCGATGATCGGATTCAACAACAAGGAAGTAAGTCTGATCCATGTCCGCGACCTCGTGCACGGGATTCTTCTGGCTGCCGAACACCCCGCGGGAAAAGGGAACACCTACTTCATTTCGAGTGCGCGGTACTATAACTGGAGAGAAATCGGCGAGCTGACTTCCCGCATCATGCAAAAACGCACGTTGCGTGTGCGTGTTCCCGTATCACTGGTGTATACCATCGCCGTTCTCTCCGAACTCTATTCGATGATCACACGCCAGCCGGTCCTTCTTAATTACGACAAGGCGAAGGACATTGTTCAGGATTCATGGACGTGCAGCATTGCGAAGGCAAGAGGCGAGCTCGGGTTTTCCGAACAGCGGACACTGGAGGAGGGAATCCGGGAGACCGTAGCATGGTACCGCGAGCGCGGATTGCTGAAGTGAATGGATCAAATTGGCGGGAACTGGGCAGTATGCGTGAACCGCGCCGTGCGGGCTCACGGAAAAGATATTCCTTGCATGTTATGGTAAAAAGCCGTATCTTGTTAGTGCAATCAACAGTACGCCGTTGAGTTGCTTTTAAGATGGTGCTGATGTAGCTTTTCGACCTATAAGAGGCAAGCGTCACCAGCAAGTCAAGATCGCAAGTAATGGTGAAGTTTTGAATGCCATTCTTGCGATTTTTCGTTTTAGAATCATAACAAGCTGGTGTACACTGCTCTCAGGTCTTGAGAGAATTTATTTCAAGAAAGGATTTGTTCCATGGAAAAAGGAACAGTCAAATGGTTCAACGGAGCCAAAGGTTACGGTTTTATTTCACGTTCGGGCGGAGAAGATGTTTTCGTCCATTTTCGCTCGATCGCCGGTGACGGTTACAAGAGTCTGAACGAAGGCGACAACGTGGAGTTTGAAGTTGAACGCGGGCCGAAGGGCTTGCAGGCAGCAAACGTATCCGTTGTCTGAACAGACCAGACGCACAAACAAAAACCCCGCCCAAAAGGCGGGGTTTTTTATTTCTCCCCTCTATCTGCGTGGTTGTTGCACGGCGGGCGGAGTGGCCTGGTCCCCGGTAACTATGGGGCACGCTCAAACTCGAACGTGTCGTGATCCGATTCCTTGCCTTTCGTGCTCATCGTCCACTCCTGTGTGAAATGATCATTGTCTTTGAACGTCACAACGAGCCCGGACATGTGCGGATCCCCGGAATGGGTGAGATTTGTAGCATCGACGAATTTGAAGACCAGTTTGTTCACCTCCGCGACACTTTTCCCGGCCCGCATCCGCGGTTGATTGCCGACCGAACAATAATGCGTCATCATGAGCTTCGCACCGTCCAGATAATACATGGTGACCATCGCATCTTCATGCTCCTCCATACTCAGCGTTTCCATAAGAGCACTTCCCGAAGACACGAGCTTGTACGATACGTTGATCGGTTTCCCGTCTCCTCCTTTCCCATTCCACTTTCCGACCAGAGATTTCATCTTTTCAAACTGAGGGGTCGTCGCTAGCTCTGATTTATCTCCTGCGAGGACGTACCCAAAAATTGATAACAAAAAGAGCAGCATCATAAAGAATTTCATTGGTTCTCTCCTCAGTATGGTGATACGTGGGTATCCGGTTGTACCGGAGACACGAAGTTAGCAGCGTCTGAAAACCCAGGACGAGTATAACGATAATTCTCCAATCCGTCAAGCCAGTGATCGACGGGTTTATTTTCGAGAACGCTTTCATCCGAATTGGTTTTCTGGTGGATTTTCCTATAATACGGCATCCCGATTCTGCACGATGCCAATCCAGAACCATACGAGGGTGAAGGTTTCCACACCGGGACGCGTCTGTCTCTTCGGCGAACATCAGGATTATCTCGACCTGCCCGTGATCTCCTGTGCTATTTCACTCCGTCTTTCCATCGAATCCCAGCTCAGAAATGATCGTGTCGTCATCATCCATACGCCGGATACGGGTGGTACGATAACGATACGACTCGATGAAGCGACCCGAAATGATGCCTACCGGAATTTCTTCCGCAGCGGCTTGAAGGTCATGCAGGATATGGGCCTGACATTTTCGCGCGGGTTCGAGTGTACCGTGCACGGAACGATTCCAATCAGCGCCGGCACTTCCAGCTCATCGGCCATGCTGGTCTCCTGGGTGAACCTCCTCGCCCGGCTCAGCGATCAACAGAAAGTTCTCGAGCCGGAGGAACTGGCCATAGCCGCACATGCCGCGGAGGTTGTGGAATTCCGCGCACCCGGTGGTAAAATGGACCAATACGCCACCGCGTTCGGCGGAGTTCTCTACCAGACCTTTTTTCCACAAGACGAGGTAAGCCGACTTCACCCTGTCCTGGGTACATTTGTCCTGGGCGATTCTCTTCAACCAAAAGACACGAAATCAGTTCTTTCCCGTGTGAAGAACCACGTTCTCGAAATTGTCGAACGCATTCGAACGGTTCATCCCGAGTTCTCTCTCCAAACCGTCAGATCAGAAGACGTCGCAATGTTTACCCGGGGATTCGGAAACGACGGAGTAAATCTTCTCAGAGGAACGATCCGCAATCGCGATATCACTCAGGAAGGATTCGATCTCCTGAGAACTCCCAATCTGGATGCTTCCGTGCTTGGCTCTCTCCTGAACCAGCAACAATCGATCCTCCGGGATATTCTCTGCATATCGACGGAGAAGATTGACCGGATGCTTGGAGCGGCACTGCAGGCAGGAGCCTGCGGCGGGAAGATCAACGGTTCCGGAGGCGGAGGGTGCATGTTCGTCTACGCTCCGAATAATGCAGAAAACGTCGCCGACGCCATCCAAGCAGCAGGCGGTCGGGCATATGTCGTGCGTCCCGATGAAGGAACAAGAATCGAAATAGAGCGATGAGCGCTTCACATGACATCTTCCCCAACAGCCGATCAGGCGCCCTGAAAATGTTCAGAATGTTTCTCCTTCTTCCGTCGATTCTCCTGTGGCTTCTCCTCCCTCATGAATCCGGAGCTGCACGAGGCCTGAATACATTTTCTTTGGGAAAGAGTGATTTCCTCCTCAACGGCAAGCCGTTTCAAATCATCTCGGGAGAAATGCATTATGCACGCATCCCGAAGGAATACTGGAGAGAACGTTTAAGAATGGCGCGGGCGATGGGACTGAACACGATCTCGACGTACATTTTCTGGACCTATCACGAACGCGAAGAAGGAAAATTCGATTTCACCACCGAAAATAGAAACGTTGCCGAGTTTGTGCGGATCGCGCAGGAAGAGGGTTTATGGGTCATCATCAGACCGGGGCCATACGTCTGTGCGGAATGGGACTTCGGGGGGCTTCCATGGTGGCTGTTGAAAGATAGGAATGTGAAGGTGCGTTCTGCTGATTCCGGATTCCTTGACGCCTGCAGGAACTATTTCAGCCGGATCGGGAACGAACTCGGACCACTGCAGATTACGAACGGCGGTCCTATCATCATGGTTCAGGTCGAAAACGAATATGGGTCGTTTGGGAGTGATACCACGTATCTCAGCGCCGTTCGGGACGACATCCGCCATGCCGGATTCACCGTTCCGCTCTTCACAGCAGATGGTCCGGGGCAGTGCAGATTCGGCCACATCAGCGGCGCCCTGCCCGCAATCAACGGAGATGATAGCCCG
>Ga0335082_10000399_pt1 | contig 44790 bp, 46 predicted proteins | sample Lox_Sample_41_FD_206718 | JGI IMG/M metagenome (GOLD analysis project Ga0335082, IMG submission 206718) | Soil microbial communities from Loxahatchee National Wildlife Refuge, Florida, United States - Lox_Sample_4.1 | ecosystem: Environmental > Terrestrial > Soil > Wetlands | place: USA...
AAAGGCCCTCTTGCGTTGCATTTGTGCAATGCAATATTTTTTGTTGCAATGCATCAAAACCGCGGGTACAAGCGTTCTACATAAAGCCCGTCAGCACACGCCAGGTGTGTGGCGGCTCCCGGAATAGCGCGGGCCGATTTGCCGAGGGAACCGGCTCGATCGCGATGAAAATGCCCTCCTGATCAAGGACGACTGCTATGCCCGAAACCACCACGTCGCCGACGCCAAAATCCAAGGCAAAGCCGGTCGCTATTAGCGCGCCCGCTTTCGAAACGCCGAAGTTCGAAATACCGAAATTTGAAATGCCGAAGTTCGAGGTACCGACCGCCTTCCGCGAATTTGCCGAAAAGGGCATTGCGCAGGCCAAGGAGAACTACGAGAAGGTCAAGAGCGCAGCTGAGCAGGCCACGGATGTGCTTGAGGACACCTATTCCAAGGCCTCCAAGGGATACGCGAGTTACGGTCTCAAGGTGATCGAAACCACCCGCGCAAACAGCGACGCTGCTTTCGATCTGATGAGCGAACTGATGAGCGCCAAGTCCTATTCGGAGGTGGTCGAGCTTTCCAGCGCCTTTATGCGCAAGCAATTTGACGCCTTGATCGCCCAGAGCAAGGAACTGTGCGAGCATGCGCAGAAAGTTGCGACCGAAACGGTCGAACCGCTCAAGGAAAGCATCAGCGGCACCTTCAGCAAGGCCGCCTGAGCCTCCCGCGTTAACGCTTCGAGATAATCGGTGTGAGGCCCGGACAGAAATGTCCGGGCTTTCGTTTGAGCGGATAAGTTGCGAATAGTCCCGCTTGCCAAAAGGCGAAGTGGCACCTAGGTTCCGCCCGCTTGGCTTGAGCATCGAAGCCGATCGCGTGTGCAGGCGTAGCTCAGTTGGTTAGAGCGCTGGTCTGTGGAACCAGAGGTCGGTGGTTCAAGTCCACCCGCCTGTACCACCTTCCGTCGTGAAATTGCTGAAAACAAAAACGCCGGCGTTTGTCGCCGGCGTTTTATTTTAGGGGGTTCCTCGCTCAGCGCCAGCTGTAGCGGCCGTTGTTGCGTGGCGGCGGTATGTTGCGTGGCGGATAGGGGCGGGGGCCGCCTTGCGGTCCGCCGAACATCCAATCGAAAAAGTTGCTGCCGCCGCCGTAGCTGTAACCGCTACCGCCGTACATGCCGACCGGCATGCGGACCGGCTTGGAGGAAGTGTTCGGCGCCCGCTCGACCGCGATGTCAGCAACCTTGCGCTCGTTGCTCTTGAGGATCGCGAACATCTTGGCATCGCGGCCATAGACATCCTCGCGCAACTGCAGCTTCCCGGCATCGTCTACAAACGCCGTCTGATACGTCAGATGGACCGGGATGAATGTTGGGAAGTTGATATTGATCTCGCTACCGCCGAACATCGATTCCAGCCGCGCCTCGGTGTAACGCTCTTTCGGGAGAACGAGCGACAGAAGCTTCTCGCCATAGGTGAGCGGGTTCTGGACCCGCATGCAGCCGTGGCTGAATGCACGCTTCTCCTTGGCGAACAGATATTTGTCTGGCGTATCGTGTTGATAGACCAGGAACTTGTTCGGGAAGTTGAAGCGAATACGGCCAAGCGCGTTCCCGGCTCCAGGCGGCTGTGAAATATGGATCGTCCCGTCAGCGTCTTGGGTCAGCTTGAGGCCGATACGGTCAAGCGCCTGCGGATCTTGCTCGAGTGCCGGAAGGTACTCTTTCTCGATAATTGACGGCGGTACGTTCCACGTCGGATTGACGGTGATGAATTTCATCTCCGCGCTGACCATTGGAGTCGCCAGGCCAGGTTTCCCGGCCACGATCTTGGTGTGCCAATACACCTTGTCGTTGTTGTAGAGCGTAAGGCTGTAGTCCGGCACATTTACGATCACGTGTGGGTTGCCGAGATTACGCGGCACCCAGCGCCAACGTTCCATATTCACGATAATCGTTTCGGTCGGATCGGCAGACGCACGCCGCGCCTCCCTGTGCTCTCCATTGAGCGCGCGCACGGTATTGGGGCCGAGATTGCCATCGACGCCAAGATCGTTTTCCGTCTGGAAAGTCTTCACTGCGTCGCGCACCGCATCATCATAGAGCGGATTTTCCTTGTCGCCCGCAATGTCGAGACGCTTGCGCAGTGCGACAACGCGCGCATCTTTTGTCCCCGGACGAAGAATCTTTCCGTCGGGAACGTTCACGCGCGGTTTTTCAGGTTTTTCTTCAGCCTTTGTATCGGCAGCGCGCGGCGCCTTGCGCAGTTCGGCGAGCTTGGCTTTCAATGCCTTGAACTCGGCTTGCGGCGGGTTGAAGCCATCAAGAGTTTTTGTGGCATCATTGCTGCTGGCAAGCTCGGCGAGCACATCCGCCGGCTCGGGCGCGATCAAATCATACTGAATGTCTGGACCGACGCGGGTGAAATGGATGCGCCCAATCTGGGCGTGACGCGCGAACGTGAGCGCAGAGGCGGTGAGCTTGAGTTCGGCTTCCGCCAGCGCTTCGGGCGTCGTCGCCGACTTGAAATCAGGCGTCGGGTAATCGTTTGGATCGAGACCGACAGCATCAGCCTGCGCCATATAGGCGATCGCTGCCTTGGCGCGGTCATTTCCGGCATTGTTGCTTACCCACAGCGGCGCGTAATTGTGAGCGCTGTAATACGCTTCGACCCCGGCGCGGTCAGCCTTGCGGTTGATCAAGCGGTCCAATTGTTTACCCGTGATCAGTTCGCGGACTTTGTCCGCAACCGGGTTATCGCTGCTGGTGGCCGTGGTCGATGCAGTCGCGGCTTTGGCCGGCTCGGCAGACGGAGTCGTTCCGGTCTGCTTGGGATCATCCTTTACGACAGTGGCTGGCGCGGCCTGTTTGGCCGGCGTCTCGATATCTTTGGCCGTTAGCGGCGGCGGCAGCGACGTATCCGGTACCGGGACCGACGCCAGCTGCGCCACAGCGCTGTGACTGGAAAGAGCGAGCACCAGCACAAGCGCTGTTGAAGCCAGTAGCCTGTCGAATCGAGTACTTTTCACCACGGTTCTCCTAAAAACTGTCAGAGGGCATGCGCGGCCCGATTTGTCCACCCCAATCTAACTGATAGCGCACACCCGGTTACGTTTTTCCCAATAGTTCGACGAGAACGGACTTCAACTGTGGCTATTTTGCACGAACAGCCCAATCGACGCGATTCTAAGCGATTTTATCTGAACAAGCAGGCGAAGCCTAAGGCAACGGACTGTAGGACGGACGGTTCCTCGAGATTTTCACCGGTTATACCCTGACTTTTACATAAGGCGCGTTTATGGCCGCCAAGCATGACATTGACGTGATGCCCTACAGGTACTCGCTTCCGCCCCCCTTGCGGCATTTTTGGCCTGCGGTAAGGTTGTCATAGACCGCAGGTCTCAAATGCGGTTGAAAGGAAGCGCCATGGCGTGGACGACCCCAATTCTCGTAGAGATTTGCGTTGGACTCGAGATTAACGGCTATCTGCCGGCCGAGTTCTGATTTCCTGATTGTTCTTATTATTGTTTGGCCCCATTAGATGGGGCGCCTTACCGCTATTGTCCTTGGTTCGGCGGCGGGGGGCGCTTTTCCGCAGTGGAATTGTCGGTGCCCGGTCTGCGCACTTGCATGGGCCGGCGATCCTCGAGTCAGACCGCGTACGCAAACCAGCATTGCGGTTTCTGCGGGCGATGGCCGCTGGACGTTGATCAACGCATCTCCCGATTTGTCTGCCCAGGTCCGGGCCGCAACTGCCCTTCACCCACGCGACTCGTTGCGTGGCAGTCCAATTGACGCCGTAATTCTCACAGGCGCGGAAATCGACCAGATTGCTGGGCTATTGTCCTTGCGTGAGGGCACTCCCTTTACGCTCTATGCGACGCCGGCCAGTCACGCGGCCATCGCGGCCAACGCTATGTTTGGAGCGATGACGTCAATGTCGCGGCGTGCGGTTAATCCCGGCGCGCGCTTTATGCTGGCCGGTGACATCGAGGTAACGTTGTTTATGGCGCCGGGCAAGCTGCCACTTTATCTCGAGGGCGAAGCCCCCGAGATCGATACCGAAAGTGCGGCCAATGTCGGAGTCGAGTTGTATCGTGAGGGAGCGCGAATGGTATTCGTGCCAGGAGCTGCGGCGGTAACCGATGCCATGCGCGAACGCTTCGCGCGAGCCAATGTTGTTTTGTTTGATGGCACGTTATTCGTGGATGACGAGATGATCCGTGCCGGTACCGGTGAGAAAACCGGGCGCCGTATGGGTCATATGCCAATCGACGGAGAGGGTGGTTCGCTGCGCGCCCTCGACGGACTGTCGGCACGGCGTATTTTTATCCATATCAACAACACTAATCCAATCTTGATCGACGGTTCGGCCGAGCGACAAAAGATCGAAGCTGCAGGTTGGCGAGTGGCGGAAGATGGAATGGAGATCGTGCTGTGAAGTTGCTTTCTCCAGAAGAGCTCGAAGGCGCGCTGCGCGACATCGGCGCCAGGCGATACCATCGTCTGCATCCGTTTCATGTGTTGCTGCACGGCGGCAAATGCACAAAGGGCCAAGTGCAGGCCTGGGCGCTCAACCGTTACTATTATCAAGCGATGATCCCGATCAAGGACGCGACCTTGATTGCACGTTGCGAGGATTCAGGCGTGCGCCGCGAATGGCGATCGCGGCTTGTCGATCACGACGGAGAGCGCGAGGGTGACGGGGGTATCGCGCGCTGGCTCAAGCTCACCGATGGGCTCGGGCTCGATCGTGATTACGTCACTTCGCTGCAGGGACTTTTACCGGGCACACGTTTTGCGGTCGAAGCTTATGTGCGTTTTGTGCGTGAGAAGACCTTGCTCGAAGCGATCGCGTCTTCTCTGACCGAGATGTTTTCGCCGGTGATTATCAGCGAGCGCATGGCGGGAATGTTGGCGAACTATGACTTCGTTACGCGCGACACCCTAAGCTATTTCGACAAACGTCCGCCGCAAGCCGAGCGTGACGCCGATTTTGCGCTTAATTTCGTCAAGCGGAATGCAAGGACACCAGCGCAACAGCAGGCGGTACTCGCCGCGCTCGAATTCAAATGCAGCGTGCTGTGGGCGATGCTGGATGCGCTGTACTACGCCTATGTAGCACCCAAACAGGTACCACCGGGCGCATTCCTGCCGGAGGACTTTTGATGGCCCGGCCGGCAAATCAACTTTCTAACGATGCATGCCCGCGGCTGCCGAAAGGTGTGCGCTTGACACACAATGAAGCGCAGGGCGGGTGGGTGCTGCTTGCACCGGAACGTGTGTTCAAGGCCGATGCGATTACTGCTGAAATATTGAAGCGGTGCACCGGCGAAGCAACTCTCGGTGCAATTGTGGACGATTTGGCGAATACATTTGCCGCGCCGCGCGAACGAATACACGCTGATGTCGTGAACCTGCTGGGCGGGCTGGTAGAGAAGAAGCTGTTGGAGTTGGATTGAGCGATGCGTGCCGTTTTTGAACGGGGGAGTGATGCGCCGTGACGACGAACGGCGCCAGCTCGCCCGCGCCACTCGGTCTGCTCGCCGAATTGACACACCGCTGTCCGCTCGGCTGTCCCTATTGCTCCAATCCTTTGGCGCTCGACAAGCGTGACCATGAGCTCGACACCGCGACGTGGGCGCGCGTATTCCGCGAAGCGGCTTCTCTTGGCATACTGCAAGTGCATTTGTCTGGCGGTGAGCCAGCGGCGCGGCGCGATCTACCCGAAATTGTGAGAGCCGCGCACGACGCCGGTCTCTACAGCAATCTGATTACGTCGGCGGTTGGTCTGACACCGCAAACTCTCTCGACGATTGCGGACGAAGGCCTCGACCATGTGCAGATCTCCATTCAGGACAGCGACGAAATATCTGCCGATCATATTGCGGGCTACAAAGGGGCCTCGACACGCAAACGCGCAATTGCCGGAGAAGTCGTCAAGTTAGGGTTGCCGCTCACCATCAATATGGTCGTACACCGCGCCAACATCGAACGCGTAGAGTCGATGGTGGAATTGGCACTGTCCCTTGCCGCCACTCGCGTGGAAATTGCCCACGTACAATATTACGGCTGGGCACTGAAGAATCGCGCCGCGCTCATGCCGACGCGCGAACAAGTCGATAAAGCGGTGCGTCAGGTCGAGTCACTGCGGGCCAAACACCGCGGCCAGATCGTGATTGATGCGGTGGTGCCCGATTACTATGCGCGATATCCGAAGCCCTGCGTCGGCGGCTGGGGTCGCCGCTCGCTCAATATCACGCCGGCCGGCCGAGTACTTCCGTGCCATGCTGCCGAAGTTATTCCCGGGCTTGAATTCTGGAATGTGCGCGAATATTCGCTCGCCGACATCTGGCACGCCTCGCCGGCATTTGCAGCGTTCCGCGGCACCAATTGGATGCATGAACCCTGCAAATCTTGTCCGCGGCGCGATCAGGATTTTGGCGGGTGCCGTTGCCAGGCATTCATAATTGCAGGCGATGCTCGTGTGGCAGATCCGGTTTGCCACCTGTCACCACATCACGCTTTGGTCGAGCAACTGGCGGCAGCGCGCGAAGAAACCGCCTATAGCTATCGAAGTTCCTGACCACGCCGAATTGCCGCGCCCCCGATTGCAACGGGCGCGTGAAAGGTAGACACTTGTTTTCAACGGGGGTGCGCTCCGGGCTATTCTTGATTGGACCACGTGAGTCAAGCACCTCCATATCAGGGGAGGAGTTCGATGATTCCGTGTGTTATGGCTCAGCGTTCTATTTTGCTTGCCGGCACGATAGCCGGTGTTTTGTTGGCCACGCCGGCATTTTCTCAGCAGCCGCCCGCATCCGCACCGGCGGCCACGCCGCCCGCGGCCGCGCCGTCAGCAGCGCCAGCGCTGCCGCCCGGGTCGCCGCTCATGGGGCGCCCCGAGGGCAACGAAGCTGCGTCCAAGCTCGCGCCGGTTGCGCCACCGCCGATTCCGGCCACGGCAGACAAGCTGCCAACTGCCCAGCTTAAGCTGCCGCCCGGCTTCAATATCGAGGTTTATGCCAGCGGCATTCCCAATACGCGGTCGCTGCGCATCGGTGACAAGGGCACCGTGTTTGTTGGCACCCGCTTCGGAAACAAGGTCACGGCCATCGTGAAGAAGGATGGCAAGACCGAAATCAAGACGGTCGCCGAGGGGCTCTATCGCCCGAACGGGCTCGCTTATCACAACGGCACGCTCTACATTGCCGAGTTGTCGCAGATCTCCAAGATTGACAACGTCGAGGCCAATCTCGACAAGCCTTCGAAGCCGACGGTGATCTATACGGATTTGCCGAAGGACGAGGCGCATGGCTGGAAGTTCATCGCCATCGGTCCCGACAACAAGCTTTACGTTCCGATTGGACAGCCGGGCAACAACGTGTTGCATGACAAGGATCATGGCCAAATTCGGCGCATCAATCTTGACGGCACGGCTGCCGAAGTCGTTGCGAAGGGTGTGCGCAATACGCTCGGCTTTGACTGGAATCCGATGAACAAGCAGCTCTATTTCTCCGACAACGGACGCGACTGGCTCTCCGAGGATGTCCCGCAGGACGAGCTCAATCGCATAACGAAAGTCGGGGAGCATTTCGGCGCACCCTATTGCTATCAGGGAAACATGCTCGATCCGGAATTCGGTTGGGGTCACAACTGCCGCGAGTTTACGGCCCCGATCGCGCTGACCGGTCCGCACTCGGCAGGCCTAGGCTTGCGCTTCTATACCGGTGACATGTTCCCGAAAAAATATAGGAACGCCATCTTCCTTGCCCGCCATGGCTCGTGGAACCGGACTAACAAGTTTGGTGGCGATGTCGTCGCAATTTTCCTCAACAAAGACGGCACCGTAAAGTCGATGGAGCCGTTCATCACCGGGTTCCTCGTCGACAATAAATACATTGGCCGTCCGGTGGACATGGAAATCATGAAAGATGGATCGATGCTGCTGTCCGACGACTGGAATGGTGCGATCTACCGCATCACCTACAGCAAGGCGAAGGTCGCGCGCAGGTAAATCAGTGTAGTGCGGCCGGGGGCACTGGCCCCCGGCCATTTTTTATTCAGGCAAACCATCATGCGGACTGTCGAATTAGCACGTTGCATTTCTGCTGCGGCGCTGCTCGTTTGTGCGGCAAATCAGCCACTTTTCGGCGAATCAGTCGCCGAACGTGCGGCCCCCTGTCTTGCTTGCCATGGTGAAAGCGGTCAGTCGGAAACCCCGGAAATTCCTTCACTCGGTGGGCAGCCCGCGCCCTATCTGTTGATCCAGCTTTATTTGTTTCGCGAAAGGCAGCGCGCTTCTGCGGCCAAAAAGGACGACCCGATGATTCAGGTCATGACCGAGATGACAAAGGGCTTCACCGACGACGACCTGCGAAATTTCTCTGACTTCATAGCCAAACTGCCTGCGCCGAAGCCGTCCGCGGACGCCGGTGATGGCGCGCGCATGCAGCGGGCCGCCGCCTTGATTACCCAGAATCGTTGTAACAGCTGTCACAATCTTGATTTGGCCGGTCGCGAAAACATTCCGCACATCGCCAACCAACGCGAGGACTATCTCGTGAAAACGTTACGCGACTACAAGAGCAATGCTCGGCGCGGCTACGATGGCGTCATGGCTGAGGTGCTAGCTCCAGTCAGCGATGAGCAGATGGGAGATCTCAGTTATTATATCGCCCGCTTCCCGCTGACCACGAACCGTTGATTGATTGTCATGCGCGAAAAAACCGGGCCCCATGTGGGGCCCGGTTTCAGTCATTGCCGGCGTGGGGGCCAGCAATTCTTCCAGAGGGGAACATGCTGCCCACCGGCGATTCTGGGAGGATATCAATCCGGCGAAACAGCGAGTGTGAAGTATGCGAAGCAGGTACAATGACAGCAACGGCAATCCCTGCATGACTGCCATGCGCAATCGGGCGAATCAAAAGTGCCAGCGTTGGGCGTTGGCGACCAGAAAATCGCGGAAGACTTGAATGCGCGCAACCGACTTGAGTTCTTCCGGATAAACAAAATAGGCGTCGAGCGCGAGCGTATCGGCCTCGCCGAACAGCTGCACCAGGCCGCCGTTTTCCTCCACCAGATAGTCAGGCAGTACGGCGATACCGAGCCCGCGTTGGCATGCGCGCAAAACGCCGAGCACGTTATTTACAGTCAGATGCGGCGTACGCGGGTCTTTGCCGTCGCGACCGATTTCCAGAAGCCAGCGCCGGTTCTGCAGATGCGCCGGCACGGCGCCGCCGCCAAGAAGGACAATGCGATGCTTGTCGAGTTCTTCGTGCGCCCGCGGCGTACCGAATCGCTTGAGATAATCGGGCGAGGCATAGGCGTGGAAATGCACGGAAAACAGCTTGCGCTGGATCAGATCCGGTTGGGTCGGCTGGCGCAGGCGGATGGCGACATCGGCCTCGCGCATCGCCAGATCCAGTTCCTCATCGCTGGTGATCAGCGTTATGTGGATGTCCGGGTAAAGATCCAGAAACTCGCCAAGCCGCGGCGTGAGCCAATGCACGCCAATGCCGGGCGTGGTCTGGACCTTGAGTTCACCGTTCGGCCGCTCGCGGCTATCGGTCAGCTTGGTGCGCGCAGCCTCCAGCTTCATGAAGACTTCGTGCGCTGTGCGATAGAGCAATTCGCCCTGCTCGGTGAGGATCAGGCCGCGCGCATGGCGGTGAAACAGCGAGACCGACAGCTCGCTTTCCAGAGCTGAAACCTGCCGGGACACCGCCGATTGTGACAGCCCGAGCCGCTCGCCGGCGTGCGTAAACGATCCCGCCTCGGCTGCGGCGTGAAACACCTTCAGCTTGTCCCAGTCCATCGAGTTGTTGGAGGTGGCCATTGTCTATTCCGCCGCCGCACGTTGGTGTTCGTGCGCGGCCAGGAATTTCTCCGCTTCGAGCGCAGCCATGCAACCTTGTCCGGCAGCGGTTACCGCCTGCCGGTAAATATCATCGGTGACGTCGCCGGCGGCGAAAACGCCGGGCACCGAGGTGGCGGTGGAATTGCCGGAAGTGACTATGTATCCGGATGGCTTCATCTGGACCTGTCCCGCAAACAGCTCGGACGCTGGTTGATGGCCGATCGCGATAAAGACCCCGTCGACCCGCCGTTCGGTGACGGCTCCCGTCTTCACGTTCTTGAGCCGCACGCCGCGGACTTTCAGCGGATTGTCACCGCCGAGGACATCGTCGAGCACATTGTCCCAGATCACTTCGATCTTGGGGTGCTTGAACAATCTGTCCTGCAATATCTTCTCGGCGCGGAAAGCGTCGCGCCGGTGAACCACGGTGACCTTCGAGGCAAAGTTGGTCAGGAACAGCGCCTCTTCGACGGCGGTATTGCCGCCACCAACCACAATCACTTCCTTGTTGCGGTAGAAGAAGCCGTCACAGGTCGCGCACGCCGAAACGCCGTAACCTTTGAACTTCTGTTCGGAGGGCAGATCGAGCCAACGCGCTTGTGCGCCCGTAGCGATGATCAGCGCGTCGGCGAGGTAGATGTCTCCGGAATCGCAGCTCAGCCGGTACGGCCGCTGGGCCAGTTCCACCTTGTTCACATGGTCGGTGACGATGCGGGTTCCGACATGTTCGGCTTGCGCCTGCATCTGCTCCATGAGCCATGGCCCTTGGATGACGTCGGCAAAGCCCGGATAGTTCTCAACGTCGGTGGTGATGGTGAGCTGGCCGCCAGGTTGGATGCCCTGAATGAGGATCGGCTCGAGCATGGCCCGCGCTGCATAGATGGCAGCGGTGTAGCCTGCCGGCCCCGAGCCGACGATCGCGACTTTGGCGTGGGTCGTCTTTGCCATGCTCTACGCCCCCCTGGATGGGCGTCAGTCGGGCGCTTGTCGCCCCGCTGGCCGGATGCTCGCCGACTTTTTTGCCCTGCACGATGTATGGCTTTCGGCCGAGCTATGCAAGATACGCAACCCCCAAGACCCACAGGCTCGCCCGGCCTCGCGATCACGATCGCAGGAGCGCGCAATATTGTTTCGCGAAATATTATTTCGCAGTATGAATGTTTGTCTGTTCGGCCCGTCCCAAAGGTTTCGCTGTGCCAGCACGCCTCGACGCAATCGACCGCAAGATCCTCAAAGAGCTTCAGGACGACGGCCGCATCACAAACGTGGAGCTGGCAAGTCGCGTCGGAATTTCGGCGCCGCCATGTTTGCGCCGGGTGCGCGCGTTGGAGGAGGCCGGTTACATCAAGGGCTACCGCGCGCTGCTCGACGAGAAAAAGCTTGGCTACGAGGTCTCGGTGTTCGCGATGGTGCACCTGGCAAGCCAGGCCGAGGCCGATCTTGTCGCCTTCGAGGAATTCGTACGCGCCCAGCCATTGGTGCGCGAGTGCTGGATGCTCTCGGGCGAAATCGACTTTGTCCTCAAATGCGTGGCACCCGATCTGAAAACTTTTCAGGCCTTTGTTGAAAAACTCACGGCGGCGCCAAATGTACGCAACGTGAAGACCTCACTGACGCTGCGCAATTCCAAAGATGCGGCCATGGTGCCGATGGAAAATTAGTAGTCATTCCGGGGCACACGTAATGCCTTCTTGGTCATTCTAGGAAGCGCGCGCCCCGCGGAATGACCGAAAAAAATTACCGCCACTCCACTTTTTTGATCTCGTAGGCTTTGGCACCGCCAGGGGTGTTGACCTCGACCGAGGCACCCTTGGTCTTGCCGATCAGTGCCTTGGCGAGCGGAGACGTCACCGAAATTCTGCCTTTCTTGGCATCAGCTTCTGGTTCGCCAACGATCTGCCAGACCCTCTTCTCATCGGTATCTTCGTCGACCAAGGTGACCGTTGCACCGAACTTGATCGACTCACCCGACAGCTTGGAAACATCGATGACATCGGCGCGCGCGAGCTTGTCCTCAAGCTCGGCAATGCGGCCTTCATTAAGAGATTGGGACTCTTTGGCGGCATGATACTCAGCGTTCTCCGACAGATCGCCGTGCGTGCGCGCATCGGTGATCTGTTGAATGATGCGGGGGCGCTCGACCTGCTGGCAATGCTTGAGCTCGGCCTCGAGCGCGGCATAGCCGGCGGCGGTCATCGGAATTTTTTCCATCGTCTCATCTCCTCCTGGCGCGCGCCCGAAACAACCTGAACAACTTTCAGCGCCGCCAAGCCCCTTTCGCCTTCGAAATTCCGTCAAATCGACTCGTAATACGACTCCGGCCACGGTCACCCGCGAAACCGGAGTCATGTGAGCGAGGGCCGGTCAAAAAAGTCCTGTCGCGGCCAGCCTCACCTGATGCCGCGACCACGCAATTTCCCGGCCTTACTCGTGCCGCCGCCCGGGTCCTTGTCGGCCCAAAGGCCTTCAACCCCGTCCGCCGAAGTAGCTTTGCAGCGCGTGCACCTCGAGGTCACCCTCAAGATAGGCCTTGATGCCCTGCGCCGCGGCGACGGCCCCTGAAAGAGTGGTGTAGTACGGCACTTTATGCAAGAGGGCGGCATGGCGCAGGGAACGGCTGTCGGCCAATGCCGCAGCGCCCTCGGTAGTGTTAAAAACCAGCTGAACACCGCCATTTTTGATGGCATCCACGATATGGGGTCGGCCTTCCAGCACCTTGTTGATCTTGGCCGTTTCTACCCCCTGTTCCGCCAGATACCTCTGGGTTCCCGAGGTCGCGATCGTCTTGAAGCCCAGCGACGCCAGGAGCCTCACCGCTGGTAAAATACGTGCCTTGTCGGCATCTTTCACCGACACGAACACAGTTCCACTCCGCGGCAGGTTGGTTCCACCGCCGATCTGGCTTTTGGCGAATGCAATTTCGAAAGAGCCGTCGATACCCATGACTTCGCCGGTCGATTTCATCTCGGGGCCGAGCACAGTGTCGACACCGGGGAAGCGCGCGAACGGGAAGACCGCCTCCTTCACCGCGCGGTGCTTGGGACGGGTGGCCTTCAGATTGAAGGTCTTGAGCTTTTCGCCAGCCATGACCCGGGCGGCGATCTTTGCGACGGGGAGGCCGATGACCTTCGCGACGAAGGGCACCGTGCGTGAGGCGCGTGGATTGACCTCGAGCACATAAATATCGCCATCCTTGATGGCGTATTGCACATTCATCAGGCCGCCGACATCTAGCGCGAGCGCTAGCGCGCGGGTCTGCCGCTCCAGTTCGGCGATGGACTTCTCGCTCAATGAGTGTGGTGGCAGCGCGCAGGCTGAATCGCCGGAGTGGATGCCGGCTTCCTCGATGTGCTCCATAATGCCCGCGATAAAAGTGTCCTTGCCGTCGGCGAGACAATCGACGTCGACTTCGGTGGCATCGGACAGATAGCGATCGATCAGCAGCGGGCTTTTCTTCGAGACTGCCAACTCACTCGGACGGTCAAGATCGCCGGCAAGCCGTGCCACGTAGCGATCAAGCTGCGCGCCGTCGCGCACGATTTCCATGGCGCGCCCGCCCAGCACATAAGATGGGCGGATCACGACCGGGTAGCCGATTTCTTCGGCGATCGCTCGCGCGGCGTTCGGAGAAGTGGCAATGCCGTTCTGCGGCTGACGCAGCTTGAGCTTGTCGAGCAGCTTTTTGAAGCGGTCGCGATCCTCTGCAAGGTCGATGGCGTCGGGCGAGGTGCCGAGGATCGGGACTTTCGCCTTTTCCAGAGGTTCGGCGAGTTTGAGCGGCGTCTGGCCACCGAACTGCACGATCACACCGTGCAGCGTGCCGTTCGAGCGCTCGGTATCGACGATCTCCAGCACATCTTCCGGCGTGAGCGGTTCGAAATAAAGCCGGTCGGACGTGTCATAGTCGGTCGACACAGTTTCCGGATTGCAGTTGATCATGATGGTCTCGAAGCCGACTTCCTTCAGTGCGAAGGCCGCGTGGCAGCAGCAATAATCGAATTCGATGCCCTGGCCGATCCGGTTCGGCCCGCCGCCGAGAATGATGACTTTCTTCTTGTCAGACGGTGCCGCCTCATCCGACACGGTTCCGGCAAACGGCGCGGCATAGGTCGAATACATATAGGCCGTGGGCGAAGCGAATTCGGCGGCGCAGGTATCGATGCGCTTGAACGCAGGCCGCACGCCGAGCTTGCGGCGTCTGGCCGTAACGGTGTCCAGGTCGGAATCGGTCAGCTTCGCCAGGCGCTTGTCGGAAAAGCCCATGGCCTTGAGGTGGCGGAACGGGCCGGTCGTTGTCGGCAAGCCCCTGGCCCTGATTTCGGCTTCCATCTCCACTAGCCCGCGGATCTCCGCGAGGAACCAGGGATCGATGCGGCACGCGTTGTGAATGAGTTCATCGGTTGCGCCGAGCCGCATGGCCTGCGCGACCTTGAGCAGGCGATCCGGCGTCGGAGTCCCAAGTGCCGCGCGGATCGCGGCCTTGTTGTCGGTGTCGTCTATACCCTTGGCGACGTCGAAGCCCTCGATCGTCATTTCATCGAGGCCGGTCAGTCCCGTTTCCAGCGAGCGCAGCGCTTTCTGCAAACTTTCCTGAAACGTGCGTCCGATCGCCATTGCCTCGCCCACCGATTTCATCGAGGTTGTGAGCACCGGCGATGCACCGGGGAATTTCTCGAAGGCAAAGCGGGGAATTTTGGTAACGACGTAGTCGATGGTCGGCTCGAACGACGCCGGCGTCGCGCCGCCGGTGATGTCATTGGCGATCTCGTCGAGCGTATAGCCGACCGCGAGCTTGGCTGCGACCTTGGCGATCGGAAACCCGGTCGCCTTGGAGGCTAGCGCAGATGAGCGCGATACGCGCGGATTCATCTCGATGACCACAAGCCGGCCGTCGGCCGGATTGATGGCGAACTGCACGTTTGATCCACCAGTCTCCACGCCGATTTCACGCAGCACCGCGATCGAGGCATCGCGCAAAATCTGGTATTCCTTGTCGGTCAGCGTCAGCGCCGGCGCGATCGTGATCGAGTCGCCCGTGTGCACGCCCATCGGATCGACGTTCTCGATCGAGCAGATGATGATGCAGTTGTCTTTCTTGTCGCGCACCACCTCCATCTCGAATTCTTTCCAGCCGAGAACCGACTCTTCGATCAGCACCTCGTTGGTAGGGGAGGCGTCAATGCCACGCTCGACGATCTCGATGAACTCAGCCTTGTTGTAGGCGATACCGCCGCCGGTGCCGCCAAGCGTGAAGGACGGACGAATGATCGCGGGCAGCCCGATATCGTCGAGCGCTTCGAGCGCCTGCGGCAGGGTCTTGATCTGATGCGAGCGTGGCGTCGGCAGGCCGATCCGCGTCATGGCTTCGCGAAACAATTCGCGGTCTTCCGCCTTGTCGATGGCGTCCGCGGTGGCGCCGATCATCTTGACGTTGAACTTTTCCAGCACCCCCATCTTGCGCAGGCTCAGCGCGCAATTCAGCGCGGTCTGCCCGCCCATGGTCGGCAGCAGAGCATCGGGCCGCTCGCGCTCGATGATCTTGGCGACGATCTCTGGCGTGATCGGCTCGATATAGGTGGCATCGGCGAGATCCGGATCGGTCATGATCGTCGCCGGATTGGAATTCACCAGGACGATGCGATAGCCCTCATCTTTCAGCGCCTTGCAGGCCTGCGTGCCGGAATAGTCGAACTCGCAGGCCTGGCCGATCACGATCGGTCCGGCGCCGATGATCAGGATCGATTTGATGTCGGTTCGTTTGGGCATCCGCTGAAAATTCCGGGCACAAAAAAAGGGCGCGCTTGTCGCGCGTCCTCCTTGCCCCTGCGGGGCTAGCCCCGCGCGAGGGGTGCTTAGACCAGAATCGGCGGGCAGGGAAGGGTCATGACCGCATAAGCGGTGGACGGAAAAGCCTTATGTCGTCCACGCGACGAAGGTCATACGGCGCTGATTGTGGCCGATATTGCGTTTCGCGCGTTCGGCCGTGAAGCCCGCGCGCTTGAGCTTCTCCAGCATCGCGGCTTCTGTGTAGTGCGACAATCCGACCGTCTTTTTGAGCCGCAGATAATCCGATGCTGAGATGCGCGCCAGCCCAAATGCCGCCGCCCAGAAGAAGCCATTGGCCGCACCGAAGCGCAGTAACGCAAGCGCCGCCGCCGGTGCTGCAAGCCGCGGCGGCACGATATCGCCGATTATAAAGAGCCCGCGTGGTTTGAGCAGGCCGCGAAACATCGTGAGCAGCCCGTCGAGTTCAGCTGTGCCTAGATATTGCGCGACCGAGTGCATGACGATGAGATCGAATGAAGCCTTGGGAAGCACTGCCACCTGCTCCGCGGTGACAACCGCGATCTTCGGGTGACCCGCGTAGCGCATCGTGAGCGACGCGCGCACATTGGGCGCGGCCTCCGCCAGTGTCAGTTTCGCGCAAGCCGCCGCGATCAGATCGGCTGAGGTCGCCTCGCCGCACCCATAGTCGAGCACGTGCGCTGCTAGAGACGGTACATAGGCGCGGATGTCTTCGGCGATGGTGCGGTAATGCACGTCGCGATGACGCGCGTTCACATAAATGACCGAGTGCTTGAAATCGTAGAAATCGATCCAGTCGCTCATGGGGGGCTTCTATCGTGCAGGCTTACCCGACGCTACCACAATACCCGCTCGTCCCCGCAAAGGCGGGGACCCAGAGCCGTTATCGAAGCGCTTGACGATTGGACGCCTGGATTCCCGCTTGCGCGGGAATGAGCGGAGCAAAAAGAGTGCGCTAGCGCCGCCAAAGCCGCGGCAATGGCCCATCCTCGCCAAGTACGGGATCGCTCCGCGGCACCGGCACCTCTGGGATGGTCGTCAGCGCTTTGTTGCGCTCCGCCGGGTTGTCGCCGCGGCAGAGGTTGTACGTGCCATCCGGTGGATAGGCGCCGATGACGAGAAAATCGTCACTTCCGGAAAGCTTCTGATGCCCCGTCCCTGCCGGCAACACGACAACATCTCCGGCCCCGAGTTCGAAAATTTTGCCGGCATGCCCGCCCAGCTGGACTTTGGCGTGACCGCGCGCGATGCCCAGCGCTTCGTGAATCATTGAGTGATAATGCACGAAGGGATAGATGCCGTCGCGCCATTGCCCGTGGCCCCAGCCGTTGGCGGAAAACAGTTTTTCGATGGCGCCGGCCGCATCGCGTTTGCTGCCGGGGTCGATGGCGCCCTTGTAAACGAGTGCCGGCAATACCGGATTGTTCGGCACCTTGCCGTCGTCCTTGAACATGAAGGTGAGGGGCGCGTTTGACATGGCCACGCACAAACCGCGAATGATCGCGATCGGTTCCGCAATCGGGGCTAGGCAATCTTGCGCTTTGCCTGCCGCATCATCTCGACGAAGCGAGTGAACAGATAATGGCTGTCGCGCGGGCCAGGTGACGCTTCGGGATGGTACTGCACCGAAAACACCGGTTTGTCTTTCAGCGCGATGCCGCAATTAGAGCCGTCGAACAACGACACGTGCGTCTGTTCGACATTCTTCGGCAATGTTTCCTTGTCCACGGCGAAACCGTGGTTCATCGACGTGATCTCGACCTTGCCGGTGGTAAGATCCTTCACCGGATGATTGGCGCCATGGTGACCCTGATGCATCTTCATCGTTTTGCCACCGACTGCGATGCCGAGCATCTGGTGGCCGAGGCAAATGCCGAATGTCGGCGTGCCTGAGTCGATCAGCTTCTTGATCACTGGAACTGCGTACTCGCCGGTAGCCGCCGGATCACCCGGCCCGTTCGACAGAAAGACGCCGTCAGGCTTGAGCGCCATGATGTCTTCGGCCGACGTCGTGGCCGGAACGACCGTCACCTTGCATCCTGAGCCGGCCAGAAGGCGCAGAATGTTGCGCTTGATGCCGTAATCGACCGCGACTACGTGAAATTGCGGATTGGTCTGGCGCGCGTAGCCCTTGTCCCAGGCCCACGGCGTTTCGTCCCACGTGAAGCGCTGGCCGCTCGTCACCATCGGAACAAGATCCATGCCGACGAGGCCGGGCCATTCCTTCGCCTCTTTCTTGAGCGCGGCAAGATCAAACTTGCCGTTGGGTGCGTGTGCGATCACTGCGTTCGGCATGCCGTGCACGCGAATCAGCGCGGTGAGCGCACGTGTATCGATGCCGGCCAGCCCGATGATGCCGCGGGCCTTGAGCCAGTCGCCAAGATTGCGGGTTGCCCGATAATTTGACGGCGCGGTGATCGCGCTGTGCAGAATGACGCCGCGCGCACCCGGCGTCGCCGCCATATTAACGGTCTCGATGTCGTCTTCGTTGGTGCCGACGTTTCCGACATGCGGAAAAGTGAAAGTAATGATCTGCCCGGCATAGGAGGGGTCAGTGAGGATTTCCTCGTAGCCCGTCATGGCGGTGTTAAAGCAGACCTCGCCCACCGCATGTCCGGTCGCCCCCAGCCCGAAGCCTTCGAGGACGGTTCCATCGGCCAGCACCAAAAGCGCCGTCGGTTTGGGCTCAGCCCAAGCCTCGCCGGAAGTCCCGGCTGGAGCGGCTTTCGTCTGGGTCATGGCCACTTAGTTGCGTATTATAGTGTGCGAGGCAAGGGGCCGCCGGCGGCCGCCCCCAGGCAGATATAAAGGTACGAGAAAGGGGCTCCCCCGTGCTGCGCGACGACATTAACAAGGCTTTGACCGAGGCGATGAAGGCCAAAAATGAGCGAGCGGTTTCCACCCTGCGCATGGTCAACTCCTCGCTCAAGAATGCGGATATCGAGGCGCGCGGCGCCGGCAAACCGCAGCTCGGCGATGCCGAAGTTCTCGGCCTTTTGCAAAAGATGATCAAGCAGCGTCAGGAATCGGTCGAGCTTTACCAGAAGGGTGGCCGCGCCGACCTCGTGAAGCAGGAGCAGGAGGAGATCGCCATTATCTCCGGCTATCTGCCCAAACAAATGTCAGATGATGAACTGAAGGCGGCTATCGAGGCAGCGGTAAAGGAAACCGCCGCCGCCGGCATGAAGGACATGGGCAAGGTGATTGGTGTCTTGCGCGGTAAATATGCCGGCCAGATGGATATGGCCAAGGCAAGCGGGATGGTGAAGGCGAGACTGACGTAACGTAAAATGTCATGGCCGGGCTCGTCCCGGCCATCCACGCCTTAGAGTAGAGTAGAAGCTGAAGACTTGGATGCCCGGCATAAAGCCGGGCATGACGATCGAGGTGAGGGGAAACAATGACTCGTGTTGCAGTTTTGGTGGGTGCACTTTTTGCCGCCCTGATCTTCCCGGTCCTTGCGGACGATTATCCCAGCCGACCGATCCATGTGCTCACCACCTCAAGCGCCGGCGGCATCAGCGACATCTTCATGCGCGTGCTTGGCGAGGAGCTGCACAAGAGCCTCGGCCAGCCGCTAATCATCGAGAACCGCCCCGGCGGCGCCGGCAATATCGGCGCGCGGGCCTGCCAGGATGCGCAGCCGGACGGCTACACAATCTGCATCATCAATGCCGATCCGATGATCTACAACCAGTTCCTTTTTAAAAATCTGCCGTTCGATCCCGACAAGCTCACGCCCGTCATCAACCTTTTTCACCTGATCCAGGTGCTGGTGATCAATTCCGATCTCGGTGCGAAGTCGGTGGACGAGCTGATCGCGGTGTCGAAGCAAAAGCCCGGCACGTTGTCATATCTCACTGCCTCGATCCCGTGCGTCGTCTATATGGATAGCCTCAAGCAAGAGAAAGGCGGCGACTGGGTGCGCGTGCCGTTCAAGGGCGGCGGCGAGGCGACCAATGCCATTCTCGGCGGTTCGACGCCGATCGGCCTGATCGGCCTTGGCAACGTCATCTCGCAAATCAGTGCTGGCAAGATGACGGCACTGGCGCTCGTCAACAATATCCGCACGCCGCTTTTGCCGAATGTGCCGACGCTGGCCGATCTTGGCTACAAGGGCGCGCCCTCGCAGACCTGGTACGGGTTGTTCGCGCCACCCGGCACGCCGAAGCCGATCGTCGACAAGATTGCGCGCGAGGTTGCGCGGATAGTCAGCGATGCCGGCTTCCGCGACAAATACATCATCAGCCGCGGCCAGGTGCCCGCGATCAACACGCCGGAGCAATTTGCCGACGAAATCAAAATCGACCGCGAGGCTGCAAGAGAGATCGTGAAGCTATCGGGGCTGGAGCCGCAGTAGTAGCGGTGCCGTCAACGCGGCGCCTTCTCGCCGAAATCATTGATCACGGCGACCAGTGCTTCCGGGCCGACCTTCACCGAGCCGGCGAAGGGATGGTCGATGGCGACAATGGTCAAAAGGCCCAGGAAAATCAGGATTGAAAGCGCACCTGACATGACTGACTGTGCCCGCAAATTGGCGGTGCCGAAAAAGAACGTAAATCCGATGGTGACGAATGCGCCGGTGAACAGCACCACCCAGATGATACCGGGTACAATGCCGCTTGCGGCCACCAGCCTCTGGCGGCGCATTTCGCTGATGCGGTCGACGTCGCGCAGGACTTCTGCCACGATCAGGGCCTCAAACGCATCGAACGTGTGGAACTTAAGCACCGCTGTGTAAATCCCGCTCAGCGAATCTGTAACGTCAATACTCCACGTCCCGCGGTCCATCGCCGGCCAGTCCTTTGTAACCGCGTCCTTCAAATAGTCAGTCGTCGCTTTGCGGATCGCAGCCGCGTGCGGTGCGTCCAGACCCTGCGTCAGTCGAAAGACAGTCGCAGCTGCGGCTGCCTCGGTGGCGACGTCGTTATCGGCCTGATTGAACCGTTCCCATACGACGACGATCGCGAAAGCAAGCAGCACCGCATAGATCACGCCGACGGCAGCAAATTTAAAGCCGGCGACTTCGTTGTTGGCTTTCAAGCGATCGAGCGCGACGTAGCGGCGGACGATAACAGGCCCGCACATTGCAAAAATCGTCGTTGGAATGAGGAGGATGGCCGCAGCGATCCACAGCGGAGTTGTGGTGAGGAGCAGATTGGCGGTCAGGATCGGCATGCTGTTTCGCCGCGCATGAAGGGCACGATGATTTTGGCACAGCTGCAGTCTGTGGAAAACAAAATTGGCCTGATTCTTACAATCGGCTAAAGATTCACGCGACTTCGAGCAGGATGTCCGTCAGCCGATCGGGATCATCGATCATCACGTCGTGGCCGCACGGCACCTCGTAGGTGCGCCAGCTGCGGTCGGCTTTTACGCGCGCATAGGCCTTGTCGAAGGACACGTTCGGGTAGCCAACCGCACGGATATAGATCTTCTTCGCGATCCTTTCGCGCGCACCTGTGCGCTTGATCTTTTCGGTCATGGTGCCGATCGGTTGCGGCGTGGCAAGCGAATCGACCCAACCGCGATCTTTCTCATTGACCTTGAACGCAGCAGCATCGCGAACCGGAATGGTTGTATCGCCGCGCTCCAGTGCCGCCTGTATGATCTCCTGCACCGCCGGCTGCACAAGATCAAGTGCGGCATCGCCATGATCAGGGATGAAGGCGTCGAGAAAGACGATCGAACGAATATTATCCGGCACTGCTTCGGCCACGCCGGAAATCACGCAGCCGCCGTAGGAATGCCCGACTAGCACGATGTCCTTGAGCCGCTCGTATGTGATCACGCCCAGCACATCGGCGACGTGCAGCGAGAGATCGATCCTCGGATGAAGCAAGTGCGCCCGCTCGCCGAGGCCCGTGAGCGTCGGCGCGAACACGATGTGTCCATGCCCTCTCAGCCGATCGACAACACGGCACCAGCTCCAGCCTCCGTGCCACGCGCCGTGAACGAGGACGTAGGTATTCGACTTCACCTGGCGCGCTTCCAGATCTGCGTGGCCACGCCGCCTCCGCCGGACGGCGCGGCATTGGTGATCGTCATTCCGTCGCCATTGACGGCGAGAGAGCGTTTCTGGCTCACGCCTTCGAAGTTCGGATAGTTGCTGGCTTCGATCTTCACAGTGATCGACTTGTCGGTCTCGTCGACGCTGTAGGTGCCGAAATAATTCAGGCTGCCATGGACCGCGGCGGCATTCTCCGAATCGGTGCCGGTCGTGCGGTTGTTCGACGCGAATTTCGGAATGCCGGCGCGCACGATCGAGACCGAGAATCTCCCGCCGGCATCGATGAACATGAGACCGTGCGGGGTCGGCCCATAGGGCTCGCCATCGCCGACCTTGACCGAAACGAGCGTCCAGGTGCCAACCGCCTGTTGCTTGAGCGATTGTGCCTGGGCGCCACCGGCGAAAAGACCCATGGCAGCGAGGCCGAACAATGAAGCGAGCACAGGCGCGGCAAGAACTGTCATTATTGTTTCCTCCCCAACGGCGGCCATTCGCCGAGACTTTTTGTACCAGCTAAAACACGCAATGGCCGGGGCTATTCCGGCATTTCGGGCCGTATTGATATCAGGAGCTCCTGTGACTAGCGGGGAAAAATTGTCCCTGGACGCGCCTTAAATACTCGATATGGGGAAGAGTCAGCGGTTAGCCGCCGATTCGGCCAAAACCCATGCGCTTCACGCCCCAGTTCCTTGACGAGCTCAAAGCCCGGCTTCCGGTTTCGGAGGTCGTCGGCAAGCGCATCAAGCTCGTCCGATCCGGCCGTGAGCTCAAGGGTTTGTCACCCTTCAATAAAGAGAAGACGCCGTCGTTCTTCGTGAACGACCAGAAGCAGGCCTGGTTCGATTTCTCATCCGGCAAGAACGGCAGCATCTTCGATTTCGTCATGGAAAGCGAAGGCGTCACCTTCCCGGAAGCCGTGGAGCGGCTTGCGCAAATGGCCGGCGTGCCATTGCCGAAAGTTTCGCGCGAGGATGAAGCCCGCGATGCGCGGCGCAAGACATTGCATGACGTGGTCGAGCTGGCCGCAAAGTTTTTCCAGGACACCTTGGCCTCGCGCGCCGGCGCCAGGGCGCGCGGCTATCTCGCCGATCGCGGGCTCGATCCAGCAACGCAGCTCAAGTTCCGGCTCGGCTATGCGCCGGCGGAGCGTTTCGCTCTCAAAGAGCATCTCGGCTCGCACGCGATCCCCGTCGAGGACATGATCGAGGCGGGGTTGCTGATTTCCGGCGACGACATTCCGGTGCCGTTCGATCGCTTCCGCGACCGCGTGATGTTCCCCATCACCGATGTGCGCGGCCGCGTCATCGCCTTCGGCGGCCGGGCGCTCGACAAGGATGCGCAGGCGAAATATCTCAATTCGCCGGAGACGCCGCTCTTTCACAAGGGCGCCACGCTTTACAACATCGCCGCCGCACGCCAGGCCGCGCATGATGATGCGCCCCTGGTCGCGGTCGAAGGCTATGTCGACGTGATCGCGATGGTGACGTCAGGCTTCGGCGCAACAGTGGCGCCGCTCGGCACGGCGCTGACCGAAGATCAGCTCGGATTGCTCTGGAAAATGGCGGACGAGCCGGTGCTTTGTTTCGATGGCGATAATGCGGGCCTGCGTGCAGCCTATCGTGCGGTTGATCTGGCGATGCCCCGACTGAAACCCGGCAAGAGCCTGAAGTTCGCGCTGCTCCCGCAGGGACAAGACCCGGACGATCTGGCGCGCGCGGGTGGGCGTGAAGCTGTGAGCGATGTCATCGGCGCGGCGCGTCCGCTTGCCGATATGTTGTGGACGCGCGAGACAGAAGGACATTCATTCGATACGCCGGAGCGGCGCGCGGCGCTGGAAGCACGCCTGAATGGGGTGACGGCCGCAATTGGCGACGACGCGGTGCGTAAATACTACCGGCAGGATTTCACAACGCGGCTGTCGAATTTCTTTGCGCCCGCGCAAGTGCCACAGCGCGAAGCGCGCGGACGCAATTGGCGTGAACCGCGCAAGGGCGAAAACTGGCGCGATCGTCGCAATGCCGATTGGCAACGGCCCGTCGCGCAGCGAACCGCGGGCAGGGCGATGCCCTATGTGGTGGCGAGCCAGCAAATGGCGTCGAGCCCGGTGCATCGCGGCCACCGCAGCGCGGTTCCGCGCCGCGAAGCGCTGATCCTGCAAGCCGCTCTCAACTATCCCTGGCTGCTGCACGATCATCTGGAAGAGCTGGCCTCGCTGGAGTTCCGCCACGCCGACACCGAGCGGCTCAAGGGCGCTCTGATCGACGTCGCCGCCCATGCCTCCGCGCTCGATGCGGACGGTCTGAAGGCGGAACTGGCCGCCCGCAACCTGACCGAAGTGATGGAGCGAATCGCGTCGTCGATCACCACCCCTTCGGTCTGGGGCGCCCGGCCAGAGGCCGCCCCCGACGATGTTTTGGTGACCTGGACGCAGCTTGTTGCCTTGCATCGCCAGTGGCATTCACTAACTAAGGAGCTCAAAGACGCCGAGCAGGCCTTGGGCCAGGACGCGAGCGAAGCCAATTATTTGCGGTTGCGCGATGTCAAAGCCCGCCTGTCCCGGGTAGAAGGCACCGAGGCTCTCATTGAGGGCTTTGGAGCCTCTTCCGGTCGAGGCGTTCGTAGCTTATGAGCAATCCCGCCGCCTCTCGAGGGCGATCGGGAAGTAGCAGGGCCGGCGGGAATAAGGGTCGATTCCCGCGGTATTTTATTAGGTTAATCGGAGCTTAGCGGGTTCCGAAGACACTTGAGCGACCTGATTCGGGGCGGCGCCTCGCCGGCGCGGCCCTTTTTGGCCATGCGCCGGCAGGGCGCGGCGAACCGGGCGTGGGACGGCCAGGACGGTCCAGGAGAGGCGGAATGGCGAGCAAGTCCAAGGCGACACAGGCGAAAGAAAAAGAAGAAGCCCCGGAAAAGGAAGAAGGCGCGCCTGATACGCCGCTACCGCTTCTCGATCTCTCCGATGCTGGCGTCAAGAAGATGATCAAGGCCGCCAAGAAGCGCGGCTACGTCACCATCGATCAGATCAACGAAGTGATGCCTTCGGGCGAAGTGTCCTCCGACCAGATCGAGGACATCTACGCGATGCTCAACGAAATGGGCATCAACGTCGTCGAAACCGAAGAGGCCGACGCCGACGAGAAAGCTTCCGAGGAAGCCGACGACGACGACGACGATACCGGCACGGAAGTTGTCGAGGCGAAGACCAAGTCGCTGGCGACGACCGAAAAGAAAGAGCCGTCCGAGCGCACCGACGACCCCGTGCGTATGTATCTCCGCGAAATGGGCTCGGTCGAGCTGCTCTCGCGCGAGGGCGAAATCGCGATTGCCAAGCGCATCGAGGCCGGCCGCGAAGCGATGATCGCCGGCCTGTGCGAAAGCCCGCTGACCTTCCAGGCCATCATCATCTGGCGCGACGAGCTCAACGAAGGGAAAGTCTTCCTTCGCGACATCATCGATCTCGAAGCGACCTACGCCGGTCCCGATGCCAAGCAGATGCAGCCACCGGTGATTGGCCCGGATGGCAAGCCGATCATTCCTGCGGTCGGCACGCCCGTTCCCGGCGCCCCGCATCTTCAGGTCGTGCAGACACCGGCGCCGCCGGCAGCGCCGCCTGGCGCCACGCCATTCAAGGCGTCGCCCAGCGGCGACGGTGCGGAAGGCGAAGAGAAAGATCCGGGTGAAGCCGCGGCCGAGAGCGATTACGACGAAGACGATATGGAGAATTCGCTTTCGCTCGCCGCCATCGAGGCCGAGCTCAAGCCGAAAGTGGTCGAGACCTTCGACACCATTGCGGATTCGTTCAAGCGTCTGCGCCGCTTGCAGGAACAGGACATCGAATTCCGCCTGAAGAACTCCTCGTTGTCGCCGGCGCAGGAGCGCAAATACAAGAAACTTAAGGAAGAGATCATCTCCGAGGTGAAATCGCTGCGGCTCAACCAGGCGCGCATCGATTCACTCGTCGAGCAGCTTTATGACATCAACAAGCGCCTCGTTTCCAACGAAGGCCGGCTGATGCGGCTCGCCGAAAGCTACGGCGTCATCCGCGAGGACTTCCTCAAGCAATACATGGGCGGCGAGCTCGACCCGCGCTGGCTCAACCGCGTCTCGAAGCTTTCGGCCAAGGGCTGGAAGAATCTTGTCGCCAAGGAGAAGGATCGCATCAAGGAGATCCGCTCGCTGGTGCACGACCTCGCCGCCCAGACTGGCGTGGAGATCTCGGAATTCCGCAAGATCGTGCACATGGTGCAGAAGGGCGAGCGCGAAGCGCGCCAGGCCAAGAAGGAGATGGTGGAGGCGAACCTGCGCCTCGTCATTTCCATCGCCAAGAAATACACCAATCGCGGCCTGCAATTCCTTGACCTGATTCAGGAAGGCAACATCGGCCTGATGAAGGCGGTCGACAAATTTGAATACCGCCGCGGCTACAAGTTCTCGACCTACGCCACATGGTGGATCCGGCAGGCAATCACCCGCTCGATCGCCGACCAGGCGCGCACCATCCGCATTCCGGTGCACATGATCGAGACGATCAACAAGATCGTGCGCACCTCGCGCCAGATGCTCAACGAGATCGGCCGCGAGCCGACGCCGGAAGAGCTGGCCGAGAAGCTCGGCATGCCGCTGGAGAAAGTGCGCAAGGTCCTCAAGATCGCCAAGGAGCCGCTCTCGCTCGAGACGCCCATTGGCGACGAGGAGGATTCGCATCTCGGCGATTTCATCGAGGACAAGAACGCGATTCTGCCGATCGATGCGGCGATCCAGTCGAATCTGCGCGAAACCACCACGCGCGTGCTCGCCTCGCTCACGCCGCGCGAGGAGCGCGTGCTGCGCATGCGCTTTGGCATCGGCATGAACACCGACCACACGCTGGAAGAGGTCGGCCAGCAGTTCTCGGTCACCCGCGAGCGCATCCGCCAGATCGAGGCGAAGGCGCTAAGGAAGCTCAAGCATCCGAGCCGGAGCCGCAAATTGCGGTCGTTCCTCGACAACTGACCAAGCCACAGGAATCGAAAAAAAACGGCGGGCCAAAAGCCCGCTGTTTTTATTTTGTCTGCTCTTACCGCCTGAAGCGCGTCAATTCCCCTTTTCGGCCTGCGCCACAGTCACCGGCGTATCGCGCCAGGCGTCCGGGAACAGCTTTTTCAGGTTTTCGACCTTCGGCGCATCGTTGAACACGATGTAGGGCTGATAGGGATGTTGAATCGCGTAGTCCTGGTGATAGGCCTCGGCGGTAAAGAATGGCGTTTTCATCGAGTCGGTTTTTGTGACGATCGGACGTTTGAAAACATGGGCCGCGTCGAGCTGCGCGATATAGTCCTTCGCGACTTTCTGCTGCGTCTCGCTCTGCGGGAAAATCTCCGAGCGATATTGCGGGCCGGAATCCGGGCCTTGACGGTTGAGCTGCGTCGGGTCGTGCGCGACCGAGAAATAGATCTGCAGGATCTTGCCGTAGGACACCTCGCGCGGGTTGAACGTCACCTTCACGCTTTCGGCGTGGCCGGTGCGGCCTGAGCTGACGGTCTCGTAGAGGGCGTCCCTCTGCGCGCCGCCGGCATAGCCGGACACGGCATTGGTGACGCCTTTGACGTGCTGGTAAACGGCTTGGATACCCCAGAAGCATCCACCCGCAAGTACGGCGGTTTCGAGACCGGTGTTTTGCGAAGGCTGCTCCGCCGCTGGCGGCGGGATCGTCACTGCGGACTCCGCGTGTACCGCGAACGGGGCAAAAGCAAGGGCGGCGGCGATATAAAGAGCAGGGCGTTTCATGGTGCGTGTTCCCGGAGAGTGATCTTTCACTGATATACGAACGAAATCGGACAATAGCTTCACACGAAGTTACACGTCTGCGTGAGAGAGGGTTGTTTGCCAGTTCAACCGGTCGACGCAACGCAATCGGACGTTACGCGCGGGTCAAGCCCGGCAATGACAGCGGTGGCGGTGAGGGAGTGGTTTTACTCCAGCCCGCTGATGATCCGGATGTCGCGCACGGCGCCATCGCCGAGCGCCCGCAGCGCTTCCTGGTAGCCCGGGCTGTCGTGGCCGGCGATCGCCTTTTCGAGGCTGGGAAATTCCGAAACGACCAGCCGTTCCTTCAGCCCGGCCTCGTAGGTCACGTCGGGGGTCCCGCGGCAGAGGTAGCGCACGCCAAAGGGCGCGAGCGCGACGGGGGCAAGCTTGGCGTAGGCGGCAAGCTTGGCGGGGTCCTTGATCTCGCGATAGGTGGTGATCCAGTAGCCTTTGGGCATTTGCTTCTCCCTGCAGTGACGCGACCGATAGCGATCCTAGCCTCCGAGTGAGGGTGTACGAAAGCTTTCACCGACATGCCGGGCTTGTCCCGGCCATCCACGCCTTACTTGTTGATCACACCCAAAGACGTGGATGCCCGGCACAAGGCCGGGCATGACGGCGGAGGGGACAAGCCCGGCCATGACAGTGTAATGATCAGTCCCGGGACAACACAGGTCGGGTTCATGGTCAGATTTTTCAGCTTATTTTTCTGCGCGTTCATTTCCCTAGTCCTCGCCGCGCCGGCGCGCGCCGCCCAGTGTGGCGGCGATTTCAATACCTTTCTGTCCGCCATGGGGCGCGAGGCCGCGGCCGCAGGCATTTCGCGCGATGTCATATCCAGCGCGTTTGCCGGCGTGACGCAGGACCAGGCCGTGCTCACTTTCGACCGCCGCCAGCGCGGTACATTCCGCAAGAGCTTCGAGGAATATGCCGCCACGCGTGTCATTCCGGCCCGCATCAAGCGCGCGAAAGGTCTGATGCAAAAACACGCGCAATTGCTGGCGCGCATCCAGACGCAATTCGGCGTGCCGAAAGAACTGCTGATGGCGATCTGGACGCTGGAAAGCGACAACGGCACCGGTGACATGGGGAAGTTGCCGGTGATCCGCACCATCGCCACTTTGGCGCATGACTGCCGCCGTACCGAGCTGTTCCAGACCGAGCTCATTGCCGCGCTCAAGATCCTCCAGCGTGGCGACCTGCCGTTGCGCGACCTCATCGGCGCCTTTGCTGGCGAGATCGGGCAGACGCAATTCCTGCCATCTTCCTACATCAAGTACGGCGTCGACTATGACGGCAACGGCCACGTCGATCTCCGCCACAGCGTGCCAGATGTGCTCGCCTCTACCGCCAATCTGCTGAAGACTAATGGCTGGCGCGCCGGCGCGCCGTTTGGTGAAGGCACGGAGAATTTCCAGGTGATGCGCGAATGGAATCGCTCCGAGGTCTATCGCAAGACCATGGTGCTTTTCGCGGAGCGGCTCAGGGAGCCCTGACGGCGCGAGCCTTAATAACCCGTCACTGCTGCACTTCCGGAATAAAAAAACCCCGCCAAAAGCCTGGCGGGGTTGAGGGGAGGAAACGCCTTCACCCCAACAGGCTGACTGAAACAGCCAGAAGTATTTGTGAGGCAGCTCACATTCGTCCGGCAGGCCAGCTGTTATTTTGTGGCCGGAAACTGAAAGAGCTGGTCCCGGAAGAGTGACTCATGACGACCTTCATTGTTGAAAACTCCAAGCTCATCATGGTTTTCCTGCTGATCGGAACGATCATTACCCTGTCGGCCTTCGGCAATCGTCCTTATCGGCGCGAAGCGCGAGATTGATGGCTTCAACAAAAGCACGCGCCGAATTGCGCGCGCTCCACCTCATTGCCGCTGGCGGTTACCGACCGCCGGCGTTATTTTTTCCGGCTGGCGGCCACTGCCTTGCCATTGCGTGCACCGCGCCTTTTTGTCCGCCCGCGCTTTGCCCGCGGCGAGGTCGCCGGACCGAAGGCAAACTTGGTGAGCGGGCCGCGCACCTCGGAAAAGATCAGCCATCCGACTCCTGCCGCGATAAGAGCGGAGGCGATCGGATTATGTTTTGCCTGTTTCGCCATTAGCGGAAGGATGTCATCTCCCAACGTGCGGGGGTTGACTCCGAACAGGTCGCTCACCACGGTCGATGGAGAGACATGATAGCGGAGATCGGCGATCCGATCAGACAGACGCTCGCGCGCCCGTTCCGCCTTGCGTTCTAGCTGTGCTGACGATGCCATAGCCTTACCTCATGTTTGCGATGGTTGAAACTTTTTGCAGTTGGTCGAGAGTTTTTGAGGGAGCAAGACGGTCCAGGCTCAGGCGATTGACGCCCAACCAGATGAGACCCGCTCCGACCAGAAGGGTGGCGATGGCGACGATGAGAATCGCAACCGGTGCGGAGCAGCCGTAGGCGATCAGGCCAGCAATGGCGGCCTGGAGCAGCAGGATGATCGCGGCCATAAGAAGCAACGCACCGGCGCCGATCAGCGCGGCTGACAAGGCGGTAAAGGTAAGCTTTTCGGAAATCTCGACGCGCAGCAGCTGCAGTTCGGTTTGCAGCAGAACCGCGACCTCCCGGAAGGCGTCGCCGGCGAGGTCTACGATTCCTTTGTCCTTGGTGCGTACGCGCGCAACACGCCGCCGGCTCTCCGCTTCACCGGATGCCGCACTCGCTACCATTTCCATTCTCCCCGTGACGGCATCATGCCGCCCGGGTGATAACGGCGGCGGTGAGTTGTTGTTCCGAAGACGTCGAAAACAACAACTCAATGCGCACGGAGAGCGTTCACTCCCAAAGCTCGTTATAGTTGTGGAAGTTCGGAAGGATCGGGTCCGATCGCGTCGGCTCCATCAATGGGAGCACCCGTCTCAGCGCAGCATTGATCTGGCCGGAGGTGTGCCGCACGTAAAGATCGACCGGGTAGAGCGATTGGCGCAAATGCCACTTCGGGTCGTAGTTCAGGCTGCCGCTGTAGAAGCGCTTGTAGCCGTTGGCGATGGCCCACGCGATCACATCGTGAAAAACCCGATAATAGAGATTGAGCTCGAAGGCGACGGTGTAATCAAAGCCGACATAGTCGTGCGAGAGCGTGTCGCCCTGCACCATGCATAAGCCGAACGCGATGATCCGGTTGTCCTGACGCCAAATGAAAAACCGGACCTTGTCGGGCATCCGGCGCCCGATTTCGCACAAGAATTCCTTGGTGAGTTTCTCGAACTTGAGCGGTGAACGTTCGTAGACTTTTTCGTAAAGCGGGTAGACATCATCGATAACTGGGGTCACATCGGTCACAACGCTCACCGTGATCGCCGGCTGTGCCCGCTCGGCCGCGCGTAACTTGCGCCGGACCTTCCCGCGCGTGCGGGGGCTGAGCATTTTGGAGAGATAGTCGTCGAAATCCTTGTAATCGATGCTGAGTGTGGTCATTGGCATGCTGGGCACGCGGGCAAATCCGGCGTCACGCAAGCAGTGCAGCGGCGCCCGGTATTTGGCGGGGAATTCCTTGAGAACGATCATTGCGCAGCTCAATTGACGTGCCAATTGCGGAAGCGACTGAGCGAGCGCCGCTGCAATCGCGAATTGGGATTCTGCATCGCCGTCGAGATGGCCCTCGCCGGCGACGCATCCCACCATCAGCGTCCGTGCAAACATGAGGCGTGGCCATAGCCGGCGCATGCCCGCGATGAATTTTTTGACGTGTTCGCCGAGGCCCGCCAGAAGATCCTGATCGATCAGGAAACAGGGCTGGATCGCGCGGACGCCTTGATCACTCTCGACGACCAGATAGCCGTACTTGAAGCCATCCTTCAGTGTGTCTTCGAGAAGCTCATAATAACGATGGTCCTTTCGCTCGCGAGCGAAGGCAGATTGCCAATGCGATAAGCCGGAAATCTCGTTCCGTGAGGTAATTCTGACTGATAGGGTCGGCTGGCGGATAGCAGACAGCCCCTAAGCAACCGCGCGCGGCATATCACCGATGCGCTCTATCCGATCAAGCTTGGCGACGATTCCGCCACGTCCAGGTCCGCTTCAAAGCTGCGGTAATAAGGAAAGCCCAGCCCGACACCCAGCTGCCGGCGCCCCGACCGAAGCGCATGTTTCGCGACCTGGAGATCGAAGGCCGTACGAACGAGATCCGGAACCTGACGGGGGGACTTCCGTACCGAGCCGAGTATCGCGCCAAGATCCGGCGTGCCGTCGGGCCGCAACCCCAGCGTCGCCGCATGCGGCAACGTTCTATGGGCGGCATCAATAATGACCCGGCAGGCAGCGAAAGGAATGTGATGTTCAGCGGCGATTTCGGCCGCGATGTGCGATTCCATATCGACGGCGGCCGCGCCGGTCTCATCATGCAGCCGGAACTTTTCGTTCGGGCCCGAGACAACGGAGTCGGCCCCGACAACGTGCGCATGAACCGCATTTGGCAGGATATGGAGAAGCCTTCGCGCCCATGCGCGATCGGTGGCGATCAGTTTTTTGCCGTTCCTCACACCGGACGCCACGACCCAATCGCCTGCAACGAGATCCGGTGCCAGCCCGCCAGCAATGCCAAAACTGATGATGCCTGTCGCGCCACGCGTGATCGCTGCGCCAAGAGCCGCGCGTAACCCCGAACTCGGATTGCAGATGACCGATACCCCAGGACCGCGCGCGATGCCGGCCTCAAGCTTTAAACAGGTAACGGCAACGACGCCCTCTTTTTCCGACATCCCACCCCGCTCCGCCAGCGGCATTTATCACAGAGGCTGCCGCTGTGGTCAACGCCACAACCCGCTGAAAAATGCACACTATTAGCCGAATCACGAACATCTTTGTGGGCGATTCTACGCTCAGAAGGCGAATGGTCAAAATTTCCTGCCCGGCATGACACACCTGCGTCCAGCAGATACCATCGCCTCTGGAGCCGGGTATGAGTCTTGAAATCGAGGACCTGTTCGCTGAAGCGGAGGCCGATCGTTACACGCTGCACACCCGCCATCTCAACGAACAGATGGTTCGCGTGTTGAAGACGATCGGATTCGATCGCGCATACCAGCGAGGCAGAGGCCAGTATCTCTACGATCGGGAAGGCAATCAGTACCTCGATATGCTCAGCGGATGGGGTGTATTCGCGCTCGGCCGCAATCACCCGGTGGTACGCGATGTCCTGAAAAAAGTTCTCGATAGCGACTTTCCGAATCTCGTTCAGATGGACGTGTCCGTGCTTGCCGGAGTACTGGCGGAGCGGCTGCTGCGCCACGTGCCGCACCTGGAGAAAGTGTTCTTTGCCAATTCGGGGACTGAAGCGGTCGAGGCTTCCCTGAAATTTGCCCGCGCCGCGACCGGCCGCGGCGGGATCGTGTACTGTAATCACGCATTCCATGGGCTGACCTATGGTTCGCTGTCGGTAAACGGCGACGAGACCTTCCGCGCCGGGTTCGGTCCGCTTTTACCCGAATGCGTCGAAGTGCAGTTCAACGACATCGTCGCGCTCGAACGGGCGCTGGCTTCGAACAAGATCGCGGCCTTCATCGTTGAGCCCATCCAGGGAAAAGGCGTGACCGTTCCTTCGGATGACTACCTGCGTTCGGCGCTCGAGCTCTGCCGCAAGCACGGCACATTATTTATCGCCGATGAGGTGCAAACCGGACTTGGGCGAACGGGACGCTTCCTTGCCTGCGAACACTGGGGTATCGAGCCCGACATTGTTCTGCTGGCCAAATCGTTGTCCGGCGGGCAGGTTCCTGTTGGCGCAGCGCTGACCCGCAAATGGATCTTTGACAGGGTTTTCGATCGCATGGACCGCGCCGTCGTGCACGGGTCGACCTTTGCGAAGAACGATCTGGCCATGGCGGCCGGGCTTGCCACGCTTGAGGTGATCGAATCCGAAGGGCTGATAAAGAACGCGGAACGGACCGGAGCACGCTTGCGCGCAACGTTCGAGGGAATGATCAAACGTCACGAACTCGTCAAGGAGGTCCGCGGAAAGGGCCTGATGATTGGCATCGAATTCGGCGCGCCGCGCTCGCTGGCCCTCAAGGCATCCTGGAATCTGCTCGAGACCGCGAATAGCGGACTCTTCTGCCAATTGATCGTCATTCCGCTGTTAAAGGAGCAGAAAATCCTGTCTCAGGTCGCGGGACACGGCAATCACACGATCAAACTCCTGCCCCCGCTGATCATTTCGGATAAAGACTGCGACTGGATCGAGCAATCCTTCGAGGCGGTCATTTCAGATGCGCATCGGGTTCCCGGCGCGATCTGGTCGCTTGGAAAAACCCTAGTCGAAAACGCCGCGCGCGCGCGGGTGACTGGCTAGCCTTCCTTGAGCGCGGCCGCCGCAAGCGCGTACCCGCCTTGCGCGCCGTCAATAAAATGCACGTGGTTCGGATTGACCGGCGACGGCGTGAAGCAGGTCATCATCGCCGCATCCTGCCGGTGCGCGCCGTAACGAACCACGCCCCTGGCCGACGCCCCTTTTAAATAGTCCTCGATCTCGGCCGCCAGTTCGGGCGTGCAATCGAGGACCATGCGCAGCGAATCGTCGAATTTACGGAAGTCAGAATTTTCGATGAGCTCCTGGGTGTACTTCGCCGGGACGAAACGGCCGATGCGCAAGCCGCTTCGCATGATGAGAAAATAAAGCAGTGTCATCGCCAGGACCTTGGCCTTGCGGGTGCTGATCGATTCACCGGCGCGGCGGGAGGCTCGCGCCTCGAGATCGTATCCTTGCGGCGGCCACTTGAGGCGCAGTCCCTGTCCGGGAAGAGGGCGCGAGGCATCAGGAGTTTTCTCAACGATGCGGGTGACGGCCTCGATGACGGCGCGGAAATCGTCGGGGTTGGCGCGTGGTCCCGGCGTGACCACGAGCGACAGCACCTGTCCGCGTTGCGACGGGATCAATTCATAGCGGCAAGACAGGCCGGAAAGATCGGGATGCGATCCGGGTGCGGCCGCAGGCACCCCGATTTCGTCCCGCTTCATCGCCGCGTCGGCCCAGGCCATGCCGCCGCCCGAGAACATCGCAATGCTGACGTTGTCCGACGGCATGTAGCGCGCAACGCGAACGTCGCGTCCATGCGCGCGGATGTCCGCCACCGAAACCATTCCGATCCGCAAGGAGAGATCGAGGTCTTCCGCGACCCAGGTTGCTGTCTCGGCCAGCGCTTGCCGGGCCAAGGCGGCATCTTCCGGCGGCACCGCAAAACTTGCGCCATCTCCGCCGAAGACGAAAGGGAAGTCACGGCCCTTGAGCGCATTGGCAACCGAGGCAATCACCGCGGCGCCGGCCATGTTCACCGCCTTGTAGCGGTTTTCGCGGATTGCCTTGGTGGACTGTTTCACGTCGGCGACGCCGACCATCCAGTCGCCCGGCAGCGGCCGGAAGCACGCTTCATGGGCCACTTGAGTGAAGTCGCGGAAGACCGGAAGGCGTCCGTAGAACTCGCTGGTCGAGGCGGGTCGATTCATTATGGCGATGTTAGCCGATCCGGGCGGTAGCCGCCTCGCACGGCTCCAGAGCCGATCGCAGCGCTTGCTGGTGCAGCGCTGAGGTTTTAAAATCGCTCATCCAAAAATCCATGTGAGTAGGGTGCTGGAATCATGATGAAACGGCCTGGCGCACGCTCGATAGGCTGGAGTTTTCGGACGGCTCTGCTGGTGCTGGCTATCACATCGCTTCAATCCTCGGTTTTCGGTCAATCAGCCGATCTCGTGCTTTGCGACCGGGTTGCCGCCGATCCTGCAGATCCGGACAAGCCGGCGGACGTCAAAGGCACTGCCGAAATTGCGCAATCCGATATCGCGACAGCGATCAAGTTTTGCAAAATTGCATCAGCGTCATCGCGCCGCGCGCTTTACGAACTCGGGCGTGCCTATGCCGCCAACAAGCAATTGCCGGAAGCCATGAGCGCCTGGCGCAAGGCAGCAGACAAAGGCAGCACGTCAGCCATGGTCGAGCTCGGAGTGATGTTGGGGACGGGCACCGGCGCCGCCAGGGATCCGGCCGAGGCGCGCAAACTATTCGAGCGCGCGGCCGAGGCGGGCAATCCGCGCGGCGTGACCAACCTCTCGGCGCTCTCCGGTGGAGCGCCGTCGGATCCCGTCAAGGCGCGCGCTATGTTGTCAAAGGCGGCGGAAGCAAATGCGGAGGCAGAATATCAGCTCGGGTTGATGACGGCCGATGGCGTCGGGGGTCCGAAGGACGATGCCGCTGCACGGGCGTTGTTTGAAAAGGCGGCCGCGCAAAATCACCCTGGCGCACTGGAACGAATGGGCGCGTTTTCGCAAAGCGGGCGGGGCGGTCCGCAGGATTCAAGCGCCGCCAAGGCGTATTACGAAAAGGCGGCCGCGCTCGGCAACGAAGACGCCAAGGCCGCGCTCAAACGCGCGGAGTGTCCCTACGTGATCAAGGACAAGAACGGGAAGTTCGTGACCAGTCTTTGCTTCTAGGTAGGGTCCTCGGGGGCCGGACCGCACCATCCAGGCAGGTAGATCGCGTCCTGACCTTTGGCCAATTTCAACGCAGTTTCCAGCGCGCGCTCAAAATCATTATCGACAAGCTTGCGCTTGATCCGGTGGCGGAGGAAATCCGCCCATAAGAATTCGCTGAATGGCGTCGTATCCTTGGCGAAGCCGCCGGCCCGCCTGAGCTCTCCGGCAAGCGACCGGAATGGATCATCAACCAATTCGCTGATCGATTTCGGAATGTCCTTGTGGTCGCGCCGGCGGCCGGCATCATCAAAGGGGTGCATCAGGTTGCGATTGTCGAGCACGAACCAGAATGTGTCGTTCTCGAGCATGCTGAGGTTCGAAATCACCGTAACCGTCACCTTCTTCACACCCTCTTCGTGGAGCGCGCGCGCAAGGTGATGATGATCGATGACGTAATGGCGTTTCTTGGGGCCGAGAACGACCGGAATCATATGAGTGCCGAGAAACTTCGAGCCTTTTTCGTCCTTTATATCTCGCCAGCGCTTGCGCTTGGCTTTGACTTCTCGCATCCCCACCGTGATCTGGGTCGGACGCAGGTCTGCAATCGCGATCGGCGTGAGAATGGGTTCTCGAACGGCGACCATGGCAAATCTCCCTCGCGGCGTTCGCAACTAACATTGCCTCTGGCCGGAACGTTAAGTGAGGCCGGCAATGACGTCTTACTTTAATACGTTTTGCGTCCGTTCAATTCGATTTGATTCGACTGGCGACGCACGCTCAGTGACCGACCGAGCTGTCACAAACATGCGATGGGCGCGTGCAAGAAGACATCTCCGAGCGCTCATTCCTTAACGAATGCTTGCGATTTTGCGGCGGAGATATGGCGAGAGCGTCGTATTGCTGTTGTCATAGGCAATGCGCGCCGCATTTGGAATCAAATGCACGCAAATGCGACATGCGCGCGACACTCCGCATGATTCACGCGCATGGAACGTATGTTCCGCCAAGTGTGGTGATGGAGACGGATTGCACCTATGTTGCGATCAACAATAATAAGAAACGGGAAACGCCTTGGAGTCGTCGAGCCCAACAAAGGGAGATGATCCATGGCTTTCGCCCCATACACCGTCGGACGACGGGACTTCATTGCCGAAACGCCTGCACCGACTCGCTCCGGAATCTTCCGGCGGTTCTTCGATGCATTGATGTTGTCGCGTCAGCGTCAGGCTGATCGTGAGATCGCGCGCTATCTCAACAACAGCAAATTTACCGACGAAGCCGAACGCGAGATCGAGCGTCTTTTTCTGTCGACGCCGCCGCGCTTCTAGGAGTCTTGAAGGAGAACTGAACCAATGACCGCTCTACCCATGTTCGCATCCATTCCACTGTCGGTTGTCGGCTTCGGACGCGTAATTGCGTTCCTCGCCGCGTTCTTTGAGGTGATTGCTGACGCGCAGCGCCAGGCCGCGGCCGCGCACAAGCGCTATCCTTTCGCCGAGTGGTGAAGAAACTCAGGCAGCCCCTTCGACCACGCGCATATCACGCTCGACATTGCCGGTGCCAAGCGCCTTGAGCGCTTCCTTGTAGGCGGGTGTGTCATGGCAAGCGACGGCCTTATCGAGGCTGTCGAATTCGACCAACACCACGCGTTCGTTCATCCCGGCCTCATAGATTTTTGCCGGATTGCTGCGGGCGAGGAAGCGCCCGCCCGCGCCTTCGATCGCGGGCACGGCGAGCTTTGCATAAGCTTTCCACGCTTCGGGACTCTTCACCGAACGATAGGTCACGACCCAGTAAGCCTTCGGCATAACGCACTCCCTGTTCAAATTTTCGGGTGGCAAAACCTAAGGCGCAATGGCCTTGCGCAGCAAGGCCCGCGCATCATCACTGCCGTCGAGCGGACGTAGCGTGCGCCGCGTCACCTTCCAGCCGTCCTTGCCGCGTTTCAGTTCCCAGCGGTTGGCCCCTACGCGGTGAATGCGAAAACCCGTCGTTATGCCGTGGCCGGACACTTCGCGCGGCGCCGCCAGCCGGTCGGGCGTAATGATCTGCAAATACGACGTTACGACGGCGGTGTCGCCATTGAGCTCGACGCGCGGCAGGCCGGCGAAATGGCAAAGCCCGCCGGCAATGGCGGCCTGATGTTCCTGCGTCTTCACGATTGCCGCGATCGCCTCATTGCCGGCCGCGCCCTTGCCGCCGCCGAGATCGATCTCGCCATCGGGAGCGAATGCGTCTCGGTAGTAGCGGTCGGTGCCGGTATCGGCCGCCGGCGGGTGACTTGCGATGAGATGGTAGATCGCAAGCGTATCCTCGACCGCGCGCAAACGGTCCTCCAACATATTCTGTGGCGTGCTCATCGTGCTCTCCCCGAAATTACGCGGGGAGCCTACACATACATTTCACATGTCGCGACGGGCGGTGAGGGGACCTGTGCTATCAATTGTGCTTCGCAACAGACGTGAAATCGAGGCGATCACCACCTGCTTTGATGAGAATGATGGGGATTGCTGCGACACGGCATAGGAATTCTGCCGCAGAACTGTACTAATTCGTGATGGAACTATTCTGGATTAACCCGGTTGCGTCACAAAGTTGCCTGAGTTTCACATGACAAGCCGCACTCCCCCACAGCTCTGGAGCCGCCATGATTCGCAAACTCGCATTCACAACGATTCTGGTTGCGCTCGCCGCCACCCCGGCGCTCGCACAAATGCGTTACGCGAGTCTCGATGCCAACGGTAACCTCGATGCATTGATCGCCCGCCATGCCGCGGCGAACAATGTGCCTGAGGATCTGGTGCGTCGTGTGATCAAGCGTGAGAGTGGTGGAAATCCGCGCGTCGTCAGCGCGGGCAATTACGGGCTGATGCAAATCAAACTCGCGACCGCCCGTTCAATGGGATACACCGGCAATGCCGCTGGTCTGCTCGATGCCGATACCAATATGACCTACGCGGTGAAATATCTTGCCGGTGCCTATCGTGTCGCCAACGGCAATTCCGGTCAGGCGGTCCATTATTATGCCGCCGGCTATTACTATGCCGCCAAGAACAAGGGCATTGCTGTGACGCCCAATACTCAGATTCTTGATTCATTCGCTTACGTGGCGCCCAGCGGCAAGCAAAAGCTGGGTCGCGCATACGCGTTAAGCGAAGGCGCTGCATCGTCGTCCAGTCTGTATAGTGGTCGCCTCGACTACCATTGATTGATGCGCAACCGCATCGATTGCTCTCGCGGCGTTGCGAGCGGGCGTTCTGCTTTTGCGTTTGAAAATTCCCTGACCGCGCTAATAGGGATTGGTGCGCGGCACTTGGGAAAATGCCGACTGCTGATTTGACTCGTCGGATGCGTATGGCTGCAGCTGATATTGCTGAGCGCCATAGTTATACGCAGGTTGCGGGTACCGCCCGGGCTGCTGAGTGCCGTATGCGGGCTGCGGATAGCGCCCGGGCTGCTGAGTGCCATATGCGGGCTGCGGATAGCGCTGAGGACCGTAGGCCGGTCTTTGATATGGCTGTCCGCCGAACAACATTTCGAAAAAATTAAACTGCTGAGCGTTTTTTGTCGTCGCCTTGGCGGCGCGCACCCGGTGGACCCGGCGGCGGGCTTCCCGCTGCGCTTTGGACTCCGGGTTGCCAGCCGCCGACGCCTTGTCCTCTGGCGCGGTCACAGGCAGTTCGGCCGATGACGGTTCACCAATTTCGACCGGTATGCTGACGCCGGGTGTCTCTTTTATCGATCCGGTGTCGTCCGGATCGGACTCGTTTCGGTCGCTGGGCAGGCCTGCGACCCTGGGCGGGGCCTTAGTCGTGGGCATCGGCGAATCGGGCAGGTCGCGCAGGCGATTGAGCTCATCGGCCCGCTTGAGCGCGGCATAAATAAGGAGTTGCCGCACTTCAGGGTGGCGGTCGCGGTCAAGCAGCGCGCCACGTGCCGGCACGATCGCCGAATTCAAGGGCGTGCGAGATCCGTCCGGCGGGCTCAACGCCAGGACCAGAATCAAAATGGCGAGAAGTACGCCGCCCACGGGAAGAATCCGGAGAATCGGCAACATAACACCTGTGCATAACTGAGTCGGCCTCAATCCCAAAGCCCGGCTTGCAAACCGCTTGTTCGGCAACCGGCGGTGTGCGCCTTTTTTATCACGGGCGCCGTTCTGGGACGGTCATGGCGGGGTCGTGACAGCCCGCCTGACGGTTGCTACGAAGCGGCTCCATTTGTGTTGCGGGGTAGCGTCATGATGAAAAAGCCGGATTGCCCGATCATCGCCATTGAGGAGCATTACTGGGACCCGGAATTGGCCAAGCATTTCACCGGTCCCGAAGCGGGCCGCGGTAATGAGACGGACGAGCGGCTTTATGATCTGGGCAGCCTGCGCATCAAGGAGATGGACGAAGCGGGGATCGATATCCAGGTTCTCTCGCACGGCGCGCCGTCCACCCAGAAGCTTGGCGCAGATATCGCTGTCGACCTGACCCGGCAGGTGAACGATCGCCTCGCAAAAGTATGCGCGGCCAATCCCAAACGTTTCGCAGCTTTTGCGGCCCTTCCGACCGTGGATCCGAAGGCGGCTGCCGACGAGCTTGAGCGTGCGGTCACCAAGCTCGGATTCAAGGGTGCGATGCTGCACGGGATGTCGAATGGCGAGTTCCTCGACCTCAAGAAATTCTGGCCGATCTATGAGCGCGCCGAAAAACTCGACGTGCCGGTTTATTTCCATCCCTCGCTGCCGCATCCAAAGGTGACGGAAATCTACTATCAGGACTATGCCAAGGACTTCCCTTTGGTGGTGCGGCCGGCCTGGGGCTACACGGTGGAAACGGCAACACAGGCAATCCGGCTGGTGCTCTCGGGCGTGTTCGACGCCCACCCAAATCTAAAGATCATTCTCGGCCATTTCGGCGAGACTTTGCCGTTCCTGGTCTGGCGCATCGATACGTCGCTCAAGCGACCGGGGCAGAAGGCGATGAGCTTCCGCGATATCTTCTGCAAGAATTTCTACGTCACCACGAGTGGTTTCTTCTCCGACCCCGCGTTGATCTGCTGTATGCTTGAGATGGGCGTGGACCACATCCTGTTCGCGGTCGATTGGCCGTTCGTGATGAACCCGCCGGCGGTCAAATGGATGGAAAGCGTGTCGATCTCCGACTCGGATAAGATCAAGATCCTGAGCGGCAACGCCAAGCGCCTCTTGAAGATGTGATCAGGCGCTGCGAGTTGGGTGACGCCGGAAGTAGTCGGCGTCGGCAGGCGACTGTTTCCACTCTCTGTTGCCGCGCCAATCGCAATGATGTGCCCGCATATCGCTGCCGTAGCGTACGCGGAACAGCAACGTGCGTGCCGCGCCATTTTCGTATTCGTGCACCTCGCCGGGCGGGTGGACGACGAAGCCACCGGGCGTCACCGCGATTGTTTCGGTCGGCGTTCGCATGGTGCCTCCGCCGGAGAAGCAGAAATAGATTTCAGTCGCAAACGGGTGGCAGTGAAAGGGACTGATCTGGCCGGGCTCCCAGCACGCCACTGTGAAGTCCCCCTCGGAAACTTTGCCGAGGATCTTCTCGACATGATGTTTTGGGTCCCATTGCTGCTCGCGATCGAGGCTGAAAACATGCATGGCGATGCGCTCCGGCAAAATGAAGTGTGCAGACTAGCCCAATCATCTGTAGGACTGCATAGGGCGGCGTTGCGCATCGCCCGGGCGCATTGATAGAAGGATTGTACAGGGCCCGTAGCTCAACTGGTTAGAGCCGACCGCTCATAACGGTCTGGTTGGAGGTTCGAGTCCTCCCGGGCCCACCACGCAGTTCCGCGAATCTCTGATCACAGAGATTTTGCGAGAATAGGCCGCGTTAGCGCAGCCTATTCGAGGAGGGTTTTCGATATTTGGTCTCTGGCAGGCGAGATCGGCCGGAATTTGGGCTTAGTCTCCGGCCGAATAAATTCTGTTCCTGGCGCGGCGATGCCTATTGAGGAGTGCTTACGACGCGAGCCCGAGCCTCGCGAATTGGAGGGACCATCGGGCCGGCGCGTCTCGCAGGTTTGCGACGCCCACTCCAAGAGGCAGGCGCCCATCGACTGCGGCCTGCACCAGGTTCGGTGCCAGGAACGCGAGCGATATCGTCATATTGATCTGACGAACGGTGCAGTTTTCACTGGAAGCGATCTGCTCAACTTTCGTGACCGTTCCCGCGATCAACTCATCGAGCCAATGCCGGCCCTTCGCGATCGCGGTGACGAGCTTGGCGCGGGTTTCGGCGCGGATTGGACGCGGGTCGTGATGAGAGGATGTCGACGCGGGAGGAATGATCTCCCGCGGTCGTTTTGACGGAGTCTTTTGCCAGGGGACGACCAGCACATGTGGATCGCGATGAACGCGCTCGTCTTGTCCTGCTAAGTGTCGATGATCCAACCCCTCGCTGTCTCTTTCGGACTTGGCGGAAAGCTGGATGGCAAGGTGATCCCGCCTCACGTCAACGCGGGCGACATAGGCCGAGATCAACTCCTTGTCGTTGATTGAGTCAGGGCCCTCTGCTTCCACTTTGTTGTGCGGGTTCCCGGCGAGATATTTTCGGACCGCGCTGAGGATCAGCTTTTCGAGTTCGGGGGCGGGCACGCGGTTGAGCTTGGCGGCCTTGTCCGGCTGCCCTTGAATAAGAGCTGCTGAGATATAGTAACGATAGCGAACGGCGTTCTTGACAGCATACGAAGGTGTCATCCGGTTGCCACGTTCGTCGAAGATGCGGCCCATCAGCAGTGACTGAGACTGTTGCCGGGCCTTGGCGTGATTGGTCCGCTGCCGGTCAAGTTTGGTTTGAACCGCATCGAACAGAGCCCGATCGAGAATAGCGGATTGCTCGCCCGGGAAGACCTCGCCCTTGTATCGGACCTCGCCGATATAGAAGCGATTGCGCAGGAAAGCGGCGAGCGATCCACGAGTGAACGGGATGCCACCGATTGTTCTTCCGTTCGATAGCGGGCGGAGCTTGGTCTTGACGCCGGTCCGCCGGAGGTCAGCGAGAAGAAGGTTCAGGCTGCCGAGTTCAAGATAACGACGGAAGATGTGACGGACCGTTTTGGCTTCGTCCGCAACGACTGTGATCTTTCTATCCTTAGCCTGGTAGCCCAGCGGCACCACACCACCGACCCAGAGGCCCTTGCGTTTGGAGGCCCCGATCTTGTCGCGGATGCGCTCGGAGGTGACCTCCCGCTCAAACTGGGCGAAAGACAACAACACATTGAGAGTGAGTCTGCCCATCGAGGTCGTGGTGTTGAACTGCTGGGTGACTGAGACGAACGACACCCCATGGGCATCGAACAGTTCGACCAGCTTGGCGAAATCGGCCAAGGAGCGGGTCAGGCGATCGACCTTGTAGACGACAATGACATTGATCCGGTGGGCTCGAATGTCATTGAGGAGTTGCTGCAGGGCAGGGCGGGCGGTGGATCCGCCCGAGAAGCCGCCATCGGCATATCGGGTACGAACTAGTATCCAACCGGCATGGGCCTGGCTGCGGATATAGGCCTGCGCCGCATCATATTGGGCATCCAGCGAGTTAAAGTCCTGATCGAGTCCAGACTCGGTCGACACCCGGGTATAGATGGCGCAGCGGACCGATCGTCTAGCGGTTGCCGTCATGACTTGGCCTCAGGAGCGATCTTGTCCCGCAGCCCAAAGAACCGCGGACCATTCCAATTGGTACCGGTGATGGCGAAAGCCACTTTGGACAGGCTGTCATAGGTCTTGCCGTTCCAGGCAAAACCCTCCTCCACGACCATCACCCGATAGGCCTGAGCATTCCACTCGCGCATCAGGATCGTGCCGGGTTTGAGCTCAGCCCGTCTGTGACCGAATTCTTCTGTCAGGTGCGAGACCGCTAGTGGGTCGCCACTTGTTGCGATTTGCTTCAGCAGCCGAGCGGTGGCGGGATCGAGATCGCCCAGCTCGTCGGCCTGCAGCCGGTAGGCGAGAACGGCAAACAGCAGATGGCGTGGCAGATGAGAAGGCGGCTGTTGCCGGAATATACTCTTCCAGCGCGCCCGCAAGCCATGGAGATCGAGATCGCGCAGATGCGCGATCTCGTCGGCTAACGACATTCTAGTCGCCTTTTTCGCAACCGGTCGTGTTTGCCGCATTGCACTACGCTGCCGCTGACGTCGTGCGATCCGCAATCCGGTAGACGCGCCCATTCGCGCCGCCTGCCGAGACAAGATTGAGGCCAAGCTTCTTGCGCACGACACCAGCGAGGAAGCCGCGGATCGAATGGGGTTGCCACTTCGTTGCACGTGCCATTGCCTCGATGGTCGCGCCACCTGGCGCTCGCAACATTGCAATAATGTGAGCCTTTTTGCTTTCGCGACGCGCAGTCAGTCCCGACGCAGACCACGGCTCCGCCGACTCTGTAACTGACTTGAGTTGTCCGATCTTGCGCGCGACCGTTCGCTTGACGTGGCGGGTCTTGGTCTTGCTGTCGCGTCTGCGTGATGCGGGCTTGCGTTTCTTGGTCATCGGAATCTCCTTCGGTTGTGCGGCGACCATCGCCGCCACCACCGAAGCCCCACCTCAGCGAAGAAGCCGGCAGGGCAGGATCCCGAAGCGCAGCCAGCGCCCCGAACTGGTGACAGTACCGCTCTGTCTGCGCGGAAAAGCCAGTCCTTTCTGGATAATCTTATTGCTGGTTGAGGGCGATCTTGAGCATCCAAGGATCGGCCGCGAAGGCGCCGACCATGTCCGCTTTCGGGGGTAAAGCGGACATGCCGGTTTGCACTGCAAATGTCCGCTTATGACAGCCGGCTCAACCGGTCGACGCAACACAGGCGTTAAATCTCTCTGCCGGGGTTTCGAATCCCAAGGTCTCCCGTGGTCGTTCGTTGAGCCGACGCGCCACTTTATTCAGATGTGCTTGCGAAT
>Ga0335082_10000400_pt1 | contig 44734 bp, 40 predicted proteins | sample Lox_Sample_41_FD_206718 | JGI IMG/M metagenome (GOLD analysis project Ga0335082, IMG submission 206718) | Soil microbial communities from Loxahatchee National Wildlife Refuge, Florida, United States - Lox_Sample_4.1 | ecosystem: Environmental > Terrestrial > Soil > Wetlands | place: USA...
GCGATCTTCGAAGGCCCGCGCCTGCGGAGCGAGGCCGAGCGCACCTCGAAGGAGGTCGAGGCGTGGCTCTCCGCGGCGGAATCGGACGTCGAGGAGCCGCCGGCCGGCGTGCTGGTGCACCTCGCGTCTGCGCCGCGGCCGGTCTTCGACCGCGTCGGCCGCTGGATCGAGGACGCGGATCCGCGCCGCCGCGCGGTCGCGCTCGCGGCGCACGTGCGCCGCCTCTACGCGCCGATCCGGCCGACCGCGCACACGTCGGGCATGGTCGGACCCGTCCACGTCGAGCGGCTCGACTTCGAGGGCGGCCGCATCGTGCTCGGCGGCGTCGCGCGGCGCCACGCGCTCTCGGCGACGCTCGAACGCCTGACGCGCGCCGCGAGCGCCGCGGCGGCGCACACGAGCGCGCAGCGCATCGAGGCGCTCGAGCTGTTCGTCCCGGTCGACGGCGCGGAGGAACGGACGGCGGCGCGCGAAGCGATCCAGCCGCTCTTGCGAGAGGATCTGCCGACGCGTCGCCTCACGGTGTCGTGGCTCGAGCCCGCCGGGCTGCGCCAGTGCGAGACCTGGGAGCACGGGCCCGACGGCCTCCACCCCGTGCCGGGCCTCCACGGCATCCACCCCGAGACCGCGCGCCGCATCGATCTCGCGCGGCTGGGGAACTTCGAGGTCGAGCGCATCGACGCGCCCGAGGACAGCTACGGCTTCCACGTCCGCAGCCCGCAGATCGCCGGCGACGAGCGCCTGATCCTGCTGGTCGACGTGCGCGGCCGCTCTCCCGACGACGATCTGCACGAGGCGAGCCTGCACGTGCCCGCCTTCGAGCGCGACTTCTTCGAGGCGACGCGCTGCCTGCGCAACCACCTCGGCGTGCGCGATCCGCACCGGCGCATGCAGTGGAACCGCATCATGCTGTTCGCGGCGCCGTCGATCTTTCTGGACTCGGAGCTCGTCGAGCGGCTGGCGCGGCGCCTCGCTCCTGCGACGCGCCACCTCGGCCTCGAGAAGGTGATCGTGCGCCTCAACGTGCTCGATCGCGAGGCTCCGGCGGAGCCGCCGCGCACGATCGAGCTCGTGATCACCGACCCGACCGGCAGCCGCATGGAGCTCTCGTGGCGCGAGCCGCACCACGCGCCGCTCGAGCCGGCCGCCGACTACGAGCGCAAGGTGGTCGAGGCGCGCCGGCGGCGGCTCGTCTACCCGTACGAGATCGTGCGCATGCTGACCGGCGGCGTCGACGCCGGGCTCGGCACGGCGGGCCTGCCGGCCGGGCGCTTCGACGAGTACGACCTCGACCGCAGCTCGCCGACACCGCTCGCCGTCAGCGTGGCCGGGCGCCCGCACGCGCGGAACGAGGCCGGCATCGTATTCGGGATCGTCGACACGCCGACCGAGAGCGTGCCCGAGGGCATGCGCCGCGTGCTGATCCTCTCGGACCCGACGCGCGGCATGGGCGCGCTCGCGGATCCGGAGTGCGCCCGCATCGTCGCCGCGCTGGACCTGGCCGAGCGCCTGTCGCTGCCGGTCGAATGGGTGCCCGTGTCGAGCGGCGCGAAGATCGCGATGGAGAGCGGCACCGAGAACCTCGATGCGACCGCGCGCGTCGTGCGGCGCATCGTGACCTTCACGCAGGCCGGCGGGACGATCCACCTGATCGTGGCCGGCATCAACGTCGGCGCGCAGAGCTACTTCGACGCGCTCGCCACCATGCTGCTGCACACGCGCGGCGTGCTGATCATGACGCCCGGCGCGTCGCTGGTGCTGACCGGCAAGGCGGCGCTCGAGGCGTCGGGCTCGGTGTCGGCCGACGACGAGATCTCGATCGGCGGCTACGAGCGCGTGATGGGTCCGAACGGCGAGGCGCAGTACTACGCGCGCAATCTGGCCGAGGCCTACGCGCTCCTCTACGAGCACTACCGCTACACCTACGTCGTGCCCGGCGAGCCGGGTCCGCGCGGGCTGCCGACGGAAGATCCCGACGAGCGCGGGGTCGACGCCGAGCCCATCGACGCGGACGGCGAGAACGACTTCCGCCGCGTCGGCGAGATCTTCGACCCGCAGCACAACGCGGAGCGCAAGCGCCCCTTCCCGATGCGAAGCCTGATGCGCGCCGTGATCGACCGCGACCAGACGCCGCTCGAGCGCTGGCGACACTGGCGCGGCGCCGAGACCGCGATCGTATGGGACGCCTCGCTCGGCGGCATGCCGGTCTGCCTGCTCGGGATCGAGAGTCGAAACCTGGCGCGCGGAGGCGAGCACCCGGCCGATGGCCCGTCGTCGTGGACGGGCGGCACGCTCTTCCCGCTCTCCTCGAAGAAGGTCGCGCGCGCGCTGAACGCGGCGAGCGGCAACCGCCCCGCGGTCGTGCTTGCGAATCTCTCCGGCTTCGACGGATCGCCCGAGTCGATGCGCAAGCTCCAGCTCGAGTACGGCGCGGAGATCGCGCGGGCGGTGGTGAACTTCCGCGGCCCGCTCGTCTTCCTGGTCGTCTCCCGCTACCACGGCGGCGCCTACGTCGTGTTCTCGCGCTCGCTCAACGAGTCGCTCTACGCCGCCGCGGTCGAGGGCTCGTACGCGTCGGTGATCGGCGGCGGGCCCGCGGCCGCCGTCGTGTTCGCGCGCGAGGCGCGCGGGCGCGCGTCGCGCGATCCGCGGCTCGAGCCGCTGCGCCGCGCGGCCGGCACGAACGGTCCGGACTCGCGGGCCGCCTACGACGCCGCCTTCCAGGAGATCCTGCTCGAGAAGCAGGCCGAGCTCGCCGCCGAGTTCGACGGCATCCACACCGTCGAGCGCGCCCGGCAGGTGGGATCGCTCGAGGAGATCGTCGGCCGGCGCGAGATCCGTCCGTTCCTGATCTCGCAGCTGCGCGCGGCGCAGCGCAACTGATTCTTCAGGAGGAGCCCGGCGCCTGCGCGTGGCGCTCGAGCGCGCGCTTCGCGCGCGGGTCGTCGCGCTGCGCGAGCGCCTCGCGGATCAGCGCGGCGAGCTGCGGATCGTCCACGACGTCGTAGAGCTGGATCAACGCGAGGGTCGCGCGGCGGTCTGGCGTGGCGGCGAGCTGTCCGACCGCCCAGATCCGGATGTCGGGCGCGAGCTCGTCGCCGAGGATCGCGTTCGCGAGCGCCTTGATCTCGTCGCTCGCGAGCGGGCGCTGCGCCGCGGCCGCGTCGTGCGGCGCCGGTGTGTCGGCCGGATTCGCCGCTTCCATGTCCTCCCACACCGGACCTTGTCCGGCGTCCTGGATCGGAACCCAGCGCTCGCCGCCCGCGCGCAGGTCGAGCCGCCACGACTCGCCGGTGGCCGTGTCGGTTCGCACGAGCACCGGGGAACCCGCGCGCAGCGGCGTGACGCTGAATCGCCCGGCATCGCCTCGGCGAAGATCGCGGGTGACGAGGAAGAGCAGGCACGCGAGGATCGCGAGGAGCAGTCCGCGCGTCAGCCTGTCCGCACCCATCGCGCCTCCCGACGGCTGCGCAGTCTACGAGACGGCGAAGTCCCAGGGAAGCGAGCGGGCCCGCCGCGAGCGCGTGCGGGCCTGGAAAGCAGAAGGCCCCGGGCGGTTGCCGTCGCCCGGGGCCCTTCGTTCTCGGACACCGGAGGGAGAGACGATCTCCGGTGTCGGAGGCTGGAAACTTCGTCTACGCGCGGCGTCGACGACCGCTCACTGCCAGACCCAGCATGCCGAGGCCGAGCAGCGCAGCCGTGGTCGGCTCGGGAATCACCCCGGCGACGGTCACCGAGGTGCCCGGAGCGTTCGTGAGGCCGAACCAGTCGAGGCGCTGAGTCGACGGGGTGGTCCGCCACGCGAAGGTGATCACGGTGCCCGGCGTGACCGACGGGTCGATGATGAACGTCGTTGTCGCGATGGGGGTATTCGTGACGCCGGCTGTTCCGAACGGCAGTGCTTTGGTCTGGTTGAACGCCACGCAGAACACGGTGGTGCAGAGGAGCGCGTTAGTCGACCAACCCGGATTCATGTCGCCGATCGTGGACAGATTCACCTGGGAGTTGCCAGCGACGTTGGAGTTGAGCTGGGCATCGTTGAAGTTGATCGCGCCGAACGCGGTGGCGGCCGTCTCGCCACCGTTCGAAGTGACGGTCGTCGTCAGCGTGATCAGGGAGCCCGGCGTAAAGGGCCCGGCCGCAGTCAGGCTGACACTCGTCGCCGCGTACGCCGCGGAGCCCGATCCGAGTACGACCCCAATCAGAGCGGCGAGAATCTGAGTGCGCTTCATCGTGGAACGACCTCCTCCAGTTCTCAGCGCGCAGGCCCCGGGCGTTACGCGCCGTGTGTTCGTTGGCTTCGTCTTGTAGTGGCAGCAACGAACTGGATGTGTCAGCGCACTTCGCAGCGTGGGCTGAATTTCGCGGGAATCGGTGATCCGGGCCGAAATCCCTCGGGGATCCCGGCTCGAAACGAAGGAGCTGCGGATCGAGAAGGCGTTGGAGCCCGAAAAAGCGCAGAAGACCCTGGGATGCTGGATCCCAGGGTCCTCTGGTTCTCGTTCCGAGCCGTCTTTCGGCCAGGAGCAGAGCTCTCAGCCGAAAGTCGTCTCGTGCACTAGGCGCGTCGGCGACCGCTCACCGCGAGGCCGAGGATGCCGAGGCCGAGCAGCGCAGCCGTGGTCGGCTCGGGAACGGCAGCCACCGTGATCGAGGTGCCCGGTGCGTTCGTGAGGCCGAACCAGTCGAGGCGCTGCGTCGACGGCGTGGTCCGCCACGCGAAGTTGATCACCGTGCCCGGCGCGACCGACGGATCGATGAAGAACGTCGTCGTCGCGATGGGGGTATTCGTGATCCCGGCGGTTCCCGCCGGCAGTGCCTTGGTCTGGTTGAACGCGACGCAGAACACGGTGGTGCAGAGGAGCGCGTTGCTCGACCAGCCCGGCGGCGCGTCGCCGATCGTAGAAAGATTCACCTGCGAGTTGCCGGGGACGTTGGAGTTGAGCAAGGCATCCGAGTAGTTGATCGCGCCGAACGCGGTGACGGCAGTCTCGCCGCCGTCGGAAGTGGCGAGCGTGGTCAGCGTGATCAGCGAGCCCGGCGTGAAGGTCCCGCTCGCATTCAAGGTGATGCTCGTCGCTGCGCCCGCGGATACCGCGAACACCGCCACGACCGCCCCCGCCATGATCGAAGTCAAGGTCCGCTTCATTGCCTGTGTCTCCTGACGTTTCGTATTCGCCCGCGGCGACCACCACCCTGAGGTGTCGTCGCTCGGGAAGACGAAGAAGTCATTGCCGAAATCGCTGCGGTGATTCGGCAGGGAGTCGGCCGGGCTTGAGTGGTTTCCTGCGACTTCGTCTCGAGACGGGCCGAGATGCAGGACGTGAGCGGGATCCCTTGGGGGATCGGCGGCGGAACCGGAGCCCCGAAAACACAGAGGACCCTGGGATCGTTCGATCCCAGGGTCCTCTGTTTCTCGTTCCGAGTGTCTTTCGGCCAGCTCTCAGCCGAAAGTCCTCTCGTGCACTAGGCGCGTCGGCGACCGCTCACCGCGAGGCCGAGGATGCCGAGGCCGAGCAGCGCAGCCGTGGTCGGCTCGGGAACAGCCACCGTCACCGAGACGCCCGGCGCGTTCGTGAGGCCGAACCAGTCGAGGCGCTGCGTCGACGGGGTGGTCCGCCACGCGAAGTTGATCACCGAGCCCGGCGCGGTCGCCGGGTCGATGACGAACGTCGTCGTCGCGATCGGGAGGTCCGTGATTCCGGCCGTCCCCGCCGGCGTCGCCTTGGTCTGGTTGAACGCCACGCAGAACGCAGTGGTGCAGAGGAGCGCATTGCTCGACCAACCCGGCGGCGCGTCGCCCACCGTCGACAGATTCACCTGCGAGTTGCCGGCGACGTTGGAATTGAGCTGGGTATCGCTGAAATTGATCGCCCCGAACGCGGTGAGGGCGGTCTCGCCACCGTTCGAAGTGGCGGTCGTCGTCAGCGTGATCAGGGAGCCCGGCGTAAAGGTTCCACTCGCACTCAGGGTGATGTTCACCGCCGCGCTCGCGGAAACCGCGAACGCAGCCACGAACGCCACCGCCAGCACAGAAGTCAAGGTCCGCTTCATTGCTTGTCTCTCCTAGTGATTCCTGGTTATCCGTTTTTCCAGCTTCTGGTTCAGTCCGCCGGTTGCACCGGCTAGGGAAGAACGCACCCACTCAGGTCGGCAACGGAGCGCGTTCTTCGATTCGAGCCGAGATCTAGAGATCTAGATCTCAGAGATCGCAGGGCACCGTCCCTGCGCAGTACAGACCCGAGGGCCCCGGCGACCCGATAGCCGCAGTTCCGAGCCATCGGGTGTAGTCGCTCGGGAACACGAAGCCGTCGCAATCCATGTCGGTGCCCGTTCCCGACGTGTCGTACCCGCCCGCGGCATCCCCGAGCCAGATGGTGTAGTCGCTCGGGAAGATGAAGTAGTCCTGATCGAAATCGCCGTCGCACATGTTGCCGTAGCCATCGTTGTCGGTGTCGCAGTCCTGCGGAGCGGCGTTCGGGACGTTCACGCAGTTGTCGAGCACGTCGTACACGCCATCGCCGTCTGTGTCTACCGACGGTCCGGCGAAGGCCGCGAACGAGAGCCCAAGCGTCGCAAGCAGCGCGATGCCACCTGCCATGAGGCCTGTCTTCATCTTCTTCTCCTCGTAAGGTGTGATTCCTACGCTCTTTTACCGCCTTGCCAGTGCGTCGAATTCTTCGAGCTCTGTCGAGGCCGTAACTCCCAATTCCAGCAAGTCCATCTATCGTACGCGTTCAACATCTTGATGCCGTCCGCGCAACAATCTCAAGCCCAAATCCCGCTTCCCGCATTCCCGCCTTCCGCTTCCTTGGTCTCTGGACCTTCTTACTGCGTCCTCGCCGCTTCTGCTGCAGCTCGCGTCTCACCGCGTTTCGGGTCGAGCGCGAACACCCTCCAAACACCACCGTTGCGACGTCCCATTCCGAGCGCGTCGGGCCATAGCAAAGCAAGCTCCATGCCGCAGACCATACACCACTTAATACCACGATTCTGAAGACTTTTTTTGATTGATTCGCAGGCGCGACCAGGAAAACTTTTTCCTTCGGGGGAGAAAAGTGGAACCCCGGTTCCCAGCCCTCGATCGGGTTCTTTCTCATCCCGAAGCGTTCCCTCGGGGCTTCATCAGGCTGTCGAGCGGCTCCCGCAGCCGCTCCGCCATCGCATCCAAGGTCGCGGCCGCGTCTTCGCGACTCGCGCCTCCGTCGATCGGAGTGGACAGCCGGACCGCGACGCCACGCGTAGGGCGCGCGAACGGACTGAGGTCGAGGGCGAGAAACTCGCGCACCGTCTCCTCGAGCATGCCCGTCGTCCCCAGATACCAGTGGCGGACGAGCCGGCGCTCGGAGCCGCGGCGCACGACGAGCTCGTCGACCGGCACTCCGCCGCGGTCGCGACGCGACTGCTCCTCGATGATCCAGCCGCTTCCGGGAATCGCGGTCTTCGGCGAGTAGAAGCTGCGCAGGCGCTGTCGCGGACTTCCGGACCCGACGAAGACGTCGACCCACGTCGACCCCTGCACATAACGTCTATCCACCATACCGGTCAGAGCGGCCATGCCGAGAAAGAGCCGATCGGTCTGGAGGTCACTCGAGCGCCAGCCCTCGAGCTTTCGCGGAATGGCGTCGACGGGCAGCAGCACGTCCGGCGACGGCTCGCGCCAGGGCGAGACGACGCTGCCGAGGACGCCGAGGAGCACGAGGAACGCGAAGACCCACGCGGCTCGCGAGCGCGCGGGCGCGGCGCCGGAGCGCGGCGCGCGGCCCCTTGGCGCGCCGTCGGGGACGTGCAGGCGTTCGAGCAGCCCGTCGAACGCGTACAGCACGAGCACCGACGCGAGCAGCATGCCGATGCCCTGGAGGCTGTGGATCGTCGCGATGTCGGAGGCCGGGTTCAGCACGAGCCCGACGGAGCGCAGCGCGTTCGTCGCGAACGCCAGGAACGGCGTGAAGAGCAGCAGCAGTGCCGCGTGCCAGCCGCCGCGGCGGAACAGATCGATCATCAGCACGGCCAGCATCGAGAGCGTGATCGCCGAGCGAAGCCCGCTGCAGGTCTCGATCACGGCGAAGACCGTCTTCGCGAGCTGGATGCGATCTCCGCTCACGACGGCGGGAATCCCGAACGTGTAGAGGAGCATGCCGGTGGACTCGGCCGTGCCGTTCTGGAACTTCCAGACGATCGCGTGGCGCAATGGCGAGGGAATCGGGATCGCGAAGAGCAGGAAGCAGACCGGGACCCAGACGACGGAGAGCGCGGCCGTTCCCCCGAGGAGGTAGGCGGTCGCCGTCCCGGTCAGCATGAGGGACAGCGCCTGGAGGTCGCTGGCGCCGGTGCGCAGCGACCAGACGAAGATCGCGAGCGCGCCCGCGTAGAGGAGCGCCGACAGGGCCACCGAGCCCCCTCGCCACGCGAGCGACACCAGCCTCTCGCTGCGCCGGTAGAGCAGCCAGAGGCTCAGCGCGACGACGATCAGCGGGGCCGTGTCCGACGGCTCGAAGAACCAGCCCTCGACCTCGACGACGATCGAGTCGGTGGGGCGGAAGGCCAGCAGATGGCGATAGGCGAAAGCCCCGAGCGCGAGCCCGAGGCCGATCCAGATCCACTCGGGCCGCAGCCACGCCGCTCGGGATCTCTGCGCGGGGACTTCCGCGACGCTCGCCTTGGGATCGATCGGAGGGTGCTCGACGTTCACGCGCTCACCGGTCGGAGGGGCCCGTCCGAGTGGCGGGCGCGCGCCGTCGTGTCGGCATCGGGAATCGTGCGGCGACCGCGATCGGCGACGGCGGCGGAGCGTAGCCACTCCGCCCTGGCGCGCCGGTCGAGCGGACATGCGGTGGCCGCGAAGAGGCCGCGCCTTACCATGCCGCCATGCGCGACGCCGTCGCCGACCTGATGCGCTTCATCGACCGGTCGCCGACGCCGTATCACGCGGTCGCGGAGTCGGCGCGGCGCCTGCGCGAGGCAGGCTTCGAGGCCCTCCAGGAGACCGACCCGTGGTCGCTCTCGCCAGGAGACCGGCGCTTCCTCGTGCGTGGCGACGGCAGCCTCGTCGCGTTCCAGGCCGGACGCACGAGCGCCGTCGAGGCCGGCTTCCGCGTGCTCGGCGCGCACACGGATTCGCCCGATCTGCGGCTCAAGCCGCTCGCCGACGCCGAGGCCCACGGCTATCGACAGCTCGCCGTCGAGCCCTACGGCGGGGTGCTGCTCCATACCTGGCTCGATCGCGACCTCTCGCTCGCCGGCCGCGTGGCGCTGCGAAGCGGCGGCCTGCCGCAGAGCGTCCTGATCGACTTCGGCCGCCCGCTGCTGCGGATTCCGAGCCTCGCCATCCACCTGCACCGCGAGGTCAACCAGGAAGGCCTGAAGCTCAACGCGCAGACGCATCTCGTGCCGGTGACGGGACTCGAGGGCGCGCCGCGGCTGCCCGAGCTGCTCGCCTCCGAGCTGCGCGCGCAGGGACACGGCGAGCTGCGCGCGGACGACGTGGTCGGCTTCGACCTCGCGCTCTACGACGCGCAGCCCGCGGCCGTGTGCGGCGCGCGCGGCGAGTTCCTCGCCGCGTCCCGGCTCGACAACCTCGCCTCGTGTCACGCTTCCCTTTGCGCCCTGCTCGACGCGAGCGGGTCCGGGCCCGCCGGGTCCACGCGCATGATCGTGCTCTACGACCACGAGGAGGTCGGGAGCCGCAGCGCGCAGGGCGCCGGGGGCACGCTGCTGTCCGACGCGATGGAGCGGGTCGTGAGCGGCTGGAAGGGCGGCGAGCCGCAGGGTCTCGCGCGCGCGGTCGCCCGCTCGGTGCTGGCGTCGGTCGACATGGCGCACGCCGTGCACCCGAACTACGCGGATCGCCACGAGCCCGGCCATCGCCCCGTGATCGGGCGCGGGCCCGTGCTCAAGCGCAACGCGAACCAGTCCTACGCGACTGACGCGCGCACCGCGGGGCTCGTCCAGCAGCTCTCCGAGGCGGCCGGCGCCGGTCTGCAGCACTTCGTCTCGCGCAGCGATCTCGCCTGCGGCTCGACGATCGGGCCGATCAGCGCTGCGCGCGTCGGCATCGCGACCGTCGACCTCGGCAACCCGCTGCTCTCGATGCACTCGTGTCGCGAGATGGCGGGCACCGCCGACGTTGCGCCGATGCTGGCGCTGCTGACGCGCTTCCTGGGTGGCGTCCCGCGCGCGTGAGCGCGGCCCGCGACTCTGGCTACTCTGCCGCTCCGATGAGTGAACCGGACTCGAACGAGACGCTGAACCGCGCGCAGCCGGACGGGCCCGAGCACGGCGAAGAGCGCGCCGCGAGCCCGTTCGACCATCCGGCCTTCCTGCCCGTGCTCGTCTTCGCGATGGCGCTCTGGTTCGGATACGACGGCTGGTTCAACGAGACGATCGAGTCCGTGCGCTTCAACCGCTACGGGTTCGGCTTCCTGTGCGGCGCGGCGATCTACTTCACGCTGGTCGAGCGGACGCGCGCGCGCTTCCTGCTGCCCTTGCTGCTCTGCGGCTACGCGCTGTGGCTCGCCGGACTCGGCTGGCTCGGCTCGTCGAACGCCTGGTACAGCGACGTCGAGTCCGCGCGCGCGTTCAACCGCTACGGCGCGCTGACGGCGATCGGGCTCGCCGCCGTCGCCGCCCTGCGCGACTGGCTCGCGCTGCGCCGCGAAGCGTCGGCGGCCTCGAGCGATCGTTAGGCGTCAGGCGAGCAGGCTGCGCCCGACGACCTTCAGCTCGAGGATCGGCTTCACGCCCTCGAAGATCGGCAGCACCAGCGCGTCCACGACGTAGCGGCTGATCGGATACTCCTCGGCGTAGCCCCAGCCGCCGTGCATCAGCTGGCCCTGCTGCGTGATCTCGACGGCGACGTCGCAGGCCAGGAGCTTCGCCTGCGCCGCGAGCGGCGCGGCGGCGCGCTCGTCCTCATCCATCGCGCGCGCGGCCGCGTACGTGATCGCGCGCGCGGCCGCGAGCTGCGCCGCCATGCGCCCGAGCGTGTACTGCGTGAGCTGGTAGTCGCCGATCGGCCGACCGAACTGCGCGCGGTCTGCGACGTACTCGGCGGTCTTCTCGAGCGCCGCCTGCGCGAGGCCGCAGGCGCGCCCGCCGGTCTGGAGGCGCCCGGCCGCGAACCCGGCCATCTGGAGGTAGAAGCCGCGGCCGAGCCCTTCCTCACCGCCGACGAGATTGGCCGCGGGCACGCGGTAGCTCTCGAAGTTCAAGGTGAACGAGTGCATGCCGCGGTAGCCCGGCGTCGCGTCTGCCTTGCCGACGAGGCGCCCCCCATCCGGCTGCTTCATCTCGAAGGCGTGCCCGTCGAAGGAATCCTTCGGCACGATGAAGAGCGAGAGGCCCTTCGCCCCCTTGCTCGGATCGGGGTCCGTGCGCGCGAGCAGCGCGAGCACGTTGGCGCGGCCCGCGAACGTGCACCAGGACTTCGGTCCCTGGATGACGTAGTCCTCGCCGCGGCGCTCGGCGCGGCACTTCACGCCCGCGGCGTCGCTCCCGATGTCGGGCTCCGTCACCGAGATGCCGACCATGATCTCGCCGGAGGCGATGCGGGGCAGCCACTCGCGCTTCTGCGCCTCGGTGCCTCCCTGGAGCAGCGCCTTGGTCAGAATTTCCGGCCGCGTGATCAGCGAGCCCGCCGCCGCGAGCGAAGCGCGCGACAGCTCCTCGGTGGTGAGGATCATCGCGAGGTTGCCCATCTCGGAGCCGCCGTAGGCCTCGGGGACGGCGAGGCCGAAGTAGCCGAGCTCGGCCATGCCGCGGATGAACGACTCGGGCACGAGCGCGTCCGTGCGGTGGATCCGCTCGGCTTCCGGAGCGACCTCGCGCTCGGCGAATTCGCGCACCGCGTCGCGCACCTGCTCGGAGAGCTCGTCGAGCGGCCAGGGGTCGCGGCCGTGCGCGGCGATGGCCCGAACGCCGATCGCGCGCAACACCGACTCGTGGCACGCGCGGCGCAGCAGCGCGCGCAGCTCGGACGGGAAGGCTTCGGCGAGGCCATCCTCGCCGAAGCCGAGGTCGTCGACCACCGCCTCGAGGCGCTCCCGCAGGCTGGCGCACAGGAGCGCGATCGCGGCAACGCCGGTCCGCTCGAACGACTCGCCGGTGCGGCCCTCGGCCTTCGCGACGTCGAGCGCCGCGAGCATCTCGCGCGCGGCGCGCGCCTGCGTCGCGGCGTACGTCACCCGCTCGACGAGAACCTGGTGATCGTCGATGCGCGCGCCGCGCGAGGTCCGCTCGCGCGTGCGCTCGAGCGCGCGCTCGACGAGATCTTCCGCGGCGGCGTGCAGGCTCCGCGCTTCGTCGAGGCGAATGGGCTGCGTCATCGGAACCTCGTCGCTCGCCGATGTCGGCGGGTCTGTTCAGGAAAAGGCGCGTAGAATAGCGTGCGAGCCGGGCCGGGTGGCTCGCTCCAGGAGGTGATGCAATGCGCCAGACTGCCTTCGCGCTCGCGATCGCGCTCGTTCTCGGCGTCTCCTCGGCGCTCGCGCAGGGCTTCGAGTCGGACGTCGACACGATCCAGGTCGTCTCCGCCAACGTCGGCGGCAAGAACGTCTTCATCCCGTCGACGATCGTGGTCACCAGCGGCAAGCCGGTCACGCTCTCGATCTTCAACACGACCGATGTGCCGCACGGCTTCTCGATCCCGGGAATCCACGTCGAGGCGGTGCTCCCGGCCCAGCAGGAGTTCGAGGTCAAGCTGCCCGCGCTCGAGGGCGGACACATCTACCGGATCAACTGCCAGCTCCACCCGGCGCACCGCACGGCGGAGCTCGTGGTGCTGCCCGCGAAGAAGTAGGCGGGGCCGGACCGCGGGATCAGCCCGCGGCGTCCTTCTCCGGTGTCAGCCACTCGAGCAGCTGCTCGACCAGCGCCGGACTCCCGAAGACGAGCCCGAGCTTCTCGCCACGCGGCGGCAAGGTCACGCAGCGCCCGCCGGCCTCCGCCACCAGCACCTGCGTGGCGGCGGCATCCCAGAGGTTCAGCGAGACGTCGACCATCGCGTCCACGCCGCCGGCGATGACCTGCGCGTGGCCGAACGCGTCGGTGTAGCCGCGCAGCACGGGCAGCTCGCGCGCCATGCGCTGGAAGACTTCGCGCATGCCGAAGAGATCGAAGCAGAACGGATCGCCGTGCGAGATCAGCGCGCGGCGGAGATCGGTGGCCTGCGACACGCGCACGGGCGCGCCGTTGCGGCGCGCGCCTCCGCCCTTCCAGCCGACGGTTCGCTCGCCGAGCGCGGGCAGATCGATCAGGCCGAGCACCGGCTCGCCGTCGTCGAGCAGCGCGATCAGGGTCGAGAACAGAGGAATGCCGCGCGAGAACGCGACGGTGCCGTCGATGGGGTCCACGACCCAGCAGAGGCCGCCGCGCGCACCGTCCTGGCCGTACTCCTCGCCGAGCATGCCGGCGTCGGGGAAGGCCTCGCGCAGAGACGCGCGAATGGCGCGCTCGGCGGCGCGATCCGCCTCGGTGACGGGCGAGCCATCGCGTTTGGTCTCGACCGCGACGCGCCGGAAGCGCGGCAGGATCTCGTCGCGGGCGCGATCCGCGGCCTGCTCCGCGACGCGGGCCGCCCGTTCGAGCCACGCCGTCGACATCGCCATTCGGGCAGGGTACACGGCGCCGCGGTGCGAACGCGGCGGGAGGCATCAGCCGCCGGCGAGATCGCGCAGGCGGCGGAAGGGATAGATCCCCGAGTCGTGGCCGTCGCTCCAGTCGATCTGGATCGCGTAGCGGCCGACCTTGCGGATTCGCAGCGGATGGACGTCTGCGGGAACGCTCTGCGGATCGAGCGTGGCGCGACCGCTCCACTCGTCGACGCAGCGGGCGCACGCGCAGGCGAGGCGCAGCGCGCGCACGTCGAAGGCGCTCTCCGTGCCGTCGGCCCAGCGGATGGCGAGCTCGCGCGGCCCCTTCTGGAAGATCTGCGTCGGCGTGACGGCGAGCTCCTCACTCGATGTCCCGCCTGCCGGCTCGCCGGCTCCGGTCCGCTCGACCATGGCGCGCTAAAACTAGCGCCATGTCGAACGAGACGATCGCGATCCTCGGCGGAACGGGTGACCAGGGGCTCGGGCTCGCGCTGCGCTTCGCCAGGGCGGGGCGCCGCGTCGTGATCGGCTCGCGCAAGGTCGAGCGGGCCGTCGAAGCGGCGGAGCAGGTGCGAAAGCAGGTTCCCGAGGCGCCGGCGGTCGAAGGCCGCGAGAACGCGGACGCCGTGGTGGACGCGCCGATCGTGATCCTGTCGGTCCCGTTCGAGCACGTGGCCGGCACGCTCAAGGCCGTGCGCGAGCGACTCGTGGCCGGGCAGATCCTGGTGTCGATGGGTGTTCCGCTCGCGACAGCGATCGGTGACGGCGCGGTCCGCACGCTCGGCGTATGGCAGGGCTCGTGCGCCGAGCTGACGGCGTCGCTCGCGCCGCGCGGCGTGGAGGTGGTGTCGGCCTTCCAGAACGTGTCGGCCCATCGCCTCCAGGCGCTCGCGGAGCCGGTCGAGTGCGACGTCCTCGTGTCGGGCGCCAAGGACGCCCGCGCGAAGGTGATGGCGCTCTGCGACCTCGTTCCCGGGCTGCGCGCGATCGATGGCGGTCCGCTCGCGAACGCCCGCATCGTGGAGTCGATCACGGCGCTGCTGATCGGATTGAACGTCCGCTATCAGGTCGCGGAGGGGATCGGCATCCGCTTCACCGGGGTCCCGGAGTCCTAGGGAGCCGCGTCTGCCCCGCGGGTGAACCGGATCGAATCAGCTCAAGTCCTTGTGGGAGTGGGTCGATCCCTGCACCATATTTTGTGTGAATTTCTGTTGACGCCCGCGCGCGACAGGGTGTAAACAGGCTCTGGGGATGAGACATGTCCCCCTGGCGGCCTGGGGGGGTTCGATCAACAGGCGGCCGACAGGGGGAAGCGAGCGGGTCTTGGGATGGAGGACCCGCGTCCCGCTCGGGGGCCCCGGACGTGCCGGGGCCTCTCTCATCTCCGGGAGCCGGCGTGCGGATGCGGGTGCGCCATGACCATCGCGGCATGGCTTCGGTGTCCCAGATCCTCGGCTGACTCCTGGCCAATTCCTGAGCGAGTTCTTCGGAGGGAATCGTGAGCTCCATCGAGACGACCCCGGGCAACGGACGCAAGGCTCGCGCGACTCTGCGCGCCATCGGCGACGGCGCGAGCGGGCCCGACCGCCAGCGCCCCCGAGGCGTCTCGGTGCCGCGCCACTTCACGCGCGCGGGCGAGGATCCCTTCGCTTCCGTCGAGTGGGAGCTCCGCTCCGCGAAGATCACCAACGAGCAGGGTGAGGTGGTCTTCGAGCAGACCGACGTCGAGATCCCGAAGTCCTGGTCGCAGCTCGCGACCAACGTCGTCGTCTCGAAGTACTTCCGCGGTCACGTAGGCACGCCGGAGCGCGAGCGCAGCGTGCGCCAGCTGGTGGGCCGCGTGGTGGGCCGGCTGCGCGAGTGGGGCGAGTCGTCCGGGTACTTCCGCACGCCCGACGACGCGCAGGCCTTCTCCGACGAGCTGACCGTCATCCTGCTCTCGCAGCGGATGGCCTTCAACAGCCCCGTCTGGTTCAACCTCGGCGTCGCCGACACGCCGCAGCAGGCGAGCGCCTGCTTCATCAACTCCGTCGACGACACCATGGAATCGATCATGGATCTCGCCAAGACGGAGGCGATGCTGTTCAAGGGCGGATCCGGAACCGGCTCGAATCTCTCCCGCATCCGCTCGTCGCGCGAGAAGCTCGCCGGCGGCGGCACCGCGTCCGGCCCCGTCTCCTTCATGCGCGGCTTCGACGCCTTCGCCGGCGTCGTGAAGTCGGGCGGCAAGACGCGTCGCGCCGCGAAGATGGTGATCCTCAACGTGGATCACCCGGACATCATGGAGTTCATCCGCTGCAAGGAGGAGGAGGAGAAGAAGGCCTGGTCGCTGATCGAGTCCGGCTACGACGGCGGCTTCAACGTCCCGGGCGGCGCCTACGACTCCGTCTTCTACCAGAACGCCAACCACTCGGTGCGCGTGACGGATGCCTTCATGCAGTCGGTGCTCGCGGACGGCCCGTGGCAGACCCGAGAGGTCACGACGGGTCGCGTCGCGGACAACCTCCGCGCGAAGGAAGTGCTGCACACGGCCGCGGAGGCGGCTCACACATGCGGCGATCCGGGCATCCAGTACGACACGACGATCAACCGCTGGAATCCGGTCAAGGCCTCGGGGCGCATCAACTCGAGCAATCCCTGCTCCGAGTACATGTTCCTCGACGACACGGCCTGCAATCTCGCCAGCCTGAACCTGATGCGCTTCGTCGACGCCGAGGGGCGGTTCGACGTCGAGTCGTTCCGGCGCGCGACCTCGCTCACGATCCTGGCGCAGGAGATCATCGTCGATCACGCCGACTACCCGACGCCGACGATCGCTCGCAACAGCCATCTGTTCCGCCCGCTCGGGCTCGGCTACGCGAATCTCGGCGCGCTGCTGATGTCGGCGGGACTGCCCTACGACAGCGACGCGGGTCGCAACCTCGCGGCGACGGTCACGGCGCTGATGTGCGGTCAGGCGTACGGGACTTCCGCCGAGATCGCCGAGGCGATGGGCCCCTTCGCCCGCTATCGCATGAACCGCAAGCCCTTCCTCGCCGTGATCGAGATGCACAAGGACGCGGCGGAGGCGATCCCGAGCATGGGCGTGCCGCGGGATCTGCACGAGGCCGCGCGCCGGTCGTGGTCGCAGGCGCTCGGCGCCGGGCAGCGCTCCGGCTACAAGAACGCGCAGGTCACGGTGCTGGCGCCGACGGGCACGATCGCGTTCATGATGGATTGCGACACGACCGGCGTGGAGCCCGACATCGCGCTGGTGAAGTACAAGAAGCTCGTCGGCGGCGGCTTCCTCAAGATCGTGAACAACACCGTCCCGATGGCGCTCCGCAAGCTCGGCTACTCCGAGGAGCAGGTCATCCGCATCGTCGAGTACGTGAACGACCACGAGACGATCGAAGGCGCGCCGGACCTGAAGGACGAGCACATCGCGGTCTTCGACTGCGCGTTCCGCGCGACCAAGGGCACCCGCAGCATCCACTGGATGGGGCACGTGCGCATGATGGGCGCGGTGCAGCCCTTCCTGTCGGGCGCGATCTCCAAGACGGTCAACCTGCCCGAGGACGCGAGCATCGAGGACGTCACGCACGCGTACCTCGAGGGCTGGAAGCTCGGGCTCAAGGCGCTCGCGGTCTACCGGGACGGCAGCAAGCGCACCCAGCCGCTCAACGCCGGCCGCGAGCCCGAGCCGGCGCGCGAGGTCGAGGTCGCGCGGCCCGTGCGCCGCAAGCTGCCCGACGAGCGCGCCGCGCGCACACACAAGTTCTCGATCGCGGGGCACGAGGGCTATCTGACCATCGGGCTCTACGAAGACGGTCAGCCCGGTGAGATCTTCCTGCGCATGGCGAAGGAAGGCAGCACGGTGTCGGGCCTGATGGACACGATCGCGACGATGACCTCGATCTCGCTCCAGTACGGAGTCCCGCTGAAGGCGCTCGTCGACAAGTTCAGTCACACCCGCTTCGAGCCCGCCGGTTTTACCAACAACCGCGACATCCCGATCGCGAAGTCGGTGATGGACTACGTGTTCCGCTACCTCGGTCAGCGCTTCCTGCACGGCGAAGCCGAGGTCATGGACGAGCAGGAGACTTCGGTCGAGTCGTCGGGACTCGCACGCTCCGACACGCCGCGCGCTGCCGTCGCGGGCGGATCGGGCGTGGAGCCCGCGCCCTTCGTCAATCAATCCGACGCGCCGGGCTGTCCCGATTGCGGCTCGATCATGATTCGCAACGGGGCTTGCTACAAATGCCCCAACTGCGGCGTCACGAGCGGCTGCAGCTGAAGCGCGATGCATTCGGCGTCTCGAACGGGGGGTGAGAGGCGCCGATGAGCGCGGAGCCCCATCCGGGGCTCCGCGCTCTTGCTTCCGCGGCTCGCGGCATCGTGACAGCGTCGAGCGCGTCCAGTATCAAGGCGCCCCACTCTCGGGAGGCGTGATGCAGGGTCCTCGCTCGACCTTCGGCTCTCTCTGGCGCTGTCTGGCCATCGCACCGCTCTCACTCGCCTGTGTGAGCATCGAGCTCCCGGGTGGCGTGCCTCAGGCACTGATGGAGACCACCGTCGAAGGCGCGGGCAGTGCGAAGATCCTGCTGCTCCAGATCGACGGCGTGCTGACCGACGAGCCCGAGGCCAGCTGGTACGGGCTGCGGCGCGAAAGTCCGGTCGCGCGCGTGCGCGAGGAGCTCGACCGGGCGCGGCGCGACGATTCGATCGACGCGCTGCTCGTGCGGATCGACACCCCGGGCGGCACGGTGACGGCGAGCGACCTGCTGTATCAGGAGATCCTGCGCTTCAAGCACGAGCGCGGCGTGCCCGTCGTGGCTCAGCTGATGGGAATGGCGACCTCGGGCGGCTACTACGTGGCCATGTCCGCGGACACCGTGATCGCGCACCCGACGACGGTCACCGGATCGATCGGCGTGATCTTCGCCGGCGTGAACCTGTCCGGATTGATGGCGAAGTACGGCGTGGCGGATCAGACGCTCACGTCCGGCCCCTTCAAGGACGCCGGCAGCCCGCTGCGGCCGATGCGTCCCGACGAGCGCGCGCAGCTCCAATCCGTGATCGACGACATGTACCAGCGCTTCCTCGACGTGGTTCGCCGTGGGAGACCCGCGCTGGCTCCCGACGAGGTTGCGCGCCTGGCCGACGGTAGGATCTACAGCGCGCAGCAGGCGCTCGCGAACGGGCTCGTGGATCGCATCGGCGACGTCGAGGACGCGGTGGAGCTCGCCCGCACCCGCGCCGGCGTCGAAGAGGCGCGCGTCGTGACCTACCACCGTCCGCGCGAGTACCGCAAGAACCTCTACACCGCCGAGGCGGACGAGTCCGCGCCCCGGGTCGAGTGGCCGATGCGGCGGCTCCAGCTGCCGCAGCCCGCCTTCCTGTACCTGTGGGCGCCGAGCGGCCTGCTCGACTGAGCGGCGCGATTTCGCGCCCGGACCTCAGTACACCCAGTGGCCGTCGTGCAGGCGGAACACCTCGGTGACAGGCACCGTGGAGACCGCGTGGCAGTCGCTCGCGCGCAGGTCGGAGCACGAATACACACTCTCGGTGTAGCGCAGCACGCCGACGTAGGGGCTGTCGCTCCGGCCGGTCGGCTGCAACTGCGTCTCGAACTCCGAGCCGACCTCGCGGTAGGTGGCGACGATCTCGCGGGCGCCGGGCACGAGGCGAGGATTGACGCGCTCTCGCTCGCCGCGCGCCTGCACGTGCGCCATCCAGTCGCGCGCGAACTCGCGGAACGAGGCCTCTGCGGAGCTCGGCGGCGCGGTCTCGATGCTCGCCGGCTCCGCGAGCGCGAGCGGCGCCGCGAGCAGCGTCAGGCAGAGTGCCGTGAGTCCTCTCATCGCCGTCCTCCCGTCCGGAAGACAGCCGTGGGATTCGGTAGGACCCGGAAGCGCCTGTAGAGCCGGCCCGACGGGCCACGCGGCTCGCAGCGAACCGGCGAGTCCGCGCCGCCCGACGCTTCGACGAGTTGCCGGTGGCGATGCAAGGCCGATGCGCTCGACCTGCCGCCGGCTGAGGCGCGACGACATCGCGCGGCGCTGAGCCGCGCGAAATTCGCGCCCGACTACATCTGCGTGTAGTCGGGTCCTTCCCCGCCCTCGGGCGGCGTCCAGGTGATCACCTGGTAGGGATCCGCGATGTCGCAGGTCTTGCAATGCACGCAGTTCTCGTGGTGGATGAAGAGCTTCTTCTTCCCGGGGTGCTCGGGGTCCGGAACCATCTCGTACACCGCTGCCGGACAGAAGTTCTCGCACGGATTGCCGTATTCCTCGGCGCAGACGTCGCGACACAGGTCCGTATCGGCCACGACGAGGTGCGAGGGCTGGTCGACCTCGTGCTGCGCGCCGCTGAACTGGACCAGGTGCTCCTTGGTGAAGGTGAGCTTGCCGTCGAACTCGAACTTCTCCTTCGTGCGCTCGCGCTCCGGCAGCTCCCACAGCCGTCGCATGTGCGTGTGGCCCTCGTCGAGCGTCATCTCGTCCGCGACCCCGCGTCCGCCGGTGATCATGCGGATCGGCTCGTTCAGCCCGAAGAAGAAGATCCCGCGCTGCACCGACGGCGCGAAGTTGCGCGCCTGGTAGTGCTCGTCGTAGGCCCAGCTGCGGCGGTACCGCTCCGCGTAGCCGCCAAGCGTCTTGGAGGAGAAGTCCTCGCGCTCGAGCGCGTCGACCAGCGTCTGTGCGGCGAGCATGCCGGACTTCATCGCCATGTGGATGCCCGCGAGGTTCTGCGCGTTGCAGAAGCTCGCCGAGTCCCCGACCAGCATCGCGCCGTCCACGTAGAGCTTCGGCTGCGAGTACAGCCCGCCGGTCGGGATCGTCTTGGCGCCGTAGCGCACGAGCTCCGCGCCATCGAGCAGCCAGCGCATCCACGGATTGGTCTTGAACTTCTGCGCCTCGAGATGCGGATCGCAGTGCGGGTTCTCCGACTCGAGCAAGGTGACGAACCCGTAGGAGATCAGGTTGTCCTTCATGTCGTAGAGCCACATCCCGTGGAAGCCCTTCAGGATCTCCGGGAACGCCATGCCATGTACGACGCGGCCCGGCCGGTGCTTCTTCGGGTCGATGCGCCAGATCTCCTTGATCCCGGTCTCGTACGTCTGCGGGTTCCGGCCCTGCAGGTCGAAGCGCTCGATCAGCTGCTTCGCCAAGGTCCCGCGCACGCCTTCGCCGATCACGGTCACCTTCGCGAAGATGTCCATGCCCGGCTGGAAGTTCGCCTTCGGGCGGCCCTGGTGATCCACGCCCATGTCGCCGGTGCGGACGCCGACGACGCGGTCGCCCTCGACCAGGATGCGATCGGCCGCGAAGCCCGGGTAGATCTCGATGCCCGCCGACTCCGCGCGCGCGGCCAGCCACTTGGCCGCATTCGAGAGCGACACCACGTGGTAGCCCTTCTTGCGGAAGTTCGGCGGCACGAACGGGATGTTGATCTTCCCGCGCGGATGGAACAGCCAGAAGCCGGCGTAGTCGCACACATACTCGGTGGGGAACCCCTGCTGCTCGAAGTCCGGCACGAGCTCGCGGATCGCCTTCGGATTCATGACCGCGCCCGACAGCATGTGATCGCCGACGTTCGCGGACTTCTCGAGCACGAGGATGCTCGGCATCTCGATCGTGCGACCGCCGCTCTGCTGCGCGACGCGATTGTGGTTCTCGACCTGCTGCACCAGGTGGAGCGCCGACGCGAGCGTGGCGGGCCCCGCCCCCACGTAGAGGATGTCGACTTCCATGCTCTCGCGTTCGATCTCTGCCATGTACTCCTCGTGACACCTCGGTCGGACCACGGTAGCCCGAGCGCCATGCCCGAGCGAGACCGGCGTGGCTCGCTCGGCGCGCCGTTCTATGATGGCGCGGGATGCTGACGGTGGAAGCGGGCCTCGTCCACATCGTCCGGGAGTTCCTCGCGGCCCATCGCCTGATGCAGCGGCTCTTCGCGAGGCATCGCGACGGACTGCTTCGCTTCGAGGAGCTGCGCGAGCTCGTCGGAGACGACGACCGCAGCGTGCTATTCCGCCTGAAGGAGCGCTGCCATGCGGCCTTCCGCAACTCGCGAGAAGCAAGCGGGCTCACGCTCCAGCGGGAGGCGCTGTTCGACCTCGCGGTCGGCTCGTTGTTCCACGAGGCGATGAAGCTGCGCGAGAACTTCTATCAGCGAGAGGTGTACGGCCCGCGCGTGCGCGCGTTGCGCTCGCGCGCGGGAGGCGAAGCGCCGGAGCTCTTCGAGGAATTCGACCGCCTGCTCGACGGCGTGTCCGCGCGCCTCGAAGAAGGGCTGCGCGAATCCGAGGTGCTGCTCGCGCGAACGGTCGAGCAGCTCCGCATGCTGCTCGCGGTGCATCGAAACGACGGCACCGTCGCGCGCTTCCTGCTCGAGAACGCGGACTCCGTGCAGACGGCCTTCGAGACGCCGCTCGATGCGCTGCTCGCGGAAACGTACGGGAGCACGTCCGCCGCACTCGCGCTCAGCGGCGGCTCGTATCTCGAGAGCGGGTACTACGCATCGGCGATCGAAGCGCTCGAGCAGGCCGCGTCCCAGACCGCGAGCGGCGAGCTGACGCCCCTGATCGACTACGCGCGCGGGATGGATGCCTACCTGCGACGCGACTACCGCGCGAGCCTCGAGGCGCTGTCGAGCTGGGCATCCTCGCGAGACACCAGCAATCCGGCCCGGCTGCGCCTCGCTCGCGACGCGATCGCGTGCATCGCCGGCCTCTCCCGGGGCGAGAGCCACGAGTCCTTCAGCGCGAAGGCGTCTGCGCTGCTCGCCCGCCTCGCGCCGCCGCCACCCCCGTCACCCGCCTAGCGAAGCCCGGCGCCCGGGAAGGCTCAAGCGACCGCGACGCGATGCTCGCGCCGCCAGAAATACAGCCAGGCGGACATCCCGATGACGATCAGCGAGATCCCCACGATCTGGGGCTCCGTGAGCCCCCACATCACCCTCGGGTTCACGCGCAGCGTCTCGATCATCAGCCGGCCGAGCCCGTTCAGAGCGAGGTACTCGCCGAAGAGGAACGGGCTCACGTGTCGCCTCCGCCACAGCAGCGCGGCGACAGGCAGGAGCCAGAGGATCTCGTAGATCTGCGTCGGATGGACCGCGTCGTTCGTCGGCGGCGCGCCGCGCGGGAAGCGAACGCCCCACGGCAGATCGGTCTTCTTGCCGTAGTCGTCGCCGACCAGGAAGCAGCCGAGCCGGCCGATCGATTGTCCGACCGCGCCGGCGACGGCGGTGCAGTCCATCACCTTGCGGATCGAGACGCGGTGGAGGCGGCAGCCGAGGGCTCCGACGGCGGTGGCGGCGATCAGCCCTCCGTACCAGGTGATGCCGTCGCGAGCGAAGAGCAGCGACGCGAATGTCTGGCCCGTCTCCTGATGGGTACGTAGATAGGTGTCGACCGCGTAGTAGACCTTCGATCCCACGATTCCACCGAGCATCACGTAGACCAGCAGCGTCGTCGCCAGCTCGGGATCCAGCCCTTCCTCCCGCATCCGGATGGCCGTGATCCACGAGCCGACCAGGAAGGCCAGCGCCATGGTGACGCCGAACGGGCTGATGCTCAGTCCGAAGATCTTGAAGAGCTCGCCGCCAATCATCGGGCGTGGCGCAGCCTAGCGGGCGCGCCCGCCGCGGCAAGCGATGCGCGCGGTGTCGCGATGCAGGTCCCGGCTAGCGACGAGGCAGCCGGATCCGAAAGGTGGTGCCCTTGCCGAGCTCGCTCTCGACGGAGATCTCGCCGCCTCGCTTCTCGACGATCTTCTTCACGATCGCGAGCCCCATGCCCGCCCCGCGCGAGCGGGACGAGGTGGCGAAGCTCTGGAACGGCTCGAAGATGCGACCGACGTGGGCAGGATCGATGCCGCGGCCGTTGTCGCGCACCGAGATCACGTGCGCATCGGCTTCTTCCACCACCCGCACTTCGATGCGCGGGTGCGCGGGCGAGCCCATGTGCTGGATCGCATTGCCGATCAGATTCGAGAAGAGCTGGTAGAGGCGCGTGCGGTCGCACGAGAGCAGCGGAGGCGCGGGCTCCGGCAGCACCAGCTCGATGCCGGCCTCCTCGAGTCTGGGCTTCAGCTCGGCGCGAAGCTGCGACAGGACCTCCCGCGGATCCACCCACTCTGCGCGCTCGCCGGGTTGTCCGACTCGAGAGAGCTCGAGCACGTGGTGCACGAGGCCCTCGATCGTGCGCCCGGCTTCCTCGATGCGCTCGACGAAGTGACGCCCGGTCTCCCCGATCGCCTCGCCGTACTCCTGGCGCAACAGCCTCGAGAAGCCGAGCAGCGCGACCAGCGGAGAACGGAGATCGTGCGCGAGCGACGTGATGCAGTGCTCGAGCTCGTCGTTGGCGCGCCGCAGCTCCGCCTCGACGCGCTCTCGCTCGCGAGCGCCCCGGATGCACAGCACCGCCGCGACGCCGTGGGTCTCCGCCCGGACGCTCGCCGTCACGGTCACGGGAACGTATTTCCCATCCGAGCGCGCGATGGAGGTGCGGGATTCCCGCGTGCCGTCGCCGCGCAGCGATCTCGCGACACGCTGGAGATCCCCGAGGCTTGCGGAAAAGAGCAGCGCGGCCGGCTGGCCGATCAGCTCGGCGGGCGACCGGCCGGTCATCCGCAGCGCGGCGAGGTTCGCGCGCGACACGAAGCCGCTCGAGTCGACCGCCAGCATCGCATCCGGAGCGGCCTCGAAGATCACGTCGCGCTCGCCGCCGTCGCAATCTTGCGACGCGGCCACCGGCCGGGCGATCGCCAGGAGCCACGGCGCGCCGGGCTCCGGCGTCTGGATCTCGAGCAGGCTGACCTGAACGGGGACGATGTCCCCCTGGAGCGTGCGCAGGTCGAGAGGCTTGGCGGTCGGGAAACGCCGTTTTCGCAGGTCGTTGCGCAGCGGGAACACCTGCTCGGGATGCGGGAGCTTCTCGACGAAGCGACGGGCATCCGCACCGATCTCGAAGCCGCCGGCCCCGAAGAAATCCCCGAGGCCCTCGCTCATCCACACGATGCGATGACGCGAATCGGTGACCAGCAGCCAGCGATAGATCTTCGACAGGTCGTCGAGGAGCCGCTGGATGTCGACGCTCTCGAAGTGCTGCGTGCCCGCGAATTGCTCAGCGGTCATGGGACCCGAAATCCCCGGAGTCTCGGCAAGGCTCGCGGTCCACTGCGTCAGCGCGCTCGAGTTCCAGCTCGTGGCAGGAGACCGAAAGCCCTGGATCCCCGTAACGGTCCCACCCCAACCGAAGGCAAAACGATCCTATCACCGTGCGAATCGGGGGGTCAATGTGACAAACGGAGTTTCATCGTCGTCGCGACGGCGGGGTGTCGCCGTGGACTTCACTCGTATCGAAATCTTCCATCCTCGATGGTTCGCACCCCGGTGCTTCCCTATGTTGGCCCCCCGTCTGGTCGATGAGTATTCGTGAACCCTCGACCCCCAGGGGGTGACCATGCACAGGGCCCATCTCGCCTTCCTTGCCTTGCTGACCATCGCCCTGATCTCGGGCGGTCATCCGAGCGGAGCGCTCGGCGCGGATTCTCGCCGCGTCCCGGGCGCCCAGGCCGACGAAGCCATACGCATCGCCGCGATCATGCGACGCGTGAATCCGACGCTTTCGGAGGTCGAGAGCGCTCGCATCGGTCGCGCCGTTCTGCGCAGCAGCCAGCGCTTCCGCCTCGATCCCGAGCTCGTCACGGCAGTGCTCCTGGTGGAGAGCAGCGGACGACCGTGGGTGCGGAGTCCGAAGGGTGCGCTCGGCCTGATGCAGGTCATGCCGCACATGGCTTCCGGGATGCGGATCGCGGGCAATCTGACCACGATCGAGAGCAACATCGAGGCCGGCTGTTGGATCCTCGCTGGAAACATCCAGCGGCTCGGTGAGGCGGATGGCATCTCGGCCTACTTCTGGGGATCGGACATCCGCGGCGTCAGCTATCTCGATCGGGTTCGGGCCGCCCGCGCGGCCGTGCGCCGGTTCTCGGAGTCCTGACGCGCGGCCCGGCCAGAACGGGTGATGCCAGGGTGCCGGGCGTGATCCGCCGCGAGGAACGGCACGTCCGGGCGGGCGGGGAGCGCGAGATCTTCTCGCGCTCCTGGCTGCCGGACGACCCCACGGCGTCGGCGCTGCTGGTCCACGGCTTCGCCGAGCACAGCGGCCGCTACGAGGAGGTGGCGACGTGGCTCGCGTCGCGCGGGGTTGCGGTCCACGCCTTCGACCACCAGGGTCACGGTCGCTCGAGTGGCCGCCGCTGCTACGTGCGTCGTTTCTCGGATCTGCTGGACGACACCGAGCAGGCGTTGGCGCGCGCGCGCAGCGTGCATCCGGGTCTGCCTCTCTTCGTGGTGGGTCACAGCATGGGGGGTCTGATCACCGCCACGCTCGCCGTCGAGCGAAAGCCCGAAGTGTCGGGCTACGTGACCTCCGGCGCGGCGCTGGCCGCCCCCGCCGCCATGTCGCGCGCGCGGCGCTGGCTTCTTCGGGCGCTGCGGCGCATCGCGCCGACGCTGTCCTTCGCGAGCGGGCTCGACCCCGAAGGTCTCTCGACGGACCCCGCGGTGGTCCGCGCCTATCTCGAGGATCCGCTCGTCGAGCGCCGGATCACGACCTCGCTCGCAGCCGAGCTGTTCGCGACGATGGAGCGCACGAGCCGTCGAGCGAGCGAAGTCACGGCGCCGCTCCTCGCGCTCCACGGAGAGGACGACCCGATCTGTCCGCCGTCCGGGAGCCGCGCCTTTGCCGCCGCGACACCCGGCGGCCGCTACCTTGGCTTCCTCGGAATGCGGCACGAGATCTTCAACGAGCCAGGCCGCGAGAGCGTCTTCGAGTCGATGGGGGAGTGGCTCCGCGAGACCTCGTCGAGGAACCGACCTTGAGCGGCAAGCTGACCCATCTCGATCCCGACGGTCGAGTCCGGATGGTGGACGTGGGCGAGAAGGCCATATCGCACCGGGTCTGCATTGCCCGCGGGGCCGTGCGAATGTCCGCCGAAACACTCGATGAGGTCGTGAAAGGCCTAGCGCCGAAGGGCGACGTGCTCGCAACCGCTCGTCTCGCCGGCATCCAGGCCGCCAAGCGTACCGACGAGTGGATCCCGCTATGCCATTCCGTCCCCCTCGATTCGGTCGAGGTCCAGATGGACCCGGACCCGGCCGGTCCGCGCATCCTGATCGAGGCGCGCGCGCAGGCCCATGCCCGGACCGGAGTCGAGATGGAAGCGCTGGTTGCAGTTTCGGCCGCCGCGCTCACGATTTACGACATGTGCAAGGCGATGGATCGGGGGATGGTGATCGAAGGCGTGCATCTTGCCGGCAAGCGAGGGGGCAGGAGCGGGGACTGGCAACGCCCGGACGATCCGCTCCGGCCTGGCGCGGGGCGGGGTCCGTCGTGAGGCGACCCGACCCGGCGCTGGAACCCGGAAACGAAGGGCGGTGTCCGACGCCTCGGATGCAGACCCTGGTCGCAGAAGCAGTCGCATCGGCTTCGGCGCTGCCGGACGCCTCGGCGAGCCCGATCTCCGCCAGCGACCCCGATGCAGAGCTTGTTGCGCAGTGGCAGGCGGGGGATCTTCGCGCCTTCGAGACCTTGGTCCGGCGTCACGAGCGGCGCGTGTTCCGACTGCTCTACCGCATGCTCGGCAGCCGCGAGGAGGCCGAGGACGCGACCCAGGAGGCTTTTCTGAGCCTGCACCGCCACGGGCATCGCTTCCGGCGGGAGGCGCGCTTCTCGACGTTTCTCTATCGCGTCGCGGCCAATGCCGCGCTGAATCGTCGCCGAAGTCTCGGCCGCGCGCGCGCGCGCGTCGAAGAGTTCGGCCGCCGGCACCTCGTCGGAGACGAGGGTCCGGTCTCGGTCCCCGACCCCGAAGCCACCGCCCACGGCGCTCAGGTGCAAGGAGCCGTGCAGCAGGCGTTGCTCGAGCTTCCCAAGGACCTCCGCATGGCCGTCGTGCTCTTCGACATCGAAGGCCGCGCCTACAAGGAGATCGCCGACGTCCTGGGAGTGCCCGAAGGCACGGTGAAGTCGCGAATCCACCGCGGCCGGAGCGCGCTGCGGGAGAGTCTGCGTGAGTTTCTCGAGCGGAGGGAGCCAGGGGAGAAGCCGTGAGGACGAAGCACACGGATCGGCGGGAAGTGTTGGCTCCGGGCCGGGACGACGGTCCCCGACACGACGCGAGCGAGATCGACGCCGTCGTCAGCCTGCTTCGAGCGTTACCGGATCCCGAGCCGAGCTCCGACCTGACGGCTCGCATCATGCGCCGGGTCTCGGAGGTCGAAGCGAGGCCCGGTGTGGTGCGCGCGTTCTTCGGTCGGCCGTCGACCTCGAACGTCCTGGCAGCCCTGGCGGCAGGCATCGCCTGTGCGGCCGTGGGACTCCGCCTCCAGCCCGCGGCGCTCTCGTCTTCCCCGACGCCGTTCCTCGTCACGGCGAAGCCACTCACATCGGGCACGGGACGCGGGCCGTACGAAGCGGCCCAGTTCTCCGGCTCGCCGCCCGAAGCGGCGCTGCCCGTCCTTCCCTCCGCCAACTCCCTGCCCGCGAATCCGCTCGATCGGCGCCTCGATGTGCAGCTCAACGAGCTGCAGCTCGACCCACAGGCGTTCTTTCGCCGGCTCGAGCGCGTGCGGGAACGCGATCGCTTCGTGCAGCGGCTCGCCGAGCGCGCCGCTCGTCGTGGCGATGCCACGCAGGTCGCGCTGAACGTCCGGAGCGTCTCGCACCCGCTGGCCCGGCCGGTCGTCGACGAGCTCCTGCATGCGTCGCTGATCCAACAGGTCTCGACGAGCCCGACTCGCTGACACGCGCTCGCTTGTCACGCGCCGCGGTGCGTCGGTAGAGTGCGCGGCCGCGATGCGGAAGCGCCGGATTCGACTGCTCCTCGCGCTCGCCGCTCCCATCGTCCTCGACGCGCGCGCGGCCCTTCCCGAGACGGCGAAGCCCGCCGAGAAGCCCGAGGCGATCGACGTCGTCGAGCTGATTCCGCAAGAGCCGCCGAAGTGGTCGCCGACGAACCTGTTCGCGCCGATCACGGGATTCTTCCACGGCGGTCCGAGCTACTGGTACGGCGAGCGGTCCGTCGAGATCGAGACCACGCCTCCCGGAGCCGTGCTCGATCTGTTCTACGTCCGCGGCAACTTCCAGAAGCGCTACGAGCAGGCGGACGCGCCGGTCCGCGTGATGCTGCCCTCGCGCATCGAGGCCTCGGATCGGGACAACCTGACGGTGCGCGCGCTGCTCGACGGGTACCGCCAGCAAGAGCTCCAGATCCCCGTGCGCTCGCAGACCGACCGCGTGATGATCGACCTGTCGCCCCTGCCGAACTCGCTGCTCGCCTTCACGCAGACGACGTTCGCCGGCCGCGGCTCGCTGAGCTTCCTGACCAAGGAGGCCGTCACGTTCCGTCTCCAGAAGAGCAAGGACGGCTTCGACGTGGTGCTCACCGAGACCTCGAACACGCCGACGGCCGACGCGACCATGCAGGGTGTCGCCAATTCCTTGATCGCGGGTCTGAAGCCGCAGCAGCTCGGCGAGGACCTGATGATCCGCGTGCGACTCACCGACCTCGGCCGCAGCGACGATTTCGAGACGCGCTCGCGACAGGGCTTCGACCCGGTGCGAGGCGTCCACGTCTTCAATCTCGATCTGGCTCCTCGCCAGGGAGACGACGCCGCGCGCCAATCGGCTCTCCGCGCGCTCGGCCGGATCCGCACCGCCGACGTCACGGGCTGTGCGCTCGACTTCGACGAAGCGCTCCGCGAGGAGCTCGACCCTGCGGAGCTGGCCCGGGCGCTGACGCCGAACGGGAGCCACACGGATCCCTACCTGCGAGCGGCGATGAAGCGGCTCGGCGAGCTGTCACCGGATGGTGTGATCCGCATGCGCGACGGGGGACGTTTCCGCGGATCCGTACCGATCGAGCTGATGGCGGCCGCGACCCAGCCGAACGAAGCGCTCGGCTATCTCGCGCTGCTGCGTCGCTTCGTCGCAGAGATGGAGACGGAGCCCTATCGGGAGTCGACCCTGCGCGGATTGATCGCGCCCGAGCTGACACCGGATCGCTTCGACGCATTGCTCCGCCAGGCACAGGAACGGGAGCAGAGCTGCGAGCGCGGCGGCAGCGGCGGGACATCCGCCGGCTGAGTTCCGTTGCTAGACTGCGCCCGCTCCCGGTCCCCGGAGCCAGCATGCCGCTTCGGGACTCCACCTCTTCCGCTCGGCCGGACACGAACCGCGCGGCCTCTCGCACCGCAGGCGACCACGCGGAGGAGCTGCCGCGCCACGCGGAGGAGCTGCCGCGCCACGCGGAGGAGCTGCCGCGCGAGCGCCTCTTCTCGCGAGGGATCCACTCGCTCTCGGACGCGGAGCTGATCGGCCTGATGCTCCGGACCGGCGGATCGGGATCGCGCGTCGCCTCGGTGGCGGCCGACCTGCTAGCGCGTCGAGGCGGGCTCTCCGGACTCGTGCGGAGCGACCCCCGCGAGCTGATGCGCGTGCGCGGAGTCGGACGCGCCAAGGCCGCCGCGCTCTTCGCCGCCGTCGAGCTCGGGCGCCGGGTCTCGCAGCGGCGCCTGCGCGAAGGCGACGCGATCCGGAGTCCCGAAGACGTGTTTCGGCACTTCCACATGCGCCTCCGACATGCGAATCAGGAGCACTTCTTCGTGCTGCTGCTCGACGGACGTCATCGAGTCCTCGGGGAGGAGCTCGTCTCGCTCGGCACCCTGACCGCGAGTCTCGTGCACCCGAGAGAGGTCTTCGGGCCGGCGATTCGCGCGAGCGCGGCCGCCTTGATCCTCGTACACAACCACCCCAGCGGGGACCCCGAGCCCAGCCCCGAAGACCGCGCGGTGACCGAGCGCCTGGCGAGCGCGGGTGAGCTGCTCGGGGTGCCCGTGCTCGACCACGTGGTCGTGGCCGAGAGAGGCTTCCGCAGCCTGCGAGATGCGGGCGCCCTGGCCCCGGGCGAGAGCGACTAAGGCCCTGACCCCGTCCGGTCGATGAGCTCGGAGCGGGATCGAGCGACACCCGCAGCGGAACCCGATGAAGACCACCGTACAGCAAAGCGCCTCGCAGGGTGTCGAGCGACGGCGTTGGGAGCGCACCGACCTCGTGGTGCGCGTCGACTACAAGACCGTCGACGAGCTCTTCTCGGAGTTCGCGCGCAACATCAACGAGGGCGGTCTCTTCGTCGAGACCGACACACCGCCCGCCATCGGTGCGAGTGTCGCGCTCGAGTTCCAGATCCCCGGCAGCAACGAACCGATCCAGGTGATGGGCCGCGTCGTGCGCGTCTGCGACGACAGCCATCGGGAAGGACCCGGCATGGGCATCGAGTTCGAGAACCTCGACACCCAGTCCCGGGACCTGATCAACGAGCTCATCAGGCAGCTGCGCGTCGGCGCGCGCGACGGCAGCTAGCGCCGACCGCGCTCCGGCCTGGCGCGAGCCACCCCGCGAGCCACCGCGCTCAGAACGGGATGTCGTCGGCCGGCGGCGGCGGTGCGCCTTCGTCGTCGCTCGGGGGCGCGTCCGGCCCGGCTCCCGCCGAGCGAGCGCCCGAGCCGCCTCCGTCGCGACCGCCGAGGAACTGCACGCTCTGCGCGACGATCTCGGTGGTGCGGCGCTTCTGCCCGTCGCGGTCCTCCCACTCGCGGGTCTGCAGTCGGCCCTCGACGTAGACGCTGCGGCCCTTCGAGAGATACTGCGCGCACAGCTCCGCCGTCCGGGCCCACACCACGATCCGGTGCCACTCGGTGCGCTCCTGACGCTCACCTTCCTTCGTCGGGAAGCGCTCCGTCGTCGCCAGGGTGAAGTTGGCGACCGCCTGACCTCCCTGCGTGTAGCGAAGCTCCGGGTCCCGACCGAGGTTGCCGATCAGGATCACCTTGTTCACGCTAGCCATGCGTCTCTCTCCGTCGAGGAAATGGGGTTGGGTGCATCTTCACGCCGAGCCTCCACCGGGTCAAGGGAAGCTCACACGCAGAATTCGGCGAACGCCGTTTGGATGTCGGCGAACGCGTCGGCGTTCGTTGGCGAGACCCCGCAGCAGCTCGTAGCATCGGCGGGCGAGGCGGCTCGTGGTCTACGTCTACCGCTACCTCATGATCGTGCTCTACACGATCTTCTGGGGCGTGGTCGCCTGTCTCGCCGGGCTCGTCGACCGCAGCGGCGAAGGCGTGATCTGGGTCGCACGCCGCTGGGTTTCCTGGATCCTCGCCACCTGTCACATCGAGGTCGAGTGCGACGGACTCGACCGGATCGACGCGAAGCGGCCCTACGTGTTCATGTCGAATCACCAGAGCGTGATCGACACGGCGGCGATCGTCGCGACGCTTCCCGTCTCGTGGCGCTTCGTGGCCAAGCGCGAGCTCGTCTGGATCCCGTTCTTCGGCTGGGCGCTCGGGCTCGGCGGACACGTGATCATCGACCGCGGCAACCGCGACAGCGCGGTGCGGAGCCTGAAACGCGCGGCGGATCGCATCCGCTCGGGCACGAACGTGATCATCTTCCCGGAAGGAACGCGCAGCGAGAGCGGCGTCCTCGGAGAGTTCAAGAGCGGAGGGTTCCACCTCGCGATCGAGGCCGGGGTCCCGATCCTTCCGATCACCGTCTCCGGCAGCAAGCGCATCACGCCGAAGGGGTCGCTGCGGATCGAGAGCGGGCGCGTGCGGATCCTCTATGGCGAGGCGATTCCGACTGCCGGTCTGGGGCTGGAGGAGCGAGGTCAGCTCAAGGATCGCGTGCGGCGTGCCATCGTCGCGGGCTTCGATGCGGATCTCCAGGGCAGTCCGGTGGAGGGCTCCTGGAACGGGACTCCGGTCCGCGGATAGCGGCAGCGGTCGGATCCGTCGGACTGGTTGAGCGCGCCGAGCGCTTCTACCCTGCCGCGGTATCTCGCAGCCCGGGGGGGTGAGCGAGTCCGACCGCGCGATCACGCGTCGCGCAGGCGAGGGTTTCATGCGCGAGACCTCTCTGCCGTCCGAGCTGCAGCATGGCTAGGGGCGCGGCGTCGGGGCGAAGCCGCGACGCGAGCTTGCAGAGAATCCTGATCCACGAGTGCGCGGGTCTCGGTCTTCTCGGGATCTCGATCTTCTGCGCGATCTCCCTCTGGAGCTACGACGCCGCCGACCCCGTGCTGTCGAGTCGGCCGGTCGCGAACGCGGGTGGCGCGCTCGGCGCGGCGCTGGCCTCCGCGCTGTTGCGGACCCTCGGTCTCGCGTCCGGGCTCGCCGTCGCAGCCGGGGCCGTGCTCGGGATCCGACTCGTGGCCGGACGCGGACTGCCGCGCATCTCGTCCCGATTCTGGTTCGGCATCCTCTGCATGGCGCTCGCGATCTCGGCGCTGCCGCGCCTCCTCGCCGTCGCGATGTCGGAGCCCGCCGATTGGGTCGAGGTGGGCTGGCTGGGCCGACGACTCGCTTCGCTCGAGGCCTGGGCCTTCGGCCCGTGGGGCGCCATCGTGCTCAACGCGGTGCTGGTGGCGATGGGCATCGCGATCGCGTCGCCGGCGTCGGCGGGCAGCCTGGTGTCCGCTTTCGGTGTCGCCCTCGGACGCGCGGTCGCCGCGCTCTTCGCGCTCGGCCTGCGCGCCGTGCAGGTGGCCGTCGCGATCCCGTCCGGCCTGCGCCGCGTGTCGGTCGGAGCCATCACCGGCATCGGGCGCGGCTGGCGTGCGGCGACCGTCTGGCGCGAGCAGCGGGCGCGGCGCGCGCGCGTCGCAGCCGCGCGCGACGAGCTCGAGGTGGAGCAGCCCGCCGAAGCCCCCGCGAGCGCGAGCGCCGAGGAGGCGACGGAGCCGCCGCGGCCCCGTCGCCTCCGCCGCGGAGAGCCCGAGATCGTGGATCACGCCCGCGAGCGTGTGCCCGCCGCGCGCCAGGAAGCCTTCGCCTTCTCGGAGAGTTCGCCGGGCGGTCCGTTCCGCCTTCCCGACGTCTCGCTCTTCCAGGAGGCGCCGCGCAGCGCGCACGCGTACGACCGCGACAGCCTGATCATGAATTCTCGAATTCTCGAGAAGAAGCTCGCCGACTTCGGGGTCGGTGGCAGCGTCGTGACGGTCCATCCCGGCCCGGTCATCACGATGTACGAGTTCGAGCCGGCGTCGGGCATCAAGGTCAACAAGATCACGGGACTCGCCGACGACCTGGCGCTCGCGCTGCGAGCGCTCTCGGTGCGGATCATCGCGCCGCTCCCGGGCAAGTCGGTCGTCGGGATCGAGGTCGCGAACGCCGATCGCGAAGTGGTGTACCTGCGCGACCTGCTCGAGAACGAACGCTTCCGCAACAGCAAGTCGCAGCTGCCGGTGGCGCTCGGCAAGGACATCTTCGGAAACCCGGTCGACGCCGACCTCGCGAAGATGCCCCACCTGCTCGTCGCGGGCGCGACCGGGACGGGCAAGAGCGTGTTCCTCAACGCACTGCTGTGTTCGATCCTGTGCCGGAAGACCCCGAGCGAGCTGAAGCTCCTGCTGATCGACCCGAAGCTCCTCGAGCTGTCCGTCTACGCGGGAATCCCGCACCTGATCGCCGACGTGGTGACCAATCCGAAGCGCGCATCGGCGGCGCTCGCGGGCGTCGTGCGAAAGATGGAGGAGCGCTATCAGCGGATGGCGGCCCTCGGCGTCCGCAGCATCCAGCAGTTCAACGAGCGTTGTCAGAAGGAGCTCGCGGCGGGCGCGACGACGTTCCGATTGCGCCCCGCCCCCGGCGAGGAACAGGGCGTCGAGGTGCCGTACGAGCCGCTGCCCTACATCGTCGTCATCATCGACGAGCTCGCCGACCTGATGGTGGTGTGCGCGAAGGACGTCGAGGAGTCGCTCCAGCGTCTGGCGCAGATGGCGCGAGCGGCTGGCATCCACCTGGTGCTCGCGACGCAGCGTCCGAGCGTCGACGTGCTGACCGGAATCATCAAGGCCAACTTCCCGGCGCGCATCTCGTTCCAGGTCTCATCTCGCACGGATTCCCGCACGATCCTCGACCAGAACGGGTCCGAGCATCTGCTCGGGTCGGGCGACATGCTGTTCCTTCCGCCCGGCACGTCGAAGATGCAGCGCCTCCACGGCGCGTTCGTCACGGAGGACGAGGTGGCGAAGCTGGCCCGCTTCTTGAGCGAACAGGGCAGCCCGCGATTCGACGAGCAACTGGTCACCGTCGAAGTGGAGAGCGAAGATCCGGCGCGCGACGAGGACGTCGACGAGATGTACGACCAGGCGGTGCGGATCGTCGCGGAGACGCGCAATGCTTCGATCTCCTACATCCAACGCCGGCTCAAGGTCGGCTACAACCGCGCGGCGCGAATGATCGAGCAGATGGAGGCCGAGGGGGTCGTCGGACCCCAGATCGGCACGAAACCCCGCGACGTCTTCGTGAGCGCCATCGAGCCCTGAATCGGGTGCGCGCCAGACACGTCTCACGCTCGATGCGGCCCCGCCGGATGCTCGCGGTTTGGTGTGGAATCGCGCTCGGCATCGCGGTCGCCACGAGCGCGAGCGCGGGGTCCGATGCCACGACGAGCCCGAAGAAGGAAGCGACACCGGCGCACGCCGGTACCGACGCGCAGGAGGCTTGTCGCCAACGCGCGGTCCGAGCCGTGCAGCACCGATACGAGAGCATCCGCGACCTGCGCGCTCGATTCGTCCAGACCACGCGGCCGGCGAGCGTGGGCGATCGTGCGGCCGAGACCACGACGTCGCGCGGCAGTGTCGCGGTCGCGAAGCCGTCGCGCATGCGCTGGTCGTACGAGTCGCCGGAGCCGAGCCTCGTGGTCAGCGACGGGAAGACGTTGTGGATCTACGACCCGGCGTTCGCCGAGGCACAACGGATGCCGGCGGATGGAGCGTTCTTCTCCGGCGCCGCTCTTCAGTTCCTGCTCGGTCGAGGAGACATGGAGCGGGACTTCGCGATCCGGCTCGTCTCGTGCGAGGAGAAGGCCGTCGAGCTCGAGCTCACGCCGCGCGAGCCCACCTCGTACGAGAAGCTGTTCCTGGTGGCGAATCCCGTCACCGGAGACGTGTTTCGTACACGCATCGATGATCTGCTCGGCAACAGCACGACCGTCGAGTTCTCGGACTTGCAGGTGAACCTCGATCCGCCTGCCGATCTCTTTCGCTTCGAGCCACCGACCCACGTTCGAATCATCGATCTCTCGCCGCCGTCGACTCGGTGAAATAGGTGCATCCCGTTCCCAATCTCGGAACGATTCTTCCTCGCGCTGCGAGTCCGGTCCTGCCTCATTGCTGGTCGCTTCACAGCACGCCTCTCCGACGCCCGAGCGTCAAAAAAGCTGCAACTCGAGAGCAACTTCGCATCGCCAGGTGGCAGGTGCGTCGGGTGAGGGACACCGATCGTGCGTGGGGTCGAGACCGAATGCGCAACCGTGGCCCGCGAGGCCGCGGAGCGAGCCGCAGTGTGGCGACAGAGATGCGTCACGGCACGAAATCGGCTGCTGCCAAGCGCACATGCACGGGGGCGCTGCTTGACACCCCGAGGCCCTGCGATATGCTCGCACGCGGGAAAAGGACCGGAATTCCAGTAACTTGCAGGCGTCTCCGCACCTCCACCCACTCCTGACGAGCGGGCTCCGGTTCCACCGAGCAAGTGGCGATGCAGGACCCCGTCCCATGGGCCACCGAAGAGCGGCATTTCGAATCGCTTCTACACGAAGTGAGCCGCTGAGCTGGGGGCACTCCACATCAACTCGCGACCGCGTGTGCCGTATGGCCACGTCGCGCCTGGGTTGGCTCCGATCTGTCTCCTGGCTTCGAAGTGCGCGGCATGCGGATTGCAGCGCACTTCCGACAGGCGCACGAGCGGCAGCGGCCAGGCGCCTCGAGCCGATCGAGGAGGTGGCATGAGCGAGTTCGATCCGAAGTCCGGAAGAAAAGGATTCGTCCGCGACGTCATGCGACGCATCTCGTCGGCACCGACGCCGCCCGGCGATCCGCTCGCCGAGCCGGACTCCGATCCGGATGCCTCACGCGCGCGCGACGACATCGAAGAGTTGAGAAACGTCCTGCGGCTGTTCGGCAGCGAGTCTCCGGAGTTCCGCCGCCGCCTCGATCGCCTGATCGCGGAGTTCGAGTCCCTGCGCCGCCGCTACCAGCTCGCGCGCGAGCAGTTCACGGATGCGGAGCGCCAGAACGAGCGACTCGTCGGAGTGCTCCAGGAGGCCAAGCAGCAGATCGAGCTCCTGAAGGAGGAAGTCGACAAGCTGTGCGCGCCGCCGAATACCTACGGAATCTTCCAGCGCCCCAACAAGGACGGCACGGCCGAGATCCTGGTCGACGGTCGCCCGATGCGGGTGAACGTTCACCCGAACGTCGATCCCTTCCTCTTCGTCGAAGGGCAGCACGTCCTGCTGAACGAGGCGCTCAACATCGTCGAGCCGTCGGGCTTCGTCTCGCGCGGTGAGATCGCGTCGATCGTCGACTTCCTCGCGGACAACCGCGCGATCGTGCTCGGTCACACCGATGACGAGCGGGTCGTGACCCTCTCCGAGCCGCTGCGCCGCGAGAAGCTGAAGGTCGGCGACAATCTGCTCTACGACCCGCGCACCCACTACGCCTTCGAGAAGCTTCCGAAGTCCACCGTCGAGGAAGTCGTCCTCGAGGAGATCCCGAACGTCACCTACGACGACATCGGTGGCCTCGGCGGTCAGATCGAGATCCTGCGCGACTCCGTCGAGCTGCCGTACATCTATCCGGAGGTGTTCGCGGAGCACCAGCTGCAGCCGCCGAAGGGCATCCTGCTCTACGGACCGCCGGGCTGCGGAAAGACGCTGATCGCGAAGGCGGTCGCGAACAGCCTCGCGAAGAGCATCGAGCAGCGCACCGGGCGCGAGACGACGCCGTACTTCCTGAACGTGAAGGGGCCGGAGTTACTCAACAAGTACGTCGGAGAGACGGAGCACAAGCTGCGCGAGGTATTCAAGAAGGCGCGCGACAAGGCGAGCGAGGACGTGCCGGTCGTGATCTTCTTCGACGAGATGGACTCGCTCTTCCGCATGCGCGGGTCGGGCATCTCCTCCGACATGGAGGCGACCGTCGTCGCGCAGTTCCTCTCCGAGATCGACGGCGTGGAATCGCTGAAGAACGTGATCGTGATCGGCGCCAGCAACCGCCAGGATCTGATCGACCCGGCCGTGCTGCGCCCCGGTCGCCTCGACCTGAAGATCAAGGTGCAGCGGCCCGACGCCGACGCTGCCGGCGAGATCTTCTCGAAATATCTGACGACCGACCTGCCCTTCCACGAGGAGTCGCGCAAGGCCTACGGCGACGACGCCAAGAAGATCGTGACGGGGATGATCGCCGATACGATCGAGCGCATGTACAAGACGAGCGAGGAGAACAAGTTCCTCGAGGTGACGTACGCGAAGGGCGAGCGCGAGATCTTCTATTTCAAGGACTTCGCCAGCGGCGCCATGATCCAGAACATCGTGTCGCGCGCGAAGAAGCGCGCGGTGAAGCGCACCATCGAGAAGCAGGAGCGCGGCATCAAGCTGGAAGATCTGATCGAGTCCGTGAACGAGGAGTTCAAGGAGAACGAAGATCTTCCGAACACGACGAACCCCGACGACTGGGCGCGGATCTCGGGCCGCAAGGGCGAGCGCATCATCAACGTCCGAACGCTGATGACCGGCATCAGCCGCAAGGAGCGCTCGATTGAAAACATCACCTCGGGCCAGTATCTCTAGAAGCCGCGCCCTCGCGCGTGCGGAGACTCCATGGCCGTCCCGAAGGTGATGGGCACCGAGGTGGAGTATGGGATCACCGTCAAAGGCGATCCCGACTTCGACCCCATCTCGAGCTGCGTCCTGCTGGTCAACGCGTACCGAGAGGACCAGGCGGGCGACATCCTGTGGGACTACGACCAGGAGAATCCGCTCGCCGACGCGCGCGGATTCCAGGTCGACGGCGAGAAGTACACGCCGAACCAGCAGGAGAACATCGCGCGCAACAAGACGCTGATGAACGGCGCGCGCTACTACGTCGACCACGCGCACCCCGAGTACTCGTGCCCCGAAGTGACGAACGTGCGCGAGCTCGTGATCCACGAGAAGGCCGGCGAGCGGATCCTCGAGGCGTCGCGGCGAGAGGCGAACGCGCTGCTGCCTCCGGGCGCGCAGCTGCTGATCTACAAGAACAACAGCGATCGCAAGGGCAACAGCTACGGGTCCCACGAGAACTACCTGATGGACCGGCGCACGCCCTTCAAGCAGATCGTCGAGCATCTGCTGCCCTTCTTCGTGTCGCGCCAGATCTACTGCGGAGCGGGCAAGGTCGGGTCCGAGAACCGCGGCCACTCGGTCGACTACCAGATCTCGCAGCGCGCGGACTTCTTCGAGACGGAAGTCGCGCTCGACACGATGGTGAAGCGGCCGATCATCAACACGCGCGACGAGCCCCACGCCGATCGCGAGAAGTACCGCCGGCTCCACGTCATCGTCGGAGACGCCAACCTCTCCGAGTACACGATCTACCTGCGAAACGGCGTGACGGCGCTGATCCTGTCGATGATCGAGGACGGCGCGATCAAGAAGAGCCTCTCGCTGCGCGATCCCGTCAAGGCGATCAAGGAAGCGTCGCACGACCCCGGCTGCCGCGTGCGACTGCAGCTCGACGACGGCAAGAAGATGAGCGCCGTGGAGCTCCAGAAGGAGTTCCTCGAGATGGCGCTGGCCTACACGTCTTCGCGCTCGCTCGACGTCGTGACCAAGGACGTGATCGCGCGCTGGCAGCACGTTCTCGAGTGCCTGGCACGCGACCCGATGGAGCTGCACGAGAAGATCGACTGGGTCATGAAGAAGGCGATGATCGAGAGCTTCATGGAGCGCAAGCAGCTCGATTGGGACTCGCCGCAGGTCGGCTTGCTCGACCTCCAGTACCACGATCTGCGTCCCGACAAGGGCTTGTACTACCTTCTCGAGCGCCAGGGTCGCGCCGAGCGAATCGTGACCGACGAGGAGATCGCAGCCGCTGTCCACAACCCGCCGCGGGACACGCGCGCGTATTTCCGAGGGGAGTGTCTGCGGCGCTACGGCAGCGCGGTCTTCGGCGTCAACTGGGATGCGATCTCGTTCGGCGTGAACGGCGAACCGATCAAGCGGATCCTCATGGCCGAGCCCCTGAAGGGCACCAAGGTCTACGTGGAGGACCTGCTCACGAGCTCCCCGACCGCTGCGGATCTCGTGCGAAATCTTCGGACTTGATGCGGCCAGACGAGGGAGGAAAACCCATGCGACACCACAATGCGACTCGACGACTGGCGAATCACGCCGACGCGGAATGCTTCGCCGTCTTCACCGCATCCGACTCCACCCAGAAGCAGGTGCCGCGCAAGGGCGACTCGGACGAGCAGCCCGGCGAGGGCGGAGGTCCGCAGAAGCTGGCGAAGCGCGGCAAGGAACTGAAGGACAGCATGGACGCCCTGGTGGACGAGATCGACGAGGTCCTCGAGGAGAACGCCGAGGAGTTCGTCAAGAACTACGTCCAACGAGGCGGCCAGTAGTTCAGACGCAGTCCGGTAGGGGGGAGGACGGTTTGCGATTTTCGGGGTTCGGGGGGGCCTACGAGGGCTCGAGCTTTGCGGAGCTGCTCGAGATCGATCATCCCCAGATGCGCGTCGCGTGGAGGGCGCTGCTCCAGCAGAGCGGGGCCGCTCCGATTGCCGCTCCGCACGGCACGACGGTGCTCGCGTTCAAGTACGCGGACGGGGTCATCGTCGCCGGCGATCGGCTCGCCACCGAGGGCTATCGGGTCGCCTCCCGCGACGTCCAGAAGGTGTATGCGACCGACGGGCACTCGATGATCGCGATCGCCGGCGCCGCGGGGCCGGCGATCGAGATGGCGAGACTGATGCGCATCGAGCTCGAGCACTACGAGAAGATCGAAGGCGAGGCGCTCGAGCTCGACGGCAAGGCCAACAAGCTCTCGCAGATGGTGCGGGCGAATCTGCCGGCCGCGATGCAAGGGCTCGTCGTGGTGCCGCTGTTCGCGGGCTACGACCTGCGCCGCCGGCAGGGACGCATCTGGAAGTTCGACGTCACCGGCGGGCGCTACGAGGAGGCCGACTTCGAGGCGACCGGCTCGGGCGGCCTGTACGCCAAGGAGGTGCTGAAGCAGCGCCATCACTCGGACGCGAGCCGCTCCGACGCTCTCGAGATCGCGGTGTCCGCGCTCCAGAACGCGGCCGACGAGGATCGCGGCACGGGCGGCATCGACACCGTGCGCAGGATCTTCCCGACCGTGCTGACCTGCTCGAGCTCGGGCATCGAATCCGCGGTCGAGCGCGAGATCGAGTCGGCCTATCAGCACAGCGTGGCGTCGCGTGCCAACCACCGCCTGGAACACCGAGGAGCCGGCGCGTGAGCATTCCGTTCTACGTCTCTCCCGAGCAGGTCATGCAGGACAAGGCCGAGTACGCCCGCAAGGGCATCGGCCGCGGCAAGTCCAGCATCACGCTCGAGTACCGCGACGGCATCCTGCTGATGGCCGAGAACCCGTCCTCGCTCTCGAAGATCGGCGAGATCTACGACCGCATCGCCTTCGCGGGAGTCGGCAAGTTCAGCGAGTTCGATCAGCTCCGGAAGGTCGGCGTGCGCTACGCCGACGTGAAGGGCTACGCGTACAGCCGCGACGACGTCCGCGCGCGCGCGCTCGCCAACGCGTACTCGCAGGCGATGGGCGACGTCTTCACGCGCGAGATGAAGCCGCTCGAGGTCGAGGTGATCGTGGCGGAGGTCGGCGATCCGGAGCTCGCGGGCCACGAGCACAACACGATCTACCGGATCCAGTTCGACGGCAGCATCTCGGACCACGAGAACTTCTGCGTGATCGGCGGGCAATCCGACGAGCTCGGGAGCTTCTTGCAGAGCCGCTATCAGCCCGGCACGCCCCTCGGGGAGGCTGTGAAGCTCGGCCGTGCGGCGCTGGAGCGAGCGAGCAATGGCCGTTCGAGCGTTCCGCCTCAGAATCTGGAAGTCTGTCTCCTGGAGAAGGCGAGAATCGGCCGCAAGTTCCGACGCCTCGCCACCGATGAGCTGAATCAGCTGCTCGCCGGCTAATTCGCCCAGAAGTCCGACAGGCGGTCGCGTGCAGAAGCGCATCTACGGGATCGAGACCGAGTACGGGATCATCTTCACGCCCGAAGGGCGCAAGACCCTCCCCGTCGAGAAGGCGATCCGCTTCCTGTTCGAGAAGCTCATCACGACGGAACACTTCCTCAACGTGTTCCTCGAGAACGGCGCCCGCTTCTACCAGGACACCGGCTGCCATCCCGAGTACGCGACACCGGAGTGCGCCTCGCCTCGCCAGCTCATCGTCTACGACAAGGCCGGCGAGCGGATCCTCGAGGACCTGCAGCTCTACGCGGAGGAGAAGATCCGCGAGGAGCGAATCGCCGGGAAGCTCTCGATCTTCAAGAACAACACCGACTTCGTCGGCAACAGCTACGGCTGCCACGAGAACTACCTCGTCGACCGCGACGTCGACTTCTACTACCTCGCGGAGCAGCTGATCCCGTTCCTGGTCACGCGCCAGATCTTCTCGGGCGCGGGCAAGGTGTTCCAGACCCAGGACGGCGTGCACTACTGCATCAGCCAGCGCGCGCAGCACATCTATCAGAAGATCTCCGGCACCACGACCAACGACCGCTCGATCATCAACACGCGCGACGAGCCGCACGCGGACCGCGAGAAGTACCGGCGACTGCACGTGATCGTCGGCGACTCGAACATGTCCGAGTACACGAACTTCCTGAAGGTCGGCACCTGCGCCGTCGTCCTCCAGATGATCGAGGACAACTTCATCAACCAGGACTTCACGCTGCGCAATCCGGTCAAGGCGATCAAGGACATCTCCTACGACACGACCTGCAAGCGCAAGCTGCGACTCGACAACGGCCGCGAGTACTCCCCGATCGAGATCCAGATGGAGTACTGCGAGATGGCGCACAAGTACGTCGAGCAGTACCCCGTGTCCGACGAGCTGCGAGACGCGGTGGCGAAGTGGCAGCACGTGCTGGACTGCCTGAACGACGATCCGGATCGGCTCGACCGCGAGATCGACTGGGTGATCAAGCGGCGCATGGTCAACTCCTACATCGAGCGCAGCAACGCGACGTGGAACGACCCGCGCGTGTTCATGCTCGATCTCCAGTACCACGATCTGCGGCTCAATCGCGGCCTGTACTACCTGCTCGAGCGCAACGGCCTCGTCGAGCGCGTGCTCGACGACGAGGAGATCATCAAGGCCAAGACCGAGCCGCCGCCCGACACGCGCGCGCGCATGCGCGGGGAGTTCATCAAGCTCGCCCGGCAGAACTCGATCCAGTACGACCTCGACTGGTCGAACATCCGCCTCGGCAACCTCCTCAACGTGCGCGTGATCTGCAACAACCCGTTCGAGACCGACATCGAGAAGGTCGCGGAGCTCGTGCGCACGATCCAGAAGACGAACCTGCGCAAGACGAGCCTCTCGAAGCTGGTCATCCAGTCCTGAGCTCGCGAGTGACGACTCCCGGCGCGCAGGACGCGAAGCCGCGGCTGGTGCGAGGCGGGGCCGACGCTGCTCCGGCGGAAGCGCGAGAGACCCGCCCGACGCGCCGCCGCCTCCCGTGGCTGCTCGCGGCCCTGCTCGCGTGCGCGCTCGCCGCGGTGGCCCTGCAGAGCAGTCGCCTGGCCCGCATGACCGAGCGCGCCGATCAGCTCGCGGCCGAGTCCGCGGCGCTCCGCGGCCAGCTCGGCGACGCGCAGGCGCAGATCCGAAGCTTCGAGAAGCAGCGGGATCTCGTGCGCGAGTCGGTGGCCGACCTCGCGGCGCGCGTCGCCGCGCTCTCGGAGCTGGTGAAGCCCCGGGTCGCGCCGACGGCGGCGGCTCCTCCCGCAGCGGAACCTTCCGCTCAACTTCCGCACCCCGAGGGCCGATAGGAATCCCACACCTTCGCGGTCAACGTGCCGCCGGAGATCGGGATTCATGCTCTTCGACGCAATCGCCGGCCTCTTCTCCCACGACCTCGCGATCGACCTCGGAACCGCCAACACCCTGGTCTACGTGCGCGGCAAGGGCCTCGTCTGCTCGGAGCCGTCGGTCGTGGCCGTCTCGCAGGATCCGGGCGGACGCGGCGAGCGCGTGCTCGCCGTCGGCTTCGAGGCCAAGGAGATGCTCGGCCGCACCCCCGGCGACGTGCGCGCGATCCGCCCGATCAAGGACGGCGTGATCGCCGACTTCGAGATCACCGAGGCGATGCTCCGCTACTTCATCCAGCGCGCGCACAACCGCGGCAAGCTGATCCGGCCGCGCATCGTGATCTGCGTGCCGCCCTGCATCACCAGCGTCGAGAAGCGCGCGGTGCGCGAGTCCGCGCTCTCCGCTGGCGCGCGCGAGGTGTTCCTGATCGAAGAGCCGATGGCCGCGGCGATCGGCGCCGGACTCGACGTGACCGCGCCGACCGGCAACATGGTCGTCGACATCGGCGGTGGCACCACCGACGTCGCGGTGATCTCGCTCTCGGGCATCGTGACCTCGAGCTCGATCCGCTGCGGTGGCGACAAGATGGACGACGCGATCGTCAACTACGTGAAGCGCAAGTACAACATGCTGATCGGCGAGCGCACCGCCGAGAACGTGAAGATGACCATCGCCAGCGCCTCGCCCGAGGGCCACTCGGACAGCATGGAGATCAAGGGCCGCGACCTCGTGGCGGGCATCCCGAAGGTCGTCGTCGCGACGAGCGAGGAGATCGCCGAGGCGCTCGTCGAGCCGATCCACGCGATCGTCGAGACGGTGCACCTCACGCTCGAGAAGACGCCGCCCGAGCTCGCCGCCGACATCGTGGACCGCGGCATCATGCTCGTCGGCGGCGGCTCGCTGCTGCGCGACTTCGACCACGTGCTGCGCCAGGAGACCAAGCTCCCGATCCTGCGCAGCGACGACCCCTTCACGGCGGTCGTCCACGGCGCGGGGAAGGTGCTCGACAACGTCGAGCTGCTGCGCGAGGTCGCGATCAACTGACGACGCGCCGGCAGACTCGGTGCCTTCGCCTACCGGGTCTATCCCTCTGAACTTCGCTCGCCTGCGGCTCGCTGCGCGCCCGGCGAAGCGCCGGCGGACTGGGTTGCCCCGGCGAACCGGGTCTACTCCTCTGAACTTCGCTCGCCT
>Ga0335082_10000403_pt1 | contig 44659 bp, 45 predicted proteins | sample Lox_Sample_41_FD_206718 | JGI IMG/M metagenome (GOLD analysis project Ga0335082, IMG submission 206718) | Soil microbial communities from Loxahatchee National Wildlife Refuge, Florida, United States - Lox_Sample_4.1 | ecosystem: Environmental > Terrestrial > Soil > Wetlands | place: USA...
ACGTCGTGATCCCGGCCTGCCTGGCCGGGCCGCCCCGGGGCGGCGCCAAGCCCCCCCCCCCCCCTGTGGGGGGGGGGGGGGGGGGGGGGGCCACGCGCGTGCTGAACTAACTGCTGCCCCCCTCCCCAACCCTCCCCCACAAGGGGGGAGGGAGCTCACTGCGGCAAGGGGCAATAGCATCTTCATCCCAAGCCCAAACCCGGCGGCAGCGGCAGGCCGCCGGTGAGCGCCTTCATCTTGTCCTGCATCACGCTTTCGGCCTTGCGCCGGGCGTCGGCATGGGCGGCCACCAGCAGATCCTCGAGAATTTCCTTTTCCGTCGGCTTCAGCAGCGAATCATCGAGCTTGACGCCTTTGAGGTCGCCCTTGGCGGTGAGCGTCACCGTCACCATGCCGCCGCCGGCGGTGCCCTCGACCTCGATGGTGTCGAGCTCGGCCTGCAGCGCCTGCATCTTGGTTTGCAGCTGCGCCGCTTGTTTCATCAGGCCCATGAAATCGGCCATGGCTAGTCCTCGATTTCCTCGTCAGGCGGCGCAGCTTCACCCTCGCCCATTTCTGTGGCGGGTGCGCTCTGGGTGACGCCGATCACCTTGGCGCCGGGGAAGCGGTTGAGCACCGCCTGCACCAGCGGGTCGTTCTCGACGCTGCGCTCGAGCTCGGCCTTGCGCTCGTCGGCCTGCGCCCGCAGCGTCGGCGCGCCCTGCTCCTGCGAGACCACCACCATCCAGCGCCTGCCGGTCCAGGCCGACAATTTGCGCGACAGATCGTGCACCAGCGACTTCGCCGCGCTCGGCTCGAGCCCGATCTCCAGCCGGCCGTCCTCGCAGCGCACCAGCCGCACGTCGCGTTCCAGCGCGAGCTTCATCGTGATGTCGCGTTTCTCGGCTGCAAGCGCGATCAGCGCCGGAAACGATGAAACGGCGAGCGTCGGCACGGCGGATTCGTCGGCCTCGGGCGCCGGGTTTTCGCTCAAGCGCGGCGACACCGCGGCGGACGAACGCGTCGAGCCGCGCGGCGCCTCGTAGCGCGGGGTAAAAGCCGGCGCCGGGGCTGCGGTGCCGCCATTGCCCTGCGGGCGCGCCGGCGCGCCGCCGTTCTCGTCCAGCGAGCGCACGACCTCGTCCGGTGTCGGCAGATCGGCGGCATAGGCGATGCGCACCAGCACCATTTCGGCGGCGGCGACCGGCCGGCCTGAGGCCTGCACCTCGCCGACGCCTTTGAGCAGCATCTGCCAGGCGCGCGCCAGCACGCGGTGCGACAGCTTCACGGCAAAGTCGCGCCCGCGCACGCGCTCGGCCTCCGACAGCGAGACGTCGTCGGCAACCGCCGGCGTCACCTTCACGCGGGTGACGAAATGGGTGAACTCGGCGAGATCGGCGAGCACCACGCCGGGATCGGCGCCGATGTCGTATTGCTCGCGCAGTTCCTTGAGCGCCGCGGCGATGTCGCCTTTCATCAGCGCCTCGAACAGATCGACGATGCGCACGCGGTCGGCAAGACCGAGCATCTGCCGCACATCTTCCGCCGCGACCTTGCCCGCCGCATGCGCGATCGCCTGGTCGAACAGCGAGAGCGAATCACGCACCGAGCCTTCCGCCGCCCGCGCGATCATGGCGAGCGCCGCCGGTTCGACGTCGATCTTCTCCTTGGCGGCGATGCCTTCGAGATGCTTGACCAGGAGCGCGGCGTCGACGCGGCGCAGGTCGAAGCGCTGGCAGCGCGACAGCACCGTCACCGGCACTTTGCGGATTTCGGTGGTGGCGAAAATGAACTTGGCGTGCGGCGGCGGCTCTTCCAGCGTTTTCAACAGCGCGTTGAACGCCGCCGGCGACAGCATGTGCACTTCGTCGAGAATGTAGACCTTGTAGCGTGCGCTCATCGGCGCGTAGCGGATGGCGTCGTTGATCTGACGCACGTCCTCGACCGAATTGTGCGAGGCGGCGTCCATCTCCAGCACGTCGGGATGGCGGCTCTCGATGATCGCCTCGTCGTGCACGCCGGTTTGCGGCATTTTGATCGTCGGGCCTGAGATCGAGCCACCCGCCAATTCGTAATTGAGCGCGCGGGCGAGGATGCGCGCGGTCGTGGTCTTGCCGACGCCGCGCACGCCGGTGAGAATCCAGGCCTGCGGGATGCGCCCCGACTCGAAGGCGTTCGAGATGGTCCGCACCATGGCGTCCTGGCCGATCAGATCGTCGAAGCTCGCCGGCCGGTACTTGCGCGCCAGCACGCGATAGCCGGGTTCCGCCGGCGCGTCGCCGAGATCGAGGCCGGTGGGTTTCGCGGTTTCGCTCATCGTGCCATCCGGCTGGCGGCCGCACCGGCTGCGCTGGGGATCGCGGGAAAAGGGGTGGGAGGCTGACGAGCGACCCGATCCGTGCTCGTTAGGGCTGCTTCCTTCCGGACCTGACCCGGTTGGCGAGTGGCTCGTCCACCGCCAACCTCCCGTCTTCTATATCGGCGGAACGGAAGGGGAATGCAAGCTCAGCGCCGGGTGATCCGCCGGTAGTATTCCCTCAGGCTTTCGCCGTCGCCGTAATCAATATCGGAGATTTTCCACAGGCCGTTCTCGCGCAGCACACGGATCAGCACGTCGCGCCGCGCGCCGTGCACATCGAGAACGACGCGCACCGCCGGTCGCTCCACGCTTCCGCCCCGGGCCGAATCGGCCTGCACGAACGTTACCGGCTGCCCGGGCCGGACGCCCCAGCCGAAAAAGGCGTGGAGGATGCGTCCGATCGGCTCGTCGGAAAGACCGGACCGCGGCGCCTGCATGAGTGCGCGCATGTCCGAGGAAAACAGCGCGGTGAAGGCCTCGTTCGGCATCTTTGTGCGATTGTTGTGCCGGTCGACTTCACGCCTGTAGAGATCGCGCACGAAGGACAGCGCCGGCGGTTCGTCGGCCGCGGCCGGCCAGGCGATACCGGCGAGCGAAACGGCGGCAAGCGCCGCGACGCAGCAACGCCGGCTGACCGGCTGTGATTGACGAAGACCCATTGGACGCTCTAATCGCGGTGGCAGATGGTCCTTGGTCGATCCGGACCGCGTGACGGTTCATGCATGACGGAAGACTTCACGCTGCACCCGCAACTCGCCGCCGACACCGTGCCGGTCGGTAGTCTGCCGCTGTCGCGCGTGCTGCTGGCGAACGACGCGAACTATCCGTGGCTGATCCTGGTGCCGCGGCGTCCGGGACTGGTCGAGCTGATCGACCTCGACGAGGCCGCGCAGGTTCTGCTCTTGGGCGAGATCGCCGCCGCCGCGCGCGCGCTCAAAGCGATCACCGGATGCGACAAGCTCAACATCGCCGCGCTCGGCAATCAGGTGCCGCAATTGCACGTGCATGTGATTGCGCGGCGCCATGGCGATAAGGCCTGGCCCAAGCCGGTGTGGGGCGCGGCGGAGCCCACCGCCTACGAGCCCAAAGCGCGCGACGGCCTGATCGCCGCGCTGTGCCGCGCACTGCACATTGAGCCAGCCAAGCGTTAGGGCGCACGCATTGCACTTCCCGATTCCCCGTGCGAATTTCCACGCCCCATGTCCCCTCGTCTCGACCTCGGACCCAAACCGCGCCTCGGTTACACGCAGAACCCGATCGAACGCGCCGCCGAATTGCGCGCCGACGATGCGGCGCTGACGCGCCTCGTCGCGCAGCCGGATGCCGGCGCCTACGTCATCGGCGGCGACTGGATCGTGATGAAGAAGGCCGCGCCGCTCAACGAGCCGCTGTTCGCGCTCGACGAAGCACGCACGCTCGGCGCCGCGGGCGAAATCGTATTTCTCGGCCTGCTCGGCGGTGCGCCGCGTTTCGGTTACGGCCTCGCCCCCGCGGCCGCCGAGGCGCTCAAGAACGACGAACGCTATCTCGTCACCGACCTGCGTTCGGTCGCCGTGCAGGGGCTGGTCGAACCCGCGCATCTGCCGCTGATCGCCGAGGCCAAGGCGGTGCTGCACTGGCACTTGCGCCATCGCTTCTGCTCCAACTGCGGCGCGCCGACGCAAGTCACGCAAGCCGGCTGGAAGCGCGATTGCGCGTCTTGCAAGGCCGAGCATTTTCCGCGCACCGACCCGGTGGCGATCATGCTGGCGGTCACCGGCGACCAATGCCTGCTCGGCCGCTCGCCGCGTTTCGTGCCGACCATGTGGTCATGCCTTGCCGGCTTCATCGAGCCGGGCGAGGCGATCGAGGACGCGGTGCGGCGGGAGACGCGCGAAGAGGCCGGCATTACCTGCGGCCGCGTGGTCTATTTCCAATCGCAGCCCTGGCCGTTCCCCTCTTCGCTGATGATCGGCTGCCACGCCGAAGCGCTGACCCGCGACATTGTGGTCGATCGCGCGGAACTCGAAGACGCGCGATGGTTTAGCAAGGCGGAGGTGGAGAGCATGCTGATGCGCCGGCACCCCCAAGGCCTGACCACGCCGCCGCCGGTGGCGATCGCGCACCACCTCATCCGCGCCTGGGTGGAGGACGAAGCTCGCTTTGACTGACGCCGCGACCCCTCCCCGCATTCTCTGCGCCGGCGGCGCCGTGCAGGACATTGTGATGCGGGTCGAGAAGTTTCCCGATGCCGGCACCAAGGTGCAGGCGTCCGAATTTCTGATCACCAGCGGCGGCCAGTCCGGCAACGCCGCGGTGGCCGTCGCCCGTCTCGGCGGCAAAGTGAGTTTTGCCGGGCCGCTTGGCGGGTATGACGACGAGGTCGCCGATCGCATCGTCGGCATTCTCACCCGCGAAAACATCGACTGCAGCCGCGCGCTGCGCGTGCCCGGCGCGCTGTCGTCGGTGTCCTTGATACTGGTCGATGCCAGAGGCGAAAAAATGATCGCCACCCGCCGCAACCAGGGTCTCAATGCGGTGGCTCCCGCCGACGCCGATGCAGCGGTCGGCGGGGTCGATGCGGTGCTGCTCGACATTCACTACCCGAATTTCGTCACGCCGATCTGCCTGGCGGCGCGTAAACGCGGCGTCCCCCGCGTGCTCGATCTCGACCGGGCCGTGCCCGCGGACGATCCGCTGCTCAACGCCTGCAGCCACGTCATCGCTTCGGCCGAAGCCTTGCGCGGCAGCACCGGTATTGCGGACCTGCCCGCGGCGCTGAAGAAGCTTGGACAAAGCTATGAGGGATTTCTCGCCTTCACCGACGGAGCCGACGGCACCTATTGGCTCGACGGCGGCGAGGTCAGGCACATGGCCGCGTTCAAGGTAGATGCGGTCGATACGCTCGGCGCCGGCGACGTCTTCCATGGCGCTTTCACGTACCGCCTTGTCGAAAGCGGCGACGTGATCGACAGCATGCGTTTCGGCGCCGCCGCGGCGGCGATCAAATGCACGCGCTTCGGCGGGCTGATGGGCGCGGCGACACGCGCCGAAGTCGACGATTTCCTGAAGAAGAACTGACTATTTCTTCGACGGACAGGGTGCGCCGCAGGGCGCGCAGGCGCCGGCAAAATCCTCAGGCGACACCGCGCGGCCGCTCGACGGGCTGACGAGGTGGTTGCCGACAATGGCGGCGAGGCCGAACAAGACAACAACGATGTAGACTTTGCGCATCGTTTAATCTGGCGACAGACCGAACAGCGGCCGCAGACGAATGCCGATCAGGCAGCCAGGCAGCGCGGCGGCAAACCAGACCCAGCCGTGCAGCGAACCGGAAGCGACGCCGCCGACAAAGGCGCCGATATTGCAGCCAAAGCCAAGCCGCGCGCCCCAGCCCATCAGCAGGCCGCCGATCGCGGCCGCAACGAGCGATTTCGCCGGCGGCCAGGCGCCCGCTGCGAACGGTTTGCCGGCGGCAGCCGCCGCCATGGCGCCGAACAGCATGCCGAAGTCAGTGAGACTGGACGTATCGGACAAAACCGACTCGGCAAGCGCATGCTTCGGCCCCGGCCATTGCCAGAACGCCGCATGCGAGAAATCGAAGCCGAGAGCCTGAAAGATCTTGGCGCCCCACACCGTGTAGCCGAAGGTCACGCTCCAGGGATGGCCGCCGGCGGTGAACACCGCGACGCAGAGCAGACCGATGGCGATGCCGCCGACAATGTAAGTGCGTGACGGCCGGTAGTTGGCGCCGCGCCGCCTAGCAACGGCGACGATCAGCGCCGCGGCCAGCGCGATGCTGGCGAGCGTTGCCGCCAGTCCGCCCCATGGGCCGAGATAGTCCGACGCCAGCACCGGGTCGATGCCGCCGAGTTCCAGAAACGCCGGCAGCGACAGGCTGCCGAACACGCTGCCGATCACAAAGAACAAGAGCGCGACGAGCATGCGGCCCGAGCCGCCGCCGACGGTGTAGAGCGTGCCGGAACCGCAGCCGTTGGCGAGCTGCATGCCGATGCCGAAGGTGAAGGCTCCGATCAGCAGCGACGGCCCGAGCGGCGCGATGGCGCCGCCGAAATTCTTCGACACCGCGGCGACCGGCACCACCGCCAGCGCGCAGATCGCGATGACGACCAGCCCGCCGAGGAGCCCACCCGCCTCGCCGCGAGTGAGAAAGCGGCGCCACGAGGCGGTGTAGCTGAACTCGGCCTTGAGGAAGGCGATGCCGAGGCCGAAGCCGCCGAGGATCAGCGCGGCCGACGCCGGCTGGCCGTCGAGCAGCACCAGCGCGACCAGCACCGCGGTGGCGGCGAGCGAGAGGACAAGGAACAGGCGGTCGATTGCAGGCGCGGCGCCCGCTTTGGGCGCCGCCAGGGTTGCCGTCGTCATTATATGCGCCTTGGTGAAACGTTACGACCCGAGCCCGAGCTTCTTCTTCAGGTCATCCCATTTGGTGCGTGAGGACGCAATGGGGCGGTTCGGATTGCTGGTCCACTCCACCATCGAGCCGGCGTAGAGCCGCGCATTCTGGTAGCCGAGCACTTCATGCAAGACAAACCAGTCGGTCGCCGCCCAGTGACCGGTGTTGCAATAGGTGACTGCCGCGCCGGCCGGCAGCTTGCCGGCGATCGCGGCGAGTTCGGCCTTGGGCTTGAGCTTGTTGCTCTGCGGATCGTAGAACGCGGCGCTGTCGACATCGACCGCGCCGGGAATGTGGCCGTAGGCGAGCGCCGCCGGCGCCTTCTCCTTGCCGAGAAAGAACGAGACCGGACGCGCGTCGACCAAGGTCGCGCCGCCATTGTGCTCGATCGCTTCGACGTCGGAAGCGAGCGCCAGGATGCTGCTGTCGATTGTGGCGGTGAAGATCGCCGGCGACGGCGCGTGTGGGCCCTTGTCGAGCGCATAGCCTGCCACCTTCCAAGCGGCGAGCCCGCCATCGAGGATCGAGACGTCGCGCACGCCCGCGTATTTCAGCGTCCAGTAGGTGCGCGCGGCCGAGCCGAAGTCGAGCACGTTGACGCCGGCCGGCACCACGACGACGCGGGTGGTTTCGTCGATGCCGAGATCGCCGATCAGCTTTTCCAGTTCCGGCGTAGTCGGCACCATGAACGGCACGTTTTTGCGCGTCACGCGCCAGCCGGCCTTGTCATAATCGCTGTGCACCGATCCCGGGATGTGGCCCTGCGCGAAGGCTTCCGGCTTGCTGCCATCAATCGCCGAGCGGATGTCGAGCACCACCAAGTTCTGGTCGCGCAGATGGGCGTTGAGCCAACCTGCATTGACCAGCGGCTCGGCATGCGCGCCGGCGGCGGAAACAGCGAGCGCTGCACTAAACGCCATCGCGGCGCCGAGGCGGCGGAGCGCGACGGGAAAAGCGGCGGGAAAGATTTTTGTCATGGCGGCCGACCCGGACGAAAGTGGCTCGTGAAGCGGCGGAAGATTGCGCTTGAAATAGAATTTTTTTCTATATAAATACAGAGACACAGCAAAAATAAGAAGATTATTCTTCTTATGTTGTAGAACTTGGACGTTTCATCCTAGGCCGCGAAGGAATTGGAGAATGGATGCCATCGACCGCAAGATCCTCGCCGTGGTGCAAGAGGACGCCTCGCTCTCGGTCGCCGAAATCGGCCAACGCGTCGGCCTGTCGTCGACGCCGTGCTGGAAGCGGCTGCAGCGGCTGGAGGCCGACGGCGTCATCACGCGCCGGGTGGCGCTGATCGATCCGGAAAAGATCGGGCTCGGCATCACTGTGTTCGTATCGGTCGAGACCGGCGATCACTCGCAGGACTGGCTCAAGCGCTTCGCCGAGGTGGTGACCGCGATGCCGGAGGTGATGGAATTCTATCGAATGGCCGGCGACGTCGACTACATGCTGCGCGTCGTGGTGCACGACATGCAGAGCTACGACACGTTCTACAAGAAGCTGATCGCGACGGTGCCGCTGAAGAACGTCACCTCGCGCTTTGCCATGGAGCGGATCAAGTCGACCACCGCACTGCCGATCGCGGACGACCGCTGAGCGCGACGATCAGGTGCAGGCGACATTGTTATAGGTCGGCGCGCTGATGCGCGGCGCCATATACATCTTGTCCGACAGCGTCAGGGTGCCGGTGATGGTGTAGCCGACGGTCGGCGTGTAGGCGTAGGTCGCCTCGGCGAGCAACAGCTGCGTTCCGGCCACGGCCAGCGCCGCGGGAATGGTAACCGACGAGCCGACCGTACGCGCGGTGCCGTTCATCGTCGCGCTCCAGGCGACCGTCACGTTTTTGTTGGCGTCGATCGTCAGGCACGACACGGTCGCGGTCAGGTTTCCCGCCGAATAGGGCGAGATGATCGAACTCGCCGCATTGAGAATATTGGTCATGTCGCTTGTGCTGATCGTCGTCACCTCGGACGGGAGATTGGCAAGCGAGTCGACCACCAAGCTGACCTTGCGGTCGGCGGCGATGCCATCGGAAATTTCCGTGCAGCCGAGGTAAAGTCCGATCATCACCGGCGCGATGAAGGCGAACTCGACGGCCGAGACGCCGCGCCGGTCGCGCGTGAAGCGGGAGAGGCGCCCGATGAGGGAAGATGTCAACATGCGGCCGGCCCGTAAGGTTCGTTGCGGAACACTGAAGTCGCCACCAAGAGCCGATAGTTGCCGTTCAAGTTGGTCAGATTGTCGCCGAGCATCGACACATAGATCGGCCATTTATAGTACAATTGGACGGCGACGATGCAGTTCGGCCCGCCCGGCGTGTAAGCCATATTCGCGGTGTCGAGCTGGCCGTTGGTGACCGGCGGCGTGTTATTGACCGCACCGAAACTCGCATAGGTCGTCACATTCACATAGACGCCATTGTCGCAGTCGAACAGGCCGCCAGCGAGATCGTTGCACACCGCGGTCTTGAAATCGGCCTGTGAGAAGCCGCCGTTTTGCGCCTGACCGGTCATGATCAGCCGGCCGGCGTTGGACGCCGCGGATTCCAGCGTCTGCCCGGCGAAGAACACCAGCGCGGTCTCGATGATGGCGAACGTCAGCGCCAAAAATGGAACCGCAACCAGCGCGAACTCGACTGCGGCAGCGCCATTTTGGTGGCGTGCAAATTGGCGCGCAGCGCGCGCCGGCAGAAACCGGCGGAGGCGAAAGGCGATCTGGCTTCGAATGCGCTCGAGCATGGCAACCTTCGAGACCGTTGTAGGACGTCGAGACACCGTGTGCCGTCGTACCAAATGCCCGTTGTTGAATTGTTGCGCCGGTGGCGCGGAACCCGAAGTTCCCGTTAAGGATTCGCTAACCGTGGCGGCGCGAACGGCCGCCGAGGGAAAGGGTCGCGATCAGTGCGCCCCGCTCTGTGCCTGGCCGGTGCGTGCGCCGCTCTGGCCCAACGTGGTACTGAAATAACCCTGGGAGTCGCCGAGGGTGATGCGGCGCTCGCACTCCGGCGCGCAGCTGTAAGTCTCGCGCTCGATGCCTTTGTAGACCACGACAAGGTTGCTGCCGGAAGCGCCCAGCACCTCGACTGTCTTGTCCATGACGACGCGGCCGGCGCGATCAAGCGCCAGCATATTGGTGGTGCCGTAGCCCTTTCCGGTGATCACCAGCACGCCGCCGCTTTGCAGCGCGGCGTCGGCAATCAGCGGATTGCCGATAACGACGGTCGCGACGCGCTCGGGCAGCTTCATGATCTGCGCCTGGTCGACATTGACGGTAATGGTATCGGCGTGCGCCGCCGGAATGCCGAGCGCGGCTGCGGCAACCATCGCCTGGGTGAAAAGGCCGATCAAGCGCCGGCGATACCCAAACACAGTCATCGCACTCTCCAACACGCTACACACCAAGAGGCCGCATCGGCGGCCGAAGCACAGCGAGAGTTGACTGCAAAATGGTGAACGAAGTGCAAAGAGCCGCGCGTTAACGCTGGAACGGGTAGAGCAGCTGCGCGCCAAAGCTCTCCGGAAAGCTCTTATCGTCGATGCCGTAGGCATCCGGCAGCTCGTTTTTCGGCATATAGAAGGTGCCGAATAAGAGATCCCAGATCGGGAACGTGCCGGCAAAGTTCATATTGCCGCCGCGGTCGGGCAACGTGTGATGCCAGCGGTGAAAGACCGGGCCAGCAATCACGTATTTGAACGGCCCCAACGTCCAGTTCAGGTTGGCGTGCACGAAGGCCGATGAGGCGGTGGTGAACGGGCCGACCCACAGCATGATATTCGGCGAAATTCCGGCGAGCAGCAGCGCGACGTCGACCAGCACCGTGCCGAGCAGGATATTGACCGGGTGGAAACGCGCCGCCGAGATCCACTCGAGCTCTTCCGAAGAATGATGCACGGCGTGGTATTTCCACAAGCCCGCGCCATGATAGAGGCGGTGAAACCAGTACAGCAGAAAATCCGACGCCACCAGGAAGAACAGCGCCTGCGTCCAGAGCGGCATCGCGGCAAGCGGGCCGAAGCCGTTGTCATAGAACTTCATCAGCGCGTCGGCACCGTGAATGCCGTAGAGATAGGCGGCGCCCATCACCATCAGGCCGATGCGCACGAAGCGCGCGCCGAGAGGGATCAGGAACCAGTAGCAAACGTCGGTGACGATTTCGCGCTTGCGCCACCACGGTCGCCCGGGATTGCAGGCCGACCAGTGCGTCAGCACGGCAAAGACAATGCCGAGCGCAATGGAAATCGGAAGAATCTTGATAACGGTCGTGCCGGCGACCAGCAGGACGGAATAGAACTCGACGAACATCGCACAAAGCCTGGCTAACGCTGAAACCGGTCAATTCGGTATCGGCATGCGCGGTTAAGATCGCGTGTATGGCACCGAATACGGTCGCGGCGTCGGCGCGCCGTTAATGGGAGTGAGAAGATGTCGGCCACTCCCCGCGGACCACGGGCAGTATTCGGCAGCGGCCCCCAAGTAGCGCGAATAAGCAATAATGGCGCGACCTCGACATTTTTATACATCTACCCCATGTAATAATGCGGGCACGCTGGCTATGTATCATGTATAGCGGCGATCAATAAATTATTAACTGTAATATCCTTCGTTAAATATCTTATTAACTACAGCACCTATCCTGATGATTACCTTATGTTTCTTCGATTGTATTAACTTGCACTCAAGACCTCGTTGATACGGTGCACCATGATCCGGGAAGAGCCCAGAGCTAAATTCGGTCTCCTGGGTCAGCTCAGACAGCCACGTGTGGATCTTAGGAGCTAACCATATGAAGAATCTCTTCGTGCGTTTCGTGAAGAACGAATCCGGCGCCACCGCGATCGAGTACGGTCTCATTGCGGCAGGCATCTCGGTTGCGATCATCGCGGTCGTCAACGGCCTCGGCACCAAGCTGAACAACACGTTCACCAGCGTTTCGACCCAGCTCAAGTAATCGGGCCGGTCGTCGCAGTTAGAAGGGCTCCGGCGATCCGCCGGGGCCTTTTCTTTTTCCGCGGCCGATTTACCTGGGCGAAAGGCGCCACGCGCTAACCGAACCGCAAGCTTGCGCTGCCTATCGTCGAGCAGGCCGGCGATTCGCGCGAGGACAGTTCATGCTCACCGATGTGATCAGGCTCGCGTTGTTCCCGGCGCTCATGGCGTTCGCCGCCTCGAGCGATCTCCTCACCATGACGATTTCGAACCGGCTGTCGCTGGCGCTGGCCGGCGGGTTCTTTCTGCTGACCCTCGTCACCGGTATGGGATTGACGGCGATCGGCATGCATCTGGCAGCCGGTGCGCTGGTGTTGGCGGTGTGCTTCGGCTTCTTCGCCATGGGCTGGATCGGCGGCGGCGACGCCAAGCTGGCGGCGGCGACCGCGTTGTGGTTCGGCTTCGAATACCTGCTCGACTATCTGATTTACGCCTCGCTGTTCGGCGGCGCGCTGACGCTGCTGCTCATTCAATTCCGCCGCCTGCCGCTGCCGGAAGCGCTCGCCCGCCAGGCCTGGATCGCCAAATTGCACGATGCGGATTCCGGCGTCCCCTACGGCATCGCGCTGGCGGCCGCGGCGCTCACCGTCTATCCCAAGACCGGTTGGATGCCCGGTCTTTAACGCCGCAGACGCGGCGGCAATACAATATTAACTCGATTTAGATACCGCTTCTTAACCATACCTTGACCTTTAGCTGTTGAAATCCGGTGCGAGCGGTCGAACAGGCCGCCATGTCGATTACGCGGCCGCCCGGCCGTCCTGTCACGGTGAGAGTGAAGCGTATGAAAGCCGCGCGTCTCGTTGTGTTGACCGTTGCCATCGCCGCCGGCGGCATCGCCGCCATGCTGGCTGGCCGTTCGGAAAAGCCGCCGGAGGTCAAGGTGGCGCCGGCGCCCAAGATCGCCACGGTCGACGTCCTCGTCGCCAAAAACGATATCCCGATGGGCCAGAAGATCTCGCCCGGCGACGTGCGCTGGCAGGAATGGCCGGCCGCCGCGGCGAGCGGAAACTTCATACGCCGCTCCGACCGGCCGACCGCGATCGAAAATCTCGCCGGCACTGTCGCGCGCGCGCCTTTCGTCAACGGCGAGCCGATCCGCGAAGCCAAGCTTGTCAACGCCAAGGGCTCCGGCTTCATGGCCGCGATTCTGCCGACCGGGATGCGCGCCATCGCCACGCAGATTTCGCCGGAAACCGGAGCCGGCGGGTTCATCCTGCCGAACGATCATGTCGACGTTATCCTGACGCGGCGCGACCGCGACGCGGAAAAAACGGCCGGCGCCTCCACCCATACCAGCGAAACGATCCTGACCAACGTGCGCGTTCTGGCGATCGACCAGAACGTACAGGAGAAGGACGGACAGAAGGTCGTGGTCGGCAAGACCGCGACGCTCGAACTCACGCCGCGGCAGACCGAAGTTTTGGCGGTGTCGCAGCAGCTCGGCACACTGTCGCTGGCGCTGCGCAGCATCGTCGATGCGTCGCATGATGCGCCGGAGACCGAAGACGCGCTGGGCGAACGCCGCAACGGCGTGAACGTCGTGCGCTTTGGCGTGAGCACGATGTCGACTGCGAAATGATCGAGTGAGGGAAACGGGGACATGCCGATGACGATGACATTCCGCGCCGCGCTGCTAGTACTCGTGGCCGGCATCGGCCTGACGCTTCCGGCGCCGGTCCAGGCCGCCGACGGGCGCCTGCCCGTACTCAAGGTCGCGGCGAGCGAAACGACGTCGCGTTTCATCCCGCTCGGCATCGGCAAATCGGTCGCCATCGATTTGCCGGCCGACATCAAGGACGTGCTGGTCGCCGACCCCAAGATCGCCAACGCCGTGATCCGCTCGTCGCGCCGCGTCTACATGATCGGTGTCGCCGTCGGGCAGACCAACATCTTCTTCTTCGACGCCGCCGGCAAGCAGATCGCCGGTTTCGACATCGCGGTCACCCGCGATCTCAACGGCGTTCGCGCCGCGCTCAAGCAGGCCATGCCGGATGCCGATATCCACATCGAGGGCGTCGGCGACGGCATCATGCTGTCGGGCACCGCCAACAGCGCCGCCGAATCGCAACAAGCCTTCGATCTCGCCTCCCGCCTGGCCGGTGACGGCACCAAGGTGGTCAATGGCATCAGCGTGCGCGGGCGCGATCAGGTCATGCTCAAGGTGACGGTCGCCGAAGTGCGACGCGACATCATCAAACAACTTGGCATCGATCTGAGCGGAACTTTCAACTACGGCACCGCCGTAGTGAATCTCAACACGCAAAACCCGTTCTCCGCCACCGGCCAGACGCTCAGCAACACCTCGCTCACCGGGCAATTCAACAACGTCACCGCGACGCTGCGCGCGATGGACCGGGCCGGCGTGCTGCGCACGCTGGCCGAACCGAACTTGACCGCCATCTCCGGCGAGACCGCGAGCTTCGTCGCCGGCGGCGAGTTCCCCATCCCCAACGGTCTGTCGTGCGACACCACCAAATCGCCGCCGGTCTGCCAGGCGCAGGTCGATTTCAAGAAGTTCGGCGTCAGCCTGGTGTTCACCCCGGTGGTGCTGTCGGAAGGCCGCATCAGCCTCAAGGTGATGACGGAAGTGTCCGACCTGACCACCGACAATTCCTTGACCCTGGCGGTGCCGGGCTCGAGCCAGACCCTGACGATTCCTTCGATCACCACGCGCCGCGCCGAGACCACGGTCGAGATTCCGTCCGGCGGCTCGCTGGCGCTCGCCGGCATGATCCAGCAGAAGACCAAGCAGCAGATCAACGGCGTGCCCGGCCTGATGCAGTTGCCGGTACTCGGCAGTCTGTTCCGCAGCCGCGACTACATCAACAACCAGACCGAATTGATGGTGCTGGTCACGCCCTACGTCGTGCGCGCGGTGGCGCAAAAGCTGCTGTCGCGGCCCGACGACGGCTTCTCGGACCCGAACGACCAGTCGACCGCGCTGCTCGGACGTCTCAATCGCATTTACGGCGGCGCCATCAAGCCCGAACTGCCGCCCAGCGAATATCACGGCAAGTACGGATTCATTCTCGATTGAGTGGCATGGGGAGACCTCCGATGACTGGATTTCTCGTAACGATCGTCAAACGCCGGAGCGCCGCGGCGCTGCGCGCCTTTGCGGTCGTCGGTCTCGCCGTCTCGCTGGCCGGCTGCTACTCGTCGACGCAGCGGGTGACGGAACAGGCTTATCCCGACGATTACCATCAGCGTCACCCCATCACGCTGAAGGAGCGCGAACACACCGTCGAGGTCTTCGTCGGGCGCAACCGGGGCGGCCTGTCGCCGAGCCAGCGCGCCGACGTGCTCGCGTTCGCGCAGCAATGGAGCCACGAAGCGACCAGCGGGATCATCGTCGATGTTCCGCACAGCCGTCTGATCGACCGCGCCAGCGCCGAGTCGATGCGCGAGGTTCAATCGATCCTGGCCGCGAGCGGCGTGCCGCGCAACGCCATCTATATGCGCCCTTACCAGGCGGTCGACCCGACGCTCGCCAGCATCAAGCTCAACTTCGCCAAACTCGCGGCCGATGCCGGCCCGTGCGGACTATGGCCGCACGATCTTGGCGTCAGCTTCGACCGTACCTACACCGAGAACAGCCCTTATTGGAATCTGGGCTGCGCCAACCAGCGCAATCTTGCCGCCATGGTGGCCAACCCCGCCGATCTGGTGCAGCCGCGCGGCGAGACGCCGCCATATGCGCCGCGGCGTTCCGTGGCGCTCGACAAGTATCGCAAGGGTGAAAATCCTTCCGGCGCCTACGGCCCTGATTACGACAAGGGCAAAGTCAGCGAAATCGGCAAATGATCAAACACGCATCCCAAGCTGTGGTGTCTGACACCGAAGCGGGGCCGGCGGCGAACATCGCCGCCGATGAACACATTGCGCCTGCTCCGCGCGTATCCATTCAGGCTTTCTGTGAGACGGTAGAGACCGCCGCGGCAGTGCAATCCGCCGGCGACGACCGCCGCCTCGGCAAGGCGCATCTGAAAATCCAGATGGGCGGCGTCGCCGCGGCGGCCGAAGCCTATCACTCATCGCCGACGCCGAACGTCATCATTCTCGAATCGGAGCATCACTCCGACGAAATCCTGCACGGACTCGACCAGCTCGCCGAAGTCTGCGACGCCGGCACGCGCGTGATCGTGATCGGCAGCGTCAACGACGTGACGCTTTACCGCGAACTCACGCGACGCGGCGTGAGCGAGTATCTGATCGCGCCGGTCGGCACCATCGACATCGTGCGCGCGGTATGCGGCCTGTTCTCGCATCCCGATGCCAAACCGGTCGGCCGCGTCATCGCGGTGGTCGGCGCCAAGGGCGGCGTCGGCGCTTCGACCGTCGCGCACAATATCGGCTGGGCGATCGCCCGCGATTTGTCGCTCGATTCGGTCGTCACCGATCTCGATCTTGCCTACGGCACCGCGGGCCTCGACTACAATCAGGACCCGCCGCAGGGCATCGCCGACGCGGTGTTCTCGCCCGATCGCGTCGACTCGGCCTTTATCGACCGCCTGCTGTCGAAGTGCACCGACCATCTCAGCCTACTGGCGGCGCCGGCGACGCTGGAGCGCGTCTACGATTTCGGCGCCGACGCCTTCGATCCGATCCTCGACGCCCTGCGCGGCACGATTCCCTGCGTCGTGCTCGACGTGCCGCACGTCTGGTGCGGCTGGACCAAGCGGCTCCTGGTCGGCGCGGACGAAATCCTGGTGGTCGCCGGTCCCGATCTCGCCAACCTGCGCAATGCCAAGAACATGGTCGATCTGCTGCGCGCTGCGCGGCCGAACGACCACCGGCCGTTCTACTGCCTGAATCAGGTCGGCGTGCCGAAGCGGCCGGAAATCACGCCGGCCGATTTCGCCAAGGCGCTGGAAGATCAGCCGCTCGCCGTCATCCCCTTCGACCCGCAGATATTCGGCACTGCCGCCAATAACGGCCAGATGATCGCCGAGGTGTCGTCGAACCACAAAACCGCGGAGATGTTCCGCCAGCTGGCGCAGGCGCTCACCGGCCGCGCCGAGGCGAAGCGCTCGCGCGGCGGCCTGCTGTCGCCGCTCTTGGCCAAGCTGATGAAGCGCTCGAGCTGACCATCTTCGGAGACGTGTAACGTGTTCGGTAGGCGTAGTGGATTGACAGAAGCGCGCGTCGCGGCCTCGGAGCCGGACGTCGCGGTGCCGGCGCAGCCCGGCGCGGTGCCGAAGCCCGCGGCACCCGGCGCGATTGAAACCGGTCGCGCCCCGATCCCCTCGGACGGACTCGGGGCGCCGCTCGTCTCAGGCCCGCCACCGACGCGTGCGCCGACGTCGGTCATCATGCCGGCCGTCGATACCCGTCGCTCGGAAACCTATTACGAAGTCAAAGGCGTGATCTTCGGCGCGCTGATCGAGGCGATCGATCTGGCGCAGCTGGCGCGTCTCGACGCCGATTCGGCGCGCGAGGAAATCCGCGACATCGTCAACGAGATCATCGCGATCAAGAACATCGTGATGTCGATCTCCGAGCAGGAGGAGCTGCTCGACGATATCTGCAACGACGTGCTCGGTTTCGGTCCGCTTGAACCGCTGCTGTCGCGCGACGACATCGCCGACATCATGGTGAACGGCTCTGGCACGGTCTACATCGAAGTCAAGGGCAAGATCCAAAGAACCGGCATCCGCTTCCGCGACAATCAGCAGCTGCTCAATATCTGCCAACGCATTGTCAGTCAGATCGGGCGCCGCGTAGACGAGTCCTCGCCGATCTGCGACGCGCGTTTGCCGGACGGCTCCCGCGTTAACGCCATCGTGCCGCCGCTGGCAATCGACGGGCCGGCGCTCACCATCCGCAAATTCAAGAAGGACAAGCTGACGCTCGATCAGCTGGTCAAGTTCGGCACCATCACCGAACAGGGCGCGGAAATCCTGCGCATCATCGGCCGCAGCCGCGTGAACACCCTGGTCTCCGGCGGCACCGGCTCGGGCAAGACTACGTTGCTCAACTGCTTGACGCAATTCATCGACAACGACGAACGCATCATCACCTGCGAAGACGCCGCCGAATTGCAGCTGCAGCAGCCGCACGTGGTGCGCCTGGAAACGCGGCCGCCGAACCTCGAAGGCGAAGGCCAAGTCACCATGCGCGACCTGGTGCGAAACTGCCTGCGTATGCGCCCTGAGCGCATCATCGTCGGCGAAGTGCGCGGACCCGAGGCGTTCGACCTGTTGCAGGCCATGAACACCGGTCATGACGGCTCGATGGGCACCCTGCACGCCAACAATCCGCGCGAAGCATTGTCGCGCCTTGAATCGATGATCACCATGGGCGGCTTCTCGCTGCCCTCGCGCACCATCCGCGAGATGATCACGGCCTCCGTCGACGTGGTGATTCAGGCCGCCCGCCTGCGCGACGGCTCGCGCAGGATCACCCACATCACCGAAGTGATGGGCATGGAAGGCGACGTCGTCATCACCCAGGACCTGTTCGTCTTCGAGATGACCGGCGAGGACGCCAATGGCAATATCCTTGGCCGCCACCGCTCGACCGGCATCGGCCGCCCGCGGTTCTGGGATCGCGCCCGCTACTATGGCGAGGAGCAACGTCTGGCCGCCGCGCTCGACGCCGCGGAAGCGGTCAGCGGCGCAGGACGATCCTAGGCCGGGGGCAGCATGCAACCAATCGCCCTGTTCTTCCTCGCATCGGTCGCGGTCGGCGGCATCGCCTGGGTGTTCATCTATCCGCTCCTGTCCGGCGAGCGCAAAGCCGAGCAGCGCATGGCCAATGTGGCGCGCGCCGAACCCGCCGCGCGCGTCACCCGCGGGCAACAGAAATCCCGCCGCGACGTCATCGAGACGACACTCAAGGAATTCGAGGAACGCCACAAGAAGAGCAAGAGCATCCCGCTTCTGGTGCGGATTTCGCAGTCCGGCCTCACCTGGTCGAAACGGCAGTTCTTCATGGTGTCGGGCGCGCTCGGGATCGGTTTTGCCGTGATCGGCGAGCTCACCGGCAGCGGCCTGTTGGTCACCGCCTTGTTGGCGCTGGCCGGCGGGTTCGGCCTGCCGCGCTGGATGCTGTCCTACCTGAAGAAGCGACGCGAAGGGAAATTTCTCGAGGCTTTCCCCGACGCGGTCGACATCATCGTGCGCGGCGTCAAGGCCGGCCTGCCGCTGCTCGACTGCATGAAAATGATCACGCTGGAGGCGCAGGAGCCGGTGAAATCCGAATTCCGCGCCATCGTCGAAACCCAGGCCATCGGCATGCCGTTGGGCGAGGCCTGCGGCAAGCTTTACGAGCACATGCCGGTGCCGGAAGCCAACTTCTTCGGCATCGTCATCGCGATTCAGCAGCGCGCAGGCGGCAACCTCGCGGAAGCGCTCGGCAACCTGTCGCGCGTCTTGCGCGACCGCAAGAAGATGAAGGCCAAGATCACGGCCATGTCGCAGGAAGCGAAGGCCTCGGCCGCCATCATCGGGGCCCTGCCGGTCGCCGTGATGACGCTCGTCTACATCACCAGCCCGCAATACATCTCGCTGCTTTGGACAGAACCGCTTGGCCGCCTGATGCTGGCGGCGTCCGTGGTCTGGATGTCATTGGGAATCATGGTGATGAAGAAGATGATCAACTTCGATTTCTAGAGTTGCGCGCGGCGAAATAGGGTAGCGATGCTGGAAATTCTGATCGATTCGATCAACACCAAGACGCTGACGATGCTGTTCGCGGCCATCGCGGCGGTCGCCACCGTCTTGACCTTGGCGATGCCGTTGGTGTTCGCAGACCCTCTCGGCAAGCGCATGAAGGCGGTCGCGCTCGAACGCGAGAAGATCCGTGCGCGCGAACGCGAGCGCTTGGCGCAGGCGCAGCAGAAGGTCAATCTGCGCCCCTCGGCCAAGCAGTCGATCCAGGCGATCGTCGACCGCTTCAACCTGAAGAAATGGGTTGGCCAGGAGGAGGCGCGGCTCAAACTGGTGCAGGCCGGTTATCGCGGCCAGGCGCCCTACATCACCTACCTGTTCTTCCGCATGGTGACGCCGGCGGCCACCGCTTTGTTCGCGGCGCTTTATCTTTTCGTTATCCTCGATTTCAACCAGCCGGCGCTGGTCAAGCTCGGCATATGCATCGCCGCCGCCTATGCCGGCATGCATCTGCCGCTGATGTTTCTCAAGAATCTCATCGCGCGGCGCCAGCTTTCGATCAAACGCGCTTTCCCCGACACGCTCGACCTGCTGCTGATCTGCGTGGAATCCGGCATGTCGATCGAGGCTGCGTTCAAGAAAGTGAGCGACGAAGTCGGTACGCAGTCGGTGGCGCTCGCCGAAGAACTCACGCTCACCACCGCCGAATTGTCCTACCTGCCGGACCGCCGTCAGGCCTACGAGAACCTTGCCAAGCGCACCGATCTCGAAGGCGTGAAATCGGTCTGCATGGCGTTGCAGCAGGCCGAGCGTTACGGCACGCCGCTCGCCAACATGCTGCGCGTGATGGCGCAGGAAAACCGCGACATGCGCATGTCGGAAGCCGAGAAGAAGGCCGCCGGCCTGCCGCCGAAGCTGACCGTGCCGATGATTCTGTTCTTTCTGCCGGTGCTGTTCATCGTCATTCTCGGCCCGGCGGCGATCAAGGTCATGGCGCTGCACTGACGCCCCGCACGCGCGCGGCGATCGCGCCACCGAAAATTGGAAGGTCGATCAGGTCCCGGCGTCGGGGCCGGGCATCAACGTCCGGCCGCCCTTCTTGGCCCACTGGCTGCGCTGCGCCAGCATCTGCTTGAGGTAGGCGACGTTGGCGGCGGCTTCGGCCGGCGGCAGATCGGCGCGGGCGATCTGTTCGGCTTGGGCGAAGCGGCCTTGCAGACCGACCACCAGCGCCAAGTTCTGCCGTACCTTCGGTGCCGCATCCGGCCGCGCCATGGCCTGGCGCAAGGTGGCTTCCGCGCGCGGCAGATCCTTGGTCAGTGCGTAGGACAGGCCGAGATTGGACAAGATCGACGGCTCGCCCGGCACGATGCGCAACGCGGCGGTGTAATGCTGTTGCGCCTCGGCGTGCCGGCCGAGCTGATCGAGCACCGCACCCTGCGCGTTGAGGATGCGCCAATCGGGATTATCCGGCGTGTGCGCGCGGCCGAGCACGTCGAGCGCCTGGTTGTAGTCGCCGACGGCGGCGAGCGCCCGGCCATATTCGCCGAGCAGCGGCATGCTGTGCGGATTGCGGATGGTCGCCTGCTGCAGCACGGCAACGGCCTGAGCATTCTGGTCGGTCGCGCGCAGCGCCCGGGCATAGGCGATGGCGGCGTTGGCGTCGCCGGGATTTTCGCGGTAGTGGGCGCCCCAGATCTCGGCCGAGCGCCGCCATTCGGCGTCGGTGCGCGGCGCCTGGGGAGCAGTGACCGATCCGGTGATGAGATCGTCGCCGGTGGTCTTGCAGCCGCCGAGCGACACTGCCAGCACTGCGGCAAAGGCGGCGGAGGCGAAAAGGCGGGCGGCGAGAACCGGTTTTGCGGGCATCGATATCCGGGCCTTCGGCGGCATCCCCCAGCAATAAAACGTTAACCCTAACGAGTGGTTAACTTGTATTCTGGCGCCACCCGACAGGCGTAAGATCGCAGCATGGACCCGACCCTCACCTCCGAACAATTGGCGCTGCAGGCGCGCGCCCGCGACTTCGCGCAAAACGTGGTGCGGCCGAGGGCCGCAGCCATCGACCGCGACGAGCAATACCCCTGGGACATCGTCAAGGCGCTGTGCGATGCCGGGTTCGTCGGCATGACCATACCGGCGGCGCTCGGCGGCCAGGGCCGCTCCTTCCTCGACGCCGTGCTGACGATCGAGGAGATGGCGAAGGCCTGCACCGTCACCGCCCGCATCGTCGTCGAGACCAATATGGGCGCGCTCTCGACCGTGATGGCTTATGGCAGCGAGGCGCAAAAGCGGTTGGCGTCGCAGCTGGTGCTCGCAGGCGACAAGCCGGCGATCTGCATCACCGAACCGGACGCCGGCAGCGATGCGATGGCAATGACCACGCGCGCCGACCGCCGTGGCGACGGTTACATCATCAACGGCAAGAAGCACTGGATCACCGGTGCCGGCGTGTCGAAGCTCCACCTGATCTTCGCCCGCGTATTCGACGAACGCGGTCAGGAGCTCGGCATTGGCGGCTTCCTCGCAGTACGCGATGGGTCCCCCGGCCTGCGCGTAACGCGGCGCGAGCAAACGATGGGCCTGCGCGGCATGCCGGAGGGGGAGTTGACCTTCGAGAATCTCGAGGTGCCGGCCGACATGGCCGTGCTGCCGCCCTCCGGTTTCCGCCGCGGCTTCGCCGACCTGATGAATGCCTACAACAGCCAGCGGATCGGCGCCGGTACCGTGGCGATGGGCATCGCCGCGGGCGCGCTCGACCTCGCGCTGGACTGGACGAGGACGCGCGAGCAATTCGGCCGCAAGATCGGCGAATTCCAGGGCCTGCAATGGATGCTGGCCGACATGCAGACACAACTCACCGCCGCCCGCCTGATGCTCTACGCCGCCGCACGCTCGCGCGGGCCGAACGACAGCGCCTTTCCCGACCCGATGCTGGCGGCGCAGGCGAAAATCTTCGCTTCCGAAAGCGCCATCAAAATTGTCAACGACGCGCTGCAGTTTTTCGGCGCGCGCGGCTATTCGCGCGAACTGCCGTTGGAGCGCATGGCGCGCGACGTCCGCATGTTCACCATCGGCGGCGGCACAGCGCAAGTCTTGCGGACGCTGGTCGCGTCGAAAATGCTGGGCTGGAAGCTGCCGCAGACGCGCGACGGCTACGTGCCAAAACCCTCGATGCGCGACGCCGCGGAGTAGCCATGCATCCGATTTTCGCGACCGCCGGCGAGCCGGCCATCCCGATTTTGTTCGTCAACGCCGCAACGTTTGAAGCGACGGTCACCAACATCGACGACCGCGAGCAGGTCTATGTCCGCGCCACCGGCTATGAACCGAAGGCCGGGCGGCATCTGGTGGTGCCGAAAGCGGACGGCACGCTGGCCGGCGTGCTGTTCGGCATCGAGGCGGCGGATGAGCCGGTGAAAGACCCGTTCCGGCCCGGCGCGCTCGTCGGGCTGCTGCCGCCGGGCACCTATCGCTTCGCCAATGCGCCACACGACGCGCGGTTGGCGGCTTTGGCCTTTGCGCTCGGCGCCTATCAGTTCACGCGCTACCGCAAGGCCGATGCGCGCAAAGTGCGTCTCGTCGTGCCCGACGGCGTCGACGGCGAAGATCTGACCTGCATCGTCGAAGGCGTGACGCTGGCGCGCGATCTCATCAACACGCCGTCCAACGACATGGGCCCGGCCGAATTGGAGCACGCGGCCCGAATGCTCGCCAAGCGGTTCGCGGCCAAGATCGAGGTGACCACGGGAGAGATGCTGGCCCGGCACTTCCCTCTGGTCGCCGCGGTCGGCGGCGGTTCGGCGCGCACGCCGCGGCTGATCGACATGACCTGGGGCAACGAAAGCGCGCCCAAGATCACGCTGGTCGGCAAGGGCGTGTGTTTCGACACCGGCGGTCTCGACATCAAGAACGACGCCGGCATGCTCAACATGAAGAAGGACATGGCCGGCGGCGCCACGGCGCTCGGGCTCGCGCACATGATCATGGCGCGCAAGCTTAAAGTTCGGTTGCGCGTCATCATCCCCGCGGTGGAGAATTCGATCTCCGGCACCAGCTTCCGCCCGCGTGATATCTTCACCTCGCGCAAGGGCATCACCGTCGAGATCGGCAATACCGACGCTGAGGGGCGGCTGATTCTGGCCGACGCGCTGGCGCTCGCCGACGAGGACAAGCCGGTGCTGGTTGTCGATTTCGCCACGCTGACGGGCGCAGCGCGAGTCGCGCTCGGGCCCGACGTGCCGGCCGCATTCACCGACGACGACGCACTCGCCGAAGAGATTGCGCGCTTTGCCGCCGCCGAGAACGATCCGCTTTGGCGCATGCCGCTGTGGAAGCCCTACGAGACCATGCTCGATTCAAAGGTGGCCGACACCAACAATGTGTCGACCGGGGGCCAGGGCGGCGCCATTACCGCGGCGTTGTTTCTGCGCAAGTTCATCGCCGCGAAATCCTGGCTGCATCTCGACATCTTCGCTTGGTCGCCGACGGCCAAGCCCGGCCGCCCGGAGGGCGCCGAGCTGCAGACCGCGCGCGCGCTCTACGCGATGCTGTGTGCGCGTTATTCCTGATGGTCGCGCTCGACCCCCGCGTCAACCCATTCCGCCCCGAGATCGCGGCGATCCATCTCAAGGGCCAAGTCGAGGCTGCGCGCTTCGCCGAAGGCGTGCGGCACGAAATCGTCGAGCCGATCGCGGCGCTGCGGCGCACAGCGTCGCACGAGGCGCGACTCGACACCCAGGCGTTGCTTGGCGAAACCGTCGTCGTCTACGACACGACCCACGAAGGCTGGGCCTGGGGCCAGCTTGAGGCCGACGGCTATGTCGGTTGGCTGTCGATGAACGCGCTCGGCCCGCCGGGTCCCGCGATAACGCACAAGGTGTCGGTGCCGCGCACGCTTGCGTTCCCGGGGCCCGACATCAAGCTCGCGCCGGCGGCGTCGCTGCCGATGGGCGCACGCGTCGCAATCGGACGGCAGGACGAACGCTTCGCGGTCGCGGCGAACGGCTGGCATCTGCCGGCCGGACATCTCACGCCGCTCAAGACGCGGCAGCCGGATTTCGTCGCCGTCGCCGAGGAATTGCTGCATGCACCTTATCTGTGGGGCGGCAAGACGTCGCTTGGCGTCGATTGCTCCGGTCTGGTGCAGGTGGCGCTGCAGGCCGCCGGCGTCGCCTGCCCGCGCGACAGCGATATGCAGGAAACGGCGCTCGGCAAATCGTCCTCGCTCGGCGAATTGCGCCGCGGCGATCTGGTGTTCTGGAAGGGCCACGTCGCCATCGCGCGCGACGGCGAAACACTGATCCACGCCAACGCCAATGCCATGGCGGTCGCCATCGAACCGGCGGCTGCGGCCATCGCCCGCATCAAAGCGGCGGGCAGCACCATCACCAGCATAAAGCGGATCTAGCGCCCCGCGCCGAGCAGTTCGCGCAAGCGCGCGCGATTGAGCGCCAGCCACAGCAGCCCGACGACCAGCGGGCCGTTGTGCATTTCGCCATCGTTGAGCGCCGCGAGCGCGGCGTCGATCGGCACGCGCATCACGCTGATATATTCGCCCTCGGTCGGATGCGTTTGCTCCGGCACGCGCGAAGCATCGACGGCGGCAACAAAAAACGTCACCTCTTCGTCGGTCAGTCCCGGCGTCGGCAAATAGCTGAACAGTTCGACCAGCGCCGACGGCGCGACACCGATTTCCTCCAGGCACTCGCGCCGCGCGGTTTCCTTGAGCTGTTCGCCCGCTTCGACGCGGCCGGCCACGATCTCGACCATTTCGCCTTTGCCGTTGGCGAGATGCGCCGCCGGCCTGAACTGACGGATCATGACGATCTCGCCGCGTTCGACATCGACCGGCAGCAGGGCAACGACCTTGCCGGCGCGCACAACATCGCGCGTTTGCGTGCCGGCCGGCAGGCGCACGCGGAAACGCTGGTAGTCGAAAAATCCCTGGGCCGGCCTTTCCGGCGCCGAGAATTCGGCTGGCGCAGCGCGGTCAACGAGGCCGGGTCCGTCCATCGCTCAGCACACCACCTTGCCGCAGGTACGCACCGCGTTGATGACGGTCTGCAGCGGCTTCAGCCCCGGATGACCGATGATGGCGACGCCATCGATGACATAGGCCGGCGTCACCGCGAGGCCCGCCTCGCCGCCGAAGGTCGCGGTCTTGCGCAGGATGTCGAGCGTTTCTTCGGTATTGGCGGCGGCGGCGAGCTTCTGTTGGTCGAGACCCATGTCGTTGGCTGCCGCCAGCACCTTGGGCGCATCGATCGTGCCGCGATTGGCATAGATACGGCGGTGGAATTCGAGATATTGCTCGGGCGACAATTGCCTGGCCGCAGCGATTTCGATCATGGCGCCGCGCACCGACGCGATAGAGAGTACGGCATAGGGCACGAACACGAGCTTGAGCTTCTTGTCCGCGCGCACCAAATCATCGATATCCGCCGCGGCCTCGCGGCAATACGGACAATTGAGATCGTAGAACTGGAACAGTGTCACGTCGCCTTGCAGATTGCCGACCGGGACTTTGCCGGCAAGCTTGTCGAGCCGCGCCGTGAGTGGCGGCGCCAGATCGAAGTTTGCGATGGTGTCGCCGTCATAGGCCTTGATCGGATATTTGGCCGGCGGCATTTGCGCCAGGGACGCCGTTGCAGCGAGGCAGAGCGAAAGCGCAACGCCGATCGTATTTCGTTTGTTCATTGCGCCACGATGCCTTCCGGCGCGGTTTCCAGATTGAAAGCGGCGGCAAACAGCGCGCGCGTATAGTCGCTCTTCGGCGCCTTGAACAATTCGGCGGCAGCTCCCTCTTCCATTACCTTGCCGTTGCGCATCACCAGCAGTCGGCTCGCCAGCGCTGCGACGACGCGCAGGTCGTGCGAAATGAACATGTAGGTGAGGTCGCGCTTCTTCTGCAAATCGCGCAATAAATCGACCATCTGCGATTGGATCAGCATATCCAGCGCGCTGGTCGGCTCGTCGAGCACGATGAAAGTTGGCTCCAGCACCAGTGCGCGCGCCAGCGCGATGCGCTGGCGTTGGCCGCCGGAATATTCATGCGGATAACGGAAGCGCGCGACCGGATCGAGCCCGACGTCCTTGAGCGCGTCGATGACGCGGCGTTCGCGTTCGGGGGTCGTCAGCTTCGGCTGATGCACCCAAAGGCCTTCCTCGATGATGTCGGACACCGGCATGCGCGGACTGAGCGAGCCGTACGGATCCTGAAACACGATCTGCATGTCGCGGCGATAGGGCCGCATCTGCTTGAACTTGAGGCCCTGGATGCTGTGCCCCATGAACACGACCGGGCCCTGCGAGGAGATCAATCGCAAAATGGCCAAGCCCAGCGTCGTCTTGCCTGAACCCGACTCGCCGACGACACCGAGCGTCTCGCCTTTGCGGATTTCGACGCTGACGCCGTCGACCGCCTTGATGTGGCCAACGACCTTGCGCAGCACGCCGCGCTTGATCGGGAACCAGACCTTGAGATCGTCGGTCTGCACGACGACCGGCGCCTGAGGCTGCGGCGGCGCCGGGTCTGGCTTCGGCTCGGCGGCGAGCAGCGCGCGTGTATAGGGGTGTTCCGGCGCAGTGAAGACGCGCTCGACCGGTCCCTGTTCGACGATCTTGCCGTTGTGCATCACGCAGACTCGATCGGCGAGTTTGCGCACGATGCCGAGATCGTGGGTGATGAACAACATCGACATGCCGAGGCGCGTTTGGATGTCCTTGAGCAGCTTGAGAATTTGCGCCTGGACGGTGACGTCGAGTGCGGTGGTCGGTTCGTCGGCGATCAAAAGGTCCGGCTCGTTTGCGAGCGCCATGGCGATCATCACGCGCTGGCGCTGGCCGCCGGAAAGCTGATGCGGATAGCTCGCGAGCCGGCCTTCGGGATCGGGGATGCCGACCTGGCTGAGCAATTCGACGATGCGCGCCCTCGCTTTCTCGCCGGCAAGACCCTGATGGATCAGCAGAATCTCCCGTATCTGCTTCTCGATCGTGTGCAGCGGATTGAGCGACGTCATCGGCTCCTGGAAGATGATGGTGATGTCGTTGCCGCGCACGTGACGAATTTCATTTTCGGACATGGCCAAAAACTCGCGGCCCTTGAATACGACCGAACCGGTCGGGTGGTGCGCGGCCGGATAAGGCAACAGCTTCATCACCGACAGTGCGGTGACCGACTTGCCGGAGCCAGACTCGCCCACCAGCGCCACCGTCTCGCCCTTGCCGATGTCGAACGATACGCGATCGACCGCCAGCACTTCGCGCTCGCCGTGCCCGAACGCGACGGAGAGATCTTGGATCGACAAAAGTCTTTCGCCCGTGCCGGTCATCGGAATGTCTTTCGTGGATCGAAGGCGTCGCGCACCGCCTCGCCGATGAAGATCAACAGCGACAACATGATGGCGATGGAGAAAAAGCCGGTGAGGCCGAGCCAGGGCGCCTGCACGTTGGCTTTGCCTTGGCTGAGCAATTCGCCGAGCGACGCCGAGCCGGGCGGCAGACCGAAGCCGAGGAAATCGAGCGCGGTCAGAGTCATCACCGACGATGACACGATGAACGGCAGGAACGTCATGGTCGCAACCATGGCGTTCGGCAACAGGTGGCGGAAGATGATCACCGCGTTCGAAACGCCGAGCGCCCGCGCCGCCTGGATATATTCGAAATTGCGTCCGCGCAGGAATTCCGCACGCACCAGGCCCACCAGTCGCACCCAGGAGAACAGCAGCAAGATGCCGAGCAGCACGAAAAAGCCGGGCACCAGCACTGATGAAATGATCAGCAGCAGATAAAGCTCGGGGATCGACGTCCAGATTTCGATGAAGCGCTGAAACAACAGATCGGTCCAGCCGCCGAAATAGCCCTGCACCGCACCGGCGGCAATGCCGATGACCGACGACACGATGGTCAGGCACAGCCCGAACAGCACCGAGATGCGGAAGCCGTAGATCAGGCGCGCTAACACATCGCGGCCGCCGTCGTCGGTGCCGAGCCAGTTGTATTCGAGATCGCCGCACTTCGCGAAGCCGTGGCTGGCGGCAAATTCGCAGTCCTTCTGCGTCAGCAGCCAGGTCGGTTTTGACGGAAACGGTGACGGCGGCTTGCTCATCTGCGTGTCGTAGGAAAAGCGAACCGGCGGCCACAGCACCGTGCCGCCCTCTTTCTTGATCAGGCCCATCAGGTAGTCGTCGCGGTAATCGGCCGCGGTGCCGAACAGGTTCGGATCCTTGTTCTTGGCGAAAGCCGTGTCAGGATAGGTCACGACCGCCGGGAAATACCAATGGCCGTTGACATGGATAAAGATCGGCCTGTCGTTGGCGATGAATTCAGCGAACAGCGAAATGAAGAACAGCACCAGGAAAATCCACAACGACCAGTAGCCGCGCCGGTTCTGCTTGAAATTTTCCCAGCGCCGACGGTTCAGTGGCGACAAGGTGAAACGCGAAATCCACGGTTGCAGGCTGCCGGCCGGCGTGCCCACCGCGCTTTCCGAAAATGTCTCGCGCGCCTTGGCGTCCATCACACTTCCCGCGTCTCGAAATCGATACGCGGATCGACCCAAGTGTAGGTCAGGTCCGAGATCAGGTTCACGACCACGCCAATGAGCGAGAAGATGTAGAGCGTGGCGAATACCACCGGATAGTCGCGGTGCAGCACGCTCTCGAAGCCGAGCTGGCCGAGCCCGTCGAGCGAGAAGATGGTCTCGATCAACAGCGAGCCGGCGAAGAATGCGCTCACGAAGGCGCCGGGGAAGCCGGCGATTACGATCAGCATGGCGTTGCGGAAGACGTGGCCGTAGAGCACCTGATTGCTGGTGCAACCCTTGGCGCGGGCGGTGAGCACGTATTGCTTGCGGATTTCCTCAAGGAACGAGTTTTTGGTCAGCATCGTCATCGTGGCGAAGGCCGACAGTACCATCGAAACGATCGGCAGCGTCAGGTGCCAGAAATAGTCGCCGATCTTAGCGTACCACGGCAGCTGCCAGAAATTCTCCGACACCAGCCCGCGCAGCGGAAACCAGTCGAAGAACGAGCCGCCGGCGAACAGGATGATCAGCAGGATCGCGAACAGAAAGCCCGGGATGGCGTAGCCGATGACGATCACCGTCGACGTCCAGACGTCGAAATGCGAACCCGACTCCACCGCTTTGCGCACACCGAGAGGAATCGAGATCAGATAGGTGAGCAGCGTCAGCCAGATGCCGAGCGAGATCGAAACCGGCAACTTCTCCTTGATCAACTGGATCACGCTCACGTCGCGGAAATAACTCTGGCCGAAATCGAAACGGATATAGTCCCACAACATCATGCCGAATCGTTCGTAGGCCGGCTTGTCAAAGCCGAACTGCTTTTCCAGCTTCTTGATGAACTCCGGGTCGAGCCCCTGCGCGCCGCGATATTTCGACGTGACCGCGTCGACGCCGGAGCCGCCCTGCGGCATGCCGCGGTTGCCGAAGTCGCCGCCCGGCGAGCCGGAGATGCGCGAGGTCGCGCCGGTGTCGGCCCCGGTGAGCCGGGCGATGACCTGTTCGACCGGCCCGCCTGGCGCGAATTGCACTACGACGAAAGCCACCAGCATGATGCCGAACATGGTCGGGATCATGAACAGGATACGGCGGATGATGTAGGCGGTCATGAAGAGCCTGTTAGCGTGTTATCGTCGATCCGTCACCCTGACGCGCATCGGAGGCGCGCTTTGAAGGACGCGTTTCATCCCTTTTGGTCCGGCTTCGTCGCCTTGTCCTTGTCGTACCACCAGGTTTCGGGGATGCCCCGGAAATAACGCGGTCGTGTCGCGGGCCAGTTGAACACGTCCCAATAGGCGATCCGGTGCGCCGGCAGATACCAGTGCGGGATCCAGTAGCGGCCCGAGCGGAAGACGCGATCAAGCGCGCGGCAGGCAACGGTGAGTTCCTCGCGCGTGTTGGCGGCGATGATGTGGCCGATCATCGCATCGATCGCCGGATCGGCGATGCCGGCGTGATTCTGCGAACCTTTGATCGATGCCGCCTGCGAAGACAAATAGGTGCGCAGCGAATCGCCGGGGGTCGAGGAAAAGCTCAAGCGGTCGACCGTGATGTCGAAATCGAAGTCATCGACGCGCTTGCGGTACTGCACCGGATCGACGATGCGCAGGCTGGCCTGGATGCCGAGCGTACTCAGATTCTTGATGAACGGCAGATGATGCGGCTGCAGGCCAGGCTCGTCGTCGAGGAATTCGATGGTGATCGGCTCGCCGTTCGGCAGCACCCGCCGCCCGTTGACGACGGGGTAGCCGGCATCGGCAAGCAGCTGCGCGGCGCGGCGCAGCAGACGGAGATCGTGGCCGCTGCCGTCGCTCACCGGCGGCACATAGGGCTCGCCGAACACCTCATCGGGCACCTTGCCGCGGAACGGCTCGAGCAGCGCGAGTTCCGCCGCATCCGGCTTGCCGGACGCCATCAGCGGCGAATTCGGGAACAGCGACACCGTGCGCTGGTAGGCGCCGTACATAATATTTTTGTTGGTGTATTCGAAGTCGAAAGCGTCAATTAGAGCTTCGCGCAGACGGCGATCCTTGAATTTCTCGCGCCGGGTGTTGATGAACCAGCCCTGCGCGCCCGACAATGTTGCGTCCGGTATCTGATCGCGCTTGACGCGGCCGTCCTTGAAGGCGGGAAAATCGTAGCGCGTCGCCCAAGTGCGCGAGGTGAACTCCTCGCGAAACAGATAATTCTTGGCGGTAAAGCCGACGAAGCCAACCTCGCGGTCGCGATAATATTCATAGCGGATGACGTCAAAATTGCTTTGCCCGCGCGCCACCGGCAGGTCGGCGCCCCACCAGTCCTTCACCCGCTCGAACTCGATGAAATGCCCGGCGTCGAAGCGGCCGACTTTGTAGGGACCGCTGCCGAGCGGCGGCTCCAACGTCGACTGGTCGAACGGCCGCTTGGAATAATAGGCCTGGGAGAAGATCGGCAAGCCGGCGACAAACAGCGGCACGTCGCGCGCCCGTTTTTCGGCGAAGCGCGCAACGACAGTACGATCGTCGACCGCCTCGGCGCCGCGGAAGTCGCGCAGTTGCTGGGAAATGATTGGATGGCCCTTGTCCTTCAGCGTCGTCAGCGACCACACGACGTCATGCACGGTGAGCGGCGTGCCGTCGTGGAATCTGGCTTCGCCGCGCAACGTGAAACGGTAGGTCAGGCCGTTATCCGAAACCCGCACGCTCTTGGCGGCGAGCCCGTACATCGCATCCGGCTCGTCACCCGAACGCGCCATTAGCGAGGCGAAGGTGAAGTCCATGCCGAAGGCACCCTCGCCCTTCAAAATGTAGGCATTGAGCGAATCGAAGGTGAGGAACGAGCCGTTGTAGCCGCGGCTCGACACCGCTTCCGAATAGACGCCGCCCTTGGGCGCATCCGGGTTGACGTATTTGAAATGCGGGAAGTCCGCCGGATAGGCGAGATCGCCGAAGGCGGACATGCCGTGGCGCTCGGGGTCCTGAGCGGCGGCGGGCGCGAGTTTCGCGGCGGCGAGTGCGCCCGCTGAAAGCAGCAAGGCGTGACGGCGCGAGATCAAGACCGCCGCGGCACCTTAGCCGCCTTCTCCGCATCCCACCACCAGACGGTGGGGAATGCCGAACGCCCGTATTTCGGCATGTTCTGTGGCTGGCCAAAGCGATCCCAGCGCGCCGTGCGCGTGAAGGGATAGGTCCACTGCGGCACAACGTAGAAATTCCACAACAGGACGCGGTCGAGCGCGTGCGTCGCCGCCACCAGCTCTTCGCGGCTTTTCGCATAGATGACGCGCTGGATCAGTACGTCAACCGCCGGGTTCTTGATGCCGACGATGTTGCGCGAGCCGGGAATATCGGCGGTCTGCGATCCCCAGAAGTCGCGCTGCTCGTTGCCGGGCGACAGCGACTCACCCCATGACGCGATGACGATGTCGAATTCCCATTGCCGCAGACGATTTTCGTACTGCGCGCTGTCGACGGTGCGCACCGACACGGTGATGCCGAGTCGCTCCAGCGAGGGCTTGTAGAACAGCATCACCCGCTCGAACGAGGGATCGTCAACCAGGAGTTCGACCGCCAGGCTTTCCTTGGTCTTGGCATTGACCAGCTTGGTGTTCTGCACCTCGTAGCCGGCCTCGCGCAGAAGCTTCAGGCCTTCGCGCAGGTTGTTGCGCACTTTGTCCGGCGAGCCACCGACCGGATTCGAATAGGCTTGCGTGAACACCTCAGGCGGCACCTTGTCCTTCACGCCCTGCAAGATCTCCAGCTCCAGACCCTGCGGCAGACCCGAGCACGCGAGCTCCGTTCCCGAGAAGTAGCTGTCGATGCGCTTGTATTGTCCGAAGAAGATCTGCCTATTCATCTCTTCGAAGTCGAAGGCAAAGTTGAAGGCGCGGCGCAGGCGCGGATCCTGGAATTTCGGCCGGCGAATATTGAAGGCAAAGGCCTGCATGACGCCGACATTGCGGATCGGAAATTCCTCCTTGACGACTTTCTTGTCGCGCACCGCCGGAAAATCGTAGGCCGTCGCCCAATTCTTGGCGCTGTTCTCGGTGCGCCAATCGACCTGGTCGCCCTTGAACGCCTCAAGCGCCACGGTGGAATCGCGATAATATTCGTAGCGGATCTGTTCGAAATTGTTGGTGCCGATGTTGACGTTGAGGCCCTTGCCCCAATAGTCGGCGACCTTTTCGTAGACGATGGTGCGGCCGGCCGAGAACTCCTTGATGCGGTACGGACCCGAGCCGAGCGGCGGCTCGAGCGTCGTTTGCGTCACGTCGCGCTTCTTGGCGGATTTGTCGGTACCTTCCCACCAATGCTTGGGCAAGACTTGCAGCTGACCGACGATCTGCGGCAGCTCGCGATTGCCCGGCCCGTCGAATGTGAAAGTAATCTCGCGCTCGGCGGTCTTTTCCGCCTTGGTCACGTGCCGGTAATAGGCGGCAAGCTGCGGGCTGTTCTTTTTGAAAGTGTCGAACGAGAAGATCACGTCTTCCGCGGTGACCGGCTTACCGTCCTGCCAGCGTGCGTTGGCGCGCAGCCGATAGGTTACCGAACTGCGATCGTCGGGAAAGCTGACGGCTTCCGCCAACAGACCGTATTCGGTGGAAACTTCATCGAGCGCAGGCGTCGACAAGGATTCGCTGATCAGTTCGAGACCGCTGGCCAGGCTGCCCTTCACTACTGCCACGACGGCGTTGAAATTGTCGAAGGTGCCGAACGCAATCTGGCGGACGGCACCTCCCTGCGGCGCGGAGGGATTGACGTAGTCGAAATGCGGGAAGCCGACCGGATAGTGCGGCTCGCCGAACAGCGAAAGTCCGTGTTTCCATTGCCGCGACGTTTGGCTTGCCTGCGCCGCGGCGGACCGCACCAGCGCTTGGGCGCCGAGCCCGCCCAAAGCCGGCGCGGCGAATGCGGCCGCGGTGCTGCGCAGAATGGTACGGCGAGTCAATTTCATCGGCCAAGCTCCCGCGCGGCACACGCGCCCTTGTCTGCCATTGCGGGCGATTATGTCGGTTTTTCGATTTGCCACCAGCGGCCGATCGTCTCTTTAACGCATGAAAACGGCCGGGTTTTGCCCGGCCGTATCACAATCACGCGAAGTCTGGCGTCACTTCGCCGCCGGCTTGGGCGCCTCGGCAGGCTTTGCCGCTGCGCCTCCGGCGGCCAGGGGAGCCGCTTCCGCCGCCGTCGGCAGCGGGACGGGATTGTCGGACAGCGTGTGCAGGTAATCGATGACGTCGGCGCGCTGCTGGTCGTTCTTGATGCCGGCGAATGTCATGGCCGTGCCGGAAATATAACCGCGCGGATCGGTGAGGAACTTGTCGAGCTCTTCAAAGGTCCATTTGCCGCCCTTCCCCTTCATCGCCGCGGAGAAGTTGAAGCCGTTACGGTCCTTGCCGCGTTCGTCGTCGACGATATTCCAGAGATTGGGTCCGACGCGGTTCGGACCGCCTTTTTCGAAGGTATGGCAGGCTTGGCACTGCTTCGCGGTCGCCTGGCCTTTTTCGATCGAGGCCTTGGCCAAGCGCACGGCGATCGGCGCCACCTGCGGCGCGGCCTCTTTCTTTTCCCCGCCTTCAGGGCTCTTGACCGCGATGGCGTAGCCCGGCTTGGCCGGCTTCGTCGGCGCGAAAATCGCATTAGCCCCGATGTTGAGCGCAAGCAGAACGAGGCAGGTGCCGAGGATGGCGCCCAGAATTTTGTTGAGTTCGAAGGAATTCATCGAAAAAGGGCTCCCGAAGGGGCGCAGGCCGGCAGTGGACGGATGGTCCGCCGAGCGGTTGGCGGCGGCGGACAGATACCGTTTTGCCTCCGCTCTGGCAACCCGTATAAGCGCCGCGGTCCACGCGACATTCGTTCAGGGCGCCCACAGCAATGACCGATACCATCGTCCTGATCCCGGCCCGCATGGCCTCGACCCGGCTGCCCGGCAAGCCGCTGGCCGATATCGCCGGGCTGCCAATGATCGTGCACGTGCTGCGCCGCGCGCAGGCGGCCAAGATCGGCGAAGCGGTGGTGGCGACCGATTCGGAGGCGGTGCAGGCGGCGGTGGAAAAATCGGGCGGCCGCGCCATCATGACGCGGAGCGACCACGTCTCCGGCTCGGACCGCATCTACGAGGCGCTGGAAGCACTCGATCCCGAGCATCGCATCGGCGTCGTCGTGAATGTGCAGGGCGACTTGCCGACGATCGCCGCGGCCGACATCCGCGCCGCGCTCGGGCCGCTTGCCGAGCCGGCCGTCGATATAGCGACGCTCGCGGCCGTCATTGCCGACCCTTCCGATCTCACCAATCCGAACGTCGTCAAAGCCATCGGACCGCCCGTGGCTGCCGGCCACTTCCGTGCCACCACCTTCACCCGTGCCAACGCCGCGGGACCCGGGCCGCACTATCACCACATCGGGCTTTACGCCTACCGGCGCGCGGCGCTGGAACGCTTCGTCAAGCTGCCGCCGTCGGCCAACGAGCAGCGCGAGAAGCTCGAGCAGTTGCGCGCGCTCGACGCCGGCATGCGCATCGACGTCGCCATCGTCGACAGCGTGCCGCTCGGCGTCGACACGCCGGAGGAATTGGCCAAGGCGCGCAAGATGCTCGGCGGTTGACTCGACCCTGAAGGTCTGCACAAGGATCGACGACAGGTAGGATCATGGCCAAGAAAAAGATCATCTTCCAGGGCGAACCAGGCGCGAATTCGCATCTCGCCTGCCGCGAAGCCTATCCCGACCACGAGCCGGTGCCCTGCCCGACCTTCGAGGACTGCTTTTCCGCGCTCTCCGCCGGCGACGTCGATCTCGGCATGATTCCGATCGAAAATTCGGTCGCCGGCCGCGTCGCCGACATCCATCATCTGATGCCGACGGCGAACCTGCACATCATCGCCGAGTGGTTCCTGCCGATCCGCAATCAATTGATGGCGCCGAAGGGTGCCAGCCTGAAGACCATCAAATCGGTGGAAAGCCACGTGATGGCGCTCGGCCAGTGCCGCCGGATTATCCGCGAATTGAAATTGAAGCCGATCGTCGCCGCCGACACCGCCGGCTCGGCGCGTGAGGTTGCCGAGAGCAAGGACGTCGCGCGCGCGGCGATCGCCTCGCGGCTGGCCGCCGAGATCTACGGCCTCGATATCCTGAAGGAAAACGTCGAAGACGAATCGAATTCGACGACGCGCTTCATTGTGCTGTCGCGCGAGAAGAAATGGGCGCCGCCGGGCAAGGGCAAGGTCGTCACCACGTTCGTGTTCCGCGTGCGCAACGTGCCGGCGGCGCTGTACAAGGCGCTCGGCGGGTTCGCCACCAACGGCGTGAACATGACCAAGCTCGAAAGCTACATGATCGAGGGCAACTTCTTCGCCACGCAGTTCTATGCCGACGTCGAGGGCCATCCCGACGACCGCGCGCTGGTGTTCGCTCTGGAAGAGCTCGCCTTCTTCTCCAAGGAAATGACGATCCTCGGCGTCTACCCGGCGCACCCCTACCGCGACACGTTCAAGGAAGAGAAAGACTGAGCGACGGCGCCGCTCGCGATTTCATTTCTTGTCCGGCTTCGGCTTCTTCAAGTCCACCAGCTCGAGCTGAAGTTTCGCCAGCGTCGTCTTGAGCGCGGCCAACTCGGCTTTGTGCGTCGCGATCTCTCGGTTCGCCTCGGCGAGTTTGGCCTGCATCGCGCGCGTCTGCTTTGCCAGTTCCTGCTGTAGAAATTCGACGTTGCTTTGCAGGCAGCTCGTGCGGCGGTCCATCGCCTTTTCGGCGGTGCAGATTTCGAGGCCGCGGATATCCTGTGCCAGCGCGGGCGCGGCGACGGCAAGACCGACGAACAGGGCGAAACGGCGAAGCTTCATGGCGGCAGCCTACACGAGTCGCGGGGCGCGCGATGGCCGCGCCCCGGGTATCCTCATCCTACGTTGAATGGTTATGATGCCCTCGTCTCAAACTGCCGGGGGACATCATGAAGGCCATCATACGCCTGCTTGCCTTATGCGCCGGGCTGCTCGTCGCGGGGAATGCCTGCGCGGCAGGCCAATATCCCGATCATCCGGTGCGGGTCGTGGTCGGCTTCGCTGCCGGCGGGCCGACCGACGTCATCGCCCGCATCGTCGCGGAAAAGCTGTCCGCCGCGCTCGGCCAGCAGTTCTACGTCGAAGACAAGCCGGGCGCAGGCAGCAATATCGCCAGCGCCGAGGTCGCCAAGGCGCCTCCTGACGGCTACACGCTCACCGTGGTAAGCACCGGCTTCATGGTCAACATGAGCCTCTACGCGCACGTGCCCTACGACGCGGTCAAGGACTTTGCGCCGATCACCATGGTGGCCTATTCGCCGAACGTGCTGGTAGTCAATCCGTCGCTGCCGGTGAAGTCGGTCAAGGAATTGATTGCACTGATCAAGGCCAATCCCGGCAAATACAGCTTCGCCGGGCCGGGCATCGGCTCGACGCCGCATCTGTCGGGCGAATTATTCAAGCAGAAATTCGGCCTCGAAATGGTGCACGTGCCTTATCCCGGCGCAGCGCCGGCGATCACCTCGACCATCGGCGGCCATACGCCCATCGCTTTCACCGCGTTGCCGCCGGCCTTAAAATACGTGCAGGATGGCAAGCTGCGTGCGCTCGCCATCCTCGCCGTCAAGCGTAGCGATGAATTGCCTGACGTTCCGACCATGGCGGAAGCCGGCTACCCCGGGCAGGAGGCCGACACGCTGACCGGCGTGCTGGCGCCGGCCGGCACGCCGAAGCCGATCATCGATCTGCTCAATCGCGAAATCGCCAAAGCGGTGGCGCAGCCTGATGTGAGCGCGCACCTGCGCAAGCTCGGCTTCGTGCCGGTGGCGAACAAGCCGGAGGAGTTCGGCGCGCGCATCAAGAGCGAGATCGAGAAGTGGGGCAAGGTGGTGCACGACGCGCATCTGCGCATCGAGTGAGGGCTCACTCCGCCGCCTGCTGCGCCGGCGGGCGCATCGATTCAAGCCCGTCCGCGGCGGTCGCCGAGATGGTGGTCCGCACCATGTAACGCGCCTCATGCGCCGGCCACGGCCGGCCGCGGTGCATGGTGGCGCGGTTGTCCCACATCACCACGTCGCCGGCTTTCCACGCATGCACGTAGCTTTTGCCCGGCGCGGTCGCGGCCGCCATCAATTCCTCGATCAGCTTTTTGCCTTCGGCCGCCTCCATGCCCTCGACCGCATAGGCGTGCGAGGCGAGGTAGAGCGCGCTCTTCCCATTCACCGGGTTCTTCCACACCATGCGCCAGCACACCGGCGGCAGCGCGGCGCGTTCCTCGGGCGTCGCCAGACCTTCCGCGATCTGGCTGCGCGAATGGTTGTAGTCGTGCCAGGCAAATGAATTCGCGAGTTTGGTTTGCAGGCGCGGCTCGAGCCGCGCCAAGGCGAGCCGCGTCGAGACGAATTCGGTCTCGCCGCCGTTCGCCGGGATGATGCGCGCCGACAGAATCGAGGTCAGCGCCGGCGTGCGCTTGAACGATGAATCCGTGTGCCAAAGCTGGTTCGCTCTGTTGCGCATGGCATACCGGTGATCCGGCGGCACGACTTTGCCGTCCGGACCGATCGTCGTGAGAATAACGAAATGGCTGCCAGTGCCGAGCGAGCCGACCTTGGTCATTTCAGGCGGACCGAAACGACGCGAGAAGGCGAGCTGGCCCTCGTCGGTCACCTCCTGGCCGCGGAAGACCAGCACCGAATGCTCCTCGAAGGCAGCGCGCGCTGCCGCATAAGCGGCATCGTCATTGGCAATATCGGCAAGCGTGACGCCGCGCAATTCGGCGGCAAAACCCGGACCCAGCGGGACGATGTCCATGGCGCGTTCTCCCGGTTTTATTTGTTTTCTCAAGTCTTCCGCAAAACCCACCCGCTGGCAAGCAAGCGCCGCCATTGCGTGGCGCCTGCCATCCGTTGCAAAACATGGAAAAGACGACACCAGCCGGGCACCCGGCCGGCATCGGGGGAAACGATGGATAACAAAACCAAGGCCGTCCTGGTCACCGGCGCGGCGCGCGGTATCGGGCTCGCGACCGCCAAGCGTTTCCTCGCCGACGGCTGGCGGGTGGCGCTGCTCGACATCGACGGCGACAATCTGAAAATCACCGCCACGGAGCTGGCCAAGCCGGAGGCGACCATCGCCATCCATTGCGACGTCGCCGACGCCGACGCCGTCGAGCGCGCCTTCGAGATCGCCGCCACGCAATTCGGCCGGCTCGACGCGCTCGTCAATAATGCGGGGATCGCCATCTTCAAGCCGATCCTCGACGTCACCTATGAGGACTGGTCGCGCGTGCTGGCGGTCAACCTCACCGGGCCGTTTCTGTGTGCGCAGGCGGCTGCGCCTCTGATGCGCGACACCGGCGGGGGATCAATCGTCAACATCACGTCGATCTCGGGCTTACGCGCCTCGACTCTGCGCACCGCGTACGGCACCAGCAAGGCCGGGCTCGCGCATCTCACCCAACAGCAGGCGATTGAATTCGCGGCGCTCAACATTCGCGTCAATGCCGTGGCGCCCGGTCCGGTCGACACCGCGATGGCAAAAGCCGTGCACACGCCGGACATCCGCGCCGCCTATCACGACGCCATCCCGCTCAACCGCTATGGTCTGGAGACCGAACTCGCCGAAGCGATCTTCTTTCTGTGCAGCGACCGGGCGAGCTACATCACCGGACAGACACTCGCGGTCGACGGCGGTTTCGAAGCGACCGGCATCGGTCTGCCGTCGCTGCGCACAATAGGAAAGAACGGATAGAGGGAAGCCGGGTATTCGCCGCGGCCGCACAGGAAAAAAGCAGAGGACGCACAATGCGCATCGTCGATCTCAGCCGCGAACTCTATCATCGCACCCCGAGCTATCCGGGCCAGCCTCCCATCATCCACGGCGTCTGGAAAACGCACGAAGAGGCCTTCGCCGACTCCGGCAACGTCCATGGCAACAGCGTCATGTACTTCTCCATGCCAGACCACGGCGGCACGCACATCGACGCGCCGCGGCACTTCGGCAAGGACGCCACGCCGATCGACGAATATCCGCTGGAAAACTGCATCGTGCAGGGCATTTGCATCGACCTGCGCCATATCGCGCCGAAGGCGGAGATCACCCCGGCGGACCTCGAGGCAGCGGTCAAGAAAGCCGGCGTGCCGATCCCGAAGAAAGGCACGGTGCTGCTCTGCACCGGCCATCATGCGCGCACGTTCCCGAGCAAGGCCTATTCGACCGACAACCCGGGGGTGAACGTCGCCGCAACCGAATGGCTGGCCAAACAGGGCATCGTGCATTTCGGCATCGATTCGATGCGGCCGGGACCGGAAGGCGACGTCAATTCACTGGTGCATAAGGCCTGTCTCGAGGTCGGCATCACCCATATCGAGAGCCTATGCAATCTCGAAAGCCTGCTCGGCAAGGGCGAATTCCAGTTCATCGGCCTGCCGCTAAAATGGCGCGGCGGCACCGGCTCGCCGATCCGGGCGGTGGCGGTGTTCGCGGATTAAATTGCTCCACTCCAGCCCAACGCCCTGGCGGCATCATTAATGTTCGCGCTCGTATTGCGCGACAAACCGCGGTGACAGCTTGCGCAAACGCTCGGGATCGACCCGCCCGGAACGCGTGATATAGCTCATGGCGAAATCGGCCGGGGCGAGCTCCATGTGCTCGGAGAAATTCTCGTACCAGGCGGCGCTGGCCATGGCGCCGGCGACCAGCTTGTCGACGATCGGCCGCCGCGCAGCCTCGAACGCCGGCAGCGCAGCCGCCACATCGTCGCCGTGCGCGGCCAAAGCGCGGTCGAGCGCGATCGCGTCCTCCATCGCGAGCCGCGTGCCCGAGCCGATGGAAAAATGCGCGGTATGCAGCGCGTCGCCGATCAGCACGTATTTGCCGTGATGCCAGCGCGCATTACGCACGAGCGGAAAGCGCCGCCAGATCGAATTGTTGGAAATCAGCGGATGGCCGCCAAGCGCGTCGGCAAAAATTTTCTGGCATAGGCTTCGTGTCTCCGCCTCTTCCATGCGTTCGAAGCCGACGCGCGCGAAGCTCGTCTCGTCGGTCTCGACGATGAAGGTGCTGCGTCCCGGCGCGTAGCGGTAGTGGTGCGCGTTGAAATCGCCGACCGGCGTATAGCGGAAGGTCTGCGTCAGCGTGTCATAGCGCTGGCTGGTGCCGAACCAGGCGAAATGATTGGCGAGAAACGTGACACTGGCGCCGAATTCGTCGACAAACGTGCGCCGCACCAGCGAATTGACGCCGTCAGCGCCGACCACCAGATCGGCGCCGTCGAATTCATCGAGCGACATCACCGCGCGGGAGAATTCCGGCGCGACGCCGACCGAGCGCAGGCGCTGCTGCAGCAATTGCAGGAGCTTCAGCCGGCCGATCGCGGCAAAGCCGATGCCGTCGATGACGACGCGCTCGTTGCGGTGCACAAGCGTCATGTCGTCCCAGGTTTCCATCTGCGGCGTGATCGCCGCGTAGGTCTCCGCGTCATCCTCGCGCAGGAATTCGAGCGCCCGGTCGGAAAATACTACGCCGAAGCCGAAGGTGGCGTCGGCCGGGTTCTGCTCGACAATGGCAATATTCGCGTCCGGCCGCCGCCGCTTGAGCAGATAAGCGAGGTAAAGGCCGGCCGGTCCGGCGCCGAGAATGGCAATGCGCATGGCCGCTTGTAGCGCACGGCATTTCGGCCGTCAGCCCGGGACAAGCCGAGCCATATTGCGTAAAGTTATCCGATCATCGGCACGGAGCAGCCCATGCTGCAAACCACGCTTGCCCTTACTTTCCACATCCTCGGCGCCGTCATCTGGGTCGGCGGCATGTTCGCAGCCTATGTTTGTCTGCGTCCGGCGGCGGGCCCGTTGGAGACGCCGCAGCGGCTGGCATTGTGGCGGCGATTCTTCGCCAAGTTCTTCCCGTGGGTATGGGTTAGCGTCGTGCTGCTGCTGGCGAGCGGCTACTATATGCTGCTGACCACTTTCGGCGGCTTCAAAGGCGCGCCGTTCTACATCCACGCGATGCAGGGCATCGGCTGGGTGATGGTGGCGCTGTTCGCCTACCTGTTCCACGGCCCGTGGCTGAAATTCAAACGCGCGATCGACGCGCAGAATTGGCCGGCCGCAGGAGCGCAACTCAACGACATCCGTCAGATCATCATGATCAACCTGCCGCTCGGTCTGATCGTGGTGGTGATCGGCGGCACCGGCCGCTATTGGGGCTTCTGATAACTAGATCGTCTGGTTGTACGCGCCGACTTCCGGATGCGTGCGCAACACGCCGTCGACCGCGGCGAACATCTCACGCATGCGCGCTTCCGATACCGGGCTTTCGACGACGACCACAAGTTCCGGCTTGTTCGACGACGCACGCACCAGGCCCCAGGTGCCATCCTCGGCGGTGACCCGCACGCCGTTGACGGTGACCAGATCGCGGATGGCCTGTCCGGCGACCTTGTCGCCATTTTTCTTCGCCGCCTCGAAATGCTTCACCACCGCGTCAACCACACCGTATTTCTTCTCGTCGTCGCAATGCGGCGCCATCGTCGGCGAACCCCAGGTCTTGGGCAGCGCCTTGCGCAGATCGGCCATCGTCTTCCCGGGATTGCGGTCGAGCATGTCGCAGACCGCCAGGCCGAAAATCATGCCGTCGTCATAGCCGCGGCCGAACGGCTTGTTGAAGAAGAAGTGGCCCGACTTCTCGAAGCCAGCGAGCGCGCCAAGCTCGTTGACGCGACGCTTGATGTAGGAGTGGCCGGTCTTCCAGTAGTCGGCCTTGACGCCGTTCGCCTTCAGCACCGGATCGGTGACGAAGAGGCCGGTCGACTTCACGTCGACGACGAAGGTCGCGCCCTTGTGCTGCTGCGACATCCAGCGCGCCAGCATGACGCCGACCTTGTCGGCGAAAATCTCCTCGCCTTCGTTATCGACGACGCCGCAGCGGTCGCCGTCGCCATCGAAGCCTAAGGCCACGTCCGCCTTATGCTCCAAAACGGCGTCGCGCATGGCGTGCAGCATTTTCATGTCTTCGGTGTTCGGATTGTAGCGCGGGAAGGTGTGATCGAGTTCGCAGTCGAGCGGGACGACCTCGCAGCCGACAGCCTCGAGGACGCGCGGCGCAAATGCGCCGGCGGTGCCGTTGCCGCAGGCCGCTATGACCTTCAGCTTGCGCTTGAGCTTCGGCCGCTTAGTGAGATCGGCAATGTAGTGCTCGGGGAAATTCTCGACGAACACATAAGAGCCGCCGCCTTTAAGATCGAACTTGGCGCCGAGCACAATCTCCCTGAGCCGCGTCATCTCGTCGGGGCCGAAGGTGAGCGGACGGTTGGCCCCCATCTTCACGCCGGTCCAGCCGTTGTCGTTGTGCGAGGCGGTGACCATGGCGACACAGGGCACATCGAGCGCGAACTGCGCAAAATACGCCATCGGCGTGATCGCGAGGCCGATGTCGTGCACCTTGCAGCCCGCGGCCATCAGGCCGCTGACCAGCGCGAGCTTCACCGACGCCGAATAGCTGCGGAAGTCGTGGCCGGTGACGATCTCCGGCTTGACGCCCAAATCGCGGATCAGCGTGCCGAGCCCCATGCCCAGCGCCTGCACGCCCATCAGGTTGATCTCTTTTTCCAGCAGCCAGCGCGCGTCGTATTCGCGGAAGCCGGTCGGCTTCACCAACGGCGAGGATTCATAGGCATAGGTGTTGGGCGTGAGCGCGGATTTCGGCGTGGGAAACATCAAGGCCTCAAAGCGGGGCGTGACGATATTCATGTGCATACCTCAACGCCGCCGACCGGCAAAGCGATCCGGTGACCGTCCGAGCCAATGCTTGAAAATTACTGTTCCAGCAGCAACCGCCCATCGGCGTACTCGTACCGCCGCAGCCGCGACAGGAAGGCGGTGCCGAGCAGGTTTGTCGACAGCGACTCGTCGGGCATGATCAGCGCCGGGACATCAAATACAGTGATGTCGCCGATCTCAATGCGGTCGAGCTTGGCCGGCGCCGCCTTGGTACGACCGTTGGCGGTGGAGACGATGGCGGTATATTCGCGGGGCATCGGATGCAGTCCGACCTGCGCCGCGTCGCTCTCACGCAGCACCACAACCGAAGCGCCGGTGTCGACCATGAAGTCGATATAGCGGCCGTTGACGCGGGCGTTGGCGCGGAAGTGGCCGTCGCGGCCACTGGTCAATTCCATCCGGTGCTGACCGACGGATTCTTGCGTCGGCTGCGGCTCGATGGGCTGTACCGCCGCGGCCTGCGGCGCGGGTGCCTCGACCACGGTTTTGTCGGCGTAGCGAGCAACATAGCTGCCGCCGATCACGGCAATGGCGGCGAAAATCACGACTTGACGCATGACGAAACCCGCTGGTTGCGGCGTGAACAATCGCATGCGCTTGGCGAAGGCGGCCTTAACGACTTACCGCGAATATTCAATTGGTGAGCGGAGAGTTAAGCCGATGCAGCCAATTTTACCGACCGCGCGGCTTGGCCCGCCGCGTGGCCGGCGCCGACAGCGGATCGTCCGGCCAGGGATGCTTCGGATAGCGGCCGCGCATCTCCGTCTTCACGTCGGCATAACTGCCGCGCCAGAAGCCGGGCAAGTCGCGCGTCACCTGCACCGGCCGGTGTGCCGGCGACAACAACTCGAGCACCAGCGGCACGCGCCCGCCGGCAATCGAAGGATGCTGGGCGAGCCCGAACAATTCCTGCACGCGGATCGAGACGGTCGGCCCCTGCTCGGCGGTGTAATCGATCGGCACGGCGGAGCCGGTCGGCGCGGTGAAATGGGTCGGCGCCTCGGCGTCGAGCCGCTTGCGCAAAGCCCACGGCAGCAGCGCAT
>Ga0335082_10000404_pt1 | contig 44653 bp, 39 predicted proteins | sample Lox_Sample_41_FD_206718 | JGI IMG/M metagenome (GOLD analysis project Ga0335082, IMG submission 206718) | Soil microbial communities from Loxahatchee National Wildlife Refuge, Florida, United States - Lox_Sample_4.1 | ecosystem: Environmental > Terrestrial > Soil > Wetlands | place: USA...
GCCTATTCGATTGACGGCGGTTGGGTCGCGCAGTGAACCTCAGGCGATGATCGAATTTCTTTCCCGTGCATTCGGCGGCGCCAAGTCGGAACAACCGAAAGCGGGCAAGCGTATCAATCTTGCGCTGCAAGGCGGTGGCGCGCTCGGTGCCTTCACCTGGGGCGTGCTCGATCATTTGCTCGATGACGGCCGGCTGACGATCGAAGGCATTTCCGGCGCGTCCGCCGGCGCGGTCAACGCGATCATGCTGGCAGACGGGCTGGCACGCGGCGGGCCGGATGAGGCACGCAAACGGCTCGCCGATTTCTGGCGAGCGGCAAGCCTTGGCGGCAATTTGCCTGATGTGCAGCGACGCGCGGTCGATCGCCTGTTTTCGTTCTGGCCGATCGAGGACACGCCGGTTGGCCTGTGGATGCAAGCGCTGACGCGATATCTCTCTCCGTATGATTTCAATCCGCTCAACATCAATCCGTTGAAGGATCTGATCGAGCGCTTCGTCGATTTCAACGCGGTACGGGCCTGTAAGGACCTGCAACTCTTCGTTTCTGCCACGAACGTGAGGAGCGGTGAATTGCACGTGTTCAGACGCGAGGAAATGACCTCGGACATGATTGTCGCCTCGGCTTGCCTGCCGCATCTTTTCCGGGCAGTCGAGATCGCAGGCGAGCCATATTGGGACGGCGGTTACGTGGGAAATCCCGCGCTGTACCCGTTAATTGGCGCCACGCAGACCGAAAATTTGCTGCTGGTCCAGATCAATCCGCCGCAACGCAAGCAACTGCCGAAGACTCAAAACGAAATCCTGGCGAGGATCAACGAGATCACCTTCAACTCCTCGCTGATGTCAGAACTGCGCGGCATTACCTTCGTCGGCAAGCTGATCGACGAAGGCAAGCTGCCGCGTGGCATCGGCGAGGGGCAATACCGGCGCATTAACGTGCACCGAGTCGCCCTCTCGGGCTCGGCACAAACCCTCGATACGGCCAGCCGGCTCAGCACCGACTATGACTTTTTCGAAATGCTGCATACCAGCGGCCGTCGCGCTGCGCGGCGCTTCCTTGATGCGCATTACGACGACATCGGTGTGCGATCGAGTGTCGATTTCGAGGCCGCGCCGCAAACTGCAACCGCGCGATAACATAGCGGGCATGACGGAGCTCACCGCCGAGGTCGGTCAAACGGTTCTCAGCATCGTCGTCGCGGATATCACCACGCTTGACGTCGATGCGATCGTCAATGCCGCCAATCGCTCGCTATTGGGCGGTGGGGGCGTCGATGGTGCCATCCATCGCGCAGCGGGCCCGGATTTGCTGGCCGAATGCCGTACCCTCGGCAGCTGCGATACGGGCAGCGCAAAGATCACGCGCGGTTACCGGCTGAAGGCCAGGCACGTGATTCATGCCGTCGGCCCGGTATGGAGCGGCGGCAACAAGGACGAAGAAGCCCTTCTTGCGAGCTGCTATCGAACGGCGCTCGATCTCGCAGCCGGCAATTTGCTGACGTCCATTGCCTATCCAGCAATTTCGACCGGTGTTTATCGCTTTCCGGCCGATCGCGCAGCGCGCATTGCCGTGGGCACTGTCGCCGCAGAAATCGCCGCACGCCCACACAGCATTGCAAGCGTGACCTTCTGCTGCTTTGCCCTCGAAAGCGCAGAGCACCATAAAGATGCGTTCGCCGATCTGGGGCTGGTGTAACGAGCCGTCAAACTTTCGGCTCGACATCCAGCCGCACGATCCAGTTTTCCAGTCCTGATTTCACGGCTGGATAAATCTTCAAAACCTCCGGGTCGTGGCCGGGTACGATGTGGTGGCGTGAGGTCGCGAGCTTCTTGAGGGTCTTGTAGCCCTCGAGCGTATCTCCGACGCTGTAGGTGATCGGAAACACCCGCCCCTCATCGAGGTGCGAATAAAGATGGCAACAATCCGATGCGATCACCACCGCGCCGCGCCTGGTTTTCACGCGTACGCACTGGAGGCCCTTTGAATGACCGCCGATCTTGTGCACCGTGATACCAGGCGCAAGTTCTTCGACGCCGTCATGGAATTCGACGCGATAGGCAAAGACTTTTCGTACCATCGCCAGCACGTCGCTTTCGCTGAACGGTATACGCAACATCTGGTGACACATGCAGCGGCCCGTGGCGTAGGCCATTTCGGTGTCCTGGATGTGATAGCGCGCATTCGGGAAAAGATCGTAATTGCCCGCGTGATCCCAGTGCATGTGAGTGGCAATCACGTGATCAACCTTGTCGGGCTGCACACCGAGAGCTTTTAGACCTTCACCGACAGGATGAATGATCGTGCGGCTTCGTTCTTTGGCCGCCGCCTCGTCGAAGCCCGTGTCACACACAAATGTTCCGTGTGCCCCTTTGATGACCCACACGTAATAGGTAATCGAGGTCATCTCATCATGCGGGTCACCGAAGATGTAGTTTTCCGATCGCTTGCGCGCGTGGGTCGCGTAACAGACCGCGTAGACCTCGTGTATATCGTCGCTCATGATTTTTTCTCCGTACCAACGGTGACGCCGGCACGGCGTTCGATCATTTTGACGATGGCGGTGAAATCACTGTCCCCACCAAACTCCGTGTTGGTCGCCTCCCACTGATCAAGAACCGTCGTCATTACGGAATTTGGAACGTTCAGGTTTTTGGCTTCCTCGACGCATAGCCGGACATCCTTAAGCATCAGCGCCGTTGCGAAACCATAGTTGAATGTGCGCGGTAGAATCGCCTGTGGGAACTTTCCGTCGGAAGCAGTGGTACGGCCAGAGCCGGCATTGATGACGTCGATCATCACCACCGGATCGAGCCCCGCCTTCACGCCCATTGCCACCGCTTCGGAGGTTGCCGCCATCGCCGTGGCGGACAGGAAGTTATTCGCGAGCTTCATGGTTTGCGCCATGCCAGGCTTCTCGCCGACGACGAAAACTTTGCCAAACACCGCGAGTACATCTTTGACCAGATCGATATCGGCCTTCGGCCCTGAAACCATGACCGCCAGCGTGCCCTTCCTGGCGCCGCCGACGCCACCGCTCACAGGGCAGTCGATCTGCACAATGTTCTTCTTCGCCAATACCGCCGCGATTTTTGCCGCAACCCGCGAGCCGGTGGTGGACAAATCGATGAAGCGCTTGATGCGCTTGCCATGAATGACGCCGCCTTCGCCGGTCGCAACTTTTTCGGAAATTTGCAACGACGGCAAACTCGCCATCACCGTTTCGGCCCGGTCGGCGACATCGGCCGGCGAAGACGCAAGCTGTGCGCCTATCGCCACCAATGGCGCGACTGCATCATTGCGGGTGTCGTAAATGACGAGCTTATGACCGGCCTCGATCAGCCGGCGTGCCATCGGCTGCCCCATATTGCCGAGTCCGATGAAGCCGATGTCCATGGGTTGAGTTCCTGTTGCGCAGAAGGCGGGGATCGCAACCTTGCCCGACGCAAATGCGCCCGTCACTCGCGCGCTGCGCGCGCAGCAGACCTGTCAGAATGGCTTATTGTGCTTATTATAAGCTTGCTTATTATTCATTCAACGAAGAGACGGATCATGCCGCAACAGCCGGTCAAGCGCGAATTCGCCTTTACAATCATGGACGTAGCCCGCCTGATAAAAACCTATGCGGATCAGCGTGCGCGTCAGTTCGGTATCTCCAGAGCGCAATGGGCGGTCCTTATCCGCATCGATCGCCATGAGGGCCTCAAGCAGACGGAACTCGCGGACATGCTCGATCTCCAACCGATCACGCTGACACGTCTCCTTGATCGTCTGTCGGACAACGGGCTCATCGAACGCCGCGCCGACCCGAACGACCGGCGTGCCAACCGGTTGTACCTGAAGCCGGCGGCAAAGCCCCTGCTCGACCGGCTGGCGGACCTTGGTACGGACATGATGGAAACCGTCCTTGACGGAATTTCCATGACGTCAATCGAGCGCATGCTCAAGGAACTCGGCGCCGTGAAGGACAATCTCCGCTCGGCCATTGCGCGCAACGCGACCCAACAACAAGCAGCCGCTGGATAAGTCATGACTGAGAAAGCCCTGAAGATCGTACCGGCACCGGAAGCAAAAACATCGCCGGAAGCAAAAACCGAGGGAGCAGCCAGCGGCCTGGTTGCGCGCATCGGCCGCAAGCGCTTGCGCATGATCCTGCTCGTTGCTTTGCCCGCGCTTGCCCTCATGATCGGGCTCGGTATCTATTTGTCCGGCGGGCGCTATATATCGACCGACAACGCTTATGTCGGCGCGCAAAAGGTGCTGATCACGCCGGATGTCTCCGGCAAAATCACGCATGTCGCGATCCGCGAAGGCCAGCACGTCAATCCAGGCGATGAACTGTTCACGCTCGACCGCGAGCCTTTTGCGCTTGCCCTGCAACAGGCGAAGGCCAAGCTCGATACCGCGCGTGCAAATTTTGACAAGCTCAAGACCAACCTCAAGTCACTGGAGACGCTTACCGATCTCGCCAAGAAGAACGTCGATCTCAAGCAGCGCGACGTCGATCGTAAGGCCAAACTGGTAAGCTCGCAGGCCGGATCGCAGGCCGATCTGGACACGGCACAGGCTGCCGTTATCACCGCACAATTGCAGGCGGAGTACGCCGCCCAGCAGCGTGATACGACACTAAACCAGTTGCTCGGCAACCCCGACCTGCCACTCGAACAATTCCCCGAGTACGCACAGGCCAGGGCCGTACTCGACAATGCGCAGCGCGACTTCGACCATTCGATCATCCGCGCACCGATGTCGGGTACAGCCACCCAAGTCGATAACATCCAGCTCGGGCGTTTTGTCACCGCGGGCACGCCGGTATTGAGCGTCATCGACGACCAGGCGCCATGGGTCGATGCCAATCCGAAGGAAACCGACATCACCTATCTGCGTGTCGGTCAAAAGGCGACGCTCGACGTCGACAGCTTTCCCGATCGTACCTTCACCGGCACTGTAGTCGCGGTGAGCCCGGGGACTGGCGCGCAATTCTCAATCCTGCCGCCGCAGAATGCGACCGGGAACTGGGTGAAGGTTGTTCAGCGCCTGCCCGTGCGGATCGCCTTCGACAAGAACGATGACACGCACCTCCTGCGCTCCGGAATGAGCGTGAATGTTGAGATCGACACCGGCCATAGCCGGCTGCCGTTTACGTCGGCGCAGGCGAAAGAAGCAAAATGACGGTGCACTTCGCATCGATGGATCCAAAGCTGCGGCGCGTACTGATAACGGTCTGCACCATGACCGCAACGGTCATGCAGGCGCTCGACACCACCATTGCGAACGTCGCCCTGCCCTACATGCAGGGCTCGCTGTCCGCTTCGCTCGACCAGATCAACTGGGTGCTTACGTCGTACATCGTTGCGGCCGCAATCATGACCGCACCGATCGGCTGGCTTTCGGACAGGTTCGGCCGCAAGAAGCTGTTCATCATTTGCGTTGGCGGATTCACTGTTGCGTCGTTCCTTTGCGCGCTGGCGCAAAACATCGAGCAAATGGTGCTGTTCCGGCTCTTGCAGGGCATGGCTGGCGCCGCACTGGTGCCGCTGTCGCAATCCGTTCTGCTCGATGTCTATTCGGCCGAAGAGCGTGGGCAAGCCATGGCGATCTGGGGTGTCGGCGTAATGCTGGGACCCATCATGGGCCCCACGCTCGGCGCCTGGCTCACCGACAATTATTCCTGGCACTGGGTGTTCCTGATCAATCTGCCGATCGGCGTCATCACCGTTCTCGGCATGCTCTTTTTCATGGAGGAGACGCAGAGACACGAGCATTTACGCTTCGATTGGTTCGGATTCGTCGCACTCGCGATCGGCATCGGATCATTGCAACTGCTGCTCGATCGTGGCGAGCAGGTTGGCTGGTTTGATTCAAATGAAATCTGGATCGAGGCAATCGTCTCGGTCGCCGGTTTCTACTACTTCTTTGCCCACTCGCTGACCACTAACGAACCGTTCGTGCAGTTTGAGATGTTCAAGGACCGCAATTTCGTCAGCGGCTGCATTTTCATGGTGGTGATCGGCGTGGTGCTGTTCGGCACCATGGCGCTGGTTACGCCATTTATGCAGAACTTGCTCGGCTATCCGATCCAGACCGCCGGTTTCCTGCTCGGCTCCCGTGGGGTCGGTACGCTCCTCACCATGATGGTGGCGCCGCGGCTGATGCGCATGGTGCAACCGCGTTATCTGATCCTGTCCGGACTGATCCTTGCGGGCGGAACGCTGTATTATATGACCGGCTTTTCACTCGACGTGACGAAGACCACAATTGTCGTCACCAGCATTGTGCAGGGCATCGGACTTGGTTTGCTGTTCGTGCCGATATCGACCGTCGCCTTTGCCACCTTGCCCAGCCACTTGCGAACCGGTGCAACCGCGATCACCACGCTCACGCGCAATATCGGCTCGTCTATCGGTATATCCATGGTGATCGCGAATCTCACCAGCAAAACCAGCGAGATGCATGCGCGACTGACCGAGCAGGTGACGCCGTTCAACAACGCACTGCAAATGCCGGATGTAGCCGGAAATCTTGACGTGCACACCGACGTCGGGCGCGCCCTGCTCGACACCATTGTCACGCAGCAGGCAGCGATGCTCGCCTATATCAATGACTTCAAGCTGCTGATGATCCTGACGCTTGCCGTGATTCCGCTGGTATTGATCATCGGCACCGTGCGGCGGACGCCCGGCGCGAAGCCGGAGCATGCGGCAATCGACTGAGCGCTAGCGCGAGAACTCCTTGCGGATCAACTCTGTGTGCTCGCCGAGTGCCGGAATGGGGCCGTAGGTCCGTTCCTGTCCCGCGCGCATAGGTGCTGGCGCCGGCATCGTCACCGGTCCGCTGGGAGCACCGACATTAATCCGCCGGAGATGCGCATGCTTCGACAATAATTCCCAGTCGTTGACGCGCGCGAATGCGATATCGGCGGCAGCGAGCTTTTTCATCAAAGCTGCAACATCGTGCTTGGCAAATGCTGTCGCAACTTTCCTGTCAGTCTCCAGTCTGTTTTCCACGCGCTTGGGATTGGTGGCGAACTTCGTATCGCTTCCGAGCGCGGCTTCGCCCAGCACCTTCTCCGCCAAAACGCGCCATTCGCGGTCATTCTGAATCGCTATCAGGATGTCGGCGCCATCGCCACTCTTGAATACGCCATAAGGCGCGATCGCCGCATGGGCGAGGCCGATGCGCTTGAACGGCATGCCACCCTCTCCGTGCAATAGCGGAACGGTCATCCATTCCGCCATGGCATCGAACATTGAGACGGATATCTCCGCACCTTCGTTTGTTTTGGATCGGGCGATCAATGCTTCGAGAATGGCTTCGTAGGCGTTGAGGCCCGCGGCGACATCGACAATCGACACGCCGACCCGTGCGGGCCCTTCGGGGCCACCCGTCACCGATGACACACCGGACTCAGCCTGGATCAGAAGATCATAGGCCTTGCGTTGGGCATAAGGACCACTCTCGCCATAGCCGGAAATCGAGCAGCAGATCAGCCGCGGATAGTCCTTGCGCAGCCGCGCCATGGCAAAGCCGAGTTTACCGATCGCGCCAGGTTTGAGATTCTGTACGAATACGTCAGCCTTCGCAAGAAGGGCTTCCAGCAAGGCCTTGTCTTCAGTCTCGCTCAGGTCGAGCACAATCGACTGCTTGCCGCGATTGAGCCAGACGAAGTTCGCGCTCTCGCCGTGGACCACATGGTCATATTCGCGGGCAAAATCGCCCTCAGGGCGTTCGACCTTGATCACGCGCGCGCCGGCGTCGGCCAGACGACAGGTGCATTGCGGCGCCGCCACAGCTTGCTCAACCGAGACGACGAGCAGGCCCTCGAGCGGCAACGACATCTCAATACGACCGCGGCAGGCCAAGCACGTGCTCGGCCAGATACGAGAGGATCATGTTGGTGGAAATCGGGGCCACCTGGTAGAGCCGCGTCTCGCGGAATTTACGCTCGATGTCGTATTCTTCGGCAAAGCCAAAGCCACCATGCGTCTGCACGCACATGTCGGCGGCCGCCCAGGATGCATCGGCCGCCAACAGCTTGGCCATATTCGCTTCCGCGCCAATATCCTCGCCCGCTTCATATTTGCGCGCGGCCTGTTGCACCATCAATTCGGCCGCGCGCATCTGGGCATAAGCGCGCGCGATGGGAAATTGCACACCCTGGTTTTGTCCAATCGGCCGGCCGAACAGTTCGCGATCTTTCGCATATTGCGTTGCCTTGGCGATGAACCATTTGGCATCACCGATACATTCGGCGGCAATCAGGATGCGTTCGGCATTCATGCCTGCCAGAATGTAGCGAAAGCCTTGCCCTTCCTCGCCAATCAGATTCTCGGCGGGTACGCGCAGGTCGTCGAAAAATATCTGCGTGGTCGCATGGTTCATCATGGTCCGGATCGGATTGATCGCGATATTGGCGCCCTGCGCGAGCCGCATATCCACCAAAAACACCGACAAGCCATCGGTGCGTTTTTTGGTTTGTTCCTTCGGCGTGGTGCGCGCGAGCAAAAGCATCAGATCGGAATGCTCGGCGCGTGATGTCCAGATCTTCTGGCCGTTAATGACATAGTGATCGTTCCCCTCGCGTCGCGCCGTCGTGCGCAGGGATAGCGTATCGGTACCGGATGTCGGCTCAGTCACGCCGAAGGCCTGGAGGCGAAGCTCGCCAGTCGCGATCAGCGGAAGATAGCGTTCCTTCTGCGCGTCGCTGCCGTGACGCAGAATTGTACCCATGATGTACATCTGCGCATGACAAGCCGCACCATTGCCGCCAGAAGCATGGACCTCTTCCAGAATTGCGGCAGCGGCGGCGAGGCCGAGCCCGCTACCGCCGTACGCCTCGGGAATCAGCGCCGCGAGATAGCCGGCGTTCGTCAGCGCCGCAACGAATTCGGTCGGATAGGCGCGGTCTCGATCCAGCGCGCGCCAGTATTCTCCCGGAAACTTCGCGCACAGCGCGCGTACACCGTCGCGAACATCGGCATATTCATCGTGTTCGGTGGAGCGTTTTTTCATTGACCCATTCTATGCAGCCAGGCTCCCCGCATGACAAGTAGTGCTAGATCGGGTCCCAATTGAACACGTCTTCAGAGCGCTCCAGCGGCGTGAACGACGGGGCGAAGGCGCTTTTAAGCTCCCCTGCAAGCGTTTCCGGCGTCCAGCCTTCGGCGCGATGAATGGTTTTGACCGGCCGCGGCTGGTTAAACAGGTAAATCTCATTGTTCCGGACAGAGAGAATTTGCCCGGTGATGTCGGCGGCCGCCTCCGAACAAAGAAAGACAGCGAGCGGCGCGATCTTTTCCGGCGTCATGCGCTGGAAGGCTTCGATGCGGCGTTTGTCCTGCTCCGATTGCGCTGGAATCGACTCGATCATGCGCGTGTACGCAAAGGGCGCGATGCAATTCGAACGCACGTTGAAACGGGCCATATCCAATGCGATTCCGCGCGACAGACCCATAATCCCCAATTTGGCCGCCATGTAATTGGCCTGACCGAAATTTCCGACCAGACCCGAGGTCGACGTCATGTGCACAAAGGCACCGGAATTCTGTTCGCGGAAAAGCGGAGCGACCGCGCGGCTCATATTGAATGAGCCATTGAGATGCACGCCGATCACATCGGACCAGTCCGACCAGCTCATCTTGTGAAAGATCACATCGCGCAGGATGCCGGCATTGTTGACGAGAATGTCGACACGACCAAAGGCATCGAGCGCGGATTTGACGATAGCCTCCGCATTTTTCGGCTCGGTGATCGAGAGCGTGGAGGCAATCGCCTCGCCTCCGGCTTTTTTGATCGCGTCTACGGTGTCCTGCGCAGGACCGACATCGTTGCCCTCGCCTTGCAGGCTGGCGCCGATGTCGCAGACCACGACACGCGCGCCTTCTTGCGCCAGCAGCATGGCAATGCCGCGCCCGATGCCTCGCCCTGCCCCGGTGACGATGGCGGTTTTGCCGGCAACCATGCGCGCCATCAGCGGCCCCAGACCTCGTCGGCAAGCTCAATGATCATGCGCAGTTTGGCCCATTGCTCGTCCTCGGCCAGTGCATTGCCCTCTTCGGTTGAGGCAAAACCGCATTGCGGCGACAGGCATAACTGTTCGAGCGCAACGAACTTGGCCGCCTCGTCAATACGACGTTTGATTTCGTCCTTGGACTCGAGCCGTCCGGTCTTGGTCGTGACGAGGCCGAGGACGGCGGTTCTGTCCTTTGGAAGCATCCGCAATGGCTCGAAGCCTCCGGCGCGTTCGCTGTCGTACTCCATGAAGAAGCCATGCACCTTGATTCTGTTGAACAACACCTCCTGCACGGCTTCGTAGCCCCCGCTTCCCATGTACGTCGATTTATAGTTGCCGCGACACATATGCATCGTGATGGTCATGTCGGACGGAATATCTGACATCGCGGTATTGATGAGATCGCCATAGAGTTCGCCGAGGTGCTCCGGATCATCCCCCCGGTCTTTCATCGACTGGCGATATTTCTGATCGCAGAGCATGGCGATGAAGACTTCATCGAGCTGAAGGTATTGGCAGCCGGCATCGGCGAAGGCACGAACAGCCTTTTTATAGGCCTGGCCGAGATCGTCGAAAAAACGGTCGAGCTTTGGATAGACATTGCGATCAATCGGCGTTGGAACCGGTCGTCCATAAGCAGCCGACGGCGAAGGTATCGTGATTTTCGGTGTGCGTTTGGTGTGCGACGCGACGAATTTGAAATGCTCGATCATTGGGTGGCCGGTAAAGCCGAGCCTGCCAGTAACCTTCAGGCCTTCGTTGCGTGTCGTCACGCCGGTAAAGGGGATTCCGGTATCCATCACATGCTTTTCGATACCGTCGAGGCCCCAGAGAAAATCGAGATGCCACCATGAACGGCGGAACTCGCCATCGGTGATCGATCGCAGACCAACATCTTCCTGCTTCTTGATGACCCGCTCGATCTCGCGGTCCTCGATTTCCTTCAACTGCGCGGGCGTAATCTCGCCTTTGGCGCGCTGCTCGCGTGCCTTTTTGAGCGCGGCTGGGCGCAACAGGCTCCCGACATGGTCGGCACGAAACGGTGGCTTTGTTCTTTGTGACATTGTGATACCTCGTGTCCCGGATGCGGTGGCGCGCGTTAGTGGTGCACCGCTGATCCAGGACCACCACACATCGTAACGGTCCCGGGTCTGCAGCGCATCACTTTGTGTTGCGCCGCGTCCGGGACACAATTCATTTCTTTCCCCAAACCTCTTCAGCAATCTCCACAATCATCCGCAGCTTGGCCCACTGCTCGTCTTCGGCCAAGATATTGCCTTCCTCGGTTGAAGCGAAGCCGCACTGTGGCGAGATACAGAGCTGCTCCAAGGGTACATATTTTGCGGCCTCGTTGATGCGCCGCTTGATTTCATCCTTCGATTCAAGCCGCCCGGATTTCGACGTGACGAGGCCGAGCGCAATCGTTTTGCCTTTCGGAACGAAACGCAAGGGCTCGAAACTGCCCGCACGATCGCTGTCATATTCCATAAAGTAGCCGTTCACGTTGATCGTGTTGAACAGGGTCTCCGCGACCGGTTCGTAACCGCCCGATGCAACGAATGTCGATTGGAAATTGCCCCGGCACAAATGCATGGCGGTGGTCATATCGGACGGAATGTCGGAAACCGCGGCATTGATCATGCCCGCATAGATCGCCGGCAGCCTTTCAGGGTCGTCGCCCCTGTTGATCACCTGAGCGCGCAGCTTGGGATCGCAGAGATAGGCGAAATTGACCTCGTCGAGCTGGAGGTAGCGGCAGCCTGCATCTGCGAATGCGTGGACCGCCCGGCGGTAAGTTTGGCCGAGATCGCGGTAGAAATCGTTCATGTCCGGATAGATCGATTCCGGGACGGCATCGCGGCCATATCGGAAATGCAGGCTCGACGGCGACGGGATCGTCATCTTTGGAAGCGCGCGTGTGTGCTCTCTTACGAATGTGAAATGACCAAGCATCGGATGGCTGGAGAAAGCACCGAGCTTGCCCGTGACACGCAACATCATTGGTTTGGGATTGACGCCCTGAAACTTGATCTTGCGTTCGCCAAGATAGGCTTCAACGCCGGGAAGTGCTCCGAGGAAATCATAATTCCAGAAGGCGCGGCGGAATTCGCCATCGGTGACCGCCTGGAGGCCGATGTCTTCCTGCTTTCTGATGATCGTCAAGATCTCGCGATCCTCAATCGCTCTCAGTTCATCCCCGGAAATTTCGCCGTTTTCCCGTTTTGCACGCGCGTTTTTCAGCGGCGCCGGGCGCAAGAGGCTTCCTACGTGATCGGCGCGAAATGGTGGTGTGGATCGTTGCATCATTGCGTGTCCCGGATGCGGTGCAGCGCGTTAGCGGTGCGCCGCTAATCCGGGACCGCCACACGAAATGGTCCCGGTTCTGCAGCGCACCACTTCGTGCCGCGCTGCGCCCGGGACACAAATCATTATTTCCCCCACACGTCCTCGGCCAATTCCACAATCATTCGCAGCTTCGCCCACTGCTCGTCTTCGGCCAGCACATTGCCTTCCTCGGTGGAGGCAAAGCCGCATTGGGGTGACAGGCACAACTGATCGAGCGCCACATACTTGGTGGCTTCGTCGATGCGTCGCTTGAGGTCGTCTTTCGGCTCAAGTCGTCCGCTCTTCGACGTAACGAGACCCAGAACGAGCTGTTTCTTCCCCTTGGGAAAATGGCGCAGAGGCTCGAAGCCGCCGGCGCGGTCGCTGTCGTATTCCAGGAAATAGCCATCGAGATTGGTCTTGCCGAGGAGATGCTCGGCAACGAATTCGTAGCCCCCCTGCGCAATCCAGGTGGAGCGGAAGTTACCGCGGCAGGAGTGCATGGTGATCGTCATGTCGGCTGGCTTGCCTTCCAGCGCCGCGTTGGTCACGCGTGCGTAGATTGCCGGCAATTTGTCAGGGTCATCGCCACGCGCTTTCGATTGTTCGCGTTCCTTCGGGTCGCACATCATCGCCCAGGCGGTGTCGTCGAGCTGTAAATAACGGCAGCCGGCGTCATAAAAGGCGCGGATTGCCTTGCGCCATGTCGCGCCGATATCGCTGAAGAATGCGTCGAGGTCAGGATAAGCCTCCTTGCTCACCATCGCCCGGCCCTGACGAAAATGGAACGTGCTCGGCGCCGGGATTGTCATCTTCGGCATGACGCGGCAGTGCGCCTTTAGAAACTTGAAGTGTTCCAGGTGCGGATGGCCGACAAAATCGACCTTGCCGTCTATCCGGATCGCTTCGTGTTTGGTTTCAACGCCATGAAACTGGATGCCGGTTGCCGTCGAAATCGGCGTGACGCCGACAAGTTCGCGAAAAAAATCGAAATGCCACCAGGAACGACGGAATTCACCATCGGTGGCAAGCCTCAGCCCCACCTCCTCCTGCTTTTTGACGATTTTTTCGATCTCGCGATCTTCGACTGCTTTCAGCGCGGCGGCATCAATCTCGCCTTTGGCGCGCCTGGCACGTGCATCTCTCAGCGGTGCCGTGCGCAGCAGACTCCCCACATGATCAGCGCGAAAAGGCGGCGCGGTGCGTTGAGCCAATTACTTCCCCCAAACTTCTTGCGCCAATTCGACAATCATGCGGAGCTTGGCCCATTGCTCGTCCTCGGCCAGCACGTTGCCCTCTTCGGTTGAGGCAAATCCGCATTGAGGCGATAGGCACAGCTGGTCGAGCGCAACAAATTTTGTCGCTTCTTCAATTCGCTTTTTGATATCGGCGCGCGGTTCGAGCCGTCCGGACTTCGACGTGACCAGCCCGAGTACGACGATCTTGTTGCCCTTCGGCAAAAACCGCAGCGGCTCGAAACCGCCGGCGCGGTCAGTGTCGTATTCAAGGAAGTAACCGTCGTAGTTGCATTTAGCCAGCATGTTCTGCGCCACCGGCTCGTATCCGCCGGAGGAAATAAAAGTCGAACGGAAGTTGCCGCGGCAGACATGGGTGGTGATCGTCATGTCGGCGGGTTTCGCTTCCAGCGCCTTGTTGATGCAGCGCGTGTAGGTCTCCTGCAGGTGATCGACGTCGAGACCACGATCCCTGGCCTTCTTCAATTCTTCCTGCGAGCACAGATAGGCCCAGGCCGTGTCGTCGAATTGCAAATAACGGCAACCGGCATCGTAAAAGGCCTTGATCGCCTTTTGATAGGTGACCGCAAGATCGTCGAAGATCGCATCGCGATCTGGATAGGCGCTTTTCGCAACTGCACCGGGTTCGAGCCGAAAATGCATCACGGTCGGGGCCGGGATTGTCATTTTCGGCATGACCTTGGTGTGCGCCTTCAGAAATTTGAAATGTTCCAGCATTGGATGGTTCGAAAAACCGATTTTGCCTGTGACCTTGATGCTGCGCGGCTTGGTCTGCACACCCTGAAACTGGATGCCGTGATCGAGCTCGTAGATCTCAACGCCGTCAAGCATGCCGAAGAAGTCGAAATGCCACCAGGAACGGCGAAACTCCCCGTCGGTTGCGAGCTTGAGGCCAATTTCTTCCTGCTTTTTGATGATCTTTTCGATCTCGCGGTCTTCCACCTCTTTAAGCTGCGCTGCGCTTATGGTGCCCTTTTCGCGCTTCGCCCGCGCGTCTTTGACCGGCACAGTCCGCAGGATGCTGCCGACATGATCGGCGCGAAAAGGCGGCTTCGTTCTTTGCATGTCGCTCCTCCGCGAGTGGCCCGCGCTTGCCGGCGGGTCTTAATTGCTTCGAGCCATAGCACGGCCGGCGCCGTGCCGTCCTGCGGCGGCTTCGCATGCGTACCTTGCAGTTTCAAGCGTTCCGCCGAAGGAAAAGTAGTGGGGCGCAACGTCGCCCAAACCGCCTGTCGCCGAAAGCGTTTCGATAATGGCGTCGGGTCCGACATGACCAACCAGACCGCTGGCGACCCCCGATGCAAGCCCGCGCAAGGAAGCGGCAACACCGCAGCGCCTGGCATATCGCAACAGCGCGGGCACGCTGGTCGGGCCCGCCATGCCGATCTTCACTGGTTTGCCAATGCCACACGCGCGTAATTGCTTGAGCCACGTCAGAATGTGTTCCGGAGCAAATGAAAATTGACTGACGATGTGAACGCGCAAGCCCTGCGCGGTAGCAGCGGCGATCTTTTCATCGAGTGCAGCCTCGAGACGACCGGCAGGGATGCGCGGATGGCCCTCGGGATAGGCGCCAATACCGATTTCTTCGATACCGGCCTTGCGCAGGCTGCCCTTCTGAATAACGGCGAGCGCATCGGCGAATGCAGCGGCTTTATCGACATCGCCGCCGATCACGAGCAGCCGGCGCATATCGGCTTCGCCATGAAATCGGGTGAGCAAATCGTGCAACGCGCCGGCACTGGCAAGTCGCCGCGCCGCAACATGAGCAACGGGCTCGAGCCCAGCGTTGCGCAAGGCGGCTGCCGCCATGACCAGCTCGCGGGTATCCTGTGTCGGCACTGCAGTCAGATAAAGCGGGGTGCCGCGCGGCAGGGTATCGGCGAGCGCGGCAACTTCTCTCGCGTTCGGGCGCGTCGCTTCGAGCGAAAAATGTCGCGCGAAGGCGGCAGGATCAGACGCAGGTGCTGGAGCGGCAGCGGCGGGCATCGGCCGACGCGCCTATTCGCGCCGGCGCGAGATCACGAAGGATTCGTCGTAGAACCACAACCCGCCGTGTTTCTGGAGAATCTCGCGCGTCGCCTCGATATAGCGGCGATCGCTGTTCACATCGGACAATCGATCGTCCTCAACCTGCGCAACGTAGATCGCCGCATTCCACGCTGCGAGCAATGTCGATGTGCCGATCGAAGAAGAAATCTCCGAGGGCAATGTGTGCATATCGTAGCGGAATAGCGATCGCTGGTCCGCGTAAGCATTGAAATTGAGATCACGGCCCGCAGAGCCAAGCTCGTGTTTCACTTCCTTGAGCAGATCGTGGCGGCTGTGCACGAACGGATTGTCGTTCGGCCAGACCTTGTTGATAATCTCCATCCCCGGGTCGTGCCCGTAGGAGTGGATCGCGATCATGCGGCCGCCCGGTCCGAGCGCACGCGCGAGCGGCGCCAGCACACGTTTGGCTTTGAACTCCAGCGAAGCGCGCGCGCGATAGGGCTGCGAGGCAATTACCAGGTCGTAGTCGGCGACGGTGCCACCCGGCTTTGGCACGATCTGATCGAGAAGGAAGCGGTGGTCGTTGCGATAGATCACCAGGATCACCGGACGTTCATAGACCGGATTGCCGCTCTTTGCGCTCACGCGTGCTTTCCAGTTCTCCGCCAAAAACGGTTCGAGATCGGTGATTTGCTTTTCGAAGCTGTGCGCGGTGCTGCCGTCCATGGCGAGCTCTTTCCAGACCAGGCTGGTGGCCGCGCTCAGTGATTTCACCGCGAGCCAGGGCGCTTCGGCATAGGCAAGGTTGGTAAGGACAAGTACGCTGGACGGATGTTCGACGAAACGATCCGCCATCTTGTGCAGCGTGAGGCGGATGTCCTCCAGGCTGATTTCCTTGCCGATGATATAAAACGGCGTCGTCGGGAACCGGTCGTGCATCGAGCGCATAACGCGCGCCAGCACTGTGCCATCGCCGACGCCGGCGTCAAACACACGCACCGCCGGCGGACGCGGATGAATATTGGCGAGCTCAAGACTGACGCGCGACGCGATTTCCCATTTCTCCGAGCACGTGTTCACGAACAGCAGATATTTTTGCCGGTTGTCGAAGAAACGGAAATTACGTTGCGGATCGTCAGTGGCGAGCCCGGAGGCAACCGGTGGCGCCGCCGGCTTTACGACAGGCAACACGCCAGTCGGTGTCGGCTCAAACAGCACGCGGCGCCGCGCCGGCGCGCCGTCCGAGTTACGCGCCATGAAGGCGCGAATCCGCTCGAGCGTGTCCGTGGTGATGCGCCCGCCATTGCGCAGCCGGCTCGCCAGCTTGCCGTCGTTGACTGCGCGGCGGCCGAAAGTGGATTCGGCAAGCCCGCGAACGCGGCAAAATTCGCTGATCTCCTGGAGGATTTGTTCGTTCATGGCGGCGTTCCCTGACCGGCTCTGAAAGGCCGTTGCGGCTCAGAGCGAACCAAGTCCCCCCGCTTTCGTCAATCAGAAAAGCTACGTCAGAAAAGGTGGGCAAAGTGGGTGGGCGTCCTGCCCACCTGCAAAGCGCTATAATTTATCGAAAAATTGCAAAATTCCCGCAGACACAGAAACTCAACAGGCTCCCGAGTGGGACATATCCTACGATACTGCCCCTTCGGTATGGGCGGCAGTGGGCTGAAAGAGAACGGTCGCGGATGGGAGCATTCGTCCCAAGCTGGCGGAAACTGCGGCCGTTCGATCAGATTTCGAAAAAAACAGTCTCGTTTTCGCCCTGGACGCGAATGTCGAAGCGATAGACCGGCAACTCGCCCCGCATCTCTTTGTGGGCAACGAGAGTCCCGCGCCGGTCTGCCGGGACCAGCGTCAGGATGGGATCGTTGGCGTTGGCCGCCTCATCGGAGAAATAGAGCCGGGTGTAGATCTGCCGCAGCATGCCGCGCGAGAAGATGCAGACCACGATATGCGGGGCCTGCGGCTTGTTGCCCGGTCCCGGCACCGCACCAGGCTTGACGGTATCGAAGCTGTAGACGCCATCTTTGTCGGTGGCCGAGCGGCCGAAGCCGGTGAACTTCGCATTCGGCCGCGGTTTCTCGCCACGCGCATGAGCGTAGCGGCCCTGCGCATCGGCTTGCCAGATCTCGATCATGGCGTCGTTGATCGGCAGGCCATCGCCATCCAGCACGCGGCCCTCGATGCGGATTTTCTGGCCGGTCGCGTCGGGCGTGATGAGATTATCGCCTATCGTTTCCTTCCAACTGTAACTGCCGTTCGGGTCCCAATGGCAACGGCCTTTGGGCGCAAGACCATAGGCAAAGAATGGCCCGACGGTTTGTGAGGGCGTGATCTCCGACATTTAATGTTTATCCGTGTCCTGGGGTGTGGCTTCGCGGCCGCGCAGTACGATATCGAAACGGAAGCACAGCGCCCAATCGGGAATGGTGTTCTCCAGATCGAACTGGGAGATCATGCGCTGGCGCGCCTTTTCGTCAGTCACCGAATTAAAGATCGGGTCAAACGGGAAGAGCGGATCGCCTGGGAAATACATCTGCGTCACCAGACGCGACAGGAATGAGTGGCCGAATACCGAGAAGTGGATGTGGTTCGGCCGCCACGCATTGTGGTGATTGCCCCATGGATAGGCGCCCGGCTTCACGGTGATGAACCGGTAATAGCCTTTCGAATCGGTGACGGTGCGTCCTGCGCCGGTAAAATTCGGATCGAGCGGCGCCGGATGCTGGTCGACATTGTGCACATAGCGGCCGCAGGCATTGGCCTGCCAGATTTCCACGAGCGTATCCGGGACCGGCCGCCTGTCCTCGTCCATAACATGGCCGTGCACAATGAGACGTTCGCCGAGCGGTTCGCCCTTGTGTTGCTTGGTGAGATCGGCATCGCCTTCCTGCACCGCATCGTGGCCGTATACCGGCCCGGTCAGCTCGGACAGCGTTTGCGGAACGATGATCAGCGGCTTTGACGGCGAGCGTTTCACCGTGCTGCGGTAGGCAGGCGTGAGATGCTTGGGAAAGGCGCTCAAGCTCTCTTTCGGGAAGACGAGCGTCATTGTTGTTCCTTGGTAGTTGGCGATTTCAGTTAACGCGTTCCATTGCGAGCGATACACCTTGACCGACACCGACACACATCGTGGCAAGTGCAAGCTTGCCGCCGTTTTCCTGCAGGCCGTGCGCCGCCGTCAGCGCCAGACGGGCACCTGACATGCCAAGCGGATGACCAAGCGCGATCGCACCGCCATGCGGATTGACGTGGTCGGCATCGTCGGCAAGTCCCAGCTGCCTTAAACAGGCTAGCGACTGCGAGGCAAAGGCTTCGTTGATCTCGATCAAATCGTAGCTGGAAATTTTGTGCTGCAGGCGCGCCATCAATTTCTGGGTTGCTGGGACGGGGCCGATGCCCATGATCCGCGGCGGTACCGCTGCCGAGGCCATGCCGAGAATGCGGGCGCGGGGGCTCAGTCCATGCGCTTTCACCGCCGCTTCCGATGCGATAATGATCGCGGCAGCGCCGTCATTGACGCCGGAAGCGTTTCCCGCAGTGACTGTGCCCGGATTGCGGAACGGCGTTTTCAGCCTGGAAAGTTGCTCGAGCGTGGTGTCGGGACGAGGGTGCTCGTCCTTGTCGACTTTGATCGGGCCGGTTTTTCCTCCCGGCACATCGACTGCAACGATCTCTTTGGCGAAATAGCCTGAAGCGATCGCCTTGCCAGCACGCTGTTGCGAGCGCAGCGCAAAGGCATCCTGGTCGGCACGGGTGATCTGGAATTCTTCCGCGACGTTCTCGCCGGTTTCCGGCATGGAATCGACGCCATATTGCTGTTTCATCAGCGGATTGACGAAGCGCCAGCCGATGGTCGTGTCATAGATTTCCGCCGTGCGCGAGAAGGCTTCCGTTGCCTTGCCTTGCACAAAGGGCGCACGGGTCATCGATTCGACGCCCCCGGCAATGGCGAATTCCATCTCACCGGCGCGGATAGCACGGGCGGCGGTGCCGACAGCCTCCAGCCCGGACGCGCAGAGCCGATTCAATGTGACACCCGGTACGCTGGCCGGAAGTCCCGCAAGCAGAAGGGCCATGCGTGCAACGTTGCGGTTGTCCTCGCCGGCTTGATTGGCGCAGCCGTAGTAGACTTCGTCGAGCTTTTCCCAATCGATCTTCGGATTGCGCGCCATCAGCGCCTTGATCGGAACCGCGGCGAGATCGTCGGCCCGCACCTTCGCGAGCGCGCCGGCATAGCGCCCAATCGGCGTGCGCACTGCATCGCACAGGAACACGTCGCGGCCCGCCATTACGCGGCCTCCGCATGCGCGCGGTTTGTGCGCGCATGAAGATCGCGCAACACGTCGAGTTCGCGTTGGGTGGGCGGTGGCGTTTCCGCGACCTTGGCCGCGAATCTGATCGGCCAGCCGGAATTTTCCTGAATCTGCGCGCGCGTGACCCCCGGGTGAATGGAGACGACCGTCATTTCCTTCGTTTCCGGATCGGGCTCGAACAAGGCCAGATCGGTGATCAGTTTGGTCGGGCCTTTGGTCTTCACGCCGAGCCTGGCACGGGAATCGCCGCCCGAAACATGGCCTATCGAGGTAACGAAATCGAGTTTGTCAACAAAGCTGCGTTTGCCTTGCGACATGATGATAAAGATCTCACCACAAGAGGTGGCGATCTCCGGCGCACCCCCGCCACCCGGCAGTCGAACCTTGGGTTTGTCGTAAGGACCAACGACCGTCGTATTGAGATTGGCGAACTTGTCAATTTGGGCGCCACCGAGAAAACCGATCTTGATGCGGCCACCTTGCAACCAATACCGGAACATTTCAGGCACTGACACCGTCGTAATTGCGGTCTCGCACAGTTCGCCGTCGCCGATCGACAGCGGCAATATATTCGGCTTGGTTGCAAGCGTACCGGATTCATAGATGAGGGTGATATTCGGTGCGTGTGTCAGCCGCGCGAGATTGCAGGCGGCTGACGGCTGACCAATCCCGACGAAGCAGACATCGTCATTCTTAAGCGCGCGGGCTGCGGCGATTGTCATCATTTCGTTAGGCTTAAAGTCGGTCATGTTTTTTACTCCGCCGCGATACGATGCTTGCGCGCATATTTGGCGAAAACTTCGGGACCTTTCGCCAGCACATTGTCTTTCATCCAGGCTAGGAAAGAATCGCGTTCGCGCGAGATCGCATCCCATTCTTTATAGAAGTTGTTGTTGCGTGGATAATATCCCTGTGCATAGGAGGGGAACGCACCGCCCGGCACTTCAACCACATGGCCAATGGTCCAGTGTGGCAACACCACCGCGTTCAGGCTGCGCTCGGGAAGTTCGTCGACGATCTCCTCGACCGTGACCACAGATCGCTTGGAAGCAAGCACCGCTTCTTTCTGCACGCCAAGCACGCCTTCAATCATGACGTTGCCAGCCTTGTCGGCACGCTGGGCATGGATCACCGCGACGTCCGGCCGGTGCGCCGGAATAGCGGCAAGCTCTTCGCCGGTGAAAGGACACGTCACACGTTTGATCTTGGAATTCACCTTCGGGAGATCGCCGCCGATATAGCCGCGGAAAATGGCGCAAGGCAGACCCGCCGCGCCCGCCTCATAGGCGTTGGCCATTGCCGCATGGGAATGTTCTTCCAGTTCGAGCTTGTTCGGCCAGCTGTTCTCGATCGCATCTCTGAGGCGATGCAACGAGCCGACGCCGGGGTTGCCACCCCAGGAAAAAACCAGCTTGGAGACGCAGCCCATGCCGATGAGCTGATCGTAAACGAGGTCAGGCGTCATGCGGATCAGCGTCAGCCCTTTACGCGCCTGGCGGATGATCTCGTGACCAGCGGCGTGGGGAATAAGGTGTGTGAAGCCCTCAAGTGCGACGGTGTCTCCGTCGCGGACGGTTGATCTAACGGCTTCGGCGAGCGAAGAAATACGCGCCATGTTGACTGAAATCCCGGTTGCGATCTCGTATTTACGGCTGGCCACTGGCAGGGTCAAATAGCGTACACAGGACAAGTTGGGACTCCAACGGATCGCCATTTATGTTGGGTAAGCAGCCGATTTTCACGATTCATGCCGAACTCGATACGATGACCAATCTCGGCCTCACGCCCTATGGCGAGCGTCGCGTGATCAGCATCCTTGGCGGAAAGGTCAGTGGACCAAAACTGACGGGCCGCATCCTTCCAGGTGGCGCCGATTGGCAGATTATCCGCACCGACGGCGCAGCCGACATCAAGGCACGCTATACTATCGAGACCGAGGCCGGAGCCCACATCATGGTCACCAGCGAGGGCCTGCGGCACGGCCCGCCCGACGTGATGGAAAAGTTGATGCGAGGCGACAAGGTCGATCCCCGTCATTATTATTTCCGTACGGTGATGCGGTTCGAGACTGCAGACCCCGCGGTTGACTGGCTCAATCGGATTCTCGCCCTCGCACGGGGCCAAAGAGAACCACGTGCGGTGCGGCTTGATGTCTACGAGGTGGAATGATGGCTGAGCGGCTTGCGATCCGGCTTCCAGCCTCGCTCATTGCGGAACGGGAGCAGGCGATCGCCATTCTGCGCCTTAACCGCCCGCAGAAACGTAATGCATTGGATGACGAGACAATCGTTGGCATCGAGGAGTTCTTCACGTCGCTGCCGGAAGGCATCGCTGCCGTGTTGCTCGCGGGTGAGGGTGAGAATTTCTCGGCTGGTCTCGACCTGTCGGAACTGAGAGAGCGCGACGTCACACAGGGTATTGCGCATTCGAAACTCTGGCATCGCGCCTTCGAAAAGATTCAGTTCGGCAACGTTCCGGTGGTCGCGGTGCTGCACGGCGCAGTGGTCGGCGGCGGTTTGGAGCTTGCTGCCGCGGCGCATGTGCGCGTGGCCGAGCGCTCCGCATTGTACGCGCTGCCGGAAGGCAGCCGCGGCATCTATGTTGGCGGCGGTGGCTCGGTGCGGCTGCCGCCGTTGATCGGCGTGGCACGGATGATGGACATGATGCTGACGGGGCGCACCTACACGGCGGAAGAAGGCCAGGCTATCGGTCTGACCACGTATCTTGTCGACAATGGCAAAGGCTTCGCCAAAGGCCTCGAACTGGCACAACGCATCGCCGCAAATGCACCGCTGACCAACTTTGCCGTCATGCAGGCATTACCACGCATTGCCGAGATGGATCCGGTGAGTGGCTTCGCGGTCGAAGCCTTAATGTCGGCGATCGCGCAGGCCGATCCGACTGCAAAAGCGCGCGTGAAAGAGTTCCTCGAAAAGCGTGCGCCCAAGGCCACGCGCTAGTAACGGAGAAAGCCGGGAGACAATGGCGAGCGTAGCCCGAGAAATCAGCAAGACAGCAACGGCGCCGCTGCGTCCCGTGCGGCTGGGCAAGCTTGATCCGGTAATCGAGCACCGCGCCAGAGGAATCATCCATATCCGGGCGGCGCAGGAACTGGGGACCTATCACGACAAGCTTAGCCAGCCTCTTGAACATTGGGCCAAGAACGCGCCCGATCGTTTGTTCCTGGCGCAACGCGATGCCCAGGGCGAATGGCGCAAGCTCACTTACTCGCAGGTTCTTTCCGGTGTGAAGCGGATCGGCGCTGCTCTGTTGCGGCGCGGACTTTCTGCCGAAAAGCCAATTGTGGTGTTATCCGGCAACGATATTGAACACGCGCTGCTTGGTCTGGCAGCGATGTATGTCGGCATTCCTTACGCGCCGGTCTCGGCGGCCTATTCGTTGATGTCGAGCGACTTTGGAAAACTCCGAACGATCGTCGATCTGCTCACTCCCGGGCTCGTCTTTGCCAATGATGGCGGCCCGTTCGCGCGGGCAATTTATGAAACCGTCCCGGACGCAATCGAACTGGTTGTCACACGCAATCCGCTGGGCGATCGAAAGACCACACTTTTCGCCGACCTCCTCGGCGCCGACGACGCGGCGGGGGTCGCTGCCGCGCATGCAAAGGTGACGCCGGAAAGCATTGCCAAATTCCTGTTCACGTCCGGTTCCACTGGAAATCCGAAGGCCGTTATCAATACGCACCGCATGTTGTGCTCGAACCAGGCAATGCTCGCTTCCGGTTTTACCTTTGTCGCCGATGAGCCTCCGGTCGTCGTCGATTGGCTGCCGTGGAGCCATACCTTCGGCAGCAACCACAATTTCAATATGGTGCTCACGAACGGCGGCTCGCTCTATATTGACGACGGAAATCCGACACCGCCGGGCGTGCCAAAGACCGCGAGAAACCTGCGCGAGATTGCGCCCACCATCTATTTCAATGTCCCCAAAGGATACGAAGCGCTGATCGCGCATTTCCGTGCCGACGAGGTTTTGCGCCGCAACTTCTTCAGCCGGTTGAAGGTTCTCTTTTATGCCGGCGCCGGTTTAAACGAGACTACCTGGAACGACCTCACGCAGCTTGCGGTCGAGACCACGGGCGAGCGCATTATTTTCCTGTCCTCGCTCGGCTCGACTGAAACCTCGCCATTGGCGCTCGCATGCTCGTGGGATTTCGATCGGCCCGGTAATATTGGCCTGCCGGCACCCGGCGTCGAACTCAAGCTGGTGCCAAACGAAGGCAAGCTGGAAGCCCGTTTGCGCGGCCCGCACATTACGCCCGGCTATTGGAGACAGAAAGATCTGACCCGCGACGCGTTCGACGAGGAGGGTTTTTACAAGATCGGCGATGCACTGAAATTCGTCGATCCGGATGATCCCGGCCAGGGTTTGTTGTTCGATGGCCGGATCGCCGAGGACTTCAAGCTGTCCACCGGCACATGGGTCAGCGTAGGGCCTCTGCGTGCGCGCCTGGTCGATCATTTTATGCCCTACGTCCGCGATGTCGTTTTTACTGGCGCTAACTGCGACGACATCGCAGCACTGGTATTTCCCGACATCGAGTCATGCCGAAAACTCGGCGGCTTAGGCCCTGCCGCACCGCCTGCCGAGATCGTCGAAACTCCTGCCGTGCGCGCAAAATTTGCGGAGCTCTTGGCAAAGTTCGCTGCTGCCAGTTCAGGGTCCTCGACACGCGTGGACAGGGCCATCCTGATGGCGGATCCGCCGTCCATGGACAAAGGTGAAATGACCGACAAGGGCTCGATCAACCAACGCGCGGTTTTGAAGAATCGCGCCGCTCTGGTGGACGAACTCTACGCGGTGCCTCTATCCTCGCGGGTGATCGTGGCGGAAGGAAAACGTTGATGGAGACCAAAGGCCAGGGGGCAATCGTCACCGGCGGAGCTTCAGGCCTGGGCGCTGCGTGCGCGCGCGCGCTGGCCGCAGCGGGTGCCAAAGTTGCGGTTGTCGATGTGAACGAAAAGACGGCGGCAGAAGTGGCGGACAGCATCAAAGGCATTGCCATTGCCTGTGACGTCGCCGACAGCGCCAGCGGCGAGACAGCTGTAAAAAAGGCCATCGCCGCACATGGACCAGCGCGCATTCTCGTCAGTTGTGCCGGGGTTGGCCCCGCCAAGCGCATCGTCGGCCGTGAAGGACCAATGCCGCTCGCCGATTATGAGCGCGTCATTCGCATCAACCTGATCGGCACATTCAATATGATGCGGCTGGTAGCCGCCAGCCTGCAGGCGGCGGAGCCGTTGGCTGGTGGCGAGCGCGGCGTCATTGTTTCCACTGCATCCGTCGCCGCATTCGAGGGCCAGATCGGACAGGCGGCTTATGCGTCCTCAAAGGGCGGGGTCGCCGCGCTCACATTGCCCGCGGCGCGCGAACTTGCCCAATTCGGTATTCGCGTGCTGGCAATAGCGCCCGGAATTTTTGCCACTCCAATGTTGCGCGCGCTGCCGCAAGAAGCGCAGGATTCTCTCGGCGCCGCAGTGCCGTTCCCCAAGCGCCTGGGTGAGCCGCGCGAATTTGCGGCGCTTGTACTCCATTGCGTCCACAATGCTTATCTCAATGGCGAGGTCATCCGCCTCGACGGTGCCTTGCGTATGGCACCGCGCTGACACGAGGCTGCGTGACGACATTCAGCAACACCCGCAAGGTGCGTATCGAATGGGGTGACTGTGACCCCGCCGGCATTATTTTCTATCCACGTTATTTCGAGATTTTTGACGCATCCACTGCGATGATTTTCGAGAGAGCATTGGGAATGACCAAATTTCAAATGTTCAAAAATCTCGAATTCGGAGGATTTCCACTGGTGCGCACTCGCGCCCGATTTCTAAAGCCCACGCGGTTCGGAGATGACGTGACGGTCGAAAGCAAGATTGCCTTCGGCCGTTCAAGTTTCGACGTTGAGCACAAATTGAGTCTCGGCGGCGAAACCTGCGCGGAATGCTCGGAAAAGCGGGTTTGGGTGGTGCGCGCCGAAAATGGCCGGCTCAAATCGCATCCGGTTCCCGAAGCAGTGCTGGCGAAGTTCGGCCAGCGAGGTTAGGCGCGGGGAACTATTCGATCCCGGCGGCGATCTTTTTCAAAATCTGGATGAAACGCTTGCGGTCACGTGCGCCGATGAGGTGATCAAGGTTGCGTTCGTGCCGGCGCGCGCAGCGAGTCATCATCGTGAGAACTTTCTTGCCGGCGGGCGTCAGGTTCAGCCGATAGGTGCGCCGATCACTGTCCATACGTTTACGCTCAATCAGTCCGCGCCGCACCAGATCCTCGACAACGGGCGTGAGGCTGGATTTGTCACGGCCATTGGCTTGCGACAATTCGGTTTGGCTGATGCCCGGGTTGCGCGCGATGAGAGTTAGAGTGGCGAAACGTCCCGGGCTTTCGCCAATCTCCTGCGAACGGCGGGAAAATGCCTGGAAAGCGGCTTCCTGCGCCATTCGCAGGTTGAACCCCACCCAATAAGCTAGCGGACCAAAATTAATCGACCCGGCAACGGGTTCACCGTTCCTGTCACGACCGCCCGTACCGTTCGTCCCGTGCATGGCACTTCCTTATCACGAAGCGCGCTGCCACCCGCTGCTCAATTTCAGCATTTAGTTTGATGCCAAACTATAAGCTTTACAACTTACCTGACATCCGGCTGAATATCCAAAAAGTTGGATTACACCAACGGCCTAACCCCCAAGGGAGGAACCCATGAAACGCCGTTTGGCCGGATGTGTCTACGCTGCAGCGCTGTTGATTGGCGGAGCCACCGGCGCGCTCGCGCAAGACAAGACATTCGAACTCAAGCTCTCGCACTGGGTGCCACCGTCGCATCCGCTGCAAAAGGCGCTGGAAGAATGGGGCGCCTCGGTCGAGAAAGATTCCGGTGGCACAATCAAATATAAGGTCTATCCGTCGCAACAGCTCGGCAAGGCCTTCGATCACTACGACATGGCGCGCGATGGCATCGCCGACCTGACCTATATCAATCCCGGCTATCAGCCCGGCCGCTTCCCGATCATCGGCGCCGGCGAATTGCCATTTCTGATGAGCAACGCCAAGGGCGGCACGCAGTCGATAGACGCCTGGTACCGGAAATACGCGGCGGCGGAGATGAAGGACGTCAAGTTCTGTCTGGCCTTCGTGCATGATCCCGGCGCGTTCCATTCCAAAACGAAGAAGATCCTGGTGCCGGCGGACCTCAAGGGTATGAAGATCAGGCCCGCGCACGCCACCATGGCGACGTTCATGACGCAGCTTGGCGCCACCAATGTGCAGGCGAGCGCGCCGGAAGTGCGCGACATCCTGGAAAAAGGCGTCGCCGATGCGGTGACTTTCCCCTGGGGCTCGGTTCTGCTGTTCGGCCTCGACAAGGTGACAAAATATCACCTCGATATGCCGCTATATGTCACCACATTCGCCTTCGTCTTCAACAAGGATAAATATGAGCAGATGTCGGCGGCGCAGAAGAAAGTGATCGACAATCACTGCACCAATGAATGGGCACTGAAGGTCGCGGCGCCCTGGGCCGACTTCGAACACGCCGGCATCGCCAAGATCAAGGCCGAGGCCGGGCAAGAGGTGTATGAGCCCAGCGCCGCGCAGGTCGCGGAATGGAAACAGGCCGCCGAACCGCTCGCGAAGGTTTGGGCCGACAACGTGAAAAAGGCTGGCGGCGACCCCGACACGATTATGAAGGAGCTTAAGGCACAGTTGGCGAAAGACAACGCGGGCTATTGACACTGTCTGTCGATCGACTGTTCGGGCCGTACCATAACGCGGCGGCGGCACATGCCGCCGCCGCCCTGATATTGGACAGCCCAAGGAGAGTTTAGCGTGAAACGCATCTACATGGATCGTTTCATCGATTCGATCGAATGGGTTGCAGCGGCATTCGTCGGGATCGTCGCCGCCAACATCTTTATCGCAGTCCTTCTGCGCAATTTGTTCAATTATTCAATCCCGGATTCATATGATTTCGGCCGGCTGATGCTTGGCATTCTCATTTTCTGGGGGATTGCGGCGACGTCGTATCGCGGCACCCACATCACCGTCGATCTGGTCTGGGCCAATGTCGGCCCGCGCTATCAGCGCGTCATCGACGTGTTTGCCACGTCAGTGCTGTTGTTTGTGGTGACGGTGCAGACTTACACGCTGTTCGACAAAGTGCGCGGTACTTATTACGACAACGTGCTCACCTTCGATCTTCGGCTGCCGACCTGGCCGTTTTTCCTGATCGCGTGGCTCGGCGACGTCTCGGCCGTGCTGCTGATCGCCATACGCACCTATCGCCTGATTTTCCGGCCCGAACTGATAGCGGAGCCGAAAGCGCAGCCGGTCGAATGACGATGAGCACCGACGCCGTCGCGGTCGTGGGTTTCATTGCGCTGTTCGCGCTGATGCTGCTGCGCGTGCCGGTCGGCATGGCGATGGGCCTCGTTGGCGTTTCCGGCTTCGCCTATCTCAATGGCGGTGCGCCCGCGCTCAAGTTGGTCGGGCAGACTTCGATGCGCACGGTCACCGACTACACTTTCGGCGTCATTCCGATGTTCCTGCTGATGGGAACTTTCGTGAGCAATTCCGGCATGAGCCGCGACCTGTTCCGTGCCGCGAACAGTTTCGTCGGGCATCTGCGCGGCGGTCTCGGCTTCGCCACCGTCGCCGCTTGCGGCGGTTTTGCCGCGATTTGCGGCTCTTCAGTCGCAACCGCCGCCACGTTTTCTGCCGTGGCCTACCCGGAAATGCGGCGCTTCGGCTATCCGCAAAGCTTCGCTACCGGCGTGATTGCCGCCGGCGGCACGCTCGGCGCCATGTTGCCGCCGTCAACGGTGCTGGCAGTTTACGGCATCATCACCGAGCAAGACATCGGCAAGCTGTTTATCGCCGGCATCGTTCCCGGTCTGCTGGCAATTTCGATGTATATGGCGACGATCAAAATCATTGGCTACGCGCAACCGGACTTTCTGCCGACCGGCACGCGCGCGACACGAAAGGAACGGATCGAGGGCATCAAAAATATCTGGGCGCCACTTTTGCTGTTCATATTCGTGATCGGCGGTCTCTACGGCCTTCCGTTTCTGCCGCGGTTTACGCCGACTGAAGCCGGCGGCGTTGGCGCGAGCGGAGCATTCCTGATCGGGGTGCTCACCGGGAGACTCGACAAAGACAAGATCCTGGCATCGCTGCTGCAAGCGACGCGCACTGCCGCGGCGGTGTTCACGGTTCTCATCGGCGCATTGCTGTTCGGCTATTTTCTAACCATAACGCAAACGCCGCAGAAGGTGACCGAATTCCTGACCAGCCTCGGCCTCGGCAGCTACGGCGTATTGGCGCTGATCATGCTGATGTATCTGGTGCTCGGCTGCCTGATGGACGCGATGGCCATGATCATCCTGACCATCCCGATTATCTTCCCGGTCATCACCCATCTCGGCTTCGATCCGATCTGGTTTGGTGTCATCATCGTAATGACGGTCGAACTTGGCCTTATTCATCCGCCGGTCGGGATGAACGTGTTCGTGATAAAAAGCGTCGTAAAGGACGTGAGTTTCACCACCATATTCAAGGGGGTTATCCCCTTTATCGCGACCGACCTGATCCGGCTGGTGATCCTTATCGCCTTCCCGATCATCGCTTTGTGGTTGCCTTCACACATGTGAGGACGAATTCTAAACGCACCAATCAAGCAAGGAGGTACATTCATGTGGAAGCTCGCCGGAGCGGCCTTTGCCGCATTGCTGATGTCCGCCGCGCCAGGGCTCGCCGGCAACACGGCACAGGAGGAAGCCAACAAGAAAGTGGTGATCGATCTCTACGAAAAGGGCATCAATCAAAAGGACTTCGAGGCTGCCGCGAAAAATTTCGGCCCACGATACGTACAGCACAATCCGCGCGCCGCCGACGGGCCGGAAGGTTTCAAGGCTTTTATCGGATTCCTTAAGGCCAAGTTTCCGAACTACCACAGCGAGATCAAGCGGGTATTCGCCGACGACGATTTCGTGATTCTGCACGTCCACAACGTGCCGGAGCCGGGGCAGCGCGGCGCTGCGATTGTTGATATCTTTCGGCTCGAAAACGGCAAGGTGGTCGAGCACTGGGACGTACGCCAGGACATCCCGGAGCAATCGGCTAACAGCAACACCATGTTCTGACAGCCCATTTGCCCGGCTTGCCCGTGCTCAGCCCGCTTGTGATATAATAGTTGGGTCCCCAACCATCGGCCGGGAGGCCGCTTTGGAACGCTCGTTCAAAAAAGAAGTGCAGGCGCTGAAATTGGGCGATGGCGAAACCTTCCAAGGCGAAGGCATCCTGGCCGTTACCAAGGCGCTGCTGCAATCGGGCGTGTCTTACGTCGGTGGATATCAGGGCGCGCCGGTATCGCACCTGCTCGATGTCCTGGTCGACGCCGAAGACATCATGTCCGAGCTCGGCGTGCATCTGGAGACCTGCGCAAACGAAGCGTCGGCCGCCGCCATGCTTGGCGCATCGATCAACTATCCGCTGCGCGGTGCCGTGACCTGGAAATCAATCGTCGGCACCAACGTCGCTGCCGACGCGCTGTCCAACCTCGCGTCACCCGGGGTGATTGGCGGTGCAATGATCATTCTCGGTGAAGACTACGGCGAGGGCGCCAGTGTCATTCAGGAACGCTCGTATGCTTACGCACTAAAATCCTCGATGTGGTTGCTCGATCCGCGCCCTGATCTCCCATCGATCGTGCATACGGTTGAGAAAGGTTTCGAACTGTCGGAAGCGAGCCACGCACCGGTCATGCTGGAATTGCGCATCCGCGCCTGCCATGCGACCGGCGAATTCGCCGCCAAGGACAATCGCAAGGGAATTGTCTCCGGAATCGACAAGTTGGCCGGGCCTCCCCGCTTCGAATACGGGCGGCTGGCGCATCCGCCGGTCATCTTTACCCAGGAGCGCCTGAAAGTAGCGGAGCGGTTGCCTGCGGCACGCGCCTTCATTCGCGAGCACAAACTCAACGAAACCATTCATGGCGAACTGAACGACGTTGGCATCATCGTCATGGGAGGCCTCACCAACAGCGTGTTGCGCGCGCTCGAACGCATGGGTCTCGCGGACGTCTTCGGCGTCTCGCGCATCCCGGTGCTGGTTCTCAATGTCGTCTATCCGCTCGTCCCCGAGGAGCTTCGTGAGTTCTGCGTGGGCAAGCGCGCGGTCCTGGTCGTCGAAGAAGGTTATCCGGATTACATCGAGCAGGCGGTCAATGTCGAGCTGCGCCGGGGCGATATCAATACGCGCGTGCTCGGCAAGGGTCTTCTGCCAAACGCAGGCGAATATGCGTCCGATGTCCTGCTGGAAGGCCTTGCGGCGTTTCTGCAGGACACAAAGCCGAATGGTATCGACGCCGACACGATCGCGGGAAAAGCCCGCGACCTGATCGCGCACAAAGCAAAGGCGATGTCGGCTCTAGGCCCGTTGCCACCACGGCCGCCGGCCTTCTGTACGGGTTGCCCGGAACGGCCGGTATTTTCCGCCATCAAGCTGATGCAACGGGAATTGGGTCCGACTCACATTAGCGCCGACATCGGCTGCCATTCATTCGCAACTTTCGCGCCTTTCTCGCTTGGCAATTCCATCCTCGGTTACGGCATGTCACTTGCGAGCGCGGCGGCGGTTGCTCCGAACATGCAAAAGCGACCGATTGCGGTGATGGGCGACGGCGGCTTCTGGCACAACGGCCTGATCACCGGGGTCGCGTCAAATCTGTTCAACAAGGGCGATGGCGTGCTGATCGTGATGCAGAACGGCTACGCCTCTGCCACCGGCCAACAATATATCCCGTCAAGCACGATGAGCCGCGCCGGCGCCGTTCCGGGCGTGGATATCGAGCAGACGTTGCGGACCATGGGCGTGCATTGGTTGCGCAAGGTGCGCACCTACAGCGTCAGTGTGATGGTCCAGACGCTCAAGGAAGCGATGAAGACGGCCGAGCGTGGCCTGAAAGTGATCATCGCGGATGGCGAATGCCAGCTCGCGCGTCAGCGCCGTATTCGCGCGGAAGACGCCGAGAAACTTAAACGTGGTGAGCGCGTCACGCGTGCACGCTACGGGGTTGACGATGAGATATGCACGGGGGATCACTCGTGCATCCGGTTGTCGGGCTGCCCATCGCTGACGGTGAAACCATCGCCGGATCCGCTGCGTACCGATCCCGTGGCAACTGTCATTGAATCATGCGTCGGTTGCGGCCTGTGCGGCGAGGTCGCGCACGCGGCGGTCTTATGTCCCTCATTTTACCGCGCCGAAATCGTGCGCAACCCGACCCGGCGCGATCGTCTTGTGCACCGGTTCCGGCAGAAGGTTATTGGCTGGCTCGGCGGCTATGCGGGCAAGGCGATCGCATGAGCACACCGCGCCCGATCACCATGCTGATCGCCGCTCTCGGCGGAGAAGGGGGCGGCGTGCTGACACAATGGATCGTTTCGGCGGCAGTGGAAGCCGGTTTCCCGGTGCAGAGCACTTCAATTCCCGGCGTGGCGCAGCGCACCGGTGCGACGACTTATTACATAGAAATTTTGCCTGTGCCGGCGCGTGAGCTCGGCGGCAAGTGGCCGGTACTCGCTCTCACGCCAGGGGTTGGCGATATCGATATCGCAGTGGCAAGCGAACTGCTGGAAGCCGGGCGAGCCGTTGCGAACGGCTACGCCACACCCGATCGTACGCATGTGATCGGATCGCTCAGCCGCTTCTATGCCATGGACGAAAAGATCGCCATGGGTGACGGTCGTTTCGATCGTGACAAACTGATCAAAATCATTAAGGAACACGCCAAGCAGGCTCTCCTTATCGATATGGATGCCCTCGCCAAGCAAAGCGGGTCGATCATCAATGCCGTGATGCTCGGCGCCATCGCCGGCTGCGGACGCCTGCCACTGAAGCGTGAGCAGTTCGAGGCGGCGATCCGCGAAGATGGCAAGTCAGTCGACACGAACCTGCGCGGATTCCGCGCCGGATTTGAGGCGGCCCGCGCGAACGCACGGCCCGCGCCATTCACCGAAAAAAAGAACAGCGCTGCCGGTACGCCCGCGTTGGTCGAACATGAAGTCGCACGCACATTCCCTGCTGTTGCGCAGGTGACCGGGCTCGAAGGCGTCCGGCGCCTGATCCGCTATCAAAACATTTCCTATGCGTGGCTCTATCTCAACCGCCTCCGGCCGATCGCTGAAGCCGACCAGATCATCGGCGCACAGGGAAAACTCCTGAAGGAAGTCGCGCGGCACCTCGCGGTGCGCATGTCATACGAAGACGTCGTGCGCGTTGCGCAGGCAAAAATTTCGCCCGCACGCATGCATCGTATCGCGCAAGATGAGCTGCGCGTAAACGACGAGCCTTTCTCGGTGCATGATTTTCTCAAGCCCGGCATCGAGGAATTGTGCCAGTTGCTGCCACCATTTCTGGCGCGACCGATTCTACGGCTCGCCGAGCGCAAAGGCTGGCTCGGGCGCGTCTATTTCGGCATGGAGATCAACTCCACCTCGATCAGCGGCTATTTGCGGTTCTGGATGCTTGCCAAACTGCGCCCACTGCGCCCGTATGGTCATCGCTACAAACAGGAACAGCAACAGATCGAATCCTGGCTCGTCCTGATCCGCGAGGCATCGCGGCATTCCGCCAGCTTCGCCCTGGAGGTCGCCGAATGCGCGCGTCTGATCAAGGGTTACGGCGATACGCACGCGCGCGGACTGGCGAACTACCGGACCATTGAAGACCGCGTGATCCGTCCTGCGCTTGCCGGGCAAAACCCGCAACAACGCGCTGCGGATGCCGTCGCCAGTGCACGCACCGCCGCCCTGCTCGATCCGGAAGGCGAGAGCCTCGCGAAGTGCCTTGCCGACATAAACGGCCAGACGGTGCTCCAGGCTGCGGAATAAATCTGTCCTGGGACGCGCTCCGGTCCGTTGTCACCCTCGGCCTCCTCGGTTATGACTCCGCGCCAACAAAAACAGCGTCCGGGGGCCTTTCGAGCGGACGATTAAGGGACGAAACGTAATGGCGGCGGCACCGACGGGACAACGGCCAACAATCGCCGCCGAAGCATTCCTCCGCGCGCTTGCCGATCACGGCATCGATTATTTCTTTGTCAATCCCGGTACGGACTTCCCGCCGATCGTGGAGGCGTTCAGTCGCGCCAAAAAAACCAATGCCAAGGTCCCAAAACCTGTTCTGGTGCCGCACGAGAACCTTGCGGTCGCAATGGCGCACGGCGCTTATTTGATGAATGGCCGTCCGCAGGCGGTGATGGTGCATGTCAATGTCGGAACCGCGAACACCATCAACAATCTCACCAATCTCTCGCGTGACCGCGTGCCGCTCATCCTCGCTGCAGGCCGAACACCGATCACCGAGAAGGGAAACTTCGGCTCGCGTACGCGCCCGATTCATTGGGCGCAGGAAATGTTCGATCAGGCCGGAATGGTGCGCGAACTGGTGAAGTGGGATTATGAATTGCGCGTGCCAGGCCAGATCGGCGATGTGGTCACGCGCGGGGTTGAAGTCGCGATGGCGCATCCCCGTGGGCCTGTCTATCTGGTTCTTCCACGCGAGCCATTGTCAGCCTCGTTGCCGGAGCCGATCGGGCCGGTGAAGCCCCGGCCGCAAGCTGCGCCGGCACATCCCGATCCGCGCACGATCGGAACACTTGCCGAATGGATCGCTTCGGCCGAGCGTCCGCTCATTGTCACTGCGACCCTGCCCGCCGAAGCAGTTCCTCTCCTCGATCGTCTGGCTGAGCGCTGTGCGATCCCGGTCGTTACGCATAATCCTCGCACGGTGTGCTTGCCTTCGAGCCACTCAATGCATTTCGGCTTCGAGCCCGGCGCGCTTCTCGCCGATGCTGATCTGGTGATCGTGCTTGAGTCCGACGTGCCTTGGATCCCGCACTTGCAGCATCCGCCAGGGGGTTGCCGCGTTGTGCATATTGGTGAGGATCCATTCTATGTGCGCTATCCGATGCGCAGCTTCCCAAGTGATCTTGCGGTGCAGGCTGGCGCCATCCAGGCACTGGAAGCACTGGTGCGTGCGGTCGAGCCGCGCCTGCAAATGGCCGATGCGCGTATCGCTGCCCGGCGTGCACGTTTGACCGACCGCATGCGTACACGACGCGCGCAACTGGCGAAGGATTCAGCCACGGGTAATACAATTTCTCCGGAATATCTCTCTCGCTCGATCGGCGAAACGGTCGGCAAAGATGCGATCATCATCAATGAGTACCCGCTGCGCCCCGACCATTGCGCCCGCGAAAAACCCGGCACTTTTTTCGCGCTTGGGCCCGCGGGTGGATTGGGCTGGGGCTTGGGCGCGGCCCTCGGCGCCAAACTGGCTGCGCCGGATGAATTCGTCGTCGCAACACTCGGCGACGGCGCCTACATGTTCGCCAATCCCATGGTCGGACACTGGGTCTCGGCCGTTTACAATCTTCCGATACTGACCATCGTGTTCAATAACAGTCGTTACGGCGCGGTGCGCCGCGCCACGTTGTCGATGTTCAAGGACGGCGTCGCGGGCGAGAACGATGGTCGTATCCTTGCCGATCTCGATCCGTCACCCGCGTTCGAGGAGATGGCGCGGGCGCAAGGCGCTCATGCGGAGCGTGTCGAAAAGCCCGCTGATCTACCCGACGCGCTCGCACGCGCGCGCACCGTTGTCGTCACCGAACGCAAACAGGCGCTGCTCAACGTTATAACGCCTTATTGAGTCCTTAAGCGGCAGATCACAGAGGAGAGTGCATGCGCATCGACGCCTATACCCACTTTATCCCCGAGAAGTATTTCAACAAGATCGTCGAAAGCGGCCATGCCGACATTGGCAAACGCGTACGTGAAATTCCATGCATTCATGACCTTGAGATCCGACGCAAGATCGTCGGCAGCTTCAAGGATTATGCGCAGATCATCTCCTACCCGATGCCGCCGCTTGAGGTGATGACCAAGGGCGACGGTAAGCTGACAGAGGAATATACCAGGCTCGTCAACGACGGTTTCGCCGACATCTGCGCCAAATATCCCGATCAATTCCCCGGTTGGGTAGCGCAAGCAGCGCTGATCGCGCCCGACGGCGGCGTAGGCGAAGCCGAGCGTGCGTTAAAGAACGGCGCGTTGGGCTTACAGATCTACACAAACATCGCCGGTAAACCGCTGGATGATCCGGCATTCGAGCCGTTCTTTGCCACCATGAACAAGCTCAACAAGCCGGTCTGGATGCACCCGGCGCGCGCCGCGAATTTCCCGGACTATCTGTCAGAAAAAAAATCGAAATACGAAATCTGGTGGACCTTCGGATGGTCGTATGAAACGGCGGCGGCAATGGCGCGGCTGGTGTTTTCGGGCATCATGGACAAATACCCGAACCTGAAGATCATCACCCACCATTTCGGCGGCATCGTGCCGATGCTCGAAGGCCGCATCGGTCCGGGTTGGGATCAGCTTGGCGCACGGACATCAGATGAAGACCTGAGCCTCATCCTGAAAAAGCTGAAAAAGCGTCCGCTCGATTATTTCAAGCATTCTTTCTATGCGGATACAGCGGTGTTCGGCGGCGTCCCGGCGACCCATGCAGGGCTTGCCTTCTACGATCTCGACAAGATCGTGTTCGCGTCCGACTGCCCGTTCGACCCCGAGAAGGGCACCATGTACACGCGCGAAACATTACGCATTCTCGATGGCATCGACATGCCGAAGGCCGACAAGGAGAAAATCTGGCACGGCAATCTCGAGTCCATTACCGGGGTGAAGTTCAAGACCTGATCGGCGCTAGACCTTCCCCGCCTTGCTCCATTCGGCCCAAGTCGGCCGTTCCATATCGAAGCGGTCCGAAAGGCGCGCATACCAGCGCGCGCCGTGCATGGCGCCGAACAGCTTGAGTTTCGGCGTATCGACCAAGGCGCGCGCGGCATCGAGCACATACTCATCCGCGACATGAGCCTGCATGACACGCCCGATAACGATCGCTTGGTTCGGTCCGAACGACAATGATGTGAGTAAGCGGCATTCGAATGCCACAGGGCTCTCCGCGATACGCGGCGGCTTGACACGCTGCGACGGCATGACTGCCAACTTCGCGAGCTTGAGTTCGTCGTAGCCGGCGGGCGCGTCGATACAGGATATATTCATTGCCCCGGCCATCTCCTCCGTTACGAGATTTACGACGAACTCTTCGGTCGCCAGAATATTTGCGCCGGTATCCTTCAGGCGGCCGGCCGGGTGCGGCAGCACGCTGACCGCAACGATCGGCGGCTCATGACCCATGACATTGAACAGGCTGTAGGGCGCGGCATTCAATTTGCCCTCCGCGTCGAGCGTCGTGATCAGAGCGATAGGCCGCGGCACCACCGTTCCAAGCAGCAACTCGTAACGGTCGGTCGCCGACATCTGATCAAGGTTGAAGTCCATAAATGCGATCCGCTTTTTTGAGGCAACGATGTGCCCAGTAGAGCGGTTTCCGTAGTCATTTCAACTATGCCCTGTGGATCGCCAGACAACGCGGCATGAAAGGTAAAACGTCATCTGCTAGCGTGATTGACATGGCGCTGACGCAACCCCTGCCTGATCCAGAGCCGCCAGCTGATGATGGCCGCGTCACGCCGGCGATGGCACAGTTCGTCGAGATCAAAGCCGCCAATCCGGACTGCCTGTTGTTCTACCGGATGGGTGATTTCTACGAGATGTTCTTCGAAGACGCCGAGGTCGCCTCGCGCGCGCTCGGCATCGTGCTCACCAAACGCGGAAAATACCTCGGCAAGGACGTGCCGTTATGCGGAGTTCCGGTCATCCGCGCCGATGAATATCTTCACCGTCTGATCGCACTCGGCCATCGCGTTGCAGTATGCGAGCAGCTTGAAGATCCGGCTGAGGCACGCAAGCGCGGCGCCAAAAGTGTGGTGCGGCGCGACGTGATCCGGCTGGTGACCCCGGGCACCCTGACCGAGGACACGTTGCTCGATGCCGGCAGGAATAATTATCTGCTCGCCGTGGCACGCGCGCGATCGTCATCGGCCGGCGAGGATACCAGGTTCGCGCTGGCCTGGATCGATATCTCTACCGGCGAATTTCGCGTGACAGAATGCGATCGCGCCTCGTTATCCGCCGAAATTGCGCGACTTGAGCCGGGCGAAATTATCGTTTCGGATGTGCTCTTTAGCGAAGCCGATCTCGCAGGTTATTGGCGCTCCCTCCCCGCGGTGACACCGCTCGGGCGCGACGTATTCGACAGCGCGACCGCCGAACGTCGGCTTGCCTCCTTCTTCGCAGTGGCTACAAGCGAAGCTTTCGGGGCGTTGACCCGGCTTGAACTCACGGCAGCCGCAGCCTGCGTCACCTATGTCGAACGAACGCAGATCGGCAAACGCCCGCCGTTGTCGCCGCCCTTACGCGAGAGCGCAGGCGCCAGCATGGCAATCGACCAGGCCACCCGCGCCAATCTCGAACTTATGCGCACACTCGCCGGCGATCGGCGTGGCTCGCTGCTCGACGCGATCGACCGCACCGTGACCGCCGCCGGTTCCCGGATGATGGCACAGCGCCTGTCGGCGCCGCTCATCGATCCCGCGCAAATTGCCAAGCGGCTCGATGCCGTCGCAAGTTTTGTCGGCAATATCGCCGCCCGCGCGGAAACGCGCTCGCGCTTGCAAGCCGCGCCAGATCTCGCTCGCGCACTTTCACGGCTGGCCGTGGAGCGCGGCGGCCCTCGCGACCTTGCCGCTATCCGCGACGGCGTGCTCGCCGCTGCCGAGCTCGCGCGCGCCGTCGCCTCGCTCAAGGAGCCTCCGGCGGAAATCTCGGCAGCCATGCAAGCTTGCCGAAAGCCAGACGGGATGCTCGCCGCCGAACTATCCGCTGCATTGGCAGCGGAATTGCCGGCCTTCAAACGCGACGGGGGATTCGTACGGGAGGGCTATGACGCGACGCTCGACGAGACTCGCGCGCTGCGTGATGAATCCCGCCGCGTCGTCGCCGCGTTGCAGGCGCGTTACGCCGAAGACACTGGTATCCGTATTCTCAAGATCAAACACAACAATGTCCTTGGCTATTTCGTCGAAGTGACCGCCCAGTACGGCGAGCGGCTGATGGCCGCGCCCTTCACCGGGACCTTCATCCACCGCCAGACTCTCGCCGGCCAGATCCGCTTTACCACCACGGAGCTCGGCGAGCTTGAGTCGAAAATCGCCAGCGCCGCCGAGCGCGCGCTTGGGCTGGAGCTGGAGATTTTCGAGCGTCTTACAGCGCGCGTGGTCGCGGAGAGCGCCAACATAAAGGAGTGCGCCGAGGCGCTCGCCCGTCTCGATGTGGCGAGCGCACTTGCTCAACTTGCCACCGAGCGTACATACGCGCGGCCTCACGTCGATGACAGCCATCGTTTTGTCATCGAAGGGGGGCGTCACCCGGTGGTCGAACAAGCCCTGTCGCGCGACGGCGCGCCATTTGTCGCCAATGATTGCGACCTGTCACCACCGCAGGATACGGACGCCGGCAGAATTTGGCTGATCACCGGACCCAATATGGCGGGCAAGTCGACGTTTCTCAGGCAGAATGCCCTGATCGCAATCCTGGCGCAGATGGGCAGCTTCGTTCCGGCAAAACAAGCCCATATCGGTATTGTCGACAGGCTTTTCTCGCGCGTCGGTGCTGCCGATGATCTCGCGCGCGGCCGATCGACCTTCATGGTCGAGATGGTGGAGACCGCCGCAATCCTCAATCAGGCCGGCGAACGCGCGCTCGTCATCCTGGACGAAATCGGCCGCGGCACGGCAACGTTCGACGGGTTGTCGATCGCCTGGGCGACGGTTGAACATCTACATGAAGTCAATAGATGCCGGGCGCTGTTCGCCACTCATTTTCATGAGCTGACCGTGCTCGCTGGCCGGCTTGGCCGTCTGTACAACGCCACCGTGCGTGTGAAGGAGTGGCAGGGCGAGGTGGTGTTCCTGCACGAGGTCGTCGCCGGGGCTGCCGACCGCTCGTATGGCATTCAGGTGGCGAAGCTCGCCGGCCTCCCGGCAAGCGTGATCGACCGCGCCAAACTGGTGCTGGCCAAACTCGAACAGGAAGACCGGGCCGCGCCGAAAGGCTTCGAAGATCTGCCTTTGTTTGCGGTCCCGTCCGGGCCTGCACAGAGGATAGAGCAACCGTCCGAGGATCTTCTGGCTGCTGCCCTTGCCGCGCTTAACCCGGATGATCTGTCGCCCCGCGAAGCGATGGAAGCGCTTTACCGCCTGAAGGAACAGGCCGCGAAAAAGACCTGATACTCAGCGTCATAGGCTGGCTGTGCCTTTCAACGTCATGGCCGGGCTTGTCCCGGCCATCCACGTCTTTACTGTTGCCGGGTCGTGAAGACGTGGATGCCCGGCACAAGGCCGGGTATGACGGGCGCGGGGCCCAACGGACGTATAAGCCGAGATGACCATCGCCGAAAGAAAGCAAGCAACGGCACCGGCGGATGCGCAACGCTGGCTTGAGACTTTCCAGGCGGCGTTGCAGGCGAAGGACGTGACAGCAGTCGCGGACTTGTTTCTTGCCGACGGTCTTTGGCGTGACGTGCTGGCGTTTACCTGGACCATCCAGACCATGTCCGGCCGGCCCGCAATAGAAGCCATGTTGCGCGAGACGCTTGCGCGCACCAAACCGGCGAATTTTCATTTTCCGGCGCGCAGAACACCCCCGCGCTGGGTGACGCGCGCCGGAACCGACAATATTGAAGCCCTGTTCGAGTTTGAAACGGCCTTCGGTCCCGGTGCCGGTGTCGTGCGCCTCGTTCCCGATCCGCAAATTGCGCCGCGATTGCGCGCATGGACAATCGTTACGACTCTGGAAGAGCTCAAGGGCCACGAGGAGAAATTCAAAAAACGCGCCGTGGAGGCTGGGGACGGCATCCGCGACTTCGGCGCCGAGAACTGGAGCGATCGCCTCGCCAGAGCCCGTACCTATGCCGATCATGATCCCGCGGTGATCGTGGTCGGTGGCGGACAGGCCGGACTATCGATCGCCGCGCGTCTGCATCAGCTCGGCATCGACACGTTGATCGTCGACCGCCATGCGCGCATCGGCGACAACTGGCGCACCCGCTATCACTCCCTGACACTGCACAATGAAGTGTATGTCAATCACCTGCCCTATCTGCCGTTCCCGCCGACTTTTCCTGTTTACATCCCGAAGGACAAGCTCGCGAACTGGTTCGAGTCATACGTCGAGGCGATGGAGCTTAATTTCTGGACGGGGACCGAGCTTGTCGCGGGAAGTTACGACGAGAAGCGCCGGGAATGGCGTGTCACGCTCCGGCGAGCGGACAGCAGCGAGCGCATCATGCGCGCGCGCCATCTGATATTTGCAACCGGCGTGAGCAGCATTCCCTACACGCCCGATCTGCCGGGTCTTGACGACTTTGCCGGTACCAAAGTGCATTCTGGCGTGTTTAAGGACGCCGCAAAATGGAAGGGCCGCAAGGCGCTTGTGCTTGGCACGGGCACCAGTGGTCACGATGTCGCCCAGGAGCTTCACGCACATGGCGCGGATGTCACGATCATCCAGCGCAGCAAGACCTATGTGGTGAGCCTTAAAGAGGCGCAGAGCGTCTATGCGATCTATTCGGAAGGCATCCCGTTTGAGGATTGCGACCTGTTGGCGACGTCGTTTCCTTATCCGGTCCTGCAACGCTCCTATCAGATATCTACCGCCAAAGGCCGCGAGGTGGACAAGGCGCTGCTCGAAGGACTCGAAAAGTGCGGCTTTCGCCTGCATTTCGGTGAGGACGAGACCGGCTTCCAGATGATGTATCTGCGGCGCGGTGGCGGTTACTATTTCAACGTCGGCTGTTCCGAACTGATTATGTCGGGTGCGGTGCACTTGCTTCAGTACGCTGACATAGAGAAGTTTGTTGCCGAGGGCGCGCGGCTGCGCGATGGGCGTGTCGTGCCCGCCGATTTGCTGGTGTTGGCAACCGGCTACAAAAACCAGCAGGAGACCGTTCGCCTCTACCTCGGCGACGAAATTGCCAACCGCATTGGACCTGTCTGGGGATTCGACGAAGGCGGAGAACTGCGGAACATGTGGCGGCAGACCGCGCAGCCGGGACTTTGGTTCACCGCCGGAAGCCTGGCGCAATGCCGGATTTTCTCGCGCTACCTGGCGCTACAAATCAAAGGCCTGGAGCTCGGCTTGGTGCATTAGGTGCTTTGCGTTGGCGCCGGTTGCGCAGCAGCCAAAGCAATGCGTTCCAGGCGAGTCCGATCGACAAGCCGGCCGCATAGGACCACCACACGCCGATCGGCTCTGCCAGCAGGTGCACGGCGAGCAGACCCAAGCCCAATCCGATGAGCGGAGTGAGCACATGCGCGGCGACGCTCGCTGCCGCCGGCCCGCCAATGCGCGGCTGCAGAATAATGAAAAACGAGCCCATTGCCACCGGGAAAAAGGCAAAGACGCCCGAGAAATAGGAACCGATCGAGCTGCTCGCCGCCGTGACGAGGATGACGCAAAACGTCACCACCCCCGCGCGCCATGCGAGATCGGTGCCGGAAAGCTCCACGCGTTTGATCGCGCCAGCAACACGGAAACGACGGGCGGCGAGGATCGCAATCGGGTAGATGACCGCGTTGAGGATCACCGCGCCTGTCGCGCTCCAGTCCACCAGCCGCAGCAGAAACACCGCGACCAGCCACACCATGAATGCGCCGCCAAGGCTGGGTCGCAATGAGTGTCGCTGCGCCAGCGCCGCATAGCTGAGCGCGAACAGTGCGCAAGCTGCATTAGCGATCAGGCTGCCGACCGCGCTCTGCGCTATGAAATTCGGCGGGTGCTCGAGCGCAAGGATGATCATGGCCGCGCCGCCGGCAGTCGGCAGCGAAGCGATGAGCGAGCCGACAAATGGCCCGCTGCGCTCGACCACCACGGACGCCGCCACCACGATCGTCGCGGTCATTGCAATTTTAAGAAGAAGGCCGATCAGAAAAGTTGCCATGCGTGTCACACCGCAACGCCGTGGCGACGCGCAAGCAGCACCGCCAGGCTCCAGCCCACCGACGTCATGAGCGCAAGTGTCAAACCGATTACCGGGCCAAAGGCATCGGTGGAAAAATGCAGCACCGTGCAAGCGAAGGCAAAACCAACCAGACCAAGCACGGCGTTGGCCATGATCGCAGCTGACGCCGGTCCCCCGATACGATCGTGCAAGATGAACATGATGCTGAGCAGTACCACCGGAAACACCGCGAGGATGCCGCTGCCGCCGGGTCCCAGCCGGAAGCTGAACGTGACAACCACCCCGACCAATGAGGCGACCAGCGCCGCGCGTAGCGCCAGATCGGTCCATCGCGTGCGGAATCCGGTGACGCGTACATGGCGCAGAGGCCGCGCCACCCACAGGCACAAGCTCAAGACAACAACATTGACCAGCATGGCACCGACAAACGTCCATTGGATGGCAAGAACAACGCTGGACAAAACAATCCAGACTGAAAACGCCAATGTCATGCTCACGGCACGCGACCGCGTCTGCGCGTGCAACGCATAAGTTATTGCGAAGATTACATTGACTGCGTTGATCGCCAGGCTTGCCACCGCGCTTTGCGCGATAAAATGCGCGTCGTGGTCGAGGGCCAGGAAAACGTAGACCGGTCCGGCACCGATCGGCAACGTCGCCACCAGGCCCCCGATCAACGGGCCGACACGCTCTGCAATCACTGTTGCCGCCAGCACAAAGCCGGCAGTGACAGCCATTTTTACGATCAGCGTGAGCGCGAAATAAAGATCGGGAGACATTGAATTATCGCTGTCATCACCGGGCTTTTCCCGGCGATCCCGATCAGGCAGGCGCGGTATTGCTTTCCCAAGCGAGATAGCATCGCAATTCGGGCACGCGCGAATGAGGTTAAGCTGGTGTCAACACGACGCGGCCGATGATTTTGCCGGCGCGGAGCTGATCCATTACAGCGTTCACATCAGCGAGTGGTCTCGTCGCAACCGGAACCGGCGGCACGCCGGTGCGGCGTACAAGATCAATGAGCTCCTTCATCTCCGGCAGGCTACCAACGTACGACCCCTGAATGGTCAAAGCCCGCATTGGAATTGGCGGCAAAGATACCGTGAGATCTCCCCCGTAAAGCCCAACGATGACATATTTGCCCCCCTTGATCAGGCTGTCATAGCCGACCCGCGCACTTTGCGAAGAGCCAACCAGATCAATCACGCCCCAGGCACCGCCGTTGGTCATGTCGATGATTTTCTGCGAAGCGTCGGCTGCGCTGCCATCGACTACGGCGGTCGCGCCCGCTTTCCTGGCGGCCTCGCGCTTGACGGGATCGATGTCGACCACAATGGCGCTGTGGCCGCCCATCGCCTTGTGCAAAGCGAGACACATAAGCCCGAGTCCGCCGGCGCCGATGATCACCGTTGGCTCGCTTTTCAGCGTCGGAATTTTCTTCAAGGCGCCGAAAGTAGTGACGCCCGAACAGGCGAGCGGCGCTGCGCGCTCCGGCGGAAGATCCCCGATGTCGAACAGGTAACGCGGATGCGGCACCATCAGGAAGTCAGCATAGCCGCCATTCGAAAACACCCCGAGGCTGCGCATGGCGCGGCAAAGATTTTCCTCGCCCCGCTTGCACGGACCGCAGGTTCCGCAGCCGATCCATGGATGGGCAAGCCTCCGGTCGCCAACCTTGACGCCTTTTGCGTCGGGGCCGAAGGCCACCACCTCACCGACATTCTCATGACCAAGCGTCACCGGCAGCTTCATGCC
>Ga0335082_10000405_pt1 | contig 44591 bp, 37 predicted proteins | sample Lox_Sample_41_FD_206718 | JGI IMG/M metagenome (GOLD analysis project Ga0335082, IMG submission 206718) | Soil microbial communities from Loxahatchee National Wildlife Refuge, Florida, United States - Lox_Sample_4.1 | ecosystem: Environmental > Terrestrial > Soil > Wetlands | place: USA...
TCCACAAGCGAGGCTCAGTATGAAAGACGTTGTGTTCACGCCGCGCGGTCCCAAACCCATAGGGCCATATTCACAGGCGATTCGCGCAAATGGATTTCTGTTCATTTCTGGACAAGTGGGATTCGATCCGCAGACGGGTGAGTTTGTGGGGGATGATGTGAAGTCACAGACTGAACGCGTGCTGGAGAATCTGAAGGCGATCTTGGAGGCGGCGGGGGTTACGCTGAATCACGTTGTGAGGACGACGGTGTTCCTGAAGGATATGAATGATTTCCCAGCGATGAATGAGGTCTATGCCAAGTATTTCACGGCGGCACCGCCGGCTCGCTCCACAGTTCAAGCTGCTCGATTACCGAAAGATGCGCTTGTCGAGATTGATGTGATCGCCTTGGCGTGAGGAACTGACAACGCCGGGTCAAAAGAAAACGGCCACCGCGAATATTTCCGGTGGCCGTTGATTTTTGTGAGTTCTCGGTTTGCCAGTTACGGGCGATCGGGGCTTTCGATTGCCTTATAAACGCCGAATGCAGCGACGCCCGCGGTGACGCCCACCGCAACGATGAGGAAGCGGCTGCGGCCTGCCTTGAGCGGTCCGCCACGCGTGGTCGGACCCTGGCTGCCACCGGCGCCAGCGGGACCCTGGGCGGCTTCCGCCTCAGGATCAAGAATCACGCGGAAGGACTGGCCTTCGGTGACGACCTGCGAATCGCTCTCCACATTGACAACGATGGCGCCGCGGCGCGCAGTGACCATGAGTTCCTTCTCGTTGATGTAGGTCACCTGCCCGATTGTGGGCTGGTCGGAATTCGGCCGAATCACCGCTTTTGAAACAAACAGAGTGAAAGCCTGGGAGTTGCCCGTCGAAAACGTGGCGGTACCTTGAACGAGTTTCGCGGAAGGAGCGCCGTCGCTGTCGTTGACGACAGCGGTCGAGGAATTTGCAAGCAGCAGCCGGGCTGCACCCGCGCGAATCTGCACGGTGCCGGCAGGCTCGGTGCTGAGACTGTCGCCGGAATATACGGTGGTGCCGACGTCGGCCCCATTGTTGCCAACGCGGGCATGATCCGCGGCGATCACTGTGCCGAGAGGGGTAGTAGTCGGAGAGTTGGCGGCCCATGCCGGAGCGCAGGCCAGAGTCAATCCGACAGCCGCTGCGTGAAGCGCGCGCAGACGTAACATGAGTAGCCTCCCGGGCGGAACTGAAAAGAGGATACTTCGGGCGGGAGGGGGGCGTCAATCGGGAATCACGCCCAGGGAAGGATGGTCCGTACGCGAGCCGCTGGCGAAAACGGCAGGTTCACTGCTAGAATCCATTTCAACGGTATGGCCGACTGGAAACAGATCACAGCAAGAATCAGACGAGCACGAACCGGGAAAGATCCCGCGGGGCAGCTCACCAATTTGTTTTCGAAGACGCGGGACGCCATGGTGGCGTTCGAATTGGCGCGCTACTTCGAGACGAACGGAAACAACGCGGATGCCGGAAGATGGTACTTGACCGCCGCGGAACGATTCAGGCGCGCGGACTGGAAGACCAAAGCACAGGAGAGCGCCACAAGACTGGGCGCGACGGAGCCGGCGGAAATTCCGGACCCAGCTGCCCGCGAAGAGAAATCCTCTGAACCCGACGTAGTTCCTGCCGAGCTTCAAGCGGAAGCCGAAGCGCAGCCGGCTGTCGAGCTTGAAGAGGTTCGAGAGCAAGTGAAGCCCGCTGAACCTGCGGCGAAAGCGGATGGGGGGCGGCCGGAGCCCCGGAGGGGCCGGGGCAGGCGAGACCGGGATCAGCGGGGGCAGCGGCGCGGCGGGCAGGGAGCGCAGGGGCGGGAACGCCAGCGCGAGCCCGAGGGGGGGAGGGGACGCCCGGCAGCGGAAGCACACGAGGAGGCAGAGAAGCCGAGCCGGGACAACCACGAAAGTATTCGCTTGCGAGAGACGGAATCGGCGCCGAGTCTGCGGGGCAAATACGGCGATCCTGGGCTGTCCTCGCGATTGACTCAATTGGAGATGAACTTCCGGCGGTTGTTGGCGTGCGGGCCGACGAAGCTGGAGGATGCAGGGAAGGCCCCGGCGGGCCCGGGGGTGTGGGTGCTGACGGACTCGGACCTGACGACGTATTACTACGTAGAGGCGTGCCAGACGCTGCGGGTGGCGATTCCGGCGATTCTGCGGGGGAATGCGGCGAGGCGGGGGGAGTCTGTGGCGATCAAACCGGCGCTGGCGGAGCATTTGGGGATACCCGAGTCGCGCGTCGCGAAGTATTTATCGGACCATTGCGTGGTGCGGTGGCTGCAAATGGATGACGATGCAGCGCATTTTGCGCACTTTCTGGTGGCGGTGCTGCGCCCCGCGCTCAACGAGTAGCGGAAATCCGGAACAAAAGGCGCGTTCCCAAGGAAGAAGAGAGAGAGCGGTCCTGGGGAGAAAAAGCGCCGTTTGGTGGAGAAATCGGGAGCCGTTCCAAACAGTAACTCCTTTTTGCTTCATGTACTTAGCCCATTCAGTGACCCGAAATACCATTGAAAGGCGATTTTTGACCATTCGACGCTTCCTGCTAGGCCGCGGAAGGAAACAAGGTCAAACTGCGAGTATCCAATAGCTTAGGGGTCCGCTTATCGCGTGTTACCCTAGTGGGGAGCTTTTGGGGGCTGTACCAGAGCAGTACAGACAGGCTCAGAACGGCGTTGGGGAATTCCGAAGTAAAGTTCGTAATCGCGAAAGTGAGGCTGCCGCAGCATGCCTAATTCGATCTCTACACACATCTTCCGGTCGATGGACTGGGTGCTCTGCAAGACCGCGGGGCTGACGTTCAATACCATTCAGCATTTCAATAAGAAGAATCCGAATCCGTCGCCGAAGCCGCAATGGTCGGACAAGCCGCTGCTGAAGTCTTGGGAGAAGAGCAAACCGACGCTGGGATTCCCGCGGCAGACCGACTCGTTGTGCCCGGAGTGCGTGAAGGAAGCGCGCGCGGCGATCATCGGGGGCCAGAAGGACTGGCGGGACCTGATGCACGAGAAGGTGGGGGAGATCAAGGCGCAGATCGTGGAGCGCGACGGGCAGGTCTGGATGGTGAAGGATTGCCCGCAGCACGGACATTTCGAAGACCTGATGGCGGTGGATTCGTCGTTCCTGAAGTGGATCGAGAGCCAGTTCCCGGGTCGCGACATTCCGGCACACAACGACGAGGGGCTGCACAAGGTGGGCTCTTCGAATGTGCGGTACGGGCGCGGGTCGGTGCTGACGGTGGACCTGACGAACCGCTGCAACATGATGTGCGATCCGTGCTTCATGGACGCCAACCAGGTCGGCTACGTGCACGAGCTGAACTGGGAAGAGATCAAGGAAATTCTGGACAACGCGGTCAAGATCAAGCCGCGCCGGCAGATGTCCGTGCAGTTTTCGGGCGGCGAGCCGACGATGAGCCCGTACTTTTTCGACGCGATTCGCTACGCGCGCGAGGTGGGCTACAACTCGGTGCAGGCGGCGACGAACGGGATCGAGTTCGCCAAGAGCAAGGAATTCTGCAAGAAGGCTTTCGAAGCGGGATTGCGGTACGCGTATCTGCAGTTTGACGGCATCGGGAACGATGCGAACAGCCACCGGCAGATCGGCAACCTGTTCGACGTGAAGCTGCGGGCGATCGAAAACATGCACGAGGCGGGCATCGAAATCGTGCTGGTGGTAACGATCGTGAACAACGTGAACAACGACCAGGTCGGCACGGTCGTGAAGTTCGCGATGGAGAACCCGAAGAAGATCGCGTTCATCAGCTTCCAGCCGGTGTCATTCACCGGACGCGACGAGGACATCACGCCGGAACGGCGTTTGCGCCAGCGGTACACGCTGTCGCACCTGGCGAAGGACGTGAGCACGCAGGTTGGCCGGATCGAGCCGACGCGGGACTGGTTCCCGATTTCGTTCATCAGCACGTTCGCGGGCTTCGCGGACATGGTGAAGGGCAACGAGTCGCAGTGGGGTTCGCTGTCCTGCGGGTGCCACCCGAACTGCGGCGTGGGCACGGCGCTGATGATCAACAAGGAGACTAAGGAGTGGGCGCCGGTGCCGCGTTTCCTGGATGCGCAGCAACTGACCAAGGACGTAACGGCAATCACGGATGCGGCGCGCGGGAAGGGCTTCTCGAACTTCATGATGGCGATGGCGCTGCTGAAGAACTACAAGCCGTTTGAAGGCCCGAAGGGTCTGAAGCTATGGGACCTGTTCAAGAAATTCGACAAGACATGGGCGCTGACCAAGGGTGCGGCCAGCAAGTACGGCAAGACCTCGCCGGAGCGCACGTACGAAGACGCGATGAGGCGCCGGACGCAGGACCCATGGAACTTCCTGTTTATCGCGGGTATGTGGTTCCAGGATCTGTTCAACTACGACTTCCGTCGGACAGAGATGTGCATTATTCCGTACGGCACGCAGCAGGGTGAAATCAGCTTCTGCGCGTACAACACGGGAATCGGCTGGCGGAACATCATCGAGAACATGCATAAGAACGCGACCGTGGCGGAGTGGTACAAGAACCACGGGAAGCACGAGATTTACGCCAAGGGCAAGAACGTGAGCCTGGCGACGTACGAGCACTCGCTGAAAATCGACGCAGATGATGCGGCGCGCGTGCGGCACATCGAGCACGACATCCCGGTGACAGCGGCGGAAGAGAACCGGATCCGCCGGAAGCAAGCGCTGGAAGAGCAGGCCAAGGTCCGCGCGATCTACGAAGAACTGGTGCTGAAGAAGCCCCAGCCGACCGTGGTGCAGATCGGCACGGTGAATGACATCGCGAAAGCGGTGCCGGCGAACTTTGCGAACGCCGGGAAGCCGGTGCAGATTGCGCCCGCGAACGGGAATGGCAACGCGAAAGCGGCTGAACAGGCTGCCGAAGCGGTGGCGGGAGACTAACTGGCGGCGGAGAGCCGCCTCTACAAGTGATTGTGATTTGGTGCGATGGCCTCGGCGAAAGCCGGGGCCATTTGCGTTTGGGAACATGAGGGCTGCGCTAGAAGCCGTGCTCGCGGACGCGTCACGACGGGTCTAAAGTCCCGCCGCTGCAGGAAGAGCAGAAAAGACGACTCATCGGACGGGATTCGCATAAACTGAGGCTCTTGGGAGATTCGCGCTTGAAAAGGAAGCTCGAAGGCAAGTGCGCTGTGGTTACCGGCGCAAGCCGGGGAATCGGCAAGGCGATCGCACTGGCATTGGCGCATGCCGGCTGCAATGTGGCGGTGAACTACCGCGAACGGCAGAAGGCGGCGGAAGCGGTTTGCGGGGAGATTCGGACACTGGGGCGAGCGGCGGTGGCGGTGCAGGCGGATGTGGGTGTGGCGGCGGAGATCGAGCAGCTCGCGGAAACTGTCGAGCGGGAATTGGGCGACGTTGAGATCCTGGTAAACAACGCTGGAATCACGCGCGTGAAGAAGATCGACACACTGACGGAAGCGGATTTTGACGACATGATGCGGATCAACCTGAAGCCGGCGTTTCTGCTGACGCAACGGGTGCTCCCGGGGATGAGGAAGCGGCGCTGGGGGAGAATTGTCAATGTGTCGTCCGTCGCGGCGCAGACGGGCGGGCTGGTGGGGCCGCACTATGCGGCGTCAAAGGCGGGACTGATCGGGCTGACGCACTCGTATGCGGCACTGCTGGCGAAAGAGGGGATTACAGTGAATGCGATCGCGCCAGCGCTGATCGAAACGGAGATGGTGACGTCGAACCCGAATGCTTCGCCGGAACGGCTGCCGGTAGGTTTCTTCGGCAAGCCGGAGGAGATCGGGCGCGCGGCGGTGCTGCTGGCGGAGAGCGATTACACCACCGGGCAGACGATCAGCGTGAATGGCGGGTGGTATTTCACGTCGTAAGGCAAGTGATGGAGATCGCTGTTCGGGAGCCAAGACGCGGTGCTTCGCGGATGAGGCCAGAAAGGCTTTCCTTCAGCTTTTCCGGATATGAACGGCGTGTAATAATCCCACGAGAGAACGATGAACTGGACGGAATGGGCTGCGAACATCGCGTTTCTGGGAGTGCCCCCGGTGAGCTGCATGTGGGGCTGGTGGCTGTGGAGCCATGACGGCGAGGCGAATCTGGCGGAGTGGAGAAGGAAAGCGTCGACAATCGGTCTGGTGACGCTGACACTGAGCGTGCTGACGGGCGCATTCGCGATGATGTATTGGAGACATTTTCCCGGGGCTGTGCCGGTGCCACAGCCCACGAGGATTGCGACACTGGCGGGATTCGCACTGGTCGTCTTTGCGGCGCCGTTTGCGGTGTTGGCGAGGGCGTGGATGCGGGTGGCGCTGGTGATGTGCAGCATCGCGCTGCTGGGCTTTTATTTCGGGATGTTCCTGGCGCCGTAACCGCGAAACTCGCGGTTCGGAAATCGCGAGGCAGAATTGAGAGCAGGCTGGACCTGTTTGACGGAGCCGCCGGGATGAGCGAGAGGGCCGGATGTTATACTTTCTAGAGTCCATAGCCCGAGGGTAGAGGAAATGCCGATTTACGAGTATGTCTGCGAAGAATGCAATGAGCGGTTTGAGAAGATCGTGATCAACCGGCAGCAGGAGATCAGCTGCCCGAAATGCGCAAGCAAGAAGGCGACGATACAGCTGTCTGTGTTTGCGACGGCAGGCGGAGGAACGTCGAGCCCGTCCGGCGGCTTTTCGGGTGGCGGTGGCGGATGCTGCGGCGGGGGCTGCAGCTGTCACTGACGAAGAGAGCGAGCCTCCCACCTTGCCGCGTCAACGACGTCGCCCGAGGCGAGTGCGATGTCCCGCGCATTCTGGATGATCCTGCTCAACAGTTGCCGGGACTCCTTGATATTGACGGCCTCCTGATAAGCCTGCTCAAGGGCTTGCAAAGCATTCACCGTTTGGCCATCTCGGTAGAAGGCGATGCCAAGGAAGTTGAGCGCGGCGGCGAGAGAGCCGCGAAGGTAGTCGGCATGCTCGGTCATGCCCGACTCGGCCTTGGAGATCTGTTCATTGAAGATGGAAATTGACTTTTGCAGGGACTCGACCGCCGTTTTCCATTTCTCCTGCCCGAGACGGGCCAAGCCGATGTCGCGGTAGTTGATGGGATAGTCCGAGTCATCCTTTCCAGGCCAGACGGGGATGTAATCGAACATCGTCTGGTAGCGCTGCTCGGCTTGAGCGTATTGATGACTGTTCATTTCACAGGCGGCAATGTCTCGATTGGCCAGGTAGAGAAACTTATTGCGGTTGATGTCGGACTTGGCGGCGTGGGCCATAGGAATGATTTTGGTCTCGCAGAGGCTGACAATCTGCGGGCAATCCGTTTTATTGCTGAGGTGATAGAGCGGCTGATAGGCGTCGTTGATTTGCCCTTCTTCGACTTCCTCTGGCGTCAGATGGGCTCCAACAACGATGGAGTCTCTCATAGCAACTCGAGGCTGGGAGGTTGGCTGACCAGGGGAGCCGGGCTTCGACTGCTGGGCATGCCCGGACTTTGCAACGGTTGCCAGAACGAGCAGAATGAGAACAAGCCGATGATTTAGTTGCTTGGGCATTCTTGCACCTTAACCGGATTTCACCCTGCACGCCGGAATCACGGACTCGGCATTCTCACACTATGCTTGCAACTCTCCAAGGGCAATTAGCCAAATGCAGATGAAGATGAAGATCGGGATTGGGCTGATAGCCCTGGGGATAGGGGTGTGGGCGGCCTGGAGCGGTTGGCTGCGGACTCGGCGGTTTGTGCCGTTGGAGGTGGCGATTCGAGCGGCGCAAGGGCAAGCCGTGCAAGCCAGCCTGCGGCTGAATTTTTCGGGACTGTACCTCATCGAGATTGAGAATGGCGGCGCTGTCGTTCCAGGCGCGCAACCGGGGGCAATTGAGGCGGAGTGGACGGTGCGGCGCGGGACGGAAGAGATCGCGCGAGGGAATTCACGGGAGTGGCATCGTGCGGCGGAAGAAAACGGCAAGCCGGTACGGGTGATCGGGGAGTTTCGCGGAGAAGCGGGGCGGGAGTACGAAGTGAATGTGGAGATTCCACCAGCAACGGGGCCGATGAATGTTGAACCGCGATTGCGCGTAGCCGTGAGCGGTTTGGCGCGGGAAAATCTGCAAGCCGCGGGAGTACTGGCGTTTTCGACGACGTTCATCTGTGAGCTGTTTGGGATCATTCTGGTCGGAGTGGGGTGGTGGGGAAAGAAGAAGAGGGTGAGGTGAGGCACTGGCTGGAACGGGAGGAGGCGGTGTGACCCTTGTCACAAAAACGAGTGACTGACCTCACAGCCACTCAAGCCTTCTGGCTCCACACTCCACCTGCACGTCACACCTCTTCCTGTTCTCTCAAGCTGAGTGCCCTTCCTGAAACGTGCACTGGCCACAAGCCACGCCGGCGTTTGTGGTGTCTAAGAGAGAGGAAACGGAGAACAGTCCCGGCGGGAAGAGGTAGCTGCAATGGCAAAAGCGCAAATGGACGCCCAGGAGAAAATGGATCTGTTGGCGTATCTGGAAGCGATCCTGGGGTGTGTGAAGTCGCTGCATGCGGGCTTAGGAGCGGTAATGGCGGACGTGGCGGCGATCCGGAACACGGTGTTTGATGATCCAGACGAGTTGGCAACGTACCGGACGAACCTGAAGCTGGCAGTGCAGACAGCAAAACCAATGGTCGACGAAGCGCTGAGGTCTTACGACGATCTGATGGAGGAAATCACGACGTCGCAGCGTTGGGAAAACTAGAGAGATTGGCGAAGAGCAGTTCCGCCCACGAGGCCCACTCAAACGCCCCCCAGCTTGAGAGTGGGCCTCGGTGTTTTTTTAGACGTGGACGTTGCGCGGGGCCCTACGAAGGCGACGCGGAACCTTGCGTTAGCGGGAGTAGGTCTTTAGGTAGGAGGGGAGGGGGACGTCGGCTTTGCGGTTGGCGTCGGGCTCGGGAGTCTTCGGGACCGTTGCGAGGGGGAGGACGCCGGCCCAGACGGGAAGGCTGTAATCCGCTTCGTCGTCGACGGGGCCGCCGGTGCGGACCTTGGCGCTGACTTCTTCAAGTTCGAGGGCCAGAACCGTGGTGGCCTTCATTTCCTGCTCATTGGGCCAGCGGATTTCGTCCCAGCGCCCCTTCACGACATGCTCGGTGAAGATGCGGAGCGCCTCCATTTTTTCAGATGCGTCTTCGACGAGGCGCGCGGTGCCGAGAATCACGGCCGAACGATAGTTGACGGAGTGATGGAAGGCGGAACGCGCGAGGACGAGCCCGTCGACGTGGGTGATGGTAACGCAGACGGGCACGCCGGCACTCAGGGTCTTGAGCATGCGGCTGGCGGAACTGCCGTGGAGATAGAGAGTCCGGCCGCTGCGGCCGTAGTTCGTGGGGATAACGAAGGGTTGACCCTCGACGCTGAAGCCGACGTGGCAGACGAAGGCGGAGTCAAGAATCTGGAAAACGGTTTCTTCGTCGTAGTGGCCGCGCTTGGGAAGGCGTTTAACCTGGGTGCGGTCTGTGGGTTGAAATTGTGCCATCTGGCTATTTTAGGGATTTTGCGGGGGCGTGGGAGAGCCAAGTTGGCCTTCGGAGGCGGGGCGATCACGGCGGACATGGGATGTGAGCCACGGGAGGAGGTCGGGCTCCGCGAAAGCCCTGGTCCAGACATCGTGGCCGACGTGATGGTATTCGGAGTAACGGAAATTGGCATGTTGCTTTTTGAGCGCGCGGGCCATTTCGCGGACGGTATCGACGGGAACGACGGGGTCGGCGTCACCCTGAAAGAGCCACAGGGGAACCATCGTGATGCCAAGGAGGTTGGAGAAATTGTCGTAGGCGCAGAGGACGAGGGCGGCAGCCCACTTTTGGGGATAAGTCTGGACGAGGGACCAGACGCCAAGGCCACCCATCGATTGCCCGGCGAGGTAAATGCGGTCAGGGTCAATGGAGAACTCGCGTTGGGTCTTGGCGAACACCTCCATCACAAGCAGAAGGGTAGGGCTGGGGCGATTGAGCTCGGGCTCGGACCAGGATTGCCCGGTGGGACATTGGGGCACGAGGACGAAGGCGGGGAACGTGTTTTGGACTTCGTGGGAGATCCAAAAATGCGTGCCAAGCACGTTGCCGCCGGTCAGCTGCGTGACATTATCGGATCCGCGGCCGTTCGCCCCGTGGAGCCAGAGGACCAGAGGATATTTGCGGCTGGCGTCGTAGCCGAGAGGGACGAAAAGGCGATAGTTGAGGCGCTGATCCTTGGATTTTTCAAACACGAGCTTGCGGAAGTCGACATCGTCCTGGGACAGCTCGGCGGGACGAACCGGCCCGGCCGCGAGCGCGAGGCAAAACAGAGTCGCGCTCACCAGGCCGCGCAAAATGCCGCCAGTTCCCACGCTAGTCCTTGGCAGGCGGTTTGGGAGTGCCGCGAACGACGCGGAAGCCGATGTAGTCGGGTGCGGTGGTGCAGGTGGAGCGCGTGTCCGCAGGGCAATCGGCGCTGCCGCCGAGGATTTTGCCCTTGCCGTCACCGGCGATAACCCATTCGGCGACGTTGCCGCCGAGATCGTAGACGGGCTCTTCGGTGTCGTTGCCCTGGGGAGCGAAGCTGCCGACGGGTTTCAAGAGAGGTGCAGCGCCGGGCAAGGCCTTTAGCCTTTCCTGCAATTGCCGGGTGTCTTCGGGGTTGGGCGCGTAGCCGGCCCAGTAGTCCAGCGTGTTCTCGCCGTCCTTCTTGTCGAGAAGAGCGGAGACTTCCTTCTCGTCCGGAAGGCGCCAGGTTTGGCCGGTCAGCTTCGAGAGCCAGTCGGCGTAAGTCTTGGCTTGGTCGAAAGTGATGTTGTTGGCGGGATAGTTCTCGGTGCCGGGGTCGACTTTGTAAGCGGAGTTGAAGGCGGCATATTGCGCGCGAGTGACTTCGAAGCGGGAAATTTCGAGATCGCCGCGCTTGACGACTTCCGGTGTCAGGATCGATTTGCCTTTGTTAGCGCTGAAAGACTGGCCGTAGACAGCGCCAGCGCGGGTGACTTTGCGGGAGCGCAGTGCAACTTCGAGAGGCGAGCCGGCCTTGACGGATTCGCTCTCGGGGGGAGCGGACTTGAAGAAATACTTGTCGAGCCAGGCGAGTTCTTCGTCCAGTTTACGCTGCTGGTGAGTGAGCTTGCGCGGGCCATGGGGCTCGCCGGGGAAGATGACGAACTTCACGGGGACCTTGTCGTAATACTGGAGCGCGCGGAAGTAGGACCAGCTCTGCGAGGGCGGCACGTTGTTGTCGGCGGTGCCATGGAAGATGAGGACGGGAGCCTGGATCTTGTCCATCTTGAAGAAAGGCGATTTGCGGATGTAGAGCTGCGGGTCTTCGAGAGGCGATTTGCCGAAATAGTAGGAGTCGAAGGAATCGCCAAACATGACGTTGCCCCAATCACTGATCCACTCGACGTCACCGGCGCCGACGCTGGCGGCCTTGTAACGATTGGGGAAGGTGACCAGCAGGCTGGTGGAGAGGATAGAGCCGTTGGACCAGCCGAGGGTAGCGACCCTGTCGGGGTCCACAAGGCCCTTCTCGATGAGGTAATCCACGCCGAAATTGATGTCCGGAGTTTCGAGGTCGTAGTAGTTTCCGCAGCAGATGGACTCCGCCCACTTGAGCCCGTAATTGCTGCTGCCGTGGTAGTTCGGACTGAGAACAAAAGCGCCGCGCTGGGTCAGGAGCTGGTAAGGGTACGCCCAGGAATCGCGCCAGGCGTCGGTGTCCGCGCCCTTGGGCCCGCCATGGATCGCGGTGATGACGGGATACTTCTTGCCGGGCTCGTAATTGGCGGGATAGCGGAGGATGCCTTCGACCTCGTCGCCGTTGGAGCCTTTCCAGCGAATGATTTCTGACTTGCTGAACTCGCGAGACTTGGAGAGCTTTTCGTTGAGCTTGGTGAGTGGAGTTGCGGCAGCGAGTTGCGCGCCATCGAGTTGAGCTTTGAAGAGCTGGGGCATGCGGCTGGCGGAAGAGGATTCGTAAACGAGCGTCTTGCCATCTTCGCTGACGGAAAATTGCTGAATGTTGCGGGCGTTGTCGCCCTGGAGGGTGTGGCGATGCCAGGTGTACGAGTCACCTGACTTTTCGCGGGTGTAATGCGCGACGTCATACCGGGCGCCGGCGGCGAGCAGAGTAAGGAAGCCGTCGTTGGTGGCGTTGAGTTCATGGCCGACACCATTTTCCCAATCCAGCGGAACCTGGACCGGCTTTGCGGTTGCGACGTCGTAGAAGTAGAGAATAGGAATCGCGCCGGTCAGGAATTTGGGGTGATTGGCGAAGGGCACGATGGCGTAGAAGCCGGAATTATCCGGAGCCCACTTCAGGAGATTGGGGTACAAACGCCCTTCCGTAAGGATCTGCTTGTCGGCGCCGTCGGCAAGGTTGTGAAGAACGGTGATGGGAGGGACCTTCTCGTCGAACGTGTAGTGCAGGCTCCGGGCGTGGACGGCGACCACAAGCCTGCCGTCCTTCGAGAGGGCCCACTGTTCAATCCAATCGGTGTTGTTGGTGAGGCGCGTGATCTTCTTGTCTTTGACGGAAATCTTGAAGAGGCGGACGGGCGCCTCGTGGCCCGCGTCGTCGACGACGTCGGAATCATCCTTGCGCTTTTTGGCGGCTTGCTCGTAGGCAGAGGGATCTTCCTGAGCTGAGAAGACCAGCGTGTCTTTATCGAGCCAGGCGACGCGGCGCGGATCGCGGGCGAGTTCGGTGAGAGGATAAGCTTCGCCGCCGTGCGTGCTGATAAGCCAGATCTGGCGGGACGAGGCATCCGGCTTTTCGGATTTGGTGCCCGGGCGCGCGCGCGAGCTGATGAACGCGATGGATTCGCCATCGGGGGACCATTGGGGGGAGGAGACGTTGTCCGTGCCGCGCGTGAGCTGCACTGTGCGGTCGCCGGAGAGGGTGCTGAGAAACAGATTCGAGACGCGGGCGTCTTTCTCCTTGTCGCCCTCGCTCTTGATCCAGACGACGGCGCGCGCGTCGGGCGAAAGTTCAAAGTCGGTGATGGATTCCTGGAAGATGACGTCATCGACCTTCCAGGGAGAAGTCTTGACGGGAAGGGGCTTGGGATCGTCGGCTGCAAACAGGCAGGGAGTGAGTACGACGGAAGCGGCGAAAAGCGCGGACAGACGAAGCAATTTGTGAGGCAAGGGCGTCACCCGTTAGCGATGATTTTTGGAGCAGAGAGAGCATAGTGCAATTGCAGGCGGATGAAAACGGTGTAGTCTGGGACGCTGCGGAAAACGAGGAGATGGCGATGGTGAAGGCGAAAGTGAAAGGAGTGCTGGGCCGGGAAACATTCGACTTCTTCAGGGCGCTGGCGCGGAATAATCACAAAGAGTGGATGGATGCGAACCGGGAGCGCTACCGCGCTTGTATTGTGCAGCCGATGCGCCGCCTGTTCGAGGAGCTGACGCCCGGCGTGCTGCGGTTGAATCCGGGTTTCGATGTGCGGGGAAAGACGGGGGCGAATTTCTCGCGGATCAACCGGGACATCCGCTTTGCGAACGACAAGACGCTGTACAAGTCACGGATGTACCTGAAATTCGCGGTGCCGGGACAGCGAGGGCGTGAAGGCGGCGAATTGTATGTCGGGCTGGCGAAAGACGTCGTGACGGTGGGATTCCGCGTGTACAGCGGGGCGAAGCGCAGGGAGTCCGCGCTGGCGCTGGTTGCGGAGCCGCGAGTGGCGGCAAAACCAAATTGGATCAGGCAGCAGAAGAAGAGGCTAGGACCAAAATATGAAAGCTACTGGTACGCCAACGTGAAAGGCGAATGGACGAAGCACGAAGGCTGGCCGGAAGACGCGGCGAACTGGAAGCGGTTGCGCGCCTGGATCGTGCGGAAGAAAGTGAGTTGCGCGGCCGCGACACGCAGCGCTTTTGTCGTGGATGCGGGCAAGGCGTTCCGGGAATTGTATCCGCTCCTGGAGTTCACATCACTCGAAAGATAATCGCGAGGGAAACAGATTTCTCTTGTGCGCGGAGAAAAGTGCGCGTAAATGATGTACGGAGTTCACTGCGCTGGAGGTGAATCGCGAACCTGAATGAAGATGCCGACGATCCCTCTGTTGGTGGTTGCCGCTGTGGTGCTTTTGATTATCCGCAAAATTACGTTCCTTCCTCGCGCGTCCTTGCGTCCCAATAGAACGATTTCATGGGCGATTTTCTTGACCTGCGGCGCCTGTCTCGTTGCGCTCTATATCTCGTTGGTGTTCTGGTCGGCCGACGATGTACGGAGTGATTCGGAAGCACTGTCATTTTATTTCGCAACGTGTGCGGCTTGCCTTTTGATTATGCAGGGCGTGTTCCATTCGTGCGGAGTCAGCCTGCGAGACGATGCGGTCGAGAGAAGGAATCGGGCAGCGGCTTTCGTGGTCGCAGCACAGACTGTCGCAGTGACATTCTGCGTCGCGTGTTCGAATGTTGGAAATGGGCCGGGTCCGGAAGCGGTGGCATTCTGTATGTTGATTTCGAACGGTACGCTCGTTGCGTTGTGGCTGATGCTGGATCGAATGACTAGGGCGATCGATACGTTGACGATCGAACGGGACGACAATGCGGGATGGCGAATTGGAGCTTGGTTTATCGCTACCAGCGCAGTGATAGGGGCGTCCGTGGCTGGGGACTGGATTTCGTATGAAGCGACGCTGCGTGACTTCGCAAGGTGCGCCTGGCCCGTCGTGATTCTTCTTATGGTGGAAGTGCTGGCTGAGCGATATTTCGCGTTGCGTTCAGAACGAAAGGTGCACAGGGTGGCGTCTGCTGTTTTGGGTGCAGGGGAATTGGCTGCGGGCGTGGCATATGCCTCCTGGGTGCTTCGGGCATGAAAAGCGTCATTCGGGCCGGGCCGCAGCTGGAGTCACAGGTCTGCCGACGACTGCGGATGCGTGCGATTTTCGACTACTGCAAATGGGATCCCCATTGCGAGGATCACGCCGTGCTTGCGGATTTTCCGCTTCTGTTGACGCGGAGCGAGCTTGCGAGGTTAAGAGACCTTGCCGAGCGACTGGCTGCGGAGGCGCTGGCAGCGGAGCGAGAGATCCTTGCGAATCCGGAATTGCTGAGGAAACTGGCCATTCCGAAGAAGATTCGACAAATATTGCGGGAGATCAGAAACGACACTCGTGAAAATGCCGACGGACGCGTCATGCGGTTTGATTTTCACTACACGATGGACGGGTGGCGGATATCGGAGGTGAATGCGGATGTGCCGGGAGGATATGTCGAGGCGTCGGGGTGGAACCGCTTATTCGCCGCGGAAAATGAAGGCACCAGCGCACCACCGGATGCATCGGAAGCATACGCTGACGAAGTTCGAGTGTTAGGAGGAGAACGGGGCATAGTGGCATTAGTCCACGCAACGGTGTACAGCGAAGACCGACAGATCATGGTGCATCTGGCACGCGCAATGAAGACGCGGGGCATGAAGCCGATCCTCGTCGGGCCGCAGCACATCGAATGGAAAAATGGGCAAGCCAAGTTCATTGCTGGTTTCGGTTGTAGCGATCCAATCGTGATTGTGCGGCTTTATCCGGCTGAGTGGCTTCCAGCGATAGGCGGAGACAACTGGCGCGGCTGGTTTACGCGTGCGGACACACCAATGAGTAATCCCGGGCGCGCGGTCATCCTGCAGTCGAAGCGATTCCCACTGGTGTGGGAGCATTTGCGGTGTGATCTCGCGACGTGGCGGCAACTGCTGCCAGAAGCAACGTATCCTCAAGGAGTGCTGGAACCCGAGTTCGACGAGTGGGTTTTCAAACCGGCGTTCGGGCGAGTTGGTGAGGACGTAGCAATCCGCTCAATCAATCCGGAGGCGGAATTCGAATCGATTGTGCGGTCGATGAGGAAAACGCCAGAAAAATGGGTGGCGCAACGTAAATTTCAGATTGTGCCAGTTGAAACGGAAGGTGGGCCAGTGTATCCCTGCATCGGAGTCTATACCGTGGGAGGCAGAGTCGCAGGATTGTACGGGCGGGTTTCAGCAAGCCCGCTTATCGACTGCAACGCACTGGATGCGGCAGTATTGCTGACAGAAGGAGAGAGCGAGTGACCGGCGAAGAAATCTATGAACGGTGGTCGCCAGCGGAAAGCATCTGGTCGCAATGGGTGATTCCCGTAGCGTTTGCGCAGATGCAACCGTTCTCGGCAGGTGGTCACGCGACATTGGTGAACAGCGAGCGCGAATGGTGGTTTCCAGAGGAAGGGGAGAGGAATTTTGCACTCGTTGTGGACCTTCCGGGAAAACTGGCGATTGAGTATGGCATTGCCGCTGCGAAACGAGGTATGCGGCCAGTGCCAGTCATCGATGGCTCGCCGTTTCCGAGCGAAGATTGGCGCGACTTGGCGCGAGGATTCAAGGTGGCGGTAGAAATGGGAGAACTAATGAACGAGCTTTGCCGTGGAGCAGAGGTCCTGTCGGAGTGTAGGATTGCGGCGAATGCTCCACCGGCATTTCTGCTGGATGCGAATCGGGATAATGCCGGTGTGCCGCCCACGGTCGACGTATTCGACAACCGGTGGAAGACGTTCCCGCAGGACTACCCTTCGGCGAGACTGTTGCGGGAGCGGGGGATCCAAGGTGTGATTGTGATTCGGGAAAAAGCGGGTGACGCTCGAGAAGACTTGCAGCATGTACTGCTGCGGTGGCAAGAAGCAGGGATCGATATACAGGCACAAGGGCTTCTCGACACTTCGAAGCCAAGAACAATGCGAATTGCACGCCCCTCCTGGTATCGCGCGTCGTGGTATCGCGCGCTAGCGATGATGGGATTGCGGCGTGGCGTATTCGGCGGATTCGGCAATTGGCCGCATGGAACCGGGGGCGGATAGAAGGCCCGCCGAAGGCGTGGAGCGCAAATTGACGGTGGGTGGGGAGTCGCATACGATGCGGAGCGCACACAGACAGGGAGAGGTGGCGAATCGATGATGAAAATTCGATTGATGCTGCTGGCGGTGGCGTTGGGGTTTTTCGGGTTGGGGATGGCGTTTGCGCAGAAGCGGCCGGCGGAACCTCCCGCGGGCGAAGAAAAAGCCGGCGACAAGGCGAAGGATGAGAAGTCCAGCGACAAGAGCAAGGACGAAAAGAAGGACAAGAAAGAGCCGGAAGAGAAGGTGGTGCAGACGAAGCACGTCCTGAAGATCGCCGGGCAGGAAGTGAAATACACGGCCACGGCGGGAACGATCGTCCTGAAGACCGAAGAGGGAGCGCCGAAAGCCAGCGTATTTTATATCGCATACACGAAGGACGATGTGACCGACCTGGCGAAGCGGCCGGTGACGTTCACGTTCAACGGCGGGCCGGGTTCGGCATCCATCTGGCTGCACTTGGGTGCGTTTGGGCCGCGGCGGGTGGAGATGGGCGATGCGGGATCGCTGCTGGGGCCGCCGTACAAGTTGGTGGACAACGCCTATTCCCTGCTGGACGTGACGGATCTGGTCTTCATTGATCCAGTGTCGACCGGCTACAGCCGCCCCGCGCCGGGCGAATCGCCGAACCAGTTTCACGGGATCGAAGAGGACGTGCAGAGCGTGGGCGATTTCATCCGGCTGTACGCAACACGGAACAAGCGGTGGACTTCGCCGAAGTTTCTGGCCGGTGAAAGTTACGGAACGACGCGGGCGGCAGGGCTTTCGGGTTACCTGCAGGACCGTTACGGGATGTATCTGAACGGGATCATGTTGATCTCGACGATCCTGAATTTCCAGACGGCGGAGTTCGATCGCGGGAACGACCTGCCGTACGTGCTGTACTTGCCTACCTACACGGCGATTGCGTGGTACCACAAGAAATTGCCGGCGGATCTGCAGGGTGACTTGCAGAAAGCCATCAACGAATCGCGGAGCTACGCGCTGGGTGAGTACACCGATGTTCTGGCGCTGGGAGACGACGTGCCCGTGGCAAAGCGGGCGGAGACGGCTCAGAAACTCTCGCGGCTGACGGGCTTGAGCGCAGACTTCATCGACCGCAGCAACCTACGCATCGAGATCATGCGCTTCGACAAGGAGTTGATGCGGAACGAGCGGCGAACGGTAGGCCGGCTGGACGGGCGCTTCACAGGAATCGATGAAGACGCGGCGGGCGACCGGCCGGAATACGATCCGAGCCTGGCGGCGATTGTGGGGCCGTACACGGCGACGTTCAGCGACTATGTGCGCGGCGATCTGAAGTTCGAAAGCGACCTCTTCTACGAATTCCTGACCGGGCGGGTGCACCCGTGGAACTTCCGACCGTATGAGAACCGGTACGTGAACGTTGCAGAGACGTTGCGCAGCGCGATGAACCACAACCCGTTCTTGAAGGTGTTCGTGGCGAAGGGATATTACGACCTGGCCACTCCGTTCTTCGCAGCGGATTACACGATGGATCACCTGGGGCTCGACGCGTCGCTGCGGGCTCACCTGACCGGCGGGTATTACGAGGCGGGACACATGATGTACGTGCACATTCCCTCGCTTGAGAAATTGTCGAAGGACCTGAAAGGGTTCATGGCGGCGAGTATTCCGCAATGAAGCGAGCGCTGGGGATCGCGGCGTGGGCGGCGGTAGCGGCGCTGGGCGCGCTGGCCCTGATGACGATTGCGTGGCACCGCGGCGAGCCGATCAATGCGACGTGGTTCGTGCTGGCAGCGGCGTGCTGCTACCTGGTGGCATACCGGCTGTACTCGGCATTTCTTGCGGCGAAAGTGCTGGCGCTCGACAACACCCGCGCAACGCCGTCGGAGCGGCGCGATGACGGACGGGATTTCGTGCCAACAAACAAGTGGGTACTGTTCGGGCACCACTTTGCGGCCATTGCCGGGCCCGGGCCGCTCGTGGGGCCGACGCTGGCGGCGCAGTTCGGATACCTTCCGGGGACGTTGTGGCTGATTGCGGGCGCGGCGTTCGCGGGGTGCGTGCAGGATTTCGTGATCCTGTTCTGTTCGATCCGGCGGGACGGCAAAACACTGGGGGAGATGGCGAAGGACGAAGTCAGCAAGCGCGGCGGAACGATTGCGCAACTGGCCGTGCTGGCAATCATGATCATCCTGCTGGGCGTGGTGGCGCTGGTGATCGTGAACGCGCTGAAGAGCTCGCCCTGGGCGACATTCACGCTGGCCATGACGATTCCGATTGCGCTGCTCCTCGGCGTGTACCTGAGGTTCCTGCGGCCGGGGCGGGTGATGGAAGCGTCGGTGATCGGCGTTGCGCTGGTGATGTTCGCCGTGGTGGCGGGCCAGTGGGTGGCGGATTCGCCGGCGTGGGCGGCGAAGTTCACGCTGGGCGGCGTGACGCTGGCGTTCGCCCTGATCGCGTACGGATTCGCCGCTTCGGCGCTGCCGGTGTGGCTGTTGTTGGCGCCCCGGGACTATCTGAGTGCCTTCATCAAGGCGGGCGCAATTTTTTCTCTCGCGGCAGGGATCTTGCTGGTGCGGCCGGAAGTGCTGATGCCGCCGCTGACGCGGTTCGTGGACGGAAGCGGGCCGGTGTTCGCCGGGAAGATCTTTCCGTTCTGCTTCATCACCATCGCCTGCGGCGCGATCAGCGGGTTTCATTCGCTGATTTCAAGCGGAACCACGCCGAAGATGATTCAGCGGGAAGGGCACGCGCGGTTTATTGGTTACGGCGCCATGTTGCTGGAGTCGTTCGTCGGAGTGATGGCGATGGTGGCGGCGTGTGCCATGACCCCGGGCGTGTATTTCGCGATCAATAGCCCCGCGACGATCGTGGGAGCGACGCCAGAAGTGGCAGCGGCAACGATTTCGAGCTGGGGCTACCCGCTGGAAGCCGAGACGATGACGAAGCTGGCGCATGCTGTGGGCGAGCAAACGCTCCTGAACCGGGCGGGGGGCGCTCCATCGCTGGCAGTGGGGATGGCGCATATTTTCTCGCGGACCATCGGCGGGGAGAGGCTGCTGAGCATCTGGTACCACTTCGCGATCATGTTCGAGGCTCTGTTTATCCTGACGGTGCTGGATGCGGGGACGCGGGTAGGAAGATTCATGGTGCAAGAGCTGCTGGGACGGGTGTGGAAGCCGATCGGACGGATGAACTGGTATCCGGCGATTGTGCTGTCGAGCGGGCTGATCGTCGCGGCATGGGGCTACTTCTTGTATCAAGGAGTGGTGGACCCGTTGGGCGGAATCAACTCGCTCTGGCCGCTCTTCGGGATTTCAAACCAGTTGCTGGCTGCGGTGGCGCTGGTGGTGGCGACGTCGATCCTGCTAAAGATGGGAAGGCTGAAGTGGATCTGGGTGACCTTGGCGCCGATGGCGTGGCTGGTGGTCATCACCATGACGGCGAGCTACCAGAAAATCTTCAGCGCGAACCCGCGAATCGGTTTCCTGTCATATGCGAATGCGCTGGGAGCGCAGATTGCCGCGGGGAAGATTCCGGCCGAAAAGATCGGCGAAATGCAGCGGGTGATGTTCAATCAGAGATTAGACGCGGCGGTAACGGCGGTGCTGGCCACGATGTTCCTGGTGTTGCTGGTGGAAGCGGTGGTGGATTGGCATGCCATTCTGGCGCGCGGGAAAGAAGCGAAACTGCACGAGACGCCGTACGTGAAGACACAGTGGGCGGAGGGGGATTGATGGCGGGAGCGCTGAAAGCAGTGCTGGCACGGGTTTGGCATGGATTGCGGGAATGGAGCGGAGACGCGGCGTACGAAAGGTATGTGGCGTGTTCGGCGCGGGCGAAGGAAGGGCGCGTGTTGAGCCGGGAGGAGTTTTATGTGGAGCAGCTGAACAGGAAGTATTCGCGGGTTAGCCGCTGCTGCTAGAGCAGGTCTTCGTCTTCGGCGGGTGGTTTTTGCGAAGTGATTTTGTGGACGAGCTTGATGTTGTGCTGACGGACTCCCGATAAGATGGCGCGGCGGGTTTCCGCGGGGAGTTGTTCCGGGGCGAACACGCCTTCCAGGTCCGCGGGGAAATACTTCACAAACTGAGCGGCGACGTGCGCGGTGGCATAGGCCACGGGCGTATTGAAACGGCCTTGCTGGCGGATCTGGTAGAGAGTCGGGAACAGCGCGTCGCTGCGGACGAGAAGATACTGGTCGTCTTTGGGACCGTGTTTGACACCGCGAACGAGAACGGAAGCGGCGAAGCGCGCATTGTGGAGCACGCCGCGACGGATGAGTACGGCGATCTTTCGCGGGGAGATGGTGTCGGGGAATTCGCGGGCAGCGAGGCCGCGAGACTTGGTGAGCTTGCCCTGGTTGTACCAGCGGCGCAGACGGTCGAATTCGTTGCCGCCGATTTTGACGTCGAGGTCGTTCATCGGGATGAAGTAAGGGAGAGTGGCGACCTCGTCCTGGGCGGCGAGCACGACGTTGGCGGTGCCGATGGGGTCGGGAAAGCGGAATTTCTCAAGCTCGGCGAAGCGCTTGGCGAGAAAAAATTTCTTGTTGCGGTAGACGCGCGGGTTGGAGATGGCTTCATCGAAGGCGACAGCGGGAGACCACTGGGAAATGGGGTCGTCACTTTCGCTGCCCTCGTAAAGGCGGATGTGGACGGAGTGGACCTCGTCGAGAAGTTCAGCGGCACGTTTGACGAGGAGATTGGTCAGGCCGGGGGCGGCGCCGGTGTTGATGAGCGCGGCGCGATGCTTGGCTTCGAACTTGCCGTGGTAACGAAGCTGTTCGACTTTGAACGGGTGGCGCGTGAGATGGGAACTGAGATCGAGATAGCGGGCGCGGAGACGCAAGGCGGCGCGTAGGACGATTTCGTTGAACACCGAAGCCGAGGCGTTGACCATGAGCTGGCAGCCCCGCGCGGCGCGCACGATACCGAAAAGATTGCGGGCATTGACTTCGGCGACCGGGATGGGAGACTTCTTGCCGAGGAAACGCCGGCCCCGGGCCGGGTCACGGTCGCCACACCAGACGTCGTGGCCCTGTCGTTCGAGTAATTGTGCGAGAAGGGAGCCGGTGGCACCCGCTCCGAGGACGAAGATTCTCATGCTCGGGAGAAAACTCTATCACAGTCACGTATCTGCGGCCCGGTTTCGGCAATCAGATATAGGGAATAGGTAACCGGAAAACAGCGCCATTTGCGCGCCGGCAGATTGGGGCGTAGACTGGCCCAATAACTCCGATCCCGCCGGCCTACCGGGAGAAAACCAAAGGCGGCGGGGCGAAGCGGCGCATTTGCCGCCGAGGGTCTGGATGGAAACGTCCAGGCCTCCCGTGCTTGGAAAGGGGTGAGTAGCCGGAAATATGCGGATTTCCGGCGGCGACCCGATTCCATGTGCGAATCGGGTTTTTTTTGTTGGGTGAGAATGTCGATTTTGGGGAGAGTTGTGCGTCTACAGTTCAGATGAGCCTCTACGACAAATTCGGGCGGCAGATTACCGATCTGCGGATATCCGTGACGGACCGGTGCAATTTCCGGTGCGTCTATTGCCGTTCGGCCGATCCGGAGAATTATCGCGAGCACGATGCAATCCTGTCTTGGGCGGAACTGGAGCGGCTGGGAAGGATTTTTGTTGGCCTCGGCATCAAGAAGGTGCGGATCACCGGGGGCGAGCCGCTGGTGCGGGAGGGCGTTGAGGATTACCTCCGGTACCTGCACGGGATCGGTGTGGAAGATTTGTCGATGACCACGAACGGCCACCTATTGGCGGAGCGCTGCGAGAAACTGATGGCGGCGGGGCTGCACCGGATCAACATCAGCCTGGACTCGTTGGACCCGATCAAGTTCGAGAAGATCACGCGGACGCGTTCGTACGACATGGTGATGCGGGGGATCGATGCGGCGCAGGCCACGCGGTTCGCGCCGGTCAAAGTGAATGCGGTGTTAGTGCGCGGATTCAACGAGGACGAGGTGGAAGCGTTTGCGGCCTTCGCGCGGGAGCGCGCCTTGATCATGCGGTTCATCGAGTTCATGCCGCTGGACGCGGATCGGCACTGGTCCCGCGAATTGATGGTGCCCGCCGCTGAGGTTTACCATCGCATTCACGCGCTCTGGCCGCTCGTCCAGATTCCTCACCAACAGAGCGAAACGGCCCGCAAGTACCGGTTTGCGGATGGCGCGCCGGGTGAGATCGGCTTGATTGCCCCGGTGACCCAGGCGTTCTGCGGGGCGTGTTCGCGCATCCGGCTGACGGCCGACGGGAAATTGCGAACCTGCCTCTTCAGCAAGGAAGACCGAGACTTGCGGGCGCTGTTGCGGGCGAACGCGCCGGACGAAGACATTGTCGAATGGGTGCGCGGCGTGGTGAATGAAAAAGAGGAAGGGCACCGGATCAACGAGCCGGGATTTGTGCCGCCATCGCGGACAATGGTGTTCATCGGGGGGTAACCGGGGGCCGGATAGTTTTTCTGGCAAAAAGAGGGGAAACAAGGAAGACTTGTTTGAGCGCCCTGGAGATTCGGTCCGGGTTCGGTGAGTGAGATGGCAGATCACGACGAAGACGACGAGCAACAGGAGTCACCGGAGCCGCCGCAACGGTTGTTTACGTTGCCGGAGGCGGAACAAACGCGCAAAGACCTGGAACCGTTCCTGGTGGAAGCCATTGGTGCGCGCAAGAAACTGAACGTGCTGGAACAGGACCTGGCGGCGATCTCCACGCGGATCATGATGATGGGCGGAGTGGTGGTGCCGTACGCCAAAGTGGCGGAGAAGCGCATGGAACACCAGAGCCTGGCGGAAGTGATGAAGACGAATCTGGAGAAGATTCTGTCGACCGGATGCATCATCAAGGACCTGGATGTGGGATTGTTGGACTTTCCGGCGATCATCAACAACGAGGAAGTGTATTTGTGCTGGAAGCTGGGAGAGGACCGCATCCGGTACTACCACCGCCAAGACGAAGGATTTGCGGGAAGAAAGCCGCTGGATCCGCGGGATCTGGGGCCCGGAGACGTCGTACAGTAGCAGGCGTTCAAGCTTTCCTACCAAGGCAACCCAGGAAAACCAAATTCCAGGCGGCCCGACGGCGCCCTCGGAAAAACAAGTTGACTGACACGGGAGCGCGCACTCATGAGTGAGAATCGACTGAAGGATTCGGCGAGCCCGTACCTGCGTTCGGCGGCTCACCAGCCGATCGACTGGTACGAGTGGGGCGAGAGCGCGTTTGCGCGGGCCCAGAAAGAAGACAAGCCGATCCTCCTGGATATCGGAGCGGTGTGGTGCCACTGGTGCCACGTCATCGACCGCGAAAGCTACGAGAATTCGGGCACCGCGAAGATCATTAATGAGCATTTTGTGCCCGTGAAGGTGGACCGCGACGAACGGCCGGATGTGGATTCGCGTTACCAGGCGGCGATCAGCGCAATCAGCGGGCAGGGCGGCTGGCCGTTAACGGGATTCCTGATGCCCGACGGACGGCCGTTCTTTGGAGGAACCTATTTCCCGCCGGTCGACCACGGCGGCCGGCCGGGTTTTCCGCGGGTCCTGCTGGCGGTGGCGGACGCCTACAAAAACAAGCGGGAAGCGCTCCTGAAGACCGCCGACGCCTTGTCGGACGCGGTGGCGAAAGCGGAAGTGTTTGCGGGCGCGCGAGCGAAATTTGATTTGGCCGTGCTGGATGCGCAGATTAGCTCGATCACCCAATTGTTCGACATCAAGAATGGCGGCTTTGGAAAAGCGCCGAAGTTTCCGCACGCGTCGGCGGTGGACTTGCTCCTGGAGCGCCACCGGCAGACGGGCGAGAAGCACCTGCTGGCGATGGCGGAGACCACACTCGGGAAAATGGCCAGGGGCGGAGTGTATGACCAGCTTGCGGGAGGATTCCACAGGTATTCCGTGGATGAGAAATGGCTGGTGCCGCACTTCGAGAAGATGAGCTACGACAATTCCGAGTTGCTGAAGAACTACGTGCATGGCTGGCAGGGAACGGGCAACCATTTTTTGCGGGCCACGGCAGAAGGAATCGTTGCGTGGACCAACGAGGTGCTGTCCGACCAGACGAATGGCGGTTTTTACGCGAGCCAGGACGCGGACTATTCGCTGGAAGACGACGGCGATTACTTCACGTGGACGCTGCCGGAGCTGCGCGCGGTCTTGAGCGGGGAAGATGCGCGGATTCTGGAGTTGCACTACGACGTGGAACCGCATGGAGAAATGCACCACAATCCGGAGAAGAATGTCTTGTGGATTGCGCAGGACGCGCGAGAGATTGCGAAGAGCATTGGCGGGGACGAAGCGGGCGTGCAACTGGCGATTGCGTCGGGGAAGCGAAGGCTGCTGGAGGCGAGAAAGCCGCGGCCGACGCCGTATGTGGACAAGACCATGTACGCAAGCTGGAACGCGATGTTCGTTTCCGCATATCTCGATGCAGCGAAGGTGTTCACAGGTAAACTCGGCGGCCATTGCAGAAAATTCGCGCTGAAGACGATGGATCGGATGCTGGAGGAAGCGTGGAGCGGCGCCGAGGGGTTTGCGCACCGCATCGGCGGGCCGGCACTGCGCGGGTCGCTGGATGACCAGGTGTTCGGTGTGATGGCGTTGCTCGATGCATACGAGGCGACGCTCGCCGGGAAGTATTTCCGGGCGGCGCAACAGACGATGGACTTGGCGATTGAGAAGTACGGGGACGCAGAGAACGGTGGATTTTTCGACCGGGCGAGCGACGCACCGGCGATGGGCGGCCTGGATGTGCGGAGAAAGCCGTTCCAGGATTCACCGACGCCGGGAGCCAATTCCGTGGCGGCCATGGCGCTGACGCGTATGCATGCGTATACGGATGACGCCAGGTATCGTGACTGGGCAGAACGGACACTCGAGGCGTTTGCCGGCGTGGCGCCGCAGTATGGGTTGTTTGCCGCAACCTACGGACTGGCAGCCGTACTGTTTGCGGAGCACCCAACGCAGGTCGTGGTCACCGGAACGGCGGGTGATGAGGCGGCGGAGCAATTGGAAGAGGCGGCGAACAGCGTATTTCGGCTTGGGAAGGCCGTGCTGCGTGTAACGCCAGAGACGTCATTGGAGAATCTGCCTGGAGCGCTCCGCCAGACTTTGCCTCATCTGCCGAAGGATCGGGCCACCGCATTGGTTTGCTCCGGCGGTACCTGTTTGCCACCAACCGCAGCCCCCGATGAATTGAAACGGATTTTGACCATTGGAATCGCCGGCACGGCCGTCGGCTAAGTCACAGATGATGTTTTAATTTCCGTTATCTTATGGTATAATTACTTTGTATGTATTCGAGCTGGCCGGACCCGCTCAAGGGCCCATTCCACGGGCCGCTGTTCTTTGAAAGCTCAGTATTCTCTCGAAGCTGGCGTAAGGGCGCTCCCCAACGTTTCAGCTTTCTAAGCTAAGCCCTTTGTTTCCGCCACATCGACAAGCTCAAGCCCAACCGCTTTCTCTACAGAGAGTTACACGGCACCCGGTGGGTGGGTGGCCAATTATCGTTAACCTGCGCGTCCCCGCGATTGTTAAAGGAAGGGGCACGTCGCTCATGCCCCCCGTATTCCCTTGTATCGACTCTACTTCTTCGGCCGCGATTCAGGTGGAACCAGGCCGTTCGCGCGGTAGTAAACGACCAGTTGGCCATAATGTTCGCCGGAATGCCCGATGATGCCGTAGGCCATGTCATAGCCGTGGTAGAGGTGCTTGTCACCCCAGTCATAGCTGTTGTTCAGCCCGCTGTCTCCCAGCTTCTTAATTGCATCGGCGCCGTCAGCGATGCACTTCTTCACAAAGGCGACCACATCTGCTCTGGTCTTCAAATCGTCGCCGGCATACTCATCGGGATAGCGGGGCTTCTTACCGTTGACGGGATCAGTGAAGTAATACATGGATCCCGCGGCGTGGACAAGGTTGCCTTTAAAGGAGCGCGATTCGGGCGCGGGCTTGTAGGTGGTGTACTTGTCGTCGGGAAAGTCTTCCGCCATGGCCACCAGTTTGCGCCCGATGTCGTTCCACTGCTCGAGAACGGAATTGGTCATGTCTGGGGCGGGGCCCGGCGGGGTCTTCTTGGAATCCTGGGCGTGGGCCGGAACAGCGAGACAACAGGTGGACAGCGACAAAGCGACAAGAAGCAAAAGCTTTCTCATTCCATTTCTCTCCTTTGCGTGAGCCTTCCGGGAGGAAGGCCAAGAAGTCCGACGCGGGATGCGGCACGAGGTTACAGGCCAACCCAGGCCGTGCGCCAGACTAAATTACCCGGGGCGCATCATACGCCAGGAGGGCAGACCATTTGTGAAGAGATGTAAAAAGGAGGAGGGTAACGATTGGGTTAAGGGGAGGAGTCGAAACGGGGCCAAAAAGCCTGGAAATGGTATCCTAAAGGTTCAGGGCTGAGGGGGCCCAACGGTTGAACTGGGGCTGGTTCTTACTGAGGGTGCTGATCGCGACGGGGATTCTGACGGTCCTCTTTCTGTCGCAACGATTCTGGTACAGAGCACTGTGGCGTGTAACGTCGAACTGGGGACGGGTGTGGCTGCGCATCGGGGCGCGCATGCTGTATCTGGGTGGCCTGGTGCTGGTGATCGTGACGCTCAGCGATGCGATCCGGCAGGACCACGGACGGATTCTGCCGGGCGGGGCGCACTCAACGATTTCGACCTTTGTAGGGCTGTGGTTCGCGAGCGCGCTGGCGGGCTATTTGTGCGTGAAGCTGGTGCACGCGATCGAGTGGGGCTGGCACAAGCTGCACCGGCCGGAGTTGCAGGCGCAGGCCGCAATGCACAAGGCGACGAACGCGGCGGAAGCTTTGCGCGATTACGTACCCGACCCTTCGCGACGAACGTTTTTCCGGACAGCAAGCGTCGTGGCGGGAGCGGCGCCATTCCTGGGTGTGATGTACGGCTATGCCGGGGAGCGGCTGCGCTATGAAGTGCGGCGCGTTGAGATTCCGCTGACGAACTTGCCACCGGAGCTGGACGGTCTGGAGATTGTGCAGCTTTCAGATATTCACCTGAGCAGCTACATGACACGGGAGTCCGTGCGGCGCGCGGTGGATATGGCGAACGATGTGGGCGCGGATCTGGCGGTGGTGACGGGTGACCTGATCACCGGCGTGCATGATTCGGTGGCCGAATGCGTAGACGAGATCCGGCACCTGCGGGCGCCACTGGGCGTGTACGGCTGCAACGGGAATCACGAGATTTACGCGCGCGCGGAAGATCTGGCGGCACGGATGTATCAGCAGGCCGGGATGCGCATGCTGCGCCGCGAGAGCGCGATCATCGAATGGAAAGGCGCGCAACTGAATCTGATCGGCGTGGATTACCAGCGGGAACGCATGCCGAGCGGGCGCAAGGTGCAGATGCTGGCGAATGTGGAACCGTTGGTTCGGCGCGACATGCCGAATATCCTGCTGTCGCACAATCCGAATTCCTTCAACCGCGCGGCGGAGATGGGAATTGAACTGCAACTGGCGGGACACACGCATGGGGGCCAGGTGCAGGTGGAAATCCTGGATGTGAGCCTGAGCCCGGCGCGATTCATCACGGACTATATCGCGGGCTTGTATCACCGGCCGTTGTCGATGCCGGACCAGCCGAAGCGCATGGGCGAGACCATCAAGCTGATGCCGAACGCCCCGAAGGGGCTCTCGGCATTGTATGTGAATCGCGGGATCGGCACGGTAGGAGCGCCAGTACGGTTGGGCGCGCCGCCTGAAATCACGCATATCGTGCTGCGCAGCGCGTAGGCTGCGTGTTTCATGACGGATCGCGGTACGACGAACGTGGATGACAGCGATTTATCGTTTGGGCTGAATTTGTAGATTCCCTCCTTTCTGAGCGCTGGTGCTAGAATCGGCGCGAGAAATTCCATGGACATGCGGGAGCAGAATTACTGGCTGGAGACGGTGCGAGAGCCTGCGCGCGCGCCGGGCGGAGATTTGCCTGAGAGCGCGGACGTGGTGGTGGTGGGCGGAGGATTCTGCGGATTGGCGGCGGGGCGGGCGCTGGCGCAGCGCGGTGTGAAAGCGGTGGTGCTGGAAGCGGAAACCCTGGGTTGGGGCGCGAGCAGCCGGAATGGTGGCATGGTGCTGACGGGGTTGAAGCTGCCTGTGCCGACGTTGATTGCGCGGTATGGGCGCGAACTGGTGAAGCAGATGTACGCTGCGTCGCTCGAGTCGATCGATGTGGTGGAGCGGATCGTGAGGGAAGAGGGGATGGAGTGTTCGTTTTCGCGCCGCGGGCACCTGGAAGTGGCCTGCAAGCAGGCGCATTTCGACGCATACGCGGAATCGGCGGCGCAAATTCAACAGGAATTCGGCCACACGTTGCGGATCGTGCCAAAGAGCGAACTGGGGCGCGAGATCGGGTCGAGTATCTATTTTGGCGGGATGGTGGATGAGGCGAGCGCAAGCGTGAATCCCGCGCAGTTTGTGATGGAATTGGCGAAAGCGGCGGCGCGTGCGGGAGCGTGTTTGTACGAAGGCACACGGGTGACCAGCGTCAGAGCCGAAGGAGCAAATGGTGCGCGGAAATTCCGCGTGGAGACTTCGAAGGGAACACTGACGGCGCGAGAGGTAGTGTTGGCAAGCGGAGCGTACACGACGGGAGCGACGCCGGAGTTGCGTAAGAGGGTAATTCCGATCGGGTCGTACATCATTGCGACGGAAGTGCTGCCGGAGGCACTGGCGCGGGAACTGAGCCCGCGCAACCGGATGATCTATGACTCGAAGCATTTTCTGTACTACTACCGACTGACGCCGGACAACCGGATGCTGTTTGGAGGCCGCGCGGCGTTCTTTCCGGAGTCGGCCGACACGGTGAGGGAGAGTGGCGAATTGCTGCGGCGGGGAATGGTGAGCGTATATCCGCAACTGCGGGACGCGAGGGTGGAGTTTGTGTGGGGCGGCACGCTGGATTTCGCATTCGACGTGATGCCGCATGCGGGGACGCTACAGGGCATGCGTTTTGGCGTGGGATTCGCGGGGCACGGCGTGGCAGCGGCGACGTGGATGGGAACGAAGTTGGCGGGAGTGATCTGCGGAGACGCGGACGAAAACCCATATTCGAAGATCCAGTTTCCGACGGCGCCCATCGGACTGCGGAGCGGGAACACCTGGGCGCTACCGCTCGCGGGGATGTATTACCAGGTGCTGGACTGGCTGACGTAAGGCATATGCTGTCGCGGTTGCGAGCAGCCGCTCAGGATGACACGCCTCCCTTGGCGAAGGACTCGATCAAAGATTTGAGCTTGGGGAATACGAAGTAGGCGAGGACGCCGAGAGCGACAGGAATCGGGCCCCACTTGAGGGCGAATTTGTCGCTGCCGACGAGCGCGACGGCGCTCATGACCAGCGGTGCAATCACGACATAGGCGAGGCCGAGCGTTCCGCCGGGGACGCGGAAGGGGCGGGGAAGGTCGGGGTGTCGTTTGCGGATGCGCCACACGGAGAGGACGGTCAGAACGGTGACGAGGATACGGAGCCAGATGTAGACGGTGAGGAGTTGGGCGAGGGTATGAAAAGCGAGGAGAGCGAAGATGGAGGAAGAGACAAGGATGGCGATCCAGGGCGTGCCAAATTTCGGATGCTTGGCAGCAAAAATGGGAGGAAGGTAGCCGTCTTCGGACATGGAGGAGGGCATGCGGGTGCTGGTGAGAACGGTGGCGTTGTAGAGAGCGACGCTGCCGAGGATCGCGGCGATATTGGTGATGAAACCGAGCCAGGGGCCGCCGATGAGCCTGGCGGCGGAAGGGAGATAGGAGGAGGTCCAGTCGCTCCAATTGCCGAGAGCGGCGAGAGAAAAGAAGGCGGGAAGAAAGTAGGTGGCGACGGAGAGGGGAACAACGATGGCGAGGGCGCGGGGGTAGCTGCGCTGCGGGTTTTCGATCTCTTCAGCGACGCTGGAGCACTGTTCGTAGCCGGAATAGAGCCAAAGGCCGAGGGCGAGACCAACGCCAAACACCTGGAAAGGCGGCACGTGCGGAGGGATCAGCGGATGGAAGGGATTGAAGTGCCAGTGGAAGGCCGCGACGATGGAAAGGATGAATACAGGAATCAACACGGCGAGCCCTAGAAATGTGGCGACCGCGCCGACCATTTGAATGCCGCGGATATTGACGTAGGCGAGAAGGGCGATGAGGGCGACACACACGAAGTAGTGCTTCCAGCCGACGAGAGCGGGAAAGTAGAAAGCGAGGTAGTCGGTGAAAAGGACGGCGTAGGTGGCGCCAAGGAGCCAAGAAGCAGTCCAGTTCCACCAACCCGCGAGAAATCCCCAGAAGTTGCCGAAGCCGGCGCGCACCCAGCGGTAGAAGCCGCCTTCAACGGGGATAGCGGTAGTGAGTTCAGCGGCAACGAGAGAAACCGGAATGCACCAGAAGAGGGGCAAGAAGAGGAGAAAGAGAAGCGTCATGCCGGGGCCGCTGGTGGTCACCATGCCTTCCATGCCGAAGGGGCTACCGGTGGTGTAAGCAAACATGATGAAGACGAAATAGAGCAGACCGGCTTTTTTTGAGGCAGAGTTCGGTCGGGCCACAAACAATCCTGGAAATCGTGCTTTAGTTGTCTCACAAATTATGCCGGAAGCGAAGGAGCGCGAGCGAAGAGCGATCGGGTAACGGTGCGGCAGTCCACCAGCAGAATCGACCAAGAGGAGCGTAGGAGGGCAGTCCGCAAAAGTCATGGCGAGCGCGCTGGACTTCGCGGGGCGGATGCGGGAAACTCGGCGCGCCATGGTATTGCTGATCATGGGTGTGACTGGGGCGGGGAAGAGTACCGTCGGGAAGATGCTGGCGGATCGGCTGGGATGGGTGTTCCTGGAAGCGGACGACTTCCATTCAGCAGCGAACAAGGAAAAAATGCGACGAGGCGAGGCGCTGACGGATGAAGACCGCCGGCCATGGCTCGATGCGATCCACACGGAACTGAAAGCGAACGAGTTCGTGAAGAAGGATGTGGTGCTGGCGTGCTCGGCGTTGAAGGAGGAGTACCGGAGGAGTCTGACGGAAGGATTGAAGGTACGGTTGGTGTATCTGAAGGGATCGCAGGATTTGATTGCTGGGCGTTTGCGCGCAAGGAAGGGGCATTTCGCGGGCGAAGCGATTCTGGCGGACCAATTTGAGGTGCTGGAAGAGCCGGCGGAGTCAGAAGTGCTGGTGGGAGAGGTGACGGATGCCCCTGAGACGATTGTGAAAAAGGTATTAAGCGTGACAGGGCTAGAGGCAAGTGGCGACGAAGAATTCGGAAAGCAACTGATCGTAAAGATGCGGTTGAGGCTGCTGCCATTTTTATTCTTGCTGTATGTGGTGGCGTACCTGGACCGGATCAACGTGGGGTTCGCGGCGCTGCAGATGAAGGATCAACTGGGATTCAGTGATTCGGTGTACGGGCTCGGGGCGGGAATTTTCTTTCTGGGGTACTTTCTGTTTCAAGTGCCAAGCAACCTGGTGCTGGAGCGAGTGGGGGCGCGGCGGTGGATTGGAACCCTGATGATCGCGTGGGGTGTGATTTCGTCGGCGATGTTCCTGATCCATTCGGTGCAGACGTTTTATGCACTACGCTTCCTGCTCGGCGTGGCCGAAGCGGGTTTTTTCCCCGGGGTGATCTACTACTTGCGGGCGTGGTTTCCGGCCTCAGCGCGGGCCGGAGTTGTGGCGCTGTTCATGACGGCAGGGCCGGTATCGGGGATGGTGGGTGGACCGATCTCGGGAGCGCTGCTGGATTGGGGGAAGCCAGGAGGCCTGGCGGGATGGCAATGGATGTTCCTCATCGAGGGATTGCCCGCGGTGCTGTTGGGCGCGATCGCATGGATCGTGTTGGCAAACGGGCCGCAAGAGGCGCGGTGGCTGACCGGGGAGGAGAAGGACTGGCTGAAGGACAAACTGGGCGGGAAGGCGGAAAGCACGGAGTCAAGGGCGAGTGTAGAGCGCGAGCCGGCGTGGTATGCGTCGAGCAAGCTGTGGCGTTTTGCGCTGGTGTATTTCGGGCTGAACACGTGCACCTACGGAATCAGCTTGTGGCTGCCGAGTGCGCTGAAGAGTTTGTCGGGGCTGCCGAACCTGTTACTGGGAATTGTGTCCGCGGTGCCGTACACGGTGGCGGTTATCGCGATGGTGCTGGTTGGGTTGCATTCGGACAAAACGGGAGAGCGGAAGATGCATGTGGCACTGTCGGCGGTAGCGGGGGCAGTGGCGTTGATTGCGGCGGGATTTGGGCCAGGTCTCGTGGTGAGCGTGGCGGCGTATGGGCTGGCGTTAGCGGCGTCGTCGTCGATGACCGGACCGTTCTGGGCGATGGCGAGCGGGAACTTGGCGGAAAGAACGGCGGCGCGCGGGATTGCAATGATCAATGCGATCGGAAACTTGGGGAGCGGATTCGGGCCCTATTGGATTGGGTACCTGCGCGACATGACGCACGGATTTGGGGCAGGGTTGTGGAGCGTGGCCGGGGTACTGGCGATGGCGGCGGCGGTCGTGGTGACGATAGGGGAGAGCAAAGGAGTAAAGAAGTAGCGAAATCAACGGTCAAGATTGTGCCTTGCAACGAGAACAGGTTCACGAAATAATCGGCGATTTGCAGTTCAGGGGAGAAGCGTGAAGACCACTACTCGGAGCGTGTTGTTCGCGGGAATCGTGATGTGCGGAGTATCGCTGGCGCCGGCAAAGAGCCGGGTGACGGCGGATGATACGTCGCTGTACGGGTATTCGGCGGAATCGTCGCGGACCGAGCGGCAGTGGGAAGAGAAGATGAAGGCAATTCCCGATCCGAAAAATCTTCGCGCGTACATGGAGCGCTTGTCCGCACGGCCGCACAACGTGGGATCTCCCTACGGTAAGGAGAATGCGGAATGGATCCTGGCGAAGTTCAAGGAATTTGGGTTGGATGCGCGTATCGAGACATTTTCCGTGCTGTTTCCGACGCCGAAGGAGCGGTTGGTGGAACTGGTGGAGGGGGGGCCGCGGTTCACTGCGAAGCTGCAAGAGCCGGTGGTGACAGAAGATCCAACATCGAATCAGACGGCGGAACAGTTGCCGACATACAACGCTTATTCGATCGACGGCGATGTGACCGGGCCACTGGTCTATGTGAACTATGGAGTGCCGGAAGATTACGAGGTGCTGGAGCGGCGGGGCATCTCAGTGAAGGGGGCGATTGTCATCGCGCGCTACGGGCATTCGTGGCGAGGGATTAAACCGCTGGTGGGTGCGGAGCACGGCGCGGTCGGCTGCATCATCTACTCCGACCCGCGAGACGACGGGTACTCCGCGGGCGCAGTTTTTCCCAAGGGGCCGATGAGACCGAGCGAAGGAGTGCAGCGCGGAAGCGTACAGGACAGCGCGGAGTTCATGGGCGATCCGCTGACACCGGGCGTAGGCGCGACCGAGGATGCGAAGCGCCTGCCGGTCAAAGAAGCGAGGGGTTTGACCAAGATTCCCGTATTACCGATTTCGCATGCGGACGCGCAACCTTTGCTGGCGGCGATTGGCGGCGAGACGGTTCCGCGGGAATGGCGAGGAGGGCTGCCGATCACGTATCGCCTCGGGCCAGGGCCAGCGAAAGTACACCTGAAGGTGGCATCGAACTGGGACATGAAGACGTTGTATGACGTGGTCGGAAAGATTGAAGGGTCAACTTACCCGGACCAGTGGGTGATTCGCGGCAACCATCACGACGCCTGGGTGAATGGAGCGGAGGATCCGATTTCGGGCATGGTGACGGTAATTGAAGAAGCGCGCGCGATGGGCGAATTGCTGAAACAGGGCTGGCGCCCGAAGCGGACGATGATCTACTGCGCATGGGATGGCGAGGAGCCCGGGCTGCTGGGATCGACGGAGTGGGTGGAGACGCACGTTGACGAGTTGAAGAAGCACGCCGTGATGTATGTGAATTCAGACAGCAACAGCCGTGGATACCTGGGGCTGGAGGGTTCGCACACGCTGGAACATTTTATGAACGACGTGGCGCGGGATATTCAGGATCCGGAGACGAAGTTGTCGGTGTGGAAGCGGGCACAGTTGAAAGCGATCGCGGATGCAAGTTCGGGCGAAGAACGGCGGGAACTGCGCGAACGCCACGATATGCGGATGGACATGCTGGGGGGCGGGTCGGACCATGCGCCGTTCATCAATTTTGCGGGGGTAGCTTCGCTGGGGATCGGGTTCGGGGGGGAAGACCGCGGCGGCATCTATCATTCGATCTACGACGACTTTTACTGGTACACGCATTTCAGCGACACGGATTTCGCGTATTCGAGAGCGCTGGTACAGACGGGCGGCACAACGATGATGCGGATGGCGAACGCGGACCTGCTGCCATTTCAGTTCACCGATTTTGCCGACGACGTGAAGATGTACGTACGGGAAGTGGAGAAATTCGCAAATCAGCAACGGGAAGAAATTCAGGAGCGGAACGTGAAGATTGGAGAAGGAGTCTTTGAGGCGTCAACGGACCCAAGGGAGCCACGGGTGACACCGAAGCGGGAAGATGTGCCGCCGCATCTGAACTTCGCGCCGCTGGACAACGCGGTGGAAGCGCTGGCAAAGAGTTCGGCGGAGTATCAAAAAGCGCTGGAGAAATTGAGCGGAAATGGGGGAGCGGCGCTAGCGAGCGCGTCCATCAAGGAAGTGAACGAGCTTCTGATGCAGAGCGAACACAAGCTGACAACATCGGAGGGATTGCCGGGCCGCTTCTGGTACAAACACGAGCTGTATGCGCCAGGAGCATATACAGGCTATGCGGCGAAAGCGATTCCAGCCGTTCGGGAGAATCTGGAACAGAAAAAGTGGGGGGAAGCAGAACAGGCGGCAGCGCGTGTTGCAAAAGTATTGCAGGATGAGTCGGCGCTGATTGCGGCGGCCACTGCGAAGTTGTGGGCGGTAAAATAAACCGGACATTTGGGCGTGAAAGAATTGGCGGTTCGGTGAGGATCGTTCGCCGCAATCCGCGCGTCGACGAATCGAGATTCTCGCCAGGTTGCCATCGAATCGATTCCCTGCCCAGGGTAAGTGCAAAGGAGAAAGGCCATTCCTTCCTACAATTTGGGACTAGTGGGCTTCGGCAACGTGGGGCGGGCGCTGCTGCGATTGCTCATTTCGAAAGAAATGGAGCTGCGGCGGAAGTACGACTTGCGTTGGAGGTTGACGGGAGTCGCTTCGCGGCGAATCGGGTGGATCGCGAACGCGGAAGGACTGAATCCAATCGCGGCGTTGAGTGGCCGATTCCCGACGATGGGGCCGCCGGCGCGGAATGTGCGCGAATGGATCGAACAAGGGAAAGTGGATGTGTTGTTTGAGGCGACATCGCTAAATACACAGGACGGGCAGCCGGCGGTTGAGCACCTGGTGGCGGCACTGGAGTCTGGCGCGGACGCGATTTCGGCAAACAAAGGGCCGCTGGTGCACGGGTACCGCGAGTTGGTGGCGCTGGCGAAGGACAAGAAGCGGCAGTTCTTGTTCGAATCGACGGTGATGGATGGAGTGCCGCTGTTCTCGTTGTTTCCGTTGGGTTTGCCGGCCACAGACCTGCACGGCTTCTCGGGCGTCTTGAACTCAACGAGTAACGTGGTGCTGACGGAAGTGGAAAAAGGGCGCTCGTTCGACGAAGGCGTTAAACGGGCGCAAGCCATGGGAGTGGCGGAAACGGATCCAGTGGAGGATCTGGATGGGTGGGACGCGGCGATCAAGACGGCCGCGATCGCAACGGTGTTGATGGGCGTGCCAACGAAGATCGAAAGCGTGCAGCGGACGGGAATCCGGGAATTGAGCGAGGAGAAGATCCGCTCGGTCCGAGGCGCGGGTATGCGTTACAAGCTTGTGAGCCGTGCGGAGAGGCGGGGAGACGGGGTGGAATGCCGCGTGGCGCCGGAACTACTGCTGTTGACGGACCCTATGGCGGGACTGGAAGGGACGAGTTCGGCGATCCGCTTCGACCTGGATGTGATGGCATTTTCCGTAGTGGAGCACAATCCCGGCGTAGAAGCGACGGCGTACGGCCTGCTGTCGGACTTTATTCGGGCGGCAAGCGCGAGGGAAAACGGAAAGTAACGAAGGGAACGCAGAAACACGGCTCAGATGCCAAAAGCGCCGAGAGGTCATCAGCCGGCGCGGGTGCCATTCGGAACCTGGCGCTCGGGCATAGCGAGCGCGGGTGTAAGGCCGTCAGCGTAGCCCAGATCGAAAAGCATGCCGTCCGAGACCTCACCGGCCATGCTGCGCGGTTCGAGATTCAGGACAAAGAGAGCCTGCTTGCCTTCAATTTCGCGGGGGTTGAGGCGCTCTTTCTTGATACCGGCAAGGATGTTGCGGGTGTGATCGCCGAAATTGACGACAAGACGCACGAGCTTGGCGGAGTTGGCGACTTCCTCGACACGGTCGATGGTGCCAACACGGACGTCGAGAGAATCGAGAACGCTGAAGGGCACCCGGGGCTTGATAGGGGCGGGAGAGAAGCTCTCAGGCATAGCGATCACCGTTTGTAATTCGAGGCATAGGCAGGAGTGGGAATGGAGGCTTCGCAGCGGGAATCGCGGAGGGGCGGGTCGGCGACGAGGCGAAGAGGAATGACACCAGCCCAGACGCGGAGCGCATAGTCATCAGCGTCATCCTCAACGTCGCCAACGCGGATTTTCGCGGACACTTCGGTGAGTGGGAGTCTGAGGATGCTGGTGGCCTTGAGTTCCTTTTCATTAGGCTGACGAGCATCGTTCCAGCGACCGGGGATGAGTTTTTCGGTAAAGGCGTGGAGTGCGGCGAGTTTCTCGGCGGGATCATCGATGAGTTCGGCCTGGCCGAGTACGACGACGGAGCGGTAGTTCATAGAGTGATTGAAGACGGAACGAGCGAGGACGAGGCCATCGGTCAGCGTCACGGTGACGCAGGCCGGGAGCCCGGAGGCGAGGCCGCGAAGCGTACGGCTGGCGGCAGAGCCATGAAAATAGAGGAAATCGCCGACACGGGCGAACATGGTCGGGATGACGAAGGGCTGACCGTCGGCAGTTGCGAAGCCAAGGTGGCAGATGAAGGCTTCGTCGAGGATCTTGTAGATGGCGTCGCGATCGTAGACGGCACGATTGGCCTCGCGCACCAGGCGCGTGCGGTCGGTCGCGGCAAGAGAATCCGGCATGATGAACCTCAAGAGAAACGGGGCGCGGAGTTAATAGCCGGCGCCGCCACGGCATGAATCGGAGAGAGTAGACATGCTAACACGGCGCAGCAGGGGTGTGAGAAACTGAACAGCCAGACGGACAGTGAGATTCTGCTTGGAGCAGCGAGCTATGAGCACAGCGGGAATGGGGAGAACGATGGCGGGCGAGCTGGATGTGAACTGGGTGCGGTCGCAATTTCCTTCGTTGCAGACGCAGGTGAGCGGGCAGCCGGCGGCGTTTCTGGATGGCCCGGCAGGAACGCAAGTGCCGACGCAGGTGATGCACGCGATCCAAAGCTATCTGACAACCGCCAACGCAAATACCGGCGGGTCTTTCCTGACCAGCCGGCGAACGGAAGAGATCATCACAGGGGCGCGAGGGGCGATGGCGGATTTCTTCCATTGTGCGGCGAACGAAGTGGTTTTCGGGCAGAACATGACCACGATTACGTTCGCGGTATCGCGCGCGATTGCGAGGGAACTGCCGGCGGGGTCGGAAATAGTGTTGACGACGCTCGATCATGACGCGAACTTTTCGCCTTGGAAGGCGCTCGAGGAAAAGGGCGTAGTGATCCGCCAAGTGGACATCCGGGAAGAAGATTGCACGCTGGACATGGAGGACTTGAAGAATTCATTGAGTGAGCGAACGCGACTGGTGGCGGTGGGGTACGCGTCCAACTCGGTAGGGACGATTAATCCGGTGGCGGAGATCACGAAGATGGCGCACGCGGTGGGCGCATGGGTGTACATCGATGCGGTGCACTATGCGCCGCACGGGGTCATCGACGTGCAAGAGCTGGATTGCGACTTTCTGGTGTGCTCGCCGTACAAGTTTTTCGGGCCGCATATGGGGACGCTCTATGGGAAGAGGGAGCACATGGAGCGGCTAAAGCCATACAAGGTGCGGCCATGCTCGGACCTGCTGCCGGATAGATGGGAATCGGGGACGCAGGTGCATGAATTGATTGCCGGTATCGGGGCAGCGGTGGACTACATCGCGGGAGTAGGGAAACACAGTGACGCGAGCGTGCAGACACGGAGGGAGGCACTGGCCGCGGCATACCGGACGACGGCGGCGCACGAAACGCGGCTGATCTGGCGGCTGATCGAGGGACTGCAGACGATCCCCGGGCTGAAGATTTACGGAATTACAGATCCGAAGCGCAGCGCAGAACGGTGCTCGACGTTGTCGTTCCGGATCGACGGGCGGCATCCGAACGATATTGCGAGGTTCTTGGGAGACAAGGGCATATTCACGTGGGACGGAAACTATTACGCGTTGAATCTAAGCGAACGGCTAGGCGTGGAGTCAAAGGCCGGAATGGTGCGCATCGGGTTGGTGCAATACAACACGATGGAAGAGGTGGAGCGGTTGCTGGGAGCGCTGCGGGAATTCGTGGCGAAATAAAGGAGACATGGAATCATTCGACAGTCTCAACGAGCTGGGAGCGTGCTCGCATCTATTTCTCGAGGAACTTATTGAGCCGGAAACAAATCGGCTGAGAATCCGTGTCGTGGAAGGACAAGTTTCAAAAACGAGTATCCCAATTGAGGTTGCCGGGAACTCCCTGGGAGAAGGATTTCCCGTAAAAGTGACTTCAGCCTCCGTACGATTTGAATTGGTCTGGCAGTCGTACGTTCTTTATCAGGTCACAAACGAATCCTACGGTGCAAAGGCAACAGACCAACCTACGAGTGCCGAGTGTGAGGGCGCAATTGCCATCTACACATCATCAAGGCTGTTGAGCCAGGTAGCGAAAACCACAAACGCATCCGACGACTACCCTGGGAAACTTGTGCACTGTCAACTTATTTGCTCGGACCACATCATTGACGTTGTGTCGATCGAAAGACCAGCGTGCCGAAGAATTAGCCTACCAGGCAGGGTAAACTAAACCGAGACATTCGAGAGATCGCTCCAAGCGAAGGGACAAATGGCGAAACGACCGAAACCGATTGTGCTGACAGTGCTGGATGGATGGGGCTATCGCGCGGAGGCGGCAGGAAATGCGATTGCGATGGCGAGAAAGCCAACGTACGAGGAACTGTTGCGGAAATTTCCAAACACATTGATTCAGACATCGGGGCCGTACGTGGGATTGCCGGAAGGGCAGATGGGAAACAGTGAAGTGGGCCACATGAACATCGGGGCGGGGCGGATCGTGCACATGGACATCACGCGCATCGATCTGCTGATTGCGAACAACCAGCTGGAGCAGGTGCCGCTATTCCAGCAAGCGATGGAACGCGGCCGGCAGAGACAGCTGCATTTTCTGGGATTGCTGAGCGACGGCGGAGTGCACTCGCACATCAACCACTTGTTTGCGCTGCTGGAGATGGCGAAGAAGCAAAAAGTGGAGAAGGTGTTTGTGCACTGCTTCATGGATGGGCGCGACACGCCACCGGAGAGCGGGCGCGAATACGCGCGGCGGTTGCAGCAGAAGATGCGCGAGCTGGGCGTCGGCGAGATTGCGACGGTGGTGGGGCGGTACTACGCCATGGATCGCGACAACCGCTGGGAGCGCGTTGAACTGGCGTATCGCGCGATGGTGCATGGCGAAGCGGAGCACAAGAATCACGATCCTGTGGCGGCACTGCAGGCTAGCTACGAACAGGGCGTGACGGACGAGTTCGTGAAACCGGTCGTCGTCACACGCGGGAGCGGGCCGAATGCGGCGCCGGTGGGACTGATTCACGACGACGATGCAGTGATCTTCTTCAACTTCCGGGCGGACCGCGCGCGGCAGATCACCTACGCGTTGGAGGGGCCGGATTTCGACAAGTTCGCGGACACGAAGCGGCCCAAAAACCTGTTCTATGTGGCGATGACGAAGTATGACAAGAACTGGCCGTGGCTGAAGTGCGTGATTACACCGGAGAAACTCGAGCATATTCTTGCGCAAGTGTTCCAGGAACTGCAGTACAAGAATCTGCGGTGCGCGGAAACGGAGAAGTACGCCCACGTGACGTATTTTTTTAACGGTGGCGTCGAGAAGCCGTTTACGGGAGAAGAAAGAATCCTGGTGCCGTCACCGAAGGTAGCGACATATGACCTGAAACCGGAGATGTCGGCGGGCGGGATAACGGACACGGTGGTGAACGCGATCGAGAAGGGGGAGTTCGACGCGATCATCATGAACTTCGCCAATGCGGACATGGTCGGGCATTCAGGTAAGTTGGAAGCAGCGATCAAGGCTGTGGAAGCGGTCGACGCGGGTTTGGGCCGGATCTATCAAGCGCTCAAGCCGCGCGGCGGCGCGTGGATCATTACGGCGGACCACGGAAATGCAGAAACGATGATCGATCCGACGACCGGGGGCCCGCACACCTACCACACGACGAATCCAGTGCCGTTTATTTGCGTGACGGAGGATGAGTCATTGCGATTGGCGCCGGGCGGCGCGCTGCGGGATATTGCGCCGACGATGCTGGGGATACTCGGAGAGCCAGCGCCCGGAGATATGACCGGAAAAGATCTCAGAATCAGGAAGTAACGCGAATTCGAAGGGCTGACTCGCGACTAGTCGCCGACGCCGCCTTTGGGGGCGGTGTAGCCCTCACGTGCATAGACAACCCATTTCAACTTCTTACCTTTTTGGTCGGTGACGGTCAGCGGGCCACCATCTGGAGCGACGAGTTCGACTTTCACTTTGCGGTATTTGCCGTCGGCGGCTGTGTTGGTGGGCGTGTAGGTGATGCTGTATTGGTGGCGGAGAAAATCGGCGACCTGGTGCATGACACCGGGTATTTCGCCATCGAATTGCGGGAACCATGCGAATCCACCGGTCATCTGGGCGAAGGTCTTGAGCTGGTTCTCGGCCTGGAGATAGTCGAGGCGAGCAATACTGCCCATGCGGCCGTGCATATCGAGATAGTTGGTGATGGGCTTATCGACACCAACGACGAAGACGGTCACGTCGGTGCCGCGGAGCTGCTTGATCGTCTGGTCGAGGGTGTGTTTGGAGAATGTGTCGACACCGGTAGCGAGAAGGAGGATGGACTTCTTGCCCTTAACGTCTTTCAGACGGTCGACGGTATCGAGAAGGGCGTCAAAGACGTTGGACTCGCTGAAGCCGGGGAAGTAGAGGCGGTAGAGAGCCTGGCGAACCTCGTCTTTGTTTTGTGTGAAATCCGCTTCGAGACGAGGCTTCATGTCGAAGGTCATCAAAGCAATCCAGTCCTTCTGATTCAGATTGGGAAAAAGGGCATCGGCCCAATACTTGGCCTGGTAAGAAAACCAGCCGTAGGCGCGAGCGCTGAACTCCATCAAGACGACCATGGTGATGGGAGCATCGGTGGGGCCGAAATTGGTGATGGCCTGCGGTTGGCCGTCTTCCAGAATGCGGAAATTCTCTTTCTTCAGGCCAGTGATGATGTCGCCGTGTTGCGTAGTGGCGATGACGTCGAGAGTGACGACGGGGACCTCGACGGAGATGGTGACACCGGATTCTTGAGGCGCCTTCTCTTTGGGAGGACCCTGCTTGGGCGCCTGAACGGAGGGTGTCGGAGAGGGGGGCGGGTTACCCTGAGGGCCCGCCGGGGCCTGTGCGAGCAGAGGTAACGATGAGGTGAGCATCAACGCGAGGAGCGAGGCAAGGCGAAAGCGAAGACCGAAATCCATTCGTAAACCCCCAAGGCCACGACTCATAGGATGCAGGAAGTACCGTTCCCGTCGTCCCGCCATGCCGGTCTACAAGTGCTGATTAGGCACGAGGCGAAGAGGCACGCCACGGGTGCGTCCAAAGTCGCATGTTAGTATGGAATTCCAAGGGTAGAAAAGGCAACTGAGCGGGGGTGCATGTGAGTTGGAAGCGGGTGAGCTTCTTAGTGCTGGGAATGGCCGGTCTAGGCGCTTTCGGGGCGGCATCGGTGCGGGCGCAGGTGGGGCAGCAATCGCCAGGGATGGGGATTCCGGACAGCGGACAGGTGGTGGGAGACACGTCGGCGCTGGCGCGGGAGTCGCAGAACTGGCTGGTCGACCTGATTAAGATCAATACGACGAACCCGCCCGGCAACGAACAGGCAGCAGCGAAATATATCGCGGACATTCTGACGAAAGAGGGAATGACACCGGAGTTGCTCGATGTAGCGCCGGGGCGAAGCGCGGTGGTGGCACGGTTGAGAAGCTCCGCTGTGGCAGATCCGTCGCGGGCGCTGCTGTTGGTGGCGCACATGGACGTGGTGGGGGTCGACAAGAGCAAGTGGACGGTCGATCCATTCGGCGGAGTGATCAAGGACGGATATTTGTACGGCAGGGGGTCGCTGGACGACAAGAGCATGCTAGTGGCGAACCTGGCGGCTTTCATCGCGATCAAACGCGGAAACGTGCGCATCAACCGGGATGTTGTTTTTCTGGCGACGGCGGACGAGGAGCAGTTCGGGGACGCGAGCCTAAAGATTCTGATTGCGAAATATTGGGATAAGTTCGCTGCCGGATTCGCGTTGAATGAGGGCGGCCGGGTGATGCTGAAGGACGGCAAAGTGCAGTATGTGGGCGTACAAGTGGCGGAGAAAGTGTCGGTCAACCTTTCCGTGACGGCGACAGGCAAGGCAGGGCACGCATCACGGCCGACAAAGGACAACCCGGTGGTGCACCTAGCCGCCGCGATCGAGAAACTGGGAAACTATACGGCGCCGGTACATTTGACATCGATTGTGCGGAGGTATTTCGAAGGGCTAGCGGGAGTGGAGGACGCGGATACGGCGAAGTGGATCCGGGTGCTGGATGCGCCGGACCGGGGCGAGCATGCGCAGCGGGTATTGTCCGACATGAATCCGGCGTGGAACGCGATGATGCGGGACACGGTGACGCCGACGGTGCTGCAAGCGGGTGTGCGGGCAAACGTGATTCCTTCAGAGGCAAAGGCGGTGGTGAATGTGCGGTTGTTGCCGGGCGACACGATCGATGTGCTGCTGAACGAATTGAACAAGCTGGTGAACGACCCGCAGGTGAAGTTACAGGTGCTGCCGGACGGGGGATTGGCGGCGCCGAACTCGTCGATGGAGAACGATTTTTACAACCTGATCGTGAGGGTGAGCGCGAAAGAGTTCGGAGGCGTGCCGGTTCTGCCGTACCTTTCAACGGGCTCGACGGATTCAGCGCAATTGCGGCTGCACAACGTGCAGGCGTACGGGATGATGCCATTTGCGATTACAGAAGAAGACGAAGCGCGGATGCACGGCGACGACGAAAGGCTACCACTGGCTTCGTGGGCCAAGGGAGTTGACCTGATGACCCGGATCGTGGCGGAGTTTTCGGTTACCCGGTAGTATCATCACTAAGCGTTGATCCTGGCGCGTGGAACGGAGAAGAGATGATCTCCCGGCACTCGAAAATTGTCTGCACGATCGGACCCGGCACACGCTCTCCTCGGATGATTCGGAAATTAATTGAAGCAGGAATGGACGTCGCACGACTGAACTTCTCGCACGGCAGCCACGAGGAGCATGCGCAGAGCTTCGCGATGCTGCGGGAAGCGGCAATAGCGCAAGAGAAGCCGATCGCGATCCTGGTGGACCTGCAAGGACCAAAGATCCGGACAGGTGCGCTCGCGGGAGGGGGAACGGTACTGCTGCGCGCGGGCCAGAAGTTCGTGATCACAACGGCAAAGGTACTGGGTGATTCGACGCGCGTAAATACGACGTTT
>Ga0335082_10000406_pt1 | contig 44547 bp, 33 predicted proteins | sample Lox_Sample_41_FD_206718 | JGI IMG/M metagenome (GOLD analysis project Ga0335082, IMG submission 206718) | Soil microbial communities from Loxahatchee National Wildlife Refuge, Florida, United States - Lox_Sample_4.1 | ecosystem: Environmental > Terrestrial > Soil > Wetlands | place: USA...
AAAATAGGCTGGCCACTGGCGGCTTCTTCCCTGGGTTGTCGCTTCACCCTGATAAGCGACTATTTCTGTGACCGCTCCGAGCATAAAGCGCATTGGCAAGTACGAGGTAATCGATCTTCTCGGTCGCGGCGGCATGGGCCTTGTCTATCGCGCTCTTGATCGCCAACTCAATCGCGAGGTCGCGATCAAGACCGTCACCGAGGGACTTACAGGCGATCAGGAGATGCTGAAGCGCTTCTATCAGGAAGCGGCCAAGACCGGCGCACTCAGGCATCCGAACATCGTCACCGTTTACGATATGGGTGAGCAGGACGGCTTTCCCTATATCGTGATGGAGTACTTGTCGGGCGATCCTCTGGATCGCCTGATTCAGGCTGGCAAGTCGCAGCCGCTCGCCTACAAGCTGAAAATCCTTGAACAGGTCTGCTACGCCTTGGGGTATGCGCACCGTAACGATGTCATCCATCGCGACGTCAAGCCAGCCAATGTCATCGTGCAACCCGACGGCGCCGTGAAGCTGCTCGATTTCGGCATCGCGAGACAGGAAAATGCCGAAAGCCGTCTCACCCGGACCGGCGCGGTCATCGGTACGCTGCAGTACATGGCCCCTGAGCGCCTGCGGAATGCTGCCTTCGATGGCAGGTCCGACCTCTTCTCCGTCGGTGTAATGATGTTTCAGCTCTTGACGGGCCAGCTCCCGTTCACGGGCGACTACGCTATCGTGCACAAGATCCTGACTGAGAGGCATCCTCCACTTAACCAGTATCTTGAGAAATACCCTATTGCTCTGGATGGCATCATCGATCATGCGCTTGCCAAGAACCCTGACGACCGCTACTCCACGGCCGACGAAATGGCGGCCGATATCGAGTCGATTGAACGAGACCTTAGAAAGGAGCAAGTCGCCGACTGGATTGAGAAGGCCGAAAAGCTGGTTCAGAAGGAAGAGTTTACGACCGCTCGTGACGTTCTACTCGAGGTCCTGAAGGTCGACAGCCAGCACACCACCGCGAGGCAAATGATCGCGCAAGTTCGCCAGAGCTTGAGCCTCCGTGCGCGTAGTGAGCAGATTCGGCAGCTGAAAGCGCAGGCGGACGAAGCATCTGCCGACAAGCGTTACGACAGCGCCATTCATTGCCTCGAACAGGCCTGCGGACTCGACCCATCCAGCTCGGAACTTTCAGATCAGTTAGATACGACCCGTCAGAAGAAGCGACGCCGGGATTTTATCGACCGCTATCTCCGTGAAGCCGATACCGCCCGCGACCGTGGCGACCTCGAGGCCGCGAATGCAGTCATCGCTAAAGCTCTCGAGCTCGATCGCGACGATTCGCGAGTACGAGCTGCTCACGTAATACTGGCACGCCTGATTGAAGAATCTGAGCGCCACGCAAAGACGAAAAAACTCCTTGAGAACGCACGCAGCCAGATTGGGGCACGCCGCTTCACCGAAGCAAACGAAATCTTAGCAGAAATTGAAAAAATTGATCCCTCTAATCCTGAATTGATCAAGCTGCAATCCGCCGCGAAGCAGGGCCGCGAGCAAGAGCAGCGCCGTCGTATCCTTGAACAACTGGAACGCGAAATTTCGGTTGCCTCGACTGTCGAAGAGTTGTCGCACGCCGCCACACTGGTCGAGCAAGCGCTCGAGCGGCTTCCCAGCGAGCCCAGTTTGATCAAGCTGAAGGGCACGCTGGCACGAAAACTCCGCGACGGGGAAATCCGCCAACGCGTTGACGAACTCGCCCTGCGTTGCCGTAGTCTGATTGAGACATCGCCAGAAGAAGCTTTGAAGCTCGTGCATCAACTGCTCCATGAGGCTCCGGGAAATGAACGCCTGCTCGCGCTGCAATCTACTATCGTTGGCCGTATCTCCGAGCGCACGCAGGAGCGGGCACGCGCGGAGTATTTGCAGAAAGCCCACGAAGCTCTGAGCGCCGGACGCTACTCCGAAGCACTGCGCCTTCTGGAGGCTTGCCAGAAAGAAGGCATCGTTGCCCCAGAGATTACGGAACTGCTGGACTTCGCCCGGCAGGAAGCCGATCGCGGCCTGAAGGATGCTCACATCCAGAATCTGCTGCGACAGGCGCAGGATCTCATGGCCCGTGATGCATATGCGCAAGTGGTCGATCTGCTTGGTCACGTCAAGCCGGAACCAGAAACGGCATCACTGATGTTCGTCCTGGAAGATGCCAAGACCCGCCTGCAATCCCTTGAGCGAATGATTCAATCCGCCCTGCAGGCCGCTGAGACACTCCGCGTCCACGAACACTACCGGGAGGCTGTCCAGGTATTGGAGTCCCAACCGCCTTCTATCCTGCAGAATGAGACCGCTCAGAAAGCACTTGCGACCCTGCGCGATGCCAGCGCCAGTGAAACCAGCGCCCTTCAGGCAGTTGGCAGTGCATACGCTTATCTCGATCATGGCGATGCGAGCAAAAACTCGTTGCCCGAGGACAACAGGTCTCCTCTACTCACCCGACTGGTTCCAATCTTCGTGTCACGCCGCAAAAAGGTCGCAGATCGCCAGCTGTCCTCCGCGATCGACCGTGCGCGCGCCGCGTTCAACGCAGGAGACAAGCAGCAAGCTGCCAGCGCATTGGATGCTGTCGTCGCCTTCGCCGAATATGCCAGCAAGGAACTGCAGAACGAATGGCAAACGCTCAGCAAAAAGGCTGGCAGGGCCCGGCGTTAGTCCGAGCGCACGGAAGCAAGATGGCGGTATTTGGGGCTCTCATCGTTTTCCACAAGAAAACTAACCCTTTCTGTTTCTGTCGTCGTCTGAGTGTTTACGGTAACGGGCCAATAAGTTACGATTCCCTGACCCTGCATGAGTTACGTAATTCAAGCCGCCGGCCTGACCGATATCGGCCTCGCACGCAAGAACAACGAGGATAATTTTGGATACGACTTGCGCCACGGCATCTTCATTGTCTGCGATGGCATGGGTGGACAGCAGGCCGGCGAACTAGCGAGCAAGATCGCTGTAGACACCGTTCTTGGTTACTATCGCGAACGACCCGATACCACCTCCGACGGAGTACCCCGATTTCATGGCGTCTCGCAACGGGCGGCTGATCTTGCCGCGGCCGTTCAGCTCGCGAACCAGGCTATTCACGAAGCCGGAGCTAGAGACGTCAACGTTGCCGGCATGGGATCAACCATCGTGGGTGTCGTGGTGGAGGGAAACCAGTTTTCGATCGCCAACGTCGGTGATAGCCGCATTTACCTCATCCGCAAACATGAAGTCGCGCAACTTACCCAAGACCACTCTCTGGTCATGGAGCAGGTGCGCCGCGGACTCATGACCATGGAGGAGGCAGAAAATTCCAGGATGCAGAACGTGATTGTGCGTGCCCTGGGGACCGACGACACAGTCGAACCTGACCTCGCAGATCACGAACTGAGCTCCGAAGATGTCCTCCTGCTCTGCAGCGACGGTCTCTCCCGCTACGTACCGGAAGAGAAGATGGCCGATGCACTAAATCAGGAGTCTCTGGAGAAAGCATGTAGCGACTTGATTGAAGCCGCCAAGGCCGGTGGCAGCGACGACAACATCACTTGTCTGTTGATTCGGGCCACGCCGCCATCATGGAAAGATCGCTTATTTGGCAGGCTCTCCGGGCAGTCAGGGCAGAAGAGCTCTACATGAGAATGACTGCCGCAACTACGAAAGTTCTGATCTGTATGCGCGCCTTCGCCCTACTGTGATTACTTTCCCGCCACCTGGCTCACGCACCTGAGCCCGGGCATGTCAAAAAACGGATTGGCTGCTCCCGCCACCTGCAATTGATAATCGTACGACTTGATCTTGCCGTTGGGCAGCTTCACGGGCTGTCCATTGTTCTCGATAACCCATTCCAGGTTGTTATAGGTCAGGTGGCGCGCGCGCGCTACGAAGCGGAAAGGCGCCCATGGCCCGCTTGCCGAGTCCAGCGTGTCTCCGTTCTTGGAGACATCAATATTTTCGGGAGCGCCAGTCCACACGAATGTCTTTTGCGCGCCCGCGCCACTGAGCTTTTCCGTCCCGATCGTTACTTCTACGCCTTCGAGATTACTGGGAAGCTGTTTCAGCGTGTACGAGAAATGCGGCGGGGCAGACCCGTTGGGATACATCACGTCACTGAGAGCCGACATCTTGCTTAGGAAGCGCAGGAATTCTGCGGAAGGCTTCGCCGTAGCCTCTGGATTCGGCACGTAGCCCGAACTACTCTTCTGCACAAATGGTTTCACGGCTTCATTGAGTTTTTTCCACTCATCGCCCGCCAATAAGGAGTAGAACTGGTCCAGCGGCATTTCCTTTTGCGAATTCGGATCAAAAGGATATAAGCCCCTCATCTGAGAACAGAATCCTGCGGCGGCCGCCCCGGCAACCTTCGCAGGGCCAGCCTTTACCGCCGCATCGAGCGCCGTAATCGGCTGTTCCAACAGCCGCCGGATCTCCTTCTCGTTGCCGACCGGTTGTGAATTGTCCACGGGAATGCCACTAATCACAGCCGTCACCGCGCTGGAAGCAGCAGTCTGCGCCCCCGCCGCCTGGGCCAGCAAGGTCGTATCCGGCGCGCCCGGACTTTGCGCAAGCGCGTGAATCGACGCATCAAGCGTCCCCAGAGCCTTCATGTAATCCTGCATCTTCGATGTGATCAGCACGTCTGGAGGTTTGTCCGGCGGTCCTGGGGGCTCAATCGCCTGCACGGGAGCAAACGGGGACTTTACTTCCGCCGGAGCAGGGTCAACATTGTGCGAGACAAAGTAGAACAGCAGCATCAAAGGAGATTTTGTATCGGTTATCTTCGTCAGCTTTCGATCTGCGTCTGGGAATCCGTTGTACGGAGGTACCGAGGAGGTCTTCAGAACTGCATTCCATTCGTTCACGAAATCCTGGTGGTACCGCTCGGTCAGCTTTTGACGAACGACTGCGGGATCCAGACCTTGGGCAACGCTCTTACCTAGCACCCACTCCTCTCCCCCCATATACAACGACGGATTCTTCAGCGCATCTTGCGCGAACTGATATCCACCGCGCGTAAATGCACCTTTCACCTTGTGCGCGCTCACAATGACTCCAGCGGACTCCGGATACTCTTCATTGAAGCTGACGTCGCGGTTGTTTTGAGAGGCGCGGCCTAGCAGTTGCACGTAGTAGCGATCAATTCCGGCAAAACCGTTCAGGTATGCCTGGGTATGCACGATCATGGACGGAGAATTGCTACTCGAAAACGGATTCTCCTTCGCGAGTTCGGTGCTGTAGAAATCGAATTGTGCCGACGCAAGATCCTTGCGGTCTTTGTCGATGTCTCGGTCGGCCACCCAGTGACTCATCAAGACCGGAGTCAGGAACTCCTTCGTGCTCTTGTCGTGATAGGAAGTCGTGATCAGATAAGCTTTCAGCTCGCTATAAGCCCTCTCGTAAGCGTCGTTTGGCGCATTGGCGGGCGGAGCATCCGGTAGGGCCAGCAGATTTTCGACGATCCGTTTCTGCGTCTCGCCAAACAGCAAGCGGCGAAAGCGATCAAAATAAACCGGCCTTGCGTTTTGATAGACCTCGTGCCCCGAGTAGAGCCCCCATCGCATGCTCCACGGGGCACCGTTCTCCTCCCAATCCCTGAGGTCGACCAGATCAGCGCGCAAGCGGTCGAGCTTTTGCAGATCGGCCATCGAGGCCGGCTGTCGCTGTTCTGCAGGCGTTTGGATGACCCTCAGATCCGTAACCTCGTCGCGTACACGGCTCTCTAGCGCACGATTTTGGAAAAAGGAAATCGTGAAGCCTGTCAGAAAAATGAGCCCCAGCAAAACGGCGCAGCCCAACCCGATACGGCGAATCAGATTGACATGAGAACTCGATCCGCTGGCCGCCAAGGCTACCCGATCCTTCACCAGAATGTCATTGAAAAGACTGGTGAGAAACACCCACTGCGGCACCCGCCGTGGACCGCCTCCTCGCATCGCAGGAGGGGAAGCGACTTGCGATCCCGCGCCGCGAAAAATCTGTGTTGCCCCCGAATTGAGAGACTCCTCAGCCGCCTCTGCCACGAGAACGGGCGCCGCGACCACGTCATCCACAACCACGGGCCGCACCCCGGTGAAATAGAAGCCACGTAAAAACGGATTCGTTCCGAGTTGCGTGGGACGGAGCAAATCCACGAGAAACTGCACCAGCAGCGTCCGGAGCTTTCTGAGTTCCCGGGGAAACTCATAAATCGCAGGCAACTTGTCGCTGTCGTTTTCGCGCGGAAGGAGCACGATGCGGCGCTCGGCCAGCGAGTAAAAAATCTCATCAAACGCCTTGGTCAGCCGCTGTGTTTCTTGGTCTGCGTAGACGCCCGCGCTCAACGACCGCATGGGCAATGTAGCGCCAAGCACTTCGGCAACTTCATCCTTGCTCATCCCACTCACAAACTCTGTGAAAAATGAAATCCGGTCGACCTTGGTGAATAACACGTAAACCGGGAAGCTGATGCCAAGAAGCTGTGAAACCTCCTGTAGCCTCGCCGACAATCTCCGCGCTGCCGAGACGGTGGCCTCGCTCGCTCCGGGTTGCAAGAACGTCTCGCTGTCGAAGCAAACGATCGCAGCCCGCGGCGCCTGCGCCTTCTTCCCCACCGCTGCCGAGAAGCGCGCCGGCTGCAGCAGTTTCACCAGACGTCTCCAGCGTTCCCTCTGCCCCATCATCGCCCCGGCCGGATCCACAAAGATTGCGGGACGCGTGTACCAAAGATTTGCGATGGAAGTGGGGAGCACCTCATTATCGCGATAGACTTGGCCGGCCAGTAATTCCGGATCGAGCGCCGAGTGAATCAACGCTGTTGTCTTGGTCGCGCCCGAGTCCCCTAGAACAAAAACGATTGGCAGGCTACTGAAATCGGTACCCCGCCCCAAGGTGGATTGCTTCAAACGCCGTATGGCTTCGCGAACCAGCGCATCCAGATCGCCGGTCGAGCTATCCGGCGACTCTTCTTCGCCGGATGCTTCTTTTGCTTTCTTCAATTTGTACTGATACCAGAATGCAACGGCTGCGCCGATGAGTCCGAGCAACGCCAGAACACCGCGCATAATCCACACATCAGAGCCATGCAAAGGTAACCATCTGCCGAGCAGATACACCAGCACCAGATAGATCAGCAGAATTACGCCGGTTACCCAGTACATCCCTTCCCCCTATTTCAACAACTCAGACGCCAAGGCCGACAGTGACGACTCCCCGGACATCAGCACAAACTTGTAGAGAACAAAGAGAACGACCACGATGCCGGCCATGACCAGGGCAACCCGGCCGAGCACCCGGCTCACGCGATCCGTCTGCACCATCCGAACCGCGTCCGCAGGAATGGCGCCGCGCGGCGACAACGCTCCGATCGGTCCCCGTATGCGGCGGATTTTCTCCTGTGTCGCTGCCATAATCGACCGCAGGTCTCCGCCCGCCGCGTATCTCCCCTTAAAACCCAGCAGCATGCAGAGGAAATACACTTCCAGCAGATCTGCGGTCTCCTGCGAATCACTGCGGTTCAGGGATTTCTGCAATTCCTGGAAGAAAATCTCGCCGGCCAGTTGATGCCCGAACAATTCAGCCTGCAGGGGCAGGCGCGGCCAGTTCACGAAGACAGGATTTCTCGACGTCAGCACCGACTCATCCAGAAACGCCACCACGGCAAAAATGACTTGCTTCACATCTTCTGCGCTGCAGCCGCGGCTGCGTGCCTCTTGTTCAGCCATACGCAAGGCTTGTCTCATCTGGGCGCGGAAGGTCTCCGCATCCGACACCGCCTGCCGGTGATATCTCAGGCGCACCACAGCCGTGAATACTTCCTGAAATCCGAGCGCCAGATTCCAGCCGCGCCGGTCCATCGCTGGACTCGACCCTCGATAACTCCCCAACGGTGTGACTTGTGTAGAACTCATTTCAACTCTCTAGCAAAACGATTAGTTCAAGGTCAGGGGAGGGTAGCTCGCCGGGAACATACACGCCCACATTTCGCGTGCGCATAATGTGCTCCCAGCAGGGACCGCTCCGCGCGATCACGAAATACTGACTGTCGACCTTGGCAGAGACCGCCGCGGGCGGCACCTGCCTGTGATCCAGTTTCAACCCCGGTAGAGCACGTTTCACCAGCTCTGGCACAAACTGAGCCGAACACACCTTCACGAGTTGTAGTGTTTTGGAAATCAAATCCGCTTCGCCTACTTGGGCGCGGATTCCCAGCATCCAACGCGATGGCCCCAGGCAGCGTTGATCGCGCACTTCCCCTTCATAGAAATATCGCGTCGTCGGCTTCAACGGGATCACAATCGCCTGCGCCGGAACAATGATCTCCAGATGACGCAAGATATGCTCCTCCAGCGCTGCAAAGCCAGGTCCCGGATCTGCATGATCATATGCCGGCAACGTCCGAGGATTGGAATCCAGACTGAATGTGCATAGCGCTCCCCCCAGCCGCGACATCTCGCGGAACAAGTCCTCCGGATGCCGATGCTTCGCCAGCAAAATGTGCCGCAGAGGCGTCAGGCTGGAATTGATCGCATGCAGAAACCAGAACTGTGCCACCTGCCGCGCAGACATGCCGGTCTGGAACTTCTCTCCTGACTTCTGCTCTTCTGTTACGACGCCGCTTTTCTCCTCCAGAATCTGCACCAACCGTTGCAGCATGGAAGATAACCGTTCACTCGCACTAACACGCAGGCAAGGCGGGACAAAAGTCGGGTCATACACGAAATGCCCAGACTGGTCGCGCATCACCCGGGCGATGGGCAAGGTGAGCAAGCTCTCGTCATCAGCAGGCAAGACTACAAGGCGAATATTCTTTCGCCCCATCTGCACTGGTTTGGGCTCAAGGCCGGTGTTTTCGTCATGCACCATCTCCGTGGTGCTGAGATAGCGTGCCTTTCCGGCGGTGAATGGGTCGAGATCACAATTCTGCTGTCCCGCCACCCAGCGCGGAACGGCCAGCGCAACGGTCAGGCTATCGGTGGTCGGAAGGAACTTCTCAACAATGTTGTAGGGATCAGGGCGCGGATCGCACTCCGGAATATCGAACGGCAGCCCGTCCTGCAAAATCCCCCGAGCGTGCAACAGACTTACCGTGCCGTTGCGCAAAGCATCCGTATCCAGTTGGCAGGCCGCCAGTCCGTAGGCGTCTCTCCACAAGCTGGAGGTGGCAAAGTGGACGGCTTCCTCAAAATACCGGTTCTGCGCCTGAAAATGGTGTGGCGCCAGGTACATCCCCTCCGCCCACACTACTCTCGACAGCAACTTCATGCCGCTTCACCTGATCAAAGGGGGAAATTTGCGTTGCCTTCACCGCCCGCTGGGAATCCGTGCGTCGCGGCCAAGTTTCCGTCTGGCCAGCGATGCTAGGCGGATAGCCCTCTATTGTCAAGGATTCGGACTCGCTCCTGAGCAAGACTCCGCTATAAGTACTTGTGCCACAAGCTCAAAGAGCAGTCTAGCCGACGCCTGTCACGACTTCACACAATGGTCTTACTGGCATCTGTTCGCCTGCAGATAATACCTGCACCATTGCGGTTGGGAGCAGGCGCGTCGTGCGTGATAGCCTATTTCGGCCAGGCTAAACGCCGTTGAGGAGACGGCCTCCGCGTAAGTTCTCAAGCCTTTCATGACGTACGATCCCAAGCCGGACCCTACGCCTCTATCTAATTCAGGCAAAACGGATTCTTCCGACTCAGACCAGACGCCCGAGGCGCAACTTTTGGCTTCCGATGGGGTTGAAAATGGTGTGAGCACAGCCGCACTTGATCGGGCGCTGCTGTCGGCTACTACGACGCCGATCCCCCCAGTCTATTCGGCCTTCGGGGCTATTGAACCGCAGTCCGACGCCGATATCATGCTCCGCGTCAAGGCGGGCGACCAGTCGGCTTTTGAATACCTGGTCCAGAAGTATCGCCGGCCAATGATAAGTTTCATGTACCGGATGGCTCGAAACGCTACCGTGGCCGAGGATTTGGCTCAGGAAGTTTTTCTCCGTGTATATCGTTCGCGCGAGACTTATGAACCGAGTGCCAAATTCTCGACCTGGCTGTATCGTATTGCGACGAATCTTGCGGTCAATCATGCGCGCGACACCCGCCATGAGCGCCCCGAGGTTCAAGTCAGCCTCGACGAACCGGACGAGGAAAGCGGCACGACGCTGGAACTGCCCGACGCATCCCTGAACGTTGAGCAGCAGATGGTGCGCCGGGAGCGGCTGCTGGCCATCCGCAAGAAGATCGAAGCGCTGCCCGAACAGCAGCGGCTTGCCGTCATCATGCATAAGTATCAACAGATGGACTACAAGCAGATCGCTGATGTATTGAAGAAGAGCGAGTCGGCTACCAAGTCGCTGCTCTTCCGGGCCTATGAGACTTTGCGGGAACAGTTAAAAGAATTCATTTAGCAGGATCATTGCAAGCGAAGAGACATTGGCGAAGATTGTGAAGGGGAAGTAAGTATGAAATGCGAGGAGATTCGCGAAAGGATGCCCGATGTGGCCGCTGGATTCAGCGAGTTCAACACGGACGAACAGAATCATCTGGCCTCTTGCACTTTATGTGTGGAGCAGTTGAAAGGTATGCGCGCCACGATGTCGCTGCTCGACGAGTGGCGCGCTCCCGAGCCATCCCCCTATTTTGACGTACGCCTTCAAGCCCGATTGCGCGAGGAAATGGCTCGGCCACAAGCAGGTTGGTTGCACTGGTTCCGTCGCCCCGTACTGGCCGCGGCACTTACCGTGATCATGGGTATTGGCATAGGGCTGTTCCTGACGCACGATAACAGACCTTCTATGAAGCCCCAGACGGCCGAGATCGGAACTGCGGTAAGCGACCTCCAGACCCTCGACAAGAACAATGATCTGTACGCCGAGTTTGATTTGCTTGATGATCTGGATCTGCAGCAGAATGTCGTACCGAGCCCCCAGAACGCGGACAATACTGCGGACAACTAAGAGTCACGCACCGGTAGCAGAAGTTACGTGAGGATCATGCCAGGGGGAACGCACATCCCGGGATGTTTGGCCATCGCGATTCTGGCGATGAGCACATTCCATGCCAGGCTCTCAGTGGCGCAAAAAACAACGCCACATCCGGTGCCCGCACCGCAACAGCATATGTCCCGCCCGCCGGCAACGCCGGCGCAGGGACGCGCCCTTCCCAAACCGCAGGGCCACGTCGGAGATTGGTTGCGGCGCTATAAGGATCTGCCCCCCGATGAACAGGAACAGGCATTGAAGAACGACCCTGCCTTCCTAAAGCTTCCTCCAGCCAGGCAGCAGATACTGCGTCAGAGGCTGCAGCATTTCTCCAGCCTTCCTCCACAGCGACAACTGAGGATCCTCAACCGCATGGAGACTTGGGAACATCTTACCCCCGAGCAGAAACAGGAGGCTTGGCAAGTGTTCGGCCAGATGCGGCAGCTTCCTCCCGATCGCCGCCGGATGGTGCATACCGCTATTGACGATTTGCGGATGATGCCGCCCGATCAGCGCGAAAACGTGATCAGTTCCGATCGCTTTAAAGGGATGTTCTCAGATCAGGAGCGGCAACTGATGCGCGATGCAACGCGCTTGCCTTTGGCTCCGCCCGATAGTGGGGACCAGCCTGAACATCCACCGGAGCCCGGGCAACCACAAGAGTAGAAGGGTGGGTGATTTCGGGAACCGGGGTGTGTTTGATTTCTCACGGCTCACGGCCGACGCCGCCTTACCTTCGCAGCAAATTCCGCGCGATAAAGAAGACGTTCGCGGGCCGTTCTCCCAGCCGCCGCATGAAATACGGATACCACTCCGTGCCGAATGGCACATAGACCCGCACTCGCCAGCCATCTCGCACGAGGCTCTGCTGCAGGTCGCGCCGAATGCCGTAAAGCATCTGAAACTCGAACGAATCCCGCGAGAGCGTCTCACTATCCGCAAACGCCTGCGCCTCTCGAATGATGTGCTCATCATGTGTTGCCAGCCCGTGATAAACCCCGCTCTTCATCAGGATCTTCATCAATTTGATGTAGTTCGCGTCCACATCCGTTTTGCTCTCGAATGCGATGCTTGCAGGCTCTTTATAAGCTCCCTTGCATAATCGAATTCGAATCCTCTCCGAAAGCAACTTTTCGACATCCGCTTCCGATCGCTTCAAGTACGCCTGTATTACAGTCCCGACGCTATTCGCATGGCCCGGCCTGCGGTGCAACTCATGCACAAAATCCAGCGTCCGCTGTGTGTACGGAGAACCTTCCATGTCCACGCGGACGAATCCCGGCGGATTCATCGACGCCGCTCTCGCCACCAGTCCGCTTACCAGTTCCCGTGCCAGAGCCTCATCGACATCGAGTCCCATGTGCGTGAGCTTCAAGCTGATGTTGGCATTCAACCCGTTCGATGCGATCGCATCAAGAATCTGCTGATAGAGTTGAGCGCTGTGCTTCGCCTCGTCGGGATTCGTAACGTTCTCGCCCAGATTATCGATGCTCACGCTCATGCCCGAGCGGTTCACTGCCTGAGTCACACGCACGGCATCTGCGATTTCCGTACCAGCGACGAAACGGCCGGAGACCCGCTGGCCAATGGATGATCTCTCAGCAAAACTGCGTAAAGAACGGTTCTCAGAAAGATGGACGAAGAAGGCCCTCAACATTGAGTTCCTGCCACCCCCAAGTGAATTGGTCTATCGAACAGAGGAAAGGTACCTTCGGTCGGAAGTATGAAGACCACAGAATTTTGTATCACAACCACAACGCGCGGGGTGTGATCGGAAACGGTCGATTCCTGCGGGAAGTCCCAAGCGCGGAACTTCCCGCCAGTTCCCGCGCTTCTTACCAGGTGTAGTGTGCGGTGTACGTGATTGTCTTTTCGCCATCCGAAGCAATCGTGATGGGGAACTCAATCGTCTGACTGTCTGTTTTCTTGTAGTTGTCTGATTTCGCAGTAATGTCCCAATTCTTCCCGCGATACAGATGCTCCACCACGCGTACTTCCACCGGCTCTTTTTTGTGATTACGGATGCGAATCTCGAAGGTTTCGGTCCCCATGCTTTTGGCATTTTCAACTGTATAGTTTGTGCGGCGGCGCTCGCCCGTGAGATCAAACGCATTCCCGATGTAGATTCGCACCGTCTCATCTTTCGGCGTGTGATCAATCATATTCTCGCCCGTGAACTCCACCTGCCCGTCGTCGTTGTGACGATAGAAGCGCACGCGTCCCTTTGGCAATGGCATTCCCAGATGATTCGTCTCCGAGTTCACGAACTCGCGCATGACCCAGATCTTCGGATTTGATTCCGTTCCGTAGGAGTGATCATTGCGGATGTTCTCCCAGTTCCATCCGCCATAATGGTTGGGGTCGATCTTCGCTCCCTCATAGACGTAGATCTGTTTCGCCGTCACTCCGGCGGCATGAATGAACTCCACCTGCTTGGTTTCCCGGTCGCGCAGGGTGGTGGTGCGCCCGAGAGTGTAGAGGTGATATTCATCAAACGCCTTCTCGGTGACAGCGGGCGCCCCGACTGCATCGGCTGCCATCGCCGCCTTCATGGCGTAGGCGCGAGTCTCGCCCGGTTGAATCTTGCTGACATCGCCGGCCATCAGCTTGATGCGAGCATTGTCAAAGGTGCGTCCAGTCTGGTTATCGATCGTGACCCATCCTACGATGTCGACCACATCGCCTTTTTCCGGCGCAATAATGTTGTAATCCGCCTGCCAACTCATCCCCCCAGTTACATATGAAAGCTCGGCCGGAAATCTTCCGGGCTTGTCAGTAGAGAGCAGCCACTCCAGCCGCGGTTTCAAGATGCTGTCATCGGTGAGGCTTGGAAACACCGGTATCCCGGGCAAGCTGAATCGGAGTTGACCGTTTACTTCAATCACCGGCTGTCCCGAGGCCTGAACCATCTGCGACTGGTAGTAGCTCTGGCCGTACCGATTCATCGCGAAGTAATTATGCGCAGTGTAGCCGCTGCGAATGATCCTGCCCTTGACGATCCCATCGTTCGACTGGAACTCGATGTTCTTGCCCTCGTACAGATTCAACAGCATCCCTTCCGAGATCGGATCGGCGCGATAGTTCTGCTCCAGCACCTGCAGCGCATGCTTTCCGGTGGGATCGCGGAGAATGACCGAATCCGGCTCCGCATGCATGGTGATTTCGCTCTCGTTGACTTGATTGACCCCGGATTTCAGATCCAGCGGAACCTCTTGCCGGATCACGGCGAAATCCTGGTTGTAGATGGTGAGTGACGGTTGAGAAGACTGCTGGGCAAACAGATTGCAGCAGAAGATCAGAAAGCAGACCAAGCGAGCGCGCATGAAAGGTTACCCTCCCGTGAGTTCTCCTGAGAGTCCGTTGAGTCAGTTCTTGGGCCAGCGACGGAACCCAACTCAGCCTACCGCTCATAGAACGCCCGAGAGAGCAACTCTTGCGCGCCAGGCAAACTCTCGTAACCCCAGGCGGACCATGCAATTACAATCGCCCCTGCAATGCGAGTCCAGGGTCCCTAACGGTTTCGATCACTGGGGATCAAACTTGATTTCGATGTTTTCTTTGGTTTCTTTTGGCCCGGGCTCGAACTTCCAGTGCCCCACAGCTGTCACCGCACTTTGAGTCAGCAGCGGATGCCCGCCTATGACATCAATCTTCTTAATTGTGCCGTTTGGGACGACTATGGCCTGGAGTTTCACAGTTCCGCGTATGTTCATGGAACGGGCCAGGGTTGGGTATACGGCAGGGGTTTGCACCAGGATTTTTCTGGAGCCTTCGCTCGATTCCTGGGCTCGGGTTTTGACAGAAATAAACAGGGTGGCGGCTAGAAGCAAACCTGCTAGGGTTGCCTGCCGCATCAGGATCCTCATATGAAGAGGAGTCTAATGAATGAACCGCTTAACCTCGAAGATCACGGAAGTTATTGCACTTTCGAGGGAAACGGGAAAAGGCAGTTTTGCGCTGCCCTCGCCATCTCACTTCCCGTGCTCTTCCAGGAACTTCTCCACTTCCATGGCTGCCATACAACCAGTACCCGCGGCCGTGATCGCCTGCCGATAGCGCCGGTCTTGCACATCGCCGCAGGCAAACACTCCGTGCACCCGCGTGAATACGTAATTATGAGTCTTCAGATACCCCTCCGAGTCCATGTCTAGCTGACCGGCAAACATCTTCGCGTTCGGCTCATGGCCGATTCCCAGGAACAAAGCGCTGGTCGGAAAGTCCCATACCTTCCCGGTTTTTACATTCTTCAACTTGAGTCCGGTCACTTCATTCTTGCCGGCGTCATACACATCCTCGACCACGGTGTCGGTTAGGAACTGAATCTTGTCATTCTTCTGGGCCCGCTCGAGCATGATCTTCGACGCCCGGAATGAATCGCGCCGGTGAATGATCGTTACCTTCGTCGCAAATCGGGTCAGGAAAAGCGCCTCTTCCATCGCAGAGTCGCCACCACCCACAACGACAATCTCTTTGCCGGAAAAGAAAAACCCGTCGCAAGTCGCACACGACGATACGCCATGCCCAATCAACTGCTGCTCATGCGGCAGACCAAGCCACCTGGCAGATGCCCCGCTGGCAATGATGAGGGTCTGAGTATGAACTTGCTGGTGACCCAGATGGAGCAGGAACGGTCGCTTGCTCAGGTCGGCGCTCGTCAAATGCGCCATCCGATATTCCGCTCCAAAGCGTTCTGCCTGGTTGCGCATATTCTCGACGAGCTGCGGACCCATGATTCCCTCGGGAAATCCGGGAAAGTTCTCGACGAGCGTGGTCATCGAGAGCTGCCCGCCGGGCTCATGCCCTTCGATGACAAGCGGCTTCAGGTTTGCGCGTGCGGTATAAAGGGCCGCTGTGTGTCCGGAGCATCCGGATCCGATAATCACTACGTTCCGTGTTTCGCTCATGGATTGTTTAGTATTCGCAGATTAGATGGTTCGTCTCCGATTACGATGCAACACCGCGTTTTGGACTCTCCTGAAACGGCTACCTCTGTGGCTCCTGCGGCTTCATCATTTTCGATTTTGGCGGAACACTTGGCTTGGCCTCAGCCGTAATCTTCGCCAGTTCCTCGGGCACAACTCTCCTCACTCCCAGCAACCCTCGATAGTTGGTCAAGACATCCGAGGCGCCACGGAATAGCGGCTCGTACGCACTCTGATTCGGCGCGGGCCCCGCTGCCGTATCCTGACAGCGCGCCAGGGCAACCGAAGGCTTCCCAAAGCGCTCTAACCGCATCCTCATAACGGGTGTGTTCGCACTCAACATCGTTGCCGAACTGGTTACCGCCGATGCGCTATCCTCCAGCGAAACCTGCATCAAGTCCTTCGGGTCCTTCACCCGCAGCACCAGGGTTTCGATCATGTTCACGCCGTCATTGCTGAACGAATACTGCACACTGGAAAACGTGGCCTGCACCGAAAACTCTCGCCGAATGCGCACATAACTTGCGATCGACGGCTCCCCTGCAATATGTCCGGGCTGCCCTGCTTCCAGCATGGCCGGCATCTCTGAGAGCGTCGAGCGTCCCCGCGTCACCTCAAAATCAGTGTCAAACAATGGTTGCTTCGGGACCTTGGCCAGGGCAGCCGCGAGTTCCTTCTGCTCCTCCGTCGAGGGCGTGCAAACATTTAGCATGTTCACCTTGACCTGGGGCTGGGACTCCTGCTGCCCCGCCTCTGCCTGCTGAGCCAGGATCTGCCCGCCGCAAAGAATCGAAAGGCTGATAGATAGGAGGAAAACCGGAATTCTGGGCACGCCGGAATTCTAAATGAGACCTCGCCGTTTTCTAAATTTGAAAAATGTTTCCAGTCGAGTTAACTCTTCCCATGGACGTCGTAGAATCAGGGTATGGCGAACCTAACCCTGGTATACGGCATGCGGCTTTTGCCCTCAGAAGATGTGCTTGAGGTCGGCGAAGCTCCGGTGAAGCTGGCCAACGGTCGAGAGGCTCACGTGACGATGCACGTGCTGGAGGGCAGCAAGGAAGAAATCGAAAAGCAACTTCGCACCAGCCTGGAAGCATTCTTCGATCTCTATCCCGAGATTTGAGTGATAGCTGTTCCGTCGCCCTGTCCTGCGGGTCGCCCACGAAGCGCAAGTGTTTGTGCGATTGCTGACTGAACCTTTTTCGGAGCCGTATAATTCCTAATCTTCACGGTGCCTGGCCGTACGATGCAAAGGTCCTACCTAGAATTGAAGCGCAAGCTGATTCAGGCTGATCTTTGGCCTCAGGGCCGAATGTCACGCCTGGCCTGCTATTTGGCCGCACTCGGCGTTGCGCTGTTCGGCTTGGAGAAGCTGTTGGACCTGTTCTCGCTCTCCTGGGGCAGTCACCTTGGCGGATGGATCAGTTTTCTCACCTTCCTGGCCGGAGTCCTTTTCTTTATCCTGGCGTTCCGCTGGATTAAGCGCCGAATCCTGTGGCGCCTCAGAAATCGGCTCATCGTCACCTATGTTTTCATCGGCGTAATCCCAGCCGTGCTGCTAATCGGCATGGGCCTGATTACGCTCTATGGATTAGGAGGCCAGTTTGCAGTATTTGTCGTGACTTCCGAAATCAATGCACAGCTTCGCAGCCTCGAATCGGTCAACACCACCCTCGGCAGCGAGCTGGCGGCACATCTGGACCGGGGCGAAAAACCAGTCCCCGAGTCGCTGGTCGGATTGACCAAGCGCGATCCCAGCTGGAACCGTCGCCAGGTGTGTGCCTGGTACGGCGACAATCCACTTCCTTTATGCAACGAGTTTCGCGGTTCATCTATCTCTCTTCCCGCCTTTGTGAAAGGAAATTTCAAGGACCTCGTACGGGATCATGAACGGCTTCATCTGCGGGTAGGATCCTCACTGCAGGTCGGCTCAAGCAAACTGACGGTCGTGACCAGCGAGCCCTTCGATAAGGAACTGGTCGGAAAGATCGCGGAGGGATTGGGCGAGATTACCCTCTACACGACAGGCGAAGACGAGAAACCCCTAACACAGGACAATCCTGCTGGAAAGGAGAAAAAAAACGCAAACACGCAGCAGTACACCAGTGGCTTTGTCATTCAGACGGATAACAAGCGTCCACCGCAGCAGGGTGGACAGCGAGTTTTGCACCCCGCTTTCACCGTCGGTTCCATGCCCGAGCCAAGTGGCGGCTTCGATCGGGAAATTACGTTCGGCACGCCTCTCCCTGTAGTCGACTGGGAGAGCGGCGCGCTAGACAAGTACGGCCCCGTTCTTCAAGTCACCACGCGCCCTGCTGTTCTCTACAGCCATCTGTTTGCGGCGCTCGGAGAATTTGTGCGTGGGGTCACCTACATCCTGATGGGCGTGGGGATCTTCTTTGCCATCATCGAACTCATCGCCCTGATCATTGGCACGCGCATGACCCGCACAGTTACAGCTGCGGTTGCAGATTTGCACGTTGCCACTCGCCATGTCGATCGCGGCGACTTCAGCCATCGAATTCCCGTGAAGTCGAGTGACCAGTTGGCGGATCTTGCCTTGTCTTTCAATTCCATGACAGCTTCTATCGAGAAGCTGATGCAGGAGCAACGGGAGAAACAACGCCTCGAAAACGAACTTGCTATCGCACAGGAAGTGCAGGAACAGCTTTTCCCACGCCAGATCTCGGAACTGGAGTCACTCGAAGTTCATGGATTCTGCCGTCCAGCCCGCACCGTAAGCGGCGATTACTACGATTTTCTGGCGGCCAGCTCACACAAAATGATTCTGGCGGTCGGGGACATCAGCGGAAAAGGAATTTCCGCCGCCCTTCTCATGGCGACCATTCATTCGGCAGTGCGAGCCTACAGTCTCGATAGCATGCCGCAATTGCGTGAACCGGTCGCCGTCGGCGCCATCGCCGGAACGGGCAGAATGATGGCAACTTGGCCCGAAGGCATCGACGTGTCACCCGGAGCTCTCCTAGCCCTTCTCAACCATCAACTGTACGAGAGCACCCCACCGGAAAAATACGCCACGCTCTTTCTGGGAATTTACGACGGCCGCTCGCACACTCTCACGTACAGCAACGGAGGTCATCTTCCGCCAATTTTGATCGGAAAGGACGGCCATGTGCGTCGGCTGGAGGCCGGAGGCACCGTAATCGGCCTCTTCGACGGCATGACGTACGAAGAAGACTCGGTTGAGATGCACCCCAGTGAGGTTTTCCTTGCCTACAGTGATGGTGTCACCGAACCCGAAAACGAATTCGGCGAGTTCGGCGAGCAGCGACTCATTGATCTCGTGCGCGAAAACCGCCATCTCCCCTTGCCCCAAATCAGCCAAATCGTCACTGCGGCCGTCGACACCTGGATCGGCGACAAGGAACAGCCTGACGATGTCACGTTAGTTCTGGCACGCGCACGATAACAAGATTAGATCTTCTTCACCTTCCACTTCCCCTGCTTGAACAGGATTGCGCTCGCCGCCGCCATCGACGACTCCGCAATCGCAATGGAAAAGAACACTCCATTCGACTTCAACCCAAGCGGCTTCGCCAAAAAGTAAGCCAGCGGAATTTCTAATAGCCAAAACCCGAAGAAGTTTACGATCGTCGGTGTGATCGTATCCCCAGCTCCGTTGAATGCCTGCATCATAACCATGAAGTAGGCATAGCCGAGATTCCCATAGCTGACGATCCGCAGACAGGCGGCCCCAAGCGGCACCACCTCTGGATCGCTGATAAAGAGGCGAACTACCGGCTCGGCGCAGATCACGAAGAACACACCAACTGCGCCCAGGAACAGCACGTTGTACAATCCCGTGCGCCACACCGCGGCCTCCGCGCGATCTGGTTTTCCCGCTCCCAGGTTTTGCCCGACCAATGTCGCCGCGGCGTTGCTGAGTCCCCATGACGGTAAAATCACGAAGATCACGATGCGAATCGCGATCGTATACCCGGCCAGCGCTGCCGCCCCGAACGTGCTCACGATCCGCACCAGCCCGATCCAGCTGGTGTGCGCGATCGCAAACTGCAGAATGCCCGTCAGCGACACGCGCACCAACCTCCACAGCACTTCAAAGTGCACGCGAATCTGCCGCGCGAGCACGCGGATGCGCCCCGTACCCCTGAAGAGTCGATAAAACTGATACATCACTCCGATGCTGCGTCCTGTGAATGTAGCCAACGCCGCCCCTGTGACTCCAAGCCTCGGGAACGGCCCTAGGCCAAAGATCAGGCAAGGATCGAGAATCAGGTTGATGATGTTCGATACCCACAAAAGCCGCATCGCGATCGCCGCATCACCCGCCCCCCGGAAGATCGCATTGTTAAGGAACAACAGCAGTACAACGCAACTGCCTCCGAGGCAGATTCGCGTATAACCGCTGCCCACCGCCACGATCTGCTGGGTCGCCCCCATCAACTGCAGCAGACGCGGAGCAAACACAAGACACGGCAGTCCGATTGCCAGCGAGATGATTAGTCCAAGAAAGATCGCCTGCATCGCTGCATCGGCCGCTCCTTCCGGATCTTTCTCTCCGATTCGCCGAGCCACCATCGCCGTCGTCGACAAACTCAGCCCCATGCCCACTGAAAACACAAGGCTCAGCATCGACTCGGTCAACCCGACTGTCGCCACTGCGTCGGCGCCGAGTCGTCCCACAAATGCGACGTCGACAACCGCGAAGAGCGACTCCAGCACCATTTCCAACACCATCGGCACGGCCAGGAGCAGAATGGCGCGATTCAAGCTGCCCTCGGTATAGTCCTGATGCGAACCACGCACCGCCTCGACCAACGATGACCATAGGGAGCGACGCGACTCCATCGCTGTTGCCAGCGTATTCATAGAAAACCTTGACTTTCTGCAAACGCGTCCACCGATAGGCGGAGCACAAAGCTGTCACAAAGATGCAGGGAGCCCGATCACGGGCAAGAAGGCGAGCGAGTTAGCGAGGGATAAACATAGTGTTCCTCAGCGCGGATCGTTGAATCACAGGGTCCCACGGGGAAACGAACAGCGTGAAGGGATTCTACCGCAATTGAGACTGCCACTCCAAGTAAAAAGCGGCGAGGGGTCGGAGGTCCCTTCGCCGCTTCCTCAGGAGGCATGAGTGATGTTCGCTCTCTGGAACGACCCCATCCTAACCGCGATTCCGGAGAATGAAAAGATAACTAAGGTATCCTCAAACCTGGGAACGCAGTCATGAGGAAATGCTCACAACCGGCCCAGATTGCCCTTGAATTGCCCTACCGCCTCCTATTTCTTAGGCAGAATTAATACTCGCGCAGAGACCGCAGAATTCTTTAGCGTCCCACCTAGAATGAGTGGTCCGAGCGGCGTAAACACAATCCCGCGCGAATCTGCCCGCACATCGTACGTATCCTCGGTGATCGTCTCCCACTTGCTCCCATGTAGTTCAAAGGCGAATGTTACGGGAGACAATTCCGCCGGCTTGCCTTCGCTGTCGAGACCTTTGTAATTGTGCGGAACCTTGGTCCCGCCCGAAAAGAGTATCCGATGATCGTGTTCCCCCGCGCCGGCAATAATTCCAAAATGGCCGGTCCCCGGATGTGCCGGCAGTTTGCTCCATTCAATCTTGTTCGGATCCTTGTGATCGATCTTCCCCATCCAGCATTCATCCGAGGCCACATACTTCCCACCTGCGGCGTCTTTCTTTGCACCGTCTACGTACACGATGACCTCGTCAGCAATCGCTCCTGCATGGCCGAAGACGGGCGTCCCCGGAAACGCCGTCGCCTGGCTCCACGTGTTCTTCTCCACGTCGTAAACCTGCACGTTGTTCACCGGTCCGCTCCGGGACCTGCCGCCGACCAAATAAATGTATCTGTCGTGCGTTGCACCGATTACCGCACTGTCGACCGGCACAGGAATGTCTTCTGCGCGATACCACCGATGATCCTGGGGAAGATAAGAATTCACGTCCCCCACTACGGTCTCACCTTCCCGCCCGTCGATCGTGTATCCCCCGAAAAGAAAGATTTGCCCCCTCACTCCGACTGCAGAAGCCCCCAAACGCCCCGCCACGCCTGGCACCGCGTGTCCTTCAATCCATTTCCCGGACCTCATTCCGAGTTCGTACATCTTGTTGCTCACTTCGTCCCAGGTCTTCTTGGTCCCGAGGCCCATCATGGAATACACCTCAATTCCACCTCGCAAAGACGCGACTGCATTGCTCGTCACCGCAATCGGCATTGCTGGAATCTTGGGTTGATCGGCAGCCAGCAGGAGAAGGGAAAACGCGACCGGGAGAAGAAGCCAAAGCCGTCTGTTCATCGCAGCAATATTAGCAAAGAGTCCTTGGTCCCGAGTCACGAGTCGCGAGGGACAACGTGATGTCCGACGGCCTCCTGATTTGTCTCAGGACTCGCGACTCAGCACTATTCCACAAATCCCTGTCTCACGCCATGAATGAAATCAGTATACGGCGGGGTCTGTCCGATCGAACGCATGTGACTGGCGATCTGTCCCCGATGATAGGCAGAATGCATCACCACATGGGTTAACACATCGATGATCGCACTGGTCCACGACTCACCCTTGGAATTCTTGTACGAGATGCTCTGAGAGACATCGCCCGCGGTCGCCAACTCCAGATACTCGCGCCAGTCTTGACTCAGTTTTTCCGCTTCCGCTTCGCACCGTGCCAGGTCCTCTTCCGGCCAGACCGGCATGCTCTGCGGTACTTGCCGCAACCGTTCCAGCCACACCCGCTCTGCCGCGAAAATGTGTGCCATCAATTGCAGAGACCGCCGATTCTCGGGGCCTGCCGCTCGTATGGCGGCCAGCACCTCGCGGTTTGCCCAGGCGTCATAGGCAAATTCCTTCCGCAAGTAATCTGCAACAGTCACGGTAATCCTCCGCAATGTCGAATCAATTACTCTACTAGGCCCACCCGCAACTCCTCAATCTTGTAACTATCCTTTCACATTGCGAGAGTAAACTTCGAGGCGGTTCAGTTCCTGAACAACATGCCCCGCAAGTCTATAGAAGTAAGAAAGTCCGAAAAGCAAACACCTGCCCGTGGCCGCGGTGCCAAAGCCAGTAGCGAGACCGAAGACCTGGCCAGCCTCTCCCTCAAAGCCTGCCTGATCGCTCGTGACGCCGCCTTTAATATCCACGATCTGCTTACTGATTCCTCCCGCATGGCATTCCTCGCAATCAAAGACTGTGAAAAAGAACTCGATCTCATCGAACGCCAGATTGATGAGCGCCTTCCCGAAGCCATCACCCGCGTGAACGAGTCCCGCGCCCGCCAGTTGCTCTCCACCCTCAAATCGACAACCGACCTCGAACGCATCGGCGATCTGGCGATGAGCGTAGCTTTGCGGGTACAGGCTCGTACCACGAGGATTCCGGCCTCAGACACTCGCCAGCTCGTCGAAATGTCAACCGTCCTCCGCGAGATGCTGGATTTGATTCATCAGGGCTTCGCGACCCTTAACCTGGAATGTGCGCGTAAGGTTTTGCAGATGGACAAGGAAATCGACCGCGTCTGTCACAGTCTCTTTCAGAAGCATCTAGCCGAAACCGTCGTTCAAGGCGACACTTCAGGTTTTGAAATCCTGCTCATGGCACAGGCTCTGGAACGCGCCGGCGATCACACCACCAACCTGGCAGAAGATCTCTACAGCCTGATTGAAGGTCGCAGCCTCCGGCATGTACCTAAAAAGAAGGCCACAACCTGAGATCGTCCGTTTACAAATTCATCATCCATTAACAAACGGGAAACATTCGCGCAACATTCTCCCCATAGAGTTTTTAAGTATCTGATCTCATTCATTTTTGCCGATGGCCCTAACTGGGCAAGGCTGTGACGCCCAAAATGCATCTGCCAGCAGAACCTTTGGAACGGATTACCACCACTGGCACGTCCTTACCCCATCGTCCGATGATTTTTGTGATAGAGGATGACGAAGATATTGCTCGGCTGATCTCCCACAATCTTCGGGCCGACGGCTTTGAAGTGCAGAGTTTCGCCAGCGGAGCCTCGGTTCTCACCGAAGCTGTTCGCGATTTGCCCTCGCTGTTTCTGTTGGATGTCATGTTGCCCGGTATCGATGGCTTCGAGCTCTGTCGCCAAATCCGCCAGACACTTGCACTTTCAGCCATCCCCATCATTTTCCTGACCGCGAAAACCTCGGAAGCCGATCGTGTGAAAGGTCTCGAACTTGGCGGTGACGACTACATCACAAAGCCCTTCAGTCCGCGAGAATTGGTTGCACGAGTTCGAACGGTGCTGCGAGGACTGGGTCAATCCTCGTCTGGCACAGAAGTCCTTCGGCTTGGCGACTTGGAGATTGACGTTTCCAGCATGACGGTCCAGGTCGGCGGACATAATGTCCTGACCACGGTGCGTGAGTTTCGCCTTCTCGAGTATCTGGCATCCCACCGCGGCCGGGTCCTCACCCGCGATCAACTGCTCGATGCAGTCTGGAAGGAAACTCCCTTCGTCACTCCGCGCTCCATCGACGTCTATATTCGCCGCCTCCGCGAGAAAATCGAACGCGATCCCCGCCATCCGCAGTATCTTAAGACTCTCCGCGGTATCGGCTACCGCTTTGAAGTCCCCAAGTAAACGGTCCCGTCATTCCCCAATAGCTTTCTTCGCAAGAGATCTCTCAGGTCAATGAATCTTCGGCTATCTCTGTGGTTAAGCTTTTGTCGCAACTCCGGCGACTCATTTATGCTGTCTTGACTTCCCTTTTCTATGCCGAACAAGTCTAGACCCTTGTGGAAAGCGGACGACCAGCGAGCTCGCTTGGTTGAACTTACCGCTGCTTCCGACGAGCCGGAGAAAGACAATCCCTTGCGCCGGGACGTGCGCTCGCTCGGCGCCATCCTCGGCCAGGTCATTACCGAACAGGCTGGACAACAATTGTTCGAATCGGTCGAGAGTCTGCGGCGCCTGCTGATCGAACATCGCGACAGCGCACGCCGTGCTCATGGTGAAATATCGTCAGAACTTATGAGCCGGGTCCAGCATCTCATTTCGAACATGGACCTGCCTCAAGCCTATCTGGTCACCAAGGCTTTCGCGACGTACTTTGAACTCACCAACTTAGCCGAGACCAATCATCGCAAACGCCGGCGCCGAGCCGGCAAATTGGATCGCAATCAGACTCCGGTCACAGGTTCGTTTCGCGGCACCCTGCTGCGCATGAAGGATTCTGGCATTTCAGCCGACAGTGCTCTGGCTGCCTTGGAACAGATCCGGATCACCCCGGTGTTCACTGCCCATCCTACCGAGGTTGCCCGTCAGACGATCCTTCTAAAGCGTCGCCGCATCGCAAAAGAACTGGAGCGCCTCGACCGCCTTCCGCTTACCCCGCAAGATGCCGAAGACTGCGAGAGCCGGATTCGCGCCGAGGTCACCTCTCTCTGGCAAACCGACGAGGTCCGCCTCACCAAACCGACGGTCGATGACGAAATCCGCATGGGCTTGCGTTATTTCCGCCTCTCACTCTTCGACACTCTCCCGAGAATCTACGATGAGATTGTCGAATCGTTTCGCGACGTCTACGGACTCGAACTCGACGAATCTACCGTTCCCAACATTATCCATTTCGGATCCTGGATCGGCGGCGACCGCGACGGCAATCCCCTCGTAAAGCCCGAATGCACGCGCAACGCGCTAGCCATGGCGCGCGATCTGATCCTGCGTGAATACCTGTACGACGTGGAGGCGATTAGCGACCGGCTCAGCTCCTCACGCCGTCAGACCCCGGTGTCCGACGAACTTCTCGCGCGTCTCACCCACTACGAGCGCTCGGTTCACGGCGTACACCTCGCTTGGGGGCCGCATAATCAAGCCGAAAGCTACCGCCGCTTTCTCTCCTACATCTTTCACAAACTGCAACTCACTCGCGAGTCTGTCGACGCTTCTGATTCTTATCGCAGTGCCGACGATTTCGAGCAGGACCTGCTGCTTATTCAAACCAGCCTGCAGTCGAATCGTGGAGAGCGTCTTGCGCACGTCTACGTTGCCTCGCTGTTAAGGAAGATCCGCAAGTTTGGATTCCATTTGTACACGCTCGACATCCGCCAGCATGCCCGTGTGCACGCGCAGGTTGTGGATGAACTGGGGCCGGAGCTTAAGAACGATCCGAAGTCCGAGGTCGGCCGCGAACTCCTCGAAACATTTCGAACCGTCGCCGAACTGAAACAGATGTATCCGAGCGAGTCCATTCGGAACTACATCATCAGCGGTGCCGAAATCGAAGACGACGTTATGAACGTCGTGCGACTGGCCAAAGCCGCCGGTATTCAGGTCGCCGGATCGGCCAAAGATCCCGGTCTCATGCCCGTCCCACTGTTCGAATCGATTGACGCTCTCCGCGGCGCCGCTAAAGTCATGTGCCGCATCTGGCGGGCTCCCGAGTATCAGCCGCTGCTCGATTCCTGGGGACGCTGGCAAGAAGTCATGCTCGGCTACTCCGATTCGAATAAAGACGGAGGCATGCTGACTAGCACTTGGGAGCTCTATAAGGCGCATCGCGCGTTGCACGAGGCGGCTAAAGAGGTGGACGTGAAGCTCCGATTGTTCCACGGTCGCGGCGGTACTGTCGGCCGCGGTGGAGGCCCGACCCATTCCGCAATCTTGGCCCAGCCACCGGGATGCTTCTCGGGTCAGATCCGCGTGACCGAGCAGGGTGAGGTCCTCAACTGGAAGTACGCTGACCCTGTACTGGCAGAATGGAATCTGGAGTTGATGATTGCCGCCAGCCTCGAAGCCTTCACCCGTCCCATCCTCGCCCAGGAAGACCAGTCTTCTGCGTGGGAAGAGGCCATCGAGCAAATGTCGCTGGAAGCGTATCGGGTCTACCGCCGCGATATCGCCGACAATCCAGACGTCCTCGAATATTTCGAGCAAGCCACTCCCGTGAATGAACTGGACGCAGCCCGCATTGGCTCCCGGCCCGCGCGCCGCTCCAAAGGTCGTCGCCTTGAAGACCTGCGCGCAATCCCCTGGGTATTCGGCTGGATGCAGAGCCGCCATGCCGTTCCCGCCTGGTACGGCATCGGTCACGCCCTCGAAGAGTTCTCTGAGAAAAAGGAAGTGAACGAGCAATTGCTGCGGCAAATGGCTCGTAGCTATCCCATCTTCTCCGATCTGCTTCGCAACGTCGAACTGGGAATGGCCAAAGCCGATCTCGGCATTGCCCGCGAGTACTCCACCTTGGTCAGGAGCTCGATTCTCCGACAGCGCGTCTTCTCCATGCTCGAAGAGGAATTTATCCGTACCCGGCAGACGATATTGCGCATCACCGGCCAGCGTGAGCTACTTGCCCGGAACCGCGTGCTGGCTCGTTCTATCCGCTTGCGTAATCCTTACGTCGACCCCATGAGCCTGATCCAGGTTGAACTCCTGCGCCGCAAACAACAAGGCCAACAAAATGCCGACCTTGAGTATCCTCTCGGCGCCACGATCAATGGGATCGCCGCGGGATTGCACAACACAGGCTGAGATTGGTGTTTTTCTTTGTGTACCTTCGTCGCTTTTGCGATGTGTGCTGTCACCCTGCTAACGGCGGTGTTCGCGGTCCGTCCATTAGTATGTTTGTCGGGAAGGCGGACGTGTGCTCGAAGCTACCCCGAAAATGCGCATAAATCCACAGAGGTAGAGTGAATTCAAAACAGAGGCTCCATGTCTATTACTCGATTCTTTAGCGCTGCAGTGCTGACCCTCACCGCATCCGCAGTTCTCGCCCAGACCTTCCCCGCCCAGAGTGCGCGTCCAAAGGTGGTCGGCGGCGGCGCCGATCAATCCAGCGTTCCCAAGCTCGAGCATTTCGATGCCGATCTTGTCGACAAGACGCTCGATCCGTGTAACGACTTCTACAAATACTCCTGCAGCAAGTGGTTAAACGCCAATCCCATTCCTGCCGACCAGGTCTACTGGAGCACAGGCAGCAGCCTGGAACTCTGGAACGAAGGAGTTCTTCGTGACACGCTGGAAGCCGCCAGCAAAAATGACGCGAGCCGCAATCCCGTCCAGCAGAAGATTGGTGACTACTGGGCCGCCTGCATGGACGAAACGGGCATCGACTCCGCTGGCCTCAAGCCTCTCGGCTCAGAACTCGCCCGCATTGCAGCGTTGAAATCCAAGAAAGACATCACTCTTGAAGTCGCTCACCTGCAGCGTATTTTGCCCGGAGCCTGGCAGCCCGGAGACAACGAAAGCAGCTCTCCGCTCTTCGGCTTCACCGGCCAACAGGACTACGACGATGCCTCGATGGTAGTCGCTCAAATCGACCAGGCCGGACTTAGTCTCCCCAACCGAGACTACTACCTGAATACGGATGACAAGTCGAAAGAGATTCTCTCGAAATATCGCACCCACCTCCAGAAGATGTTCGCGTTGGTAGGCGAATCAGAATCGCAAGCTGCACCTGACGCGAGCACAGTGATCGAGCTCGAAACCGCCCTCGCCCAGGCGCAGATGGATAACGTCAAACGCCGTGACCCCAAGAACATCAACAACAAGATGACGCTCGTACAGGTCCGCGCGCTGGCCCCTACCATCGATTGGGATGAATATCTGAAAGCCGTTCACGCTCCGGCCAGCGATCACTACATCGTGACTTCACCCGATTTCTTCCGCGCCGAGGAAAAGTTGCTCAATGATCATCCGCTCGGGCATTGGCAAACATACCTGCGCTGGCAGCTGCTTCACCGAGCCGCTCCCTACCTGACAAAAGCCATCGTCGACGAGAACTTCAATTTCTTTGCCCACACTCTCGCTGGAGCAGAAGAGCAGCGGCCCCGTTGGCGCCGCTGTGTCGCCGCCGCTGATCGCGATCTCGGCGACGCACTTGGCCAGGCCTACGTCGACCGCGCCTTCACTCCCGAGAGCAAAGCTCGCACCATCGAGATGGTGCACTCGATCGAAGTCGCGTTGAACTCTGACATTCAAAGCCTGAGTTGGATGTCCCCCGCTACGAAACAGCAAGCCGCCGTTAAGCTGAAAGAGATCGAAGACAAGATCGGCTATCCATCGCGCTGGCGCGACTATTCCGCCGTGAAGATTACACGCGATAGCTACCTCGGCAACGTCGCGCAATCCACATCCTTCGAGTTCGAGCGCTGGGTAGCCAAGATTGGCAAACCTGTTGATCGTGCTGAATGGACTATGACCCCGCCTACGATAAACGCGTATTACGACCCGCAGTTGAACACTATCAACTTTCCGGCCGGGATTTTGCAGCCTCCTTTCTTCGATCCCACAAAAGACGATGCCGTGAACTATGGTGCGATCGGCATGGTTATCGGACACGAGATCATTCACGGCTTCGACGATCAAGGACGCAAGTTCGACGCCAAAGGAAACCTGCGCGACTGGTGGACTGCCGATGATGCCAAGAAATATGATGAGCGCGGCAAATGCATCTCCGATGAGTACACCCAGGAAGTTCCCGACGCCGGAGCCGGCGTCAAACAGAATGGCCTGCTCACCCAGGGCGAAGACACGGCGGACAATGGCGGAATTCACCTAGCCCTGGCCGCTCTCGAAGTCTCGCTAAAGAAGCAAGGCAAGTCGCTCGACGATAAAGGCGATGACGGCTGGACCTACCGCCAGCGCTTCTTCCTATCGAATGCCTATTCGTGGTGTGCGAACGTCCGTCCGCAGATCGCGCGGCTAATCGTCACCACCGATCCTCATTCGCTGCCGGTATTCCGCATCAACAACGTGATCTCGAACATGCCGGAGTTCGCTGATGCTTTCGCCTGCAAGGCAGGGCAGAAAATGGTAAGAGCTAACGCTTGCCGAGTCTGGTAGGTCGCTATCCTCGGCGCGCCACTACTCGGTGGGTGCCCCACCCTGTCGCGTTTTGTGCGACAGGGTGGGGAATTTTTGACCCCTCCGAACGGCGGATTCCCTACTTGTTAATATCCTCCTTATTCTCCAACCTCTTCGAATAAGCCTCCAGCGCATTCTTGTTCGCTTCAGGGGCATCTTTCAGCGACAACTTCACTTCCTTCACCGCATTATCGAAGTCACCCTTGGCGCTATATACGCGGGCCAACCCCAGATGTGTGGTCCAGTAATCCGGAAACTTCTTCGCACTGGACTGAAAAATCGCCAAAGCCTCATCCTGCTGCTTCTCTCCCTGCAACTGCCGCCCATATACGTAGAGTTGCAGTGCGTTCGCCTTGTCGAGCGCTTTTACGCGCAACGAATCTGCATCCTGCTTGCGTCCCATCGCGTCCAAAATCTTCGACTTGCTCATCAGGTTGTCGTAGCGTTCTTCATTCTGGATCGACTGATCTTCATACTTTAGCGCTTCATCCAGATTGATCTTGTTCACCAGGAAGTACTGCGCGGCGTCATCCCAGCCTTCCCAGTAATACTGATTCATCCCGTGAACCTGCTGGTGAATGCTCGCTGTCACGATGTCATTCACGTTTACATGCACCTTGAATGGCACAGTGACTTTCTCCCAGCTCATGGTTACCACGGCCGCATCCGGCTTCACATCGTTGAAGTCGTAAACCAGCGCGTCACGCATCTCAGCGGTCTGCGGCTTCACCTTCACTCGCAGCGCGTCTTCGTCCTGCTTGTAGGTGAAACTTCCCCAGGACGTCGCATTCTTCGAGAAGATCACAGTCCACTCACTCTCCCCCGGAATCATGTGAAGTCCATACGTTCCCTTCTCGAGCGCCTGCCCTTCAATCGTGACCGGATCGGTGAACGTAATGGTAGTGTTCTCGTTCGCCCCGGCGCGCCATACCTGTCCATAGGGCACCACTCTGCCCCATATCTGCCGGCCATTCGCCAGCGGCCGGTGATAGTTAATCGTGATATCCGTAATGCCGATGCGTTGCGACACCAGCGCATGCTGGCTGGCCCGCGGCAAATTCAACATGAGGGTCTCGCCCGTCGCAGTCTGGGCAGAGCACACGCCAGCCGCTGACAAAACGCAGATCAACACCAGAAACAGACACTTTTTCATGGAATTCTCCTTCTGCGCTGCCAGGGATGCTTGAAGCCCCACCGGCCGCGTTCTTCAGAACCTGGTTGGAATTTGTGAATGGAGCACACTACCCGATGCCGTTGCCCTTAGACGCTCAAATTCAGGGAATGTGAGCAGACTATGTGTAGGGGCGGACGCCTTTGTCCGGCCCCGCGAGCAAAGCGAGCTGCAGAGTAACCCTGACAACAAACTGCAGCCCGATTGGGTTACGATGAGCAGGGAATTGTCCTTATGCGAATCGACGAATTGAACGACTCCGAATGCCGCGCGATCCTGGCCCGTGCCGGTATGGCACACCTCGGCTGCTCACTCAACGATCAGCCATATATCGTTCCCATTGGCATCGCCTATGAAGCGGACTACATTTACGTCTTCTCGACACTCGGCCAAAAGATCAACTGGATGCGTTCGAATCCCAAAGTTTGCGTTCAGGTCGACGAGACCCGAAGCCAGTCCGATTGGGCGAGCGTGATCGCAAACGGAGAGTTCCAGGAACTCCCCGAGCGGCAATTCGAGGACGAGCGCAATCATGCTCGCAAGTTGCTGCAACAACGGCATTACTGGTGGCTGAACGCGGTGGCCGAACGCCGCATCCGCCTGCGCGATGAGGAAATCAAGTCCCTGTTCTTCCGCATCCGCATCAGTTCGGTGACGGGCCTGCGTGGGACATCGGAAGAGAAATAAAACACTCGGCGCTCTCACTGTAAAGGAAGATAAGGGTGCTGCGTAATTCTGATTCGAAAGTAGACAGTGTAGCTAGGATGCGAGCGGATTTTCTGCGATTCAACGGTGCGGTTGAGCGGGATCCCGCCATCGATGCGTGGATGAAAGCGCATGCAGGTGAATTAGGAGCCATCGCGCACCAGTGGTTTGAGGTGATGCGAAAATGCGGGGACGAAGTCCGGGAACTTTTGCATGACGGCTGTCCGGTTGCATGCTTGGGAGATGCGCCCTTCGGCTACGTCAATGTATTCACCTCGCACGTAAACGTGGGGTTCTTTCACGGGGCCGCGCTGCACGATCCCGCGCGCTTGTTGCAAGGCACCGGCAAGTTCATGCGCCATGTGAAGCTACGACCAGGAGCGGCCACAAATGACGCAGCGCTGGGCAAACTGATCGATGCAGCGTACTCGGATATAAAGGCGCGCGTTGAACACGGCTAGCTCAGAGAAAAGCCTTGTGTGAGCGCGACACGGATGTGAGCCCAGATTAGTTTCCCTTGCCCCTTGACAAACCTTCACCCCTCACGCACAATCTCCATAGGCGAACAAAAAGCGAAAATAAATCGCCTCCGCGGCTCCAGCTGCGGCGTTCCCTGAAATTCCTTGAGGATTCTCTATGTCTTCTGCAGTGGTTTCCACTTCGGCGGCCCTGGGCCGCCCTTTTCTTTTTGATGATGAATCCGACTATGTAGGGACAGCCGCCTTCGGCTGTCCGGTCGAGCAAAGCTCGACAGAGTCTCGACGGGATCTGCATCAGCCAACGCTCAACAACCCGAGATCCAAACTCCTACCAGCGAGCGTAACCCCCGCCTCGCGCCTCGGAATCCGCCCCGCGCCTGAGATGGCTACTAGCGGCATCCCCGCCCTCGACGCCCTTATCGGCGGCCTGCCGCGCGGATGCCTCACCGAAATCTTCGGCTCGGCCTCCTCCGGCCGCACCAGCATAATGCTGGCCGCCCTGGCCTCCGCCACCTGCCGCGGCGAATACTGCGCAGTGATCGACGCCGGCGACTCCCTAGACCCGCACTCGCTAGCCGTAGCCGGCATCGATCTGGATCGCTTGCTTTGGGTCCGCTGCAATGAGAATTCACCACAGAGACACAGAGACACGGAGAAAAAGAATCCTAGAAAAGAATCCATTGCCAACAACTGCCTTGGCTTGGGGACGATTGGGAAGGGGGCTTCAGCCGTGCCGTATGAATCGCACAGTGATACGGTTTTAGCCGCTGAGGGCCACCGATTGCGTCTGCAGGAGTCCCTTTTCAAACAAATCGATACTGATCGAACCTCCAAAGCCCGAACTATTAATTCGGACGAAGAGTCGCGAAACCGAAAACAATCCGAACACCGCCTCGAGCAAGTCCTCCGCGCCACCGACCTGCTGCTCGAGAGCGGAGGCTTCGGCCTGATCATCCTTGATCTCGCGGACGTACCGCACCAGGCCGCGCGCCGCATCCCACTCACGACTTGGTTTCGCTTCCGTCGCGCCGTCGAACACAAACCTACAATCCTGCTCGCGATCGAGCAACAACCCATCGCCGGAAGCTGCTCGTCGCTGCTGCTGCAACTGGAAGTTCCCAGTTCTCAGTTATCAGTTCTCAGTGCGAATCAAATTTTTGTAGATCAGAATCCTGATAGTCGAACACGAGATCCGAAACCTTCTCATGCGCATCTGCTAACCGAACTGAAAATCCATGCCGAACTAATCCGCTCGCGACTGGACCGCAAACCCGCACGCTCCATCGCATTCGAAACCAAAACCGCCTGGGCCGGATGAAAACGAACTGGGTACTGACACTTGAGTATTGGGTACTACTTCATGTTCGCCTGCATCTACGTTCCGAACTTCTTCGTAGCCGCCGCCCTTCGCGCCGAGCCGGAACTACAGGCACACCCAGTCGCGATCTTCGAAGGCATACCTCCCCTTGAGCAAATCATTGAGGTGAATGAACAAGCCCGCGAACTGGCCATCTTCCCCGGCATGACTAAGGCTCAAGCCGAACTCTGCCCCAACCTCGCGCTGCGCCCCAGTTCTCCCTTGCAGGAATCGTCCGCTCACGCCGCGTTGCTCGATTGCGCCCAGTCTTTCTCTCCCGTTGTGGAAGATACCGCCCGCGATACGGTCCTGCTTGATCTCGCGGGCATGGAATCCCTCTTCGGCTCGCTGACAAAAATTTCCCACGCCATCTTCGATCGCGCCCAAGAGCTTGGCTTGAAAGTCCATGTCGCCACCGCATCCAATCCCGATGCCGCCCTGCTGGCTGCCCGCGGATTCTCCACTGTCACGGTGATTCCTTCAGGCAAAGAAGCTGAAAAACTGGGCACTCTCGCCGTGAATGTTTTTTTCGCCGATCGTTTGGAAGGTGATCAGAAAGAAGAAACTGGCCGCCTGCTCGAAACTCTCGACCGCTGGGGCATCCGCACCCTACGCGCACTCGCCGCATTACCAGAAATCGCATTAAGCGAGCGCCTTGGCCAGCAAGGCCTGAATCTGCAGAAATTAGCGCGGGGCACCGCTTCCCGCACATTGGTCCCGGTCGAAGCGCCACTGGTATTCGAAGAAGCGATCGAGTTAGAGCATCCCATCACCCTGCTCGAACCTCTGGCTTTCCTGCTAAATCGACTTCTGGATCAAATCTGCACCCGTCTCGCCTCCCGCGCGCTGGCTACGCAAGAACTTCGTCTCACCCTCGAACTCTCCAACTTAACCGGAATAGACCATGATTTCGAAAATTTAGGCATCCCCAGCGAGAGCGATGACTCCATCATCACAAACAGAAATGAGGGTGCCCCACTTCTCGCCGCCTTTGCGATAAGTGCGAAGTTTCGATCACGCGAAGTCGAAGGGGTTGTCCGGCGGAGCGAAGCTCCGCGGCTTTCCAGACAGCCAACGCAATTCAACCGCAAGCTGAATCTCCCGCTTCCCATGCTCGATGCCAAAGTCTTTCTGAAGCTGCTGCAACTCGATCTAAACGCGCACCCTCCCGGCGCCCCTATCGTGAAAATACATCTCGCCGCCGAACCCGCGCGCCCGCGCTCGGCCCAGGGAGGCCTCTTCCTCCCTCCAGCACCTGAACCCGAAAAATTAGAACTGACTCTCGCGCGCATCGCCGGAATCGTCGGTGAACAAAGAGTCGGAGCCGTGGAACTGCTCGATACGCACCATCCCGAAGGATTCCGCATGCGCCGCTTCGTCGCCGAAGTCGCCCGCAAAGCTCCACAAAGGAGAACTCACGATGCGGCAGAGGTACAAGCCGCAGTCACTGCCCTGCGCCGCTACCGCCCGCCACTGCGCGTCAATGTCACCCTGGAAAACGGTCAGCCAACTCGCTTACGGTGCCCCAACAAAAAAGAGGTTCAGGGAGAAGTGCTCTGGAAAGCCGGCCCTTGGCGCTTCTCCGGCGATTGGTGGGAACGCGACGCCTGGTCCCGCGATGAATGGGATTTAGCCGTGCGCAACAACGAGTCCATAGCCTTCTACCGCCTGGTGCACGACTTGCTCGGCGGCGAATGGTTTGTAGAAGGGACGTATGACTGATTTTTGCCCCGGATTTTCCCGGATCACAAATCAAAGGTCTATCCGTGGAAATCCGTGTTAATCCGTGGCACTTTACTGGCCACTGACCACTGATGTACATCGAACTCCACGCCCGCTCCGCCTTCAGCTTCCTCGAAGGTTCTTCCCTGCCCGAGGAGTTAATCAGTGTGTGCCAGCACTTCCAAATGCCTGCCATGGCTCTGCTCGACACTGACGGCGTCTACGGTGCTCCACGCTTCCACCTCGCCGCGAACAAAGCAAAAGTAGAAGCCCACATCGGCGCCGAGGTTTCTACCACTCTGGATTCACCGCGGAGTCACGGAGCCACAGAGAGAAATCAACAATCAAAAACCAACAACCAAAAATTAGATTCTTCCGTGTCTCTGTGCCTCCGTGGTGAATATCGTCTCCCCCTCCTAGTGCAATCCCGCTCTGGCTACCAAAACCTCTGCCGCCTGATCACCAAAATGAAGTTGCGCGCGAAAAAGGGCGAAGGCGCCGTCACCAAACAAGAATTAGAAGAGCACGTCGAAGGATTGATCTGCCTCACCGGCGGCGACCAAGGTCCGCTCGCCGCAGCCCTAAGGCAAGGAGGCGCGGACGAAGCCTGCAAGACAATCGATGAACTCATCGCCATCTTCGGCCCTAAAAATGTCTATGTCGAACTGCAACGCCATTTCCATCGCGAAGAAGAATCCCGCAACCGCCTCGCGATTGAGCTCGCGCGCTCGTTCCATCTTCCTCTACTCGCAACCAACGGCGTCAACTATGCCATCCCCAAAGCCCGAGAACTTGCCGATGCCTTCACCGCGATCCGAAATCACAAAACCCTCTCCACCGCCGGACGCCTGCTCGCCCGCAACTCCGAGCGTCACCTGAAATCTCCCCAGGAGATGCAGCAAATCTTCGCCGACCTGCCCGAAGCCATCAGCAACACCGTCGAACTTTCCAAACGCCTCGAATTCACTCTTAACGATCTTGGATATGAATTTCCGCGCTATCCGGCGCCAGAAGGCGAAAGCATGGATTCCTATCTCCGCGAGCAAGCCTGGATCGGCTTCCGCAACCGCTATGGCCGCGCCTCCGAAGACATGCAGGCCAAAGCCCGACGCCAGATTGAAAAAGAACTCGCGCTGATCGAAAAATTGAAGCTAGCCGGATACTTCCTCATCGTCTGGGATCTTGTCCGCTACTGCCGCGAGCAGAACATCCTCGTGCAAGGGCGCGGTTCCGCCGCCAATAGCGCTGTCTGCTACTCGCTAGGCATCACCGCTGTCGACGCCGTAGGCATGGAACTTCTCTTCGAGCGTTTCCTCTCCGAAGAGCGCGGCGAGTGGCCCGATATCGATCTCGATCTCCCCAGCGGCGACGAGCGCGAAAAAGTCATCCAGTATCTCTACAAGAAATACGGCGAGCGCGGCGCCGCCATGACCGCCAATGTCATCACCTATCGCAACCGCATGGCCGCCCGTGAAATGGGCAAAACCCTGGGTTTCGATCCCGAAACTCTCGCCAAAATTTCCGCCGCCGTGGCCACCTGGGAATTCCGCGACGAAAACGACGCTCTCGACCGCCGCTTCCGCGACGCCGGACTCGACCTCACCCATCCCCGCCTGCGCAAATACTACGAACTCTGTCTTGCCGTGCAGGACCTCCCGCGCCATCTCGGCCAGCACTCCGGCGGCATGGTCATCTGCCAGGGACAACTCGATTCCGTGGTCCCTCTCGAACCCGCGTCCATGCCCGGTCGCGTCGTCGTGCAGTGGGACAAGGAAGACTGCGCCGACATGGGCATCATCAAAGTCGACCTGCTGGGCTTAGGCATGATGGCCGTCCTGAAAGATTCCATCGAACTCATCCGCGATCACTACCACGAGGAAGTCGATCTCGCGCATCTCCCGCAGGATGACCAACAGGTCTATTCCACCTTGCAGCAAGCCGACACGGTAGGAATGTTCCAGGTGGAAAGCCGCGCGCAGATGTCGTGCCTGCCACGTCTGCGCCCCTTACGCTTCTACGATGTTGTCGTGCAAGTCGCCATCATCCGCCCCGGTCCCATCGTCGGCCAAATGGTGAACCCATTTTTAGAACGCCGCCAGGGACGCCAGGAAGTAACGTACCCACACCCGTCGCTCGAACCTGTCCTGAAGCGCACACTAGGAGTCCCGCTTTTTCAGGAGCAACTCCTGCGCATTGCCATGATCGCCGCAAATTTCACCGGAGGAGAAGCCGAAGACCTCCGCCGCGCCATGGGCTTTAAACGCTCGCAAGCTCGCATGAAAGAAATCGAAGCCAAACTCCGCGCCGGCATGACCAAGAATGGAATTTCCCCGAAGGCGCAAGAAGAAATCATCCTCTCGATCACATCGTTTGCTCTCTACGGATTTCCCGAATCCCACGCCGCCAGCTTCGCCCTGATCGCTTATGCCAGTGCCTACCTGAAATGCCACTACCTGGCCGCCTTCACCGCAGCATTGCTGAACAACCAACCGATGGGCTTCTACTCCCCTGCCACGATCGTCAAAGACGCCCAACGCCACGGCCTGAAACTGCTACCGATCGATATGACGAAATCAGAGTGGAATTGCACGTTGGAGCGAGTTGTGAGTCCCGAGTCCCGAGTCCCGGGCAAAGCAGTTGCCAGTTGCCAGTACCCAGTTGCCAGCCAAGTCGCTGGTCGTTGGCCGTTGGTCGTCAGGTCTGAAAACCTCCAAAATACAGCCCCGCAGGGGCGAAAGGATCTGGTGAATGAAACCTCGGTTGAAAAAGAGTTTCCACACTCGCAACTCGCCGCCCCCGCCCTCCGCATGGGCCTGCGCTATGTCCGCGGCCTGCGCGAAGAAACTGCCCGTTCCCTCCTCCTCGAACGCATCCGCACCCCATTCACCTCCATCAACGACTTGACCCGCCGCGTCCCCGAACTCCGCCGAAACGAACTCATCACGCTCGCCGAAATCGGCGCACTGAACTCAATCGGATCTAAGATTGCAAATTTCAGCTTGCAGATTTCCAAACCTCCTCAATCTGATATCTGCAATCTAAAATCTGGAATTTCTCACTCACAACTCGCAACTCGCAATTCCCTTCACCGCCGCGACGCTCTCTGGCAGGTCGAAGCCGCCGTCCGTCCCTCCGGCCCGTTACTCGAACAACACGCCGAACCCGACGAATGCTCTCCCCTCACCCCCATGAATCACGAAGAGCGCCTGGTCGCTGACTTCCACGGCACCGGACTCACCGTCGGCCCGCATCCCATGGCCTACAAACGCGCATGGCTCAACGGGATGGGCATCCGCCGCGCCAGCGAACTGCGCGACCTGCCCACTGGCAAGCGCATCCGCATCGGAGGCTGCGTCATCACTCGCCAGCGCCCCGGCACCGCCAAAGGATTTGTGTTTTTAAGCCTGGAAGATGAAACCGGAGTCGCTAACGCTATTGTCCGCCCGGATCTCTTTCACGAAAACCGCCTGCTGCTCACAAGCGAGAGATTCTTAGCAGTAGAAGGAATCCTGCAGAATCAGGACAACGTAATCTCCGTCCGCGCCGAACGCGTGCAGCCTCTCTTCGTCACTAAAGCCGAAACCAGTTCGCACGATTTCCACTGATCACAGATCAAACACCCGGTACACGCGCGACGGATTCTGCGCCTGCAATAACGAAATCGCCACGTTATACACCGGCACTCCGCCTCGAGTTTGGCCATTGGGCTTGCCATGATGCGCATGTCCATGGAGCACCAGGTCCGCTCCATGCCGGTCGATAACTTCCGCCAGCCGCGACGTCCCCAGAAATGGAAATATCTCCGGAGCCTCTCCCTCCACGGTCTCCGCGATTGGCGAGTAATGCACCACGATCACCCGTTTGGGCGCCCGTAATTGCGAAATCCCACGTTCCAGCTTCATCGTCTCGTCGACCGATGCCCGAACAAATTCCTTGATCTCGCGCTCGCCAAACGCAGTGAGTACTCCACGCCCAAATCCCCCGACAAAACCCTTCGCTCCGGCAAAACCTACCCCATCCCGCTCGTATCCACTCCCATCCAGTACCTTCACGCCGCCAGCGGTGAGCATCCGTTTCAGTTCTTCCTCCTTGCCGCTCTCGTAATCATGATTCCCAAGCACGACAATAGTTGGCACTCTCAGCCGCACCAGTACGTTCAAGAGCGGCTCCATCTCATCCGGTTGTCCGTAGTTCGTCAGATCGCCAGCCAGTACCAGCACGTCGGCGTCGTCGCGAACTCGCTCAAACTGATCCTTCAACTTCGCATAGCTCTGCGGACTGAAATGCAGATCAGCGCTGGCAGCGATTCTCACTCACTCTTCCTCGTCACGTCAGTCGAAGGCACATCACAAGCCGGCAGAGTCCCGGCCGATTCCGCGAGTCGTTCCCTTCGCCTCTCAGCCAGCAAATTCGGCAACGCCCACTCATTTACGTCGATTGCGAACATGTTGTCGTCCACTAGACTCCCGCGAAACTTCGCTCCTGGATTCGGATTCTGAAGCTCCCCTTCAAAACGCTTCAGCAATTCACACCAAATCTCGCCAGGAACATAGTGCGATTGCCCGGGATACACGTATCGAAAGAGCACGAGAGACCAAAGCAGCATCTCCCACTGATCGCCGACCAATTCCAGTTCGCGCCTCCAGTCGAACCCGCCGTGAGTTCCATAAATGACATGCGCGATATCTGCGCCATCAAATCGTTCGCGCCGTGCCACGAAGATCTTCGAAGCCACCAATTCCTCCGGTGCCAGCACACGCGTAGTCACCCCGTACACCACCGCCCGGCGCGACCGTTCGATCCACGAGTCCTCGACCGCGATCAGCCCATTGCTCATCCCGGTGATCAGGTCGACGAAGTAATCGCCCCGTCTCGCCTTTGCCAGCCACACCGGATCGAGAACGCTACACTCCATCTCCTCCTGTCGCAGACATTCCAGTGCCAACTCGCAGTTGCTGGCGGTTACAAACAGGTCCAGGTCTTTGGTCTGACGACAAATCCCAGTGTGCTGTCGCAACGCGAATGCCCCCGACACTGTATAAGGCACACCCCGGCGCTCCAGCGCTAGTAGCACATCGCGAAAAAGGCTCCCCTGCTCTTCCGGCACTTCCGCGGGAAGAGAGGAAGTCTTGGGTGGTTCGTCAGAATGGAGCAGTTCAGGCACGCCCCTTGGATGAGGCGCCTTTACGCACGGTTGTTAACCTGTTTATCAGAACGCGCAGTTAAAGCCGTTCACTTACCCGTGTAACTGACTCTCCAGATTGAATTCGAGCCGTCGTCGCTCACCAGCAGTGAGCCATCGGGCGCCACGGCGATGCCTACTGGACGCCCCCACACCTGCCCATTCGGCAACACAAACCCGGTCAGAAAGTCTTCGTACTCGCCGCTCGCATGTCCCGTTTGGTGCAACGGAACACGGATCACCTCATACCCCACGCGGGTAGCCTTATTCCATGACCCGTGCTCCGAAGCAAAGATGTCGCCCTTGTATTCCGCCGGAAACTTGTCTCCTTCGTAGAACGTGAATTCGAGAGAAGCGTTGTGCGGCTGCAAAAGCACATCCGGCACAATCGTCTTATCTTTCAACTCGGGATGCTTCCCCGCATGCCGCGGATCCTGATGCCCGCCCAGATACCACCACGGCCACCCGTAGAACCCGCCCTCCTGCACATGCGTGATGTAGTCCGGCACCAGGTTGTCGCCCAAAGCGTCGCGCTCATTGACCGAGCACCACAAATCTCCCGTGTCCGGATTGACCCGGATTCCTCCGCCTGCATTGCGAATCCCCGATGCATACACGCTGAGTGTGCAGTTCGCCGGATCACAAACCTGAATGTTCGCTCGATTCCTCTCTTCCGCGTTCGTGTCCGGATCGTCCACGTTCGATGCCGATCCTACGGCTACAAAAAGCTTCTTGCCATCCTTTGAAAACTCCACAGCGCGAGTCCAGTGTCCCCCACCACTGGGCAGGTCGGCCACATGCTCCGGCTTGCCTCCCGCTTTCAGATCGCCGCTGTGATAGGCAAACCGCACAACCTCATCCTCGTTCCCCACATACACCCACCGCGGGTCCGGCCCCGGAGGATAAAACGCAATCCCGTACGGCCGTTTTAATCCGCTGGCAAAGATCGCGGACTGCTCTGGCTTCCCGTCCGCAGTCATCCCGCGAAACACTCGAATTCGTCCTGGCTCACTCTCCGCCAGAAAAATGTCCCCGTTCGGCGCCAGGCGCAGCAGTCGGGGATTGTCCAACCCCGACGTATACAGCTCCACCTTGAATCCTGGCAGAGCAATCGGCCACACGCTCTCCGGACGCGAAACCACTTCCGCACCGTTCTCTGCCGACCTCGTGGCAAACGGGTTGGGTAAATCCTTCACCGTGATCTTGCGAACGGTTCCCGGCTTCTCATAACGAAAATCCGTGAAAGGAGCATTCGGAGACGGGTCCTTCACAGCCGCCGGAGTGGCTGCTGCGGCCGGAGCCGCAGTCGATGCACTCGCCGCCATTTTCCCTGACGCCACCGCGTCCACATAACTCACCACCTGCCACCGCTTTTCTTCCGGCATGAATGCCCACGAGGGCATTCCGTTGTCTTTGTCGCCCTTGGTGATGAACCAGAAGATTTCCCCCTCACTCACGCCCTTCAGCTTTCCATCTACAAGTGACGGCACGTTTCCTGTGCCCTTCAGAGTTTTTCCATGACATGCCAGGCAATTGCGCGCGTATACGGTCTTTCCCGCATCAATCGCGGCCTCTTGCCCGGCGAGGGGATTTTTCATCGCCTTCGCCGAGGCCGGCGCATCGTGAAACGGGTTATCTGCCGCTCGTAGCAATAACAACGGAAGAACTGACAACACCATGACCACGCACCACCGGGCAACGCTCAGACGCATAGGTATCCTCGCGGTAGGTTTGATTCCTCGTTGCTTAGATTATGCCTGAGAAAAAGGGACGCAGGCATTTCTCCCACTTAGTGAAAGCGCCCATCCGAATTACGGCGCATGAGATATTGCCGGGCTAGCACTCCACGGGCTTTATGTCGACCACAGGTGTTCCGTCGATCGCTTCCATGGGACCAATCCGTAGCCGATTCCCAATCACCTCACGAACGGTTACTGTGTGTATCCCGATAGGGTTGGGCCGATCAGGAGAGCGCGTCGCGAACACGCCAGTAAGCGGCCGAAGCGGATCTGATCGCGGATGAACCTTCAACACATCCCGTTTCGCCTGATGCAGCCATGTCAGAACAATGAGCTCGTCTCCCCTCGCAAGCCCGTCGAGAGCCTCCGCCGCAGAGTCGTTCACCTCCAGCCATGCGTCCGGAGCGCCTTCCGAACCCTGCTTGGGTGCCTCCGCTCGTGTCCTGATCGTCGATCGGATCACTCCAATCGGATGTAACGTGGCTTCACCGTTCATTTCGTTCATCAATTTGGTCTGAAAATAGCGGCTCCTGACCGAACCGATCCTCGCAACCATCGAACCACTAATCCGCATTTGATCAACGTGACATTCCGCAACAGCTTCCCCTACTGGTATTTCATGAATCTGTGCCGGTACGAGCAACCGAGGTCCCCAGAAAATCAGGTCTTGGTGGAGCGCACACTGATTCAAACCAGCGGCTGATGTAAACCTGTGCGTGACCCTCTCCGCAAAAGTGCCGCGCCCCTTTTGTGTTGGCAGCTTCAATGTCCCACTTAATCACCGTCAACTCAATGTTCCCGCACTGAATTACAAACCAATGCGTGGGATTCCTGGAAACAGTTCCACAGATCTCGCAGCTGTATTCCCGAATGGATGTCATAGGTGGTCCCTATTGTAGAACCAGAATGTAGTAGCGCCTATTCAGGTGCCCGGCACTCAGACCGATTGACCCGGCAGCGTTCTTAGGAGATATTGAATTGGATGGACCCCGAACAGACCATTTCGGAAATCGAGTGGCTTGAGCGCGTTTTCGCTTTGCCCGACACCAGGCCCTTGAGTCCTGCAGACCTCTCAGCGGCGAATCGACGGCATGACGAAAGGAATGCGCAGAGCCCTTGGTTCCGACTCTGGCAGAGCTACGGAGTCTGCTGCCGATCCGATTCCTCAGAATTCCGAATCGGCGAAAACGTATAAAGCTTGACAACCAGCATACTCTTTCCGAAGAATCGAACACTTGCCTGCTAATTAGCACACACAGAAATAGGGCTTAGCCCCCCCGACAGATTGCGAACCTGATTCCCCGGATATGTTGATCGTTGGCGAATGGCTTGGTAGCGCTACCGGGAATCGAACCCGGGTTTGAAGATTGAGAATCTTCCGTCCTAACCCCTAGACGATAGCGCCATCAATGACTTACAGACTTTCGACGAGCAACTCTCACTAAACTCTCACTGCGGAGTTTCGATTGAGTGGATTGAGCAGGCTTGCGTTTGCTCGTCACACTGACATCGTTCAGAGATGCCGTTTCGACTTTTTGCATCGCAGCCATGATGTCATCAGTGCTCACGATATTGTACCGTTCAAAGACGCTTCTTGTCCTGTGTCCGCTGATCTTCATTGCCTCTTGTTCGGAGACGCCCGCCTTCCGCAAATTGCGGACTGCTGAACGGCGCAGATCATGCAGCGTCAGCCCTGAGTACAGCGGATCGTAGGGACGTTCTTTTAGTTCGGTCATGGTTCCGAGTCCACACGCATCGCAGGCTTTCATCCATTCCTTTCTGAGATTCGTGCCGTCGAAAACCTTCCCTGTCTTCGACTCGATCGCCCGCAGCCTATCAACAACGACGCTAGGCAGTGGCAGGACACGGGCTTCATCTCCCTTTGTCTGTTCTGGCTCCAATCGAATCTGACGTGCATCCAAATCGACCTGTGACCATTCAATCTGCAACGTCTCACCGATTCGAGTACCGCACCAGTACAAGAACGTCACAAGCGGACGAAGACGTGTGGGCAGTACCTTGATGAGTCGGTCGAAATCGCTGCGATCCAGAAACCCCTTTCGAGCAGGCGGTTCTTTTTGAAATTCGATGTAGGGTACGTCATGAATCTTCTTGTCACGTTTCGCAATGCGAAGCATACGGCGCAGAGCGGCGAGACTTCGATTGATAGCAGCGTTGCCTGTTTCTTCCTCTCGGCGTTTGCGAACGAAGCGACGTGCTGCGTCTGTCGTAATCTGGGCGACGGACATTCCTCTGAGGGCGTAGATTTGGTGCGGAAGAGGTATGACTCCCGCTTGGAGGGGAGCCAATAGCAAGTCCTGGGTCAGTGCATCCGCAATGCGGGCGGCCGTCACAGCATACCTGATTCGGTCGAGTCCTTTTGATAAGGACGTCTGATTCGCCTGAAGCGATTCTGCCGCAAGCCGATCTATCACTCCCTTACCGGGGACCCAGACCTGATAGACGGTTCGGTTCCAGATC